>Ga0187784_10001871_pt1 | contig 16822 bp, 18 predicted proteins | sample 1015_SJ02_MP15_2_FD_132964 | JGI IMG/M metagenome (GOLD analysis project Ga0187784, IMG submission 132964) | Tropical peat soil microbial communities from peatlands in Department of Meta, Colombia - 1015_SJ02_MP15_20_MG | ecosystem: Environmental > Terrestrial > Soil > Wetlands > Peat | place...
CCTCCTGTCTCCGGGATACATACAACAACACTCCGTTCGAGAGGCGCGTTATTCGGTCGGGAAGTCTTAAACACATTCTCTAAGACCAGATCGGCCTCGGAGAAACCCTTCTTCACGTCGCCAATCTCGATCTCCCGAGTCGAGACGATATTGTTCTTTACCTCAATCCTCTTCTCTCCTCTCCGGACGAAATCATGGATGACAGGGGCGCCGGGCTCTATTGATCGGAGGGGGTCGAAAACAGCTTCCAATCCCTCGTACTCGACACGGATCAATTCAATTGCTTCTTCTGCAATGTCAGGAGTGATGGCAGCCACCGCAGCAATCCGATCCCCCACATGCCGAACGGTTTCTTCAAGAAGAAAACTGTCATAGTACATGACCCAAGGCATATGGAGAAACTGGTGCATCGGGCGAAACTTCGGAACATCCCTGAAGGTGATGATTGACTTTACTCCTTTGAGTCGTTTTACTTTACTCGTGTCGATTTCGATCACCCTGGCGTGGGCATGGGGACTTCTCAGAATCTTCATATGAAGCATGTTCGGGAAAAACATGTCTCCAGAGAATTTCAGCCTCCCCGTTGCCTTATCAATGGCTTCCACCTTTATTAATTCTTTTCCGAGGATCGTGAAATCCACTCGACTATCTCCAGTCCGATACTTTCTGAATGGCTTTGACAATCTTATCGTAACCTGTACAACGGCAAAGATTTCCTGCGATGGCCTGACGTATTTCTCCCTCTGTTGGTTTTGGGTTTTTATCGAGAAGCGCTTTCGCCACAAGGATCATGCCAGGTGTACAGAAGCCGCACTGGATCGCTCCCATTTCTACAAAACTCTTTTGAAGAGAGTGAAGCTCCTCTCCTGTGGCTAACCCCTCAATGGTCAGAATCTCCGAGCCGTCAGCCTCAACAGCAAGAACCAGACAGCAATTGACAGGGCGGTTGTCCATGATAACCGTACACGTGCCGCATTCCCCTTTTTCACAGCCTGCCTTTGTGCCTGTAAGACCAAGACTATGACGGATCACAGTCAGGAGCGTCGTTCTTGGTTCAACTTCCAACCGATAAGGTTGTCCATTGACTATCATCCCGATTTTTTTTCTCAAGGATGATCTCCTGTTGTTTTATCCAAAGCTTGAAGGACAGCCCTTTTCGTTAGAACTCTCACCATCTCGGTACGATATTCCCTCGTTCCGCGGATATCTGTGATTGGTCTTGAAAACCGGGCGGCAATCTCCGCGGCCTCTTCAACGGCCCTCTCCTCGATTCTTTCGCCTTTGAGCCTTGACTCTGCCTCATAAGCCCTGAAAGGCATGGGCCCGACGGAAGAAAGCGCTATCCTGATTTCCTTGACTCTTTGCTCCGAGACCTCAAGTAGTAACCACACAGCCACTCCAGCAATGGCTATTTCCATAGCCCTCCGGCGTCCCAATTTGATATAGACTCCGTCGCCTCCTGCTGGTTTTGGAATAATAATCTTTGCCAAGATTTCATCCCTCTTAAGGGCCGTTTGACCGAGGCCGATGAAGAAATCAGCAAGGGGAATTCTCCGCTGACCTTGCGCGCTTTGAAGGGAGACTTCCGAACCAAGAACGAGGAGAGGGGCTGCAGTATCAGCAGCCGGAGAGGCATTGCAGAGGTTCCCACCCACAGTTCCTCTATTCCGAATCTGCCAGGAACCCATCTCGCCAATGGCAGAAGAAAGGATTGGCATAGTCTTTTTCAGAAGGGGAGATTCCTCAACCTCACTGAGCTTGGAGGTTGCACCCACAGTGATAAACTTCTCCTCATTTTCAATACCCTGAAGTTCTTCAATCATTTTTAATGAAATGAGCTTATCCAGTCGGAGCTGACGACTGGACATGAGCGGCAGAAGGTCTGTCCCCCCAGCCAAGATTTTAGCCTTTCCTTTTTCTTCAGCTAAAATTGAAAGAACCTCGGGCAGGGAGGATGGGAGCAGGTACTTAAAGTTCCTCATTTTTATCCTTGCCCTTCAGGCTTAGGCCTTTAATCCTTATTGGGATTCTTTCCTTTACATCCCCCGGAACATCGGCTTCTACGAACATCTCCACGGGAAGCGAGCAGCCTTTCACCCGGTCAAAGCACAATGCTACTCCTTTCGGGCGATGGAGAAGGGCCGCAAAGATCTCTAATCTCGGATCAATTTCCTTCTTAATATGGACAAGGTCGCCAGATTTTTCGAGGAGGCTGATCGTAGAACGAAGATCCTGCTCCATTTCATCCCTCTGCTGATGAATTAGGTGAGACAAACTTTCCGACACGGCTCTCTACAACTGTTTCATCCCGATAGACGATCTTTCCCCGAACAATGGTGATCATGATTTTACCTTCTATTTCCAGTCCGTCAAAGAGCGTCCACTTCGCTACAGACTCCATCTGGTCGCCCCGTAATTTCCATTTTCTCTTCATATCGATGAGCACCAGGTCTGCATCTGATCCTGGAAGTAGGCTCCCTTTTTGAGGATAGAGACCGAATGCCCTGGCAGGGTTTTCCGAAAGGAGTTGAACCATCTGTTTCAACGTAATCCTCCCTTTTGCTACACCTTCGCTCAGCATGAGAGGAAGCAGAGTTTGAACCCCAGGAGTTCCGGAAGAACAGTCGAAGATCGAATCCTTCTCCTTCTGTTCCGGAAACCATGGGGCATGGTCAGAGGTGACAAGGTCTACTTTCCCTGCGGCCAACAACTCCCAAAGACGAGCAGGTTCTCCGCTTGCTCGGAGGGGAGGATTAATCTTCGCGTATCCCTTAAATCGATCCATTGACTCTTCAGATAAGAGAAGGTAGTGGGGACAAGTCTCAGAAGTCACCTTCACCCCTTTCTCTTTATACCAATCGATCAGGTCGAAGTCCTGTGAGAGGCTGAGATGAAAGAGATGTAGGTGCACACCTGAATGAAGGGTGAAGTCCAACGCCTTGTGGATGGCCTCTATCTCTGAGACGGGAGGCCGAGTTTCACAGTGAGCCAGGGGATAGAGAGAACCTGCTTTTTTCCACTGATCCACCTTATACTTGATCAGTTCATCGTTCTCCGCGTGAACTCCGGCAGGAAGGCCAGTTCCCCTGATTTTTTCAAAGGCTTCCAGAAGAGGACCGTCGTGCATTCGAGAAAACCTTTGAGGGGCCGTATCGTGCATCAAGATCTTGAAACCACAGACTCCAGCCTTCCTGAAGCGTTCGATTTCGGAAAGGTTTGAATCGACAATTCCTCCAAGAAGAGCCACATCTACGAAGGATTCTTTTTCGATCACCAATATTTTTTTGTTGAGGTCCTCAACGTTCTTGATTCCGTTCGGGAAGTCAAGAGGATGGTCAATGATGGTCGTGACCCCTCCTGCCGCCGCTGCCCGAGTGGTATGGAAGAACCCCTCCTTGGGATTGCTAAAGGTGTGCACATGGGCATCAACAGCCCCAGGTAGGATCCAGACTCCTTTAAGATGAATTGTCTCTTTCGAATCAGGGAGGTCCGGAAATTTTCCTACTCCCACCACTTTTCCGCCGTCAATGATCAGAGACGTCTCCTCATGAAGCTCTCCGTCTTGATAAAGTGAGCCTGTTAAAATAAGGTCGACCAATTTCTTCATCCCTTATTCATCCCAATTAGCCAGCCTGAGCAAAGTCTCCGATAGAACCCGCACTCCGGTCTTGATGTCTTTTCCGTCGGTCCATTCTTGTGGGCAGTGACTTAACCCTTGGCGGCTGGGGACGAAAATGACAGCAGTCTTTGTGATTTTAGCCATCTGGGTGGCATCATGACCAGCCCAACTGGGCATTTTTAAATATGAAAGGTGAAAGTCCTGGCAAACATTCACGATAACACGGGAAAGATCCTCTGGCAGGGATACAGGCGGCTCGCCTGTACGTGCAGTTAAAGAGATCTCAAGACTTCTCTCGTTCGACACAGCATCGCAAGCCTCAAGGATTTCTGCATAGATCCTATCGAATAACTCATCATCGTGGGTGCGAAGATCCAACTCCAACTCTGCGCGGCCCGGCACCACATTCACTTGATTGGGCGCAAGCGTCATTTTCCCTACAGTCCCGACCATTCCTTCTCCCTTTGACTTGCAGATCATTTCAATTGCAAGAATGAGTTGGGCTCCGGCAGCAAGGGCGTCTTTTCTAAGGTTCATCGGCATTGTTCCCGCATGATCGGGTCGTCCCTTTACGGTGATCAGGAGTCTTTTGATCCCACATAGTGTAGACACGATCCCGATGGGAATCTTCTGAATATCAAGAAAAGGCCCCTGTTCTATATGAAGTTCAACAAAGGCAGCGACCTGGGATGGATCAAAACGTGCCCTTGAGATCTCCTCGGGTCTTCCTCCCCTTCGTGAAAGGAGTTCGCATAGAGTCAGTCCCTTTGGATCCTTTCTTTCTAATGCTCCCTCTGGCAAAGAGCTCGATATGGCCCGGCTTCCGACCGTAGAGAATCCGTAGATATTAGGTTCTTCAGCAGCGAAAGCGACGACCCTAATGCTACGGCGGATCTCGATTTTAGAAAGAATCAGCGAACGAACAGCCTCTAGGGCACCCAGGACACCAAGAACGCCATCAAGCCTACCTCCGTTTGGAACGGAATCGAGGTGGGAACCGGTTACGACTACCGGAGCCCCTCTTTCTTTTCCCCAGCAGGTCCCGATCAAATTCAACGCAGGATCCACGCTGGTCTCCAAGCCAGCTTCGGCCATCCATTTTTCCACCAGTGTTCTGGCTTGACTTTCCTTGATTGAAAAACCCGGTCGGGTCACCCCTCCCTCGGGAGTTCTTCCAATTCGGCTGAGATGTTCAATCCTTTTGAGAAGGAGTTTCCCATCAATGCAAAGACTCATCTTCTTATTATCAGAGCCCGAGGTAGGCTCGACGCACCTCCTCTTTTGAAAGAAGGTCCTCTCCTTTTCCCTCTAATGTGATCGACCCATTCTCAAAAATGTGGGCTTCTTCAGCGATTCGAAGACAGGATTCTACGTTCTGCTCCACGAGCACGAGGGTGATACCCAATTTCTTAATCATCTCAAGAATCCGATAGATCTGGGACACCATTTTAGGGCTCAATCCAAGCGAGGGTTCATCCAGCATCAAGATCTTAGGACCGGCCATAAGCCCCCTCCCGATCGCAAGCATCTGTTGCTCTCCTCCGCTCAGCGTTCCAGCGAGTTGTGATTTCCTTTCTTTTAGGAATGGAAAGAAATCAAAGACCATCTGGAGGTTTTTATCCTTCCGCTCGTTCTCAGGCTTGGCGAAAGCGCCCAGCAGAAGATTTTCAAGAACGCTCATATAGGGGAAGAGCCTCCTTCCTTCAGGAACGAGGATAATTCCAAGTTTTACAATTTCGAAGGTAGCAAGTCTCTCGATGGAGACTTCTTGAAAACGAATATGACCCGACCGACTGGGCGTGAGAGCCGAGATGGTTCTCAGAAGGGTGGTCTTGCCCGCACCATTCGCACCCACAATTCCAATGAGTTTCTTCTCTTCAACCTTGAGAAAGATTCCCCGAAGAGCCTGAAATTCACCATAGAAAGTGTCAAGATTTTCAATCTCAAGCAGGGCCATATTCTTCCCCTAAGTATGCTTTGATGACCTCTGGATTTCGAACAACCTCCTGCGGAGGGCCTTCTGCGATCTTCTGACCTTGATCCATCACCACGATACGATCCGAAATCTTCATCACTGCCCGCATGACGTGCTCCACAGCAACGATTGCCACCCCCTTCTCGGCCCGAATTTTCCGAACCGTTTCAACCATGCCCTCAATTTCTGTGGCATTGAGTCCCGCCAGTGTTTCGTCCAGCAACAAAACCTCTGGTTGAGTGGCCAGTGCTCGCGCCATTTCCAGTTTCTTCTTTTGAGAGAGGGTTAGATTACCGGCAGGAAGGTGGATTTTGTCTTTCAAGCCCAAGAATTCAAGGATCTCCATCGAAGACTGGGTGGCTTCTTCATGAGACCTGGTTCGACAAAAGGCAGCCACCTTTGCGTTGTCGAGAACCGTGAGGGTTTGAAAGGGCATCACGATCTGGAAGGTCCGGACAATTCCCAGCTGGCAGATCTTATCGGGTCCCAGACCTACGAGGTTCTTACTTTTGAAGAGGATCTGGCCGCGCTGGGGAGAGTGGAAACCCGTAATCACGTTGAAGAGAGTAGTCTTTCCTGCTCCATTAGGGCCGATTAAACCGACGATTTCACCCCGTTCGATCGTCATGCTGAAATCCCTTACTGCCACGAGTCCGCCAAAATGTTTGTGCAGGCCTTGGATAACAAAAAAAGCCATCTTCCCTTATGCTCTCCTTTCAAACAGAGAACGATAGCGACGTGATAAGGGAGGAACAATTCCCTGAGGGGCGAACATCATGACAGCGACCAGGATTGCCCCGTAAAGAATCAGCTGGACTCCCGCATAGGTTCCGCCCAGATAAGCTCGCGTCATTTCACTGACCGGCGTCAGCATGAGGGCTCCAATGAGAGGACCGGTCAGTGTTCCTGCTCCCCCTACAATCGCCACGAGGAGGATCTCGATGGAGAGGGCAGAGCTGAAGAGGATCGGTTCAATATAGAGAAAAAACTGGGCATAAAATGTCCCAGCGGTGGCTCCGAAAAAACCACTGACAATCAGGGCGATCATTTTATACCTGGTCGCACTAATGCCAAGAGAACGAGCCGCTTCCTCATTGTCTCGAATGGCAGAAAGAAAGATCCCGAGTCTCGACTTCTCCATCCTTTTGTAGATAAAGAGAATAAGAAAGAGCATGGCCAAAATAATGTAGTAGTAGAAGGTTTTATCTGCGAACTGAAAGTTTAGGAAGGAGTTCCCTTTTCGGAGAGGAATAAGGATACCAGCCGCTCCTCTGAGGTCGATCCCTCCGATCGTCTCTGTTGTCGTCACAACAATCCTGAAGATCTCCGTGAAAGCTAAAGTGGAAAGGGCAAAGTAAGGGCCTCTCAATTTGAAGCACGGATATCCAATACCGACGCTGACAAGGGAGGCGATCATGCCTCCAAGGATCATCCCAAGAAACGGCGGAATGTTCAGGTAGAGAAGGAGAAGTGTCGAAGAATATGCACCAATGCCGAGAAAGGCGGAGTGGCCGAACGAATGCTGCCCAGCCAAACCCCCGATGATGTTCCAGCTAGAGGCAAGGTAAGCGGAAAAGAGTATCATAATTGCTGCGTGGAGGAAATAGGGATCCCTCACAAAGATTGGAAAAAGGATGGCGATCAGAAGCGCAAGGCAGGGAAGGTTCCGTTTCCAGGCCATATTACTCCCTTCTTTTTCCCAGGAGGCCTGTCGGCTTCACGACGAGGAAAGCGATAAAGATAATGAAGATGAGGGACTCCGTCATCGCGGAATTCATAAATTGTGCTCCAAGGGATTCGATAACACCCACAATGATACCTGCCAAAAGGGCACCACTGATGCTGCCCAAACCTCCCAGGACGACAATGACGAAAGACTTCAGAACGAAAATCTCCCCGATCGCAGGATGGATATAGTAGAAGGGAGATAAGAAACTCCCCGCAAATCCCAGCATGGTTGTGCCGATGCCAAAAACAATTTTGTAAACTCGATAGTCATCAATTCCCATCAATCGGGCAGCCTCACGATCCTGAGAGGTTGCCCGGATCGCCCTTCCCAAATTTGTCTTTCTCAAATAGAGCTCGAGGAGAAAGACCAGGATAAGGGAAAGAAGAAAACCGATCATTCTTGGCTGAATGATCATCATGCCTCCTACGCTCCAGCTTTTCCCAGTATAAGACGTCTTCACCATCCGGTAGTCCGCTCCAAAGAGGAGGAGAGCAATATTCTCCAGCATGAGCATCAAACCTGAGGTGAGGAGAATCACGGTAAGGGGGGCAGTCTCCTTTTCCCTCTTGAGGATGGGTTCAATGAAAAAGTTTTGAAAAAAATATCCGAAGAAAAAGAGAAAAGCTGCCGCCAGAAGGGCTGCGAGGTATGGATCGATCTTGAGTAGAAGCAAAATCCAATAGACAAAGAACATAGCAACCATAAGGAGGGCTCCATGGGCAAAGTTGACGATCTTGGCGACCCCGAAAATAAGACTGAGGCTGACAGCGATAAATCCGTAGAGCCCTCCCATTAAAATCCCGCCGATGGTAGCTTCGATCAAGCTGAACACTGACGTTTCATCCTCAAGACATTTTTTATTTTTACTTTCGGTCTTCCCATTTCGGAACTGGCCAAACAGGTTTAATCATTGCAACTTCCGGAGGCCAGACAGTCCTCCGTTGGCCGTCTCGGTATTGAACGACGATCATCCGGGCGCCCTTGGCCTGGCCTTCTCCATCAAATTCTATAGGAGTCCAGGGGATAAGCATCGCAGGTCCTTTCGTGATTTTGATCTGAGCAAAGGCATCGCGGATCTTCTTGGGATCATAAGACCCGGCCTTTTCAAGAGCCTCATAGAGGATGTAAGTGCTTGCATAGCAGAATGCAGCACCTCCGTTGAAATCCCGATGATCTTTATTCCACTTCTTATAGGCGGCGTTTTTTTCCTGAACCAAAGGGGTGTGCTTGAGATCTGTCGACCATTCTGTGAGATCAAAGAAATATTCAGCCAGTTTACCTACCTCCCTGATGAAGGAGGGATCCGAGTAACCAGAGGAACTTCCGAGAAAAGCCATTGGATTAACACGTTGATCAGCAATGGTCCGGATCAAGAGAATGGCATCGGCGATGTAGGAATTGAGAATGATTACATCAAGGTTTGCCCCTTTCATTTTGAGAACCACAGGTGACATGTCAGAAGTTCGGGCAGGATAGCCCTCATCCAGCCCGATGGAAAGCTTCTTCTCAGGGGCCCACTTTCTCACGCCTTTTGCAATGGCCTGGCCCATATCGGTATTTTCATAGACAACCCCGATCTTCTTTGCAGCCCTCCCGGACTGCTTTGCCATATCCGCGATAAAATCAATTTGGTCCTTGGCCCACAGGGACCCTTTTCGTTCTACACGGAATGTATACTTGAACCCCCTTTCTGTAATTGCATCCATGAGGGAGTTGGGAACGAGATACGGAACTTGATACTTCTCGGCCACCTCAGTGCTAGTATAAGAAACGCTACTCTCGAAAGCCCCCATGATGGCAACGACCCCTTCCCTAAGAATAAGGCGTTCTGCTTCAGACATTCCGATCTTTGCATCTCCCCTGGTATCTGCATAGATCAGTTTGATTTTTGCGCCCTTCAGGGATTTGACGCCCCCAGCCTCATTGATTTCCTTGACGGCAAAGTCGTGTGCCATCTGGAGATTCTCCCCGATGACCGCCCGAGCCCCTGACAAAGGGATGAGGACCCCCACCTTAACTTCATCCTGTGAATATGCAAGGCTTGATCCCAAAAAAACGAACCAAATCATTGCCAAAAAAACCCTTCTTGTCTTCATCTTTTCCTCCTTTCTTTGCACAATCGTCCAATTTTGTTTTGCCCCGTTTCGCCATTCCTCGCCGCGATTGCCTTTGGGGAATATCCTAAGGCGTTTGATATCTTCTGGGCATATTGGACGACCAATTGGCTAAGGGAGAGAAATCTCTTCTTACTAATCCGATGGATTGGGCCAGCCACACTCAAACCTGCCACAAGCTTCCCAGAGCCGTCAAAGATAGGAGCGCCGACAGCCCTCACTCCGGAATCAACCTCTTGGTCGCTGACAGCGTAGCCTTTCCTTCGGATTTCCTTAAGATGAACTTTCAGCTTCTCGACCTGAGTGATCGTGTTGGGAGTGAAACGTTTCAACCCCTCTTTCTTAATAATCCTATCCCAGTCTTCTTCCCCAAGGTAAGCCATGAGGACTTTAGTGGATGCTCCCGAGTGGAGTGGCAGACTAGTTCCGGGTTTTAACGACAGACGAATAGGCCCCTCAGTCTCTATCTTGGCCAGGCACATTCCTTGAGTACCGTCGACCACTGTTAGAAGGACAGCTTCACACGTCCTGCTTGACAGCTCTTTCATAAAGGGAAGAGCGATTTCTGATAAGTTAAGCGTCTCCTGTCCGATGAGGCCCAACCTCACCGTTTCTAACCCCAATGCGTATTGAGGCCCCCCCGTGACCTGTCTAAGAAAACCAAACTCAACTAAAGTCCTTACAAGGCGGTAAGCTGTGGCCTGACTATATCCAAGTTGTTCCGTAATCTCATGGACGGTTAAAAGGGGGGAAGAAGAATCGAATGTCAGAAGGATTCTGAGTCCATTTGCTAAAGACTGCGTAATAACATTCTTCATACGTGATAATGTGTTCTCGAAATGTGACAAATTTTTTATCACGGCCATGATTTGTTGTCAAGAGGAAAAGTACATTTTGACTTTCTTGAAATTGTGATTGACAAGAAACCGACTTCTGTCCTCGTCTACTACCAATACGGGGCGGATCGATCGCACATGAATCATGTGTGCGATTTACCGGATTGCTGTGCAGGAGTGGACCAAAGAGAGAGCATTAGAAGAAATGATTGAAGGAGGATTCGGCTTTCATGGATCCAACGACGGCAGCATGGCTCAATGGATTAACAACCTGAATATTGACGAGATCAAAAGAAAAGCCGGAATCAAAGAAAGTACATTGCACTGAGAATTACCAACAGGCAAAGCCTTTGAAGTGATATCAATTAAGTTCCTGCCGTCTTCTGCCTGAAAAGGCGAGATTCTTCGTTCTTTTCCATTTCGCCGGGTTCTCACTTTACAAATAACAATTTCCGACCATCCTGTTGCCTTTTGCCTAATTCCGAGAGATCGAAACGATTACTGCAATATTACTTAAGCCGCAAAGAACGGGGAAATTGACTACGCTGATTAATTGGTGGCGCGTTTGGATGGCCGGTGAATGCCCTCGAAGAGGGCAGAATATAAAACTCTGCGAATCTATGCGGATGTCCTGGATGCAGAGTGTGGTCCACTAACGAAAAAGTCTTTGCAAAGGGGAAAATATAAAATTATAATTGTTAACGTTTGGATAATGAGAGGCAAAACGCCTCAACAGGCTTGTTATTCACCTACGCGGAAGACCACGCCTGAAGTGCACTTCGCCGCGCAAGCACAGGCTTTGCCCATGGGGCTCCATAAAACTACAAAGAGAGCGCCATAGAAGTGCTGTAGAGAGGTTGACGATTGGAAACTGAACGTGTCTCCATCGAAGTTGAGGTCAACGGAATTAGATATAAAAGGACCATCAGGGCCTCCGTGTCCCTTTTAGATTTCTTGCGAGAAGAACTCAGTTTGAAAGGAACGAAGAAGGGATGTGACTCCGGACAGTGTGGAGTCTGTACGATTCTTATGGATGGAAAAACAATAGACGCCTGTCTGGTTCTCGCGATCCAAGCCGATGGGAAAGAGATCCTGACAATCGAAGGGCTCTCTCCGGGCGGAAGACTCCATCCCCTCCAAGAGGCTTTCGTGGAAGAAGGCGCAGTCCAGTGTGGTTTCTGTACGCCGGGGATGATCCTATCGGCCAAGGCCTTGCTCGACGAGAAAAAAGATCCCTCTGAGGAGGAGATCCGAGAAGCTCTTTCAGGGAACCTATGCCGTTGCACGGGATATGTGAAGATCATCAAAGCCGTGCAAAAGGCGGCTGCCATGATGAGAGCATGAGGGTTGTGTGACGGCAGATAACTTTGAGATTGTTGGTCAGTCGTTTCCACGGCATGAATCCATCGCTAAAGTTACGGGAAAGGCTCAGTATACCGACGACCTACAAATTCCGGAGATGGCGTATGGTCGTATCCTCAGAAGCCCCCATGCTCACGCGAAGGTGTTAAAGATCGATAAATCGGAGGCGGAAAAGGTACCCGGCGTGCTCGGCATCCTCCTTCCTCAGGATGTTCCCGATAGACTCTTCAACTGTGCGGGCAATCCTCCTTCCCCCATGTTGATTAAAGATGAGAGGGTCCTCACTGATCATCCCCTCTATGCGGGAGATCGAATCGCTGCGGTAGCTGCGCTTACTAACGAAGCTTGCACAGAAGCTCTTAATAAAATCTCTGTAAAATATGAGCCCCTGCCAGCATTTTTTGAGATCAGAGAGGCCCTGAATGAGAGGGCGCCTCTTATTCACCCTGAACTTTTCGGCTCGAACATTTTTAAAAAGCTTGAGTGCTCGCAGGGAGACGTGGAACATGGATTCGCAGAGTCCGATTACATTTTCGAGGACGAGTTCCACACCCCTGCCGTACAACATGTTGCGATGGAACCCGTAAGCTGTATCTGCCACTACACGGAAGACGAGCAGTTGATCGTCTGGAGCACTTCTCAGGCTCCTTTCCAGGAGAGGAGAGTATTGGCGGAACTCCTCGATTTACCGGAAAACAAGGTCAGGATTATAAAACCTGTCATGGGCGGAGGGTTCGGAGGCCGTCAACAAATTCATAACCAGCATGTAGGAGCATTCCTATCGAGGTTGGTCAGGAGGCCTGTTAAGATCATTAACACCCGAGAGGAGGAGATGTACGCATCGGTTGTCCGTCACGGGTCTGTTTGCCGGTTGAAATGTGGGGTTAGAGAAGACGGGCGTCTGGTGGCCTTTCATGCGAAGGTCTATCTCAATTCAGGCCCTTACTGCACTCATACTCCTATCGTCTTGGGTGCTCAGAGCCGGAAGTTCCAGTACCGGTTACCCCATTATCGCTACGAGGGATATGGAGTGTATACAAATGGACCAATTGGCGGGGCGATGAGGGGTTATGGGAACCCTCAGCTTACCTTCGCCAGAGAAGTGATGATGGACAGGATAGCCAAAAAACTGGGGATAGATCCCCTTGAGTTCAGGGTGATGAATCACCTTGAAACTGGAGAGACCATTCCCTGCCATACCTTCCCCCTTCGGAGTTGTGCGATCACGGAGTGCGTGGAAATTGGTGAGCGGATAAGGGATGAGATCGAAAGGCAAGAATCTTCACCCCATGGGGAAGCTGAAATATTGAAAGCTTGGGGTGTTGCTTTCGCCTGTCATACTTCAGGCCCCTCTAATAATGAAGGAAAGAGTTCTTCTCTCATTCTTGTCAACGATGACGGGACCGTAAACCTTCTGGTCGGATCTGCCGATATCGGCCAAGGATGTGAAACGACATTGAGTCAGATTGCTGCAGAAGAGCTGGGAATTGATTTGAAAGAAATCACCGTGACCTCCGGAGATACATCGTTTACTCCGTATGATACTGGAACATTCGCCAGCAGCCAGATCTACGTGGCGGGAAACGCTGTGCGCCAGGCAGCTCAAGATGTGAAGGAAAAGCTCGGTGTTGCCTTAGCGGCTTGTTATCATACAGACCTGGAGATGGTGCGCCATGAACAGAGTCAGTTCATCATCGAAACCGGTGCAGATAAGAAGATTTCACTCTCATTCAAAGAAAGTGTCGCCAAAGTGATGTCTGGCGGAAAGGGCAGGGTTCTAACAGGCTTCTCAAGCTTCAAGGCTGAGGAGAGCCCCCTTCCTTTTTCTGTCTGTTGGGCAAAGGTAGCGGTGGACAAAAGAGCGAGAACATTTTCCGTTCAGCATATCATCCAGGTTGTTGACGTTGGAACCGCTGTCAACCCGGATGTGGTCAAGGGACAGGTCGAAGGCGGAATCAGCATGGGACTGGGCTACGCGTTGACGGAGCAAATAGAGATAGATCATCGGGCCCAAAAACCTTCCTCCTCGGATTTGTTGCATTACAAGGTTCCCACTGCTTGCGACATGCCTAAGATCCATGTTGCGACGGCCAGAAGGAGTTACGAGCCGACCGGACCTTTTGGTGCAAAAAGTGTCGGTGAACTCCCGGTTGTAGCGGTTGCTCCTGCAATCGTCAACGCGATCTCGATCGCAACGGGTGAAAAGATAAATTCCCTCCCCCTCAGCAAGGCCTTTATGCCTCGAGGTCGGTCGCAGATCAAGAAGGAATCACAATGCTAATGAGGAACAGTTTCAAATATGTCGCTCCTGACTCGATCAAGGCCGCTTCAGAATATCTCTCGACCGAAAAAAATTTCTTTTTCCTGGGCGGCGGGACGGACCTTCTTCCTCAGATCAAGTGGGGCCTCAAGCAACCTTCTCTTCTGGTGGATCTTGGAAAAATAGAATCCTTGAAAGGCATGACCGCACGCGAAGAAGGGTTCTTTATCGGAGCCATGGAAACGCTTGGGAATCTTGTCAAGAATCCAGAGGCAAATAGATATGTACCCATCCTATCACAAAGTGCCTTCTGCGTGGCTTCCCCCCAGATTCGAAATCGAGCAACCCTTGTAGGCAATATTCTCCAAGAGAGAAGATGTTTCTACGTTAACCAGAGTGAATATTGGAGGCAGAGTGTTGTCCCATGCTTCAAACTCGGTGGGGAGGTGTGCCATCAGAGTCCGCGTTCACAAACCTGTCGTGCCCCTTACTATTCAGATACAGCCCCTGTGCTCCTGGCGCTCGATGCCCAGGTAGAACAATATGATAAAGGGACATTCGAATTGACTGCAGTTCAGGATATGATTCGATCCCATATCCATGGTCGAGGCGAAAAATTTTTCTTGACAGGAGTTCTCATCCCTTATCCTAGGCAAGGAACTTGGGCCAGGTTTATCAGACAGGGTGTCAGGGGGGCCATGGATTTTGCATCTCTCAATGCGGCGGTACGATATACTCCTCCGGTTAATGGAAGCGGACCGGTTATCAGGATCTTTGTCGGGGCCTCTTCTCCCGAGCCTGTAGAATTAAGGGAAACAGCAGATTTTATGATTGCCAATCTGTCTCGCCTTTTAGACCTCAAAGAAGAAGTGAAGGAGAGGGCCGTAAAAGAATTGATTAAGAAAAGCGTTCTTGTGAGAGAAACGGCTATTTCTGTAAAAGCTAAGAAGAGTTCCTTTTATCTGGTCGCCGATGTTCTCGAAGAACTTTTCGCGGCCATGTAGCTAAAGATGTAAGTATCTTGGGCTGGGCTTTCTCCATGATGCAGGTTCCACAACAGGTTCTCAATCTCTTCTCGGGATTTAAAGCTTATCCATGGATCATTCTCCTGGTCATGAATATTTTCCTTTTCTGGATGGGGATGTGGCTAGATGTGATAGCGAATATCCTCCTGCCCCGCCCCGATTATGGCTCCTCTGGCATATTCGATCGGCGTCGATCCGATTCACTTCACGATGATCTTTATCATGAACGTCAACCTCAGAAACATTACTCCTCCAGTAGGCATCATCCTCTTTGCAACGCTGGCAGTACGAAAGGTAAAGATGGAGCCCTTGGTAAGAGAGCTTCTTCCCTTTTTGATTGTTAAGATTATTATCATTCTGATTGCGACGTATGTTCCTTTTATATCTGTTTGGCTTCCTAAATTGTTCGGAATTGCAACGGGAGGCCCTTAAAGAGACATTATGCCATGTGATTTTTTAAAGTAAGTGACAGAAAGAGGTTAGAGATGAAGTCTTTTGTTTATTACGGCGGGAAGAAGATCGAATTTGAAGTCCCTTCGAACTGGAGCATACTCTTTAGCGGGGAGATCAACCTTGCAAAACCTTGTCCCGATGCCGTGGCAGAATTGAGGAGGGTGCTCGATCAACCGATAGGATCCACGCCACTGGAAGAACTCGCCAGCCGTGTCAACAATGCTGTTGTGATTTTTGATGACATCACCCGCCCGACACCGACCCATGTCGCTTTTCCCGAGGTTCTAAACCGATTAAATCGTGGAGGAATCTTGGACACAAGGATTACCGCTATCTGTGCAACTGGAACGCACCAACCTCCCGACGAGGCCGGTTTGAAGCAGAAGCTCGGGCTGGAGGCATATCAAAGACTTTATCCAAGGGTCATCTGTCACGATGCCACATCAAGGGAGAATGTCCTGGTCGGAAGAACATCCCGAGGAACTCCGGTCGAAATCAATCCTTTTGTAGCGAATGCGGATTTGGTGGTGGGGATCGGCGCCTGCTTCCCCCATGGCTGGGCAGGGTTTGGGGGCGGGAGCAAGATCATCATGCCGGGTGTCTGTGGCATTCAATCGATTGCCGCCCACCACTTCACATGGTTTCGGAACCCTCATACTCACACCGGCGTTGTCGAAGGAAATCTTTTTTACGAGGAATGTAACGAGATCGCTCGATTGATCGGATTCAAATTTAAGATCGATTTCCTTTTAAACTTTCGTGGCGATGTCATTAAAATCTTCTGCGGAGACGTGATCGAACAACATCGTGAAGCGATCAAAGAGTGCATGCACATCACGACCGTAGAGGTGGCCAAAAAAGCGGATGTTACCATCTCTGCGGCCTATCCCCTTGAGCGGGGCAACCAGTCGACCAAATCCCTCGGTGTGGCCGCGGCCGTGACCAAATCGGGAGGACAGATCATCTGGGTGGCCCCTCAACCCGATCGGGATCAACTCATTCCGTTTGTCAACGAGGTGAGTTCGAATAAAAGTACAAATGAATATCACCGTCAACTTATCGAAGGGAGGTATCCGGAACCCCTCAAACCTGTTGGACTTAGTTTTATGTGTACTGTGGTAGACGTCAAAAATTTACTCGACCGTTTCTCGAGGATCATTCACGTCACAGAGGGTTTGGACCGAACCCATGTGGAATCGATGAAGATGGGCTATGCTCGCACCGTCACCGAAGCCGTTGAGATGGCCCGCGCCAAAACCCCAACAGGTGATCTGGTCGTATTTCCCTATGGGGGAGTCGTCTTGCCCAAGATCGCCCTTTCTCAGTAATCAACCTCCCCACGATCACCTTCCGGTCGGAGATTTCTTAGACAGACTCGGCATTTTGCGTAGAATCATTTTTCAATAGTTCATGAGACTGTTTTCCTGAGTTGTGTACGACTACCGGTAG
>Ga0187784_10001872_pt1 | contig 16818 bp, 11 predicted proteins | sample 1015_SJ02_MP15_2_FD_132964 | JGI IMG/M metagenome (GOLD analysis project Ga0187784, IMG submission 132964) | Tropical peat soil microbial communities from peatlands in Department of Meta, Colombia - 1015_SJ02_MP15_20_MG | ecosystem: Environmental > Terrestrial > Soil > Wetlands > Peat | place...
ATGGAGTTCCGACTGCATTTGCAGCAGGCCGCCATGGGCATTGACAACCTGGGTTTTCGCCTCTTCCCGCAACTGCCGGCGCTCCACGTCTTGGGCCAAGACGACAACGGTCATGTTTAACATGACGCGTTCGCTTCTCCTTCGATTTTCTGGGACTGGCATATTAAAGAAATCCTTAGGCTGGCATTCTACAGGAAAAGGAGGGGGTATTGGACTGTACCTGCAGACAGGGGCACTTCTCGGCTGTAAAGCGCTCGAATACCGTGCAGCATGCACCGTGATAATGTCTTTGGTATGATAGTATTTTGAAAATTCAGCAGCTTAAGAAAAGATGGGTACACAAACTGAGGCAAAAATCCTGCTGCGTGTCCGTCCCCGCGGATTCTGCGCGGGCGTGGTGCGAGCGGTGGATATCGTGGAGCTTGCGCTGGAAGCCCATGGCGACCCCGTCTACGTGCACCATGAAATCGTCCATAACACTTACGTGGTGGAGCAGTTAAGGCGGCGCGGCGCGATCTTTGTGGAAGCCATTAGCGAAGTGCCCCATGGGGGCGTGCTGGTTTTCAGCGCGCACGGCGTGCCACCGACGGTGCGCGATGAAGCCAGGGGACGCAGTTTGCGGGTGATTGATGCCACCTGTCCGCTGGTGACCAAGGTGCATCTGGAAGCGCTGAAGTTTGCCCGCGAAAAGCGCACCATCATCTTGATCGGTCACCGGGATCACCAGGAAATTGTGGGCACCTCCGGGGAAGCCCCAGATCGCACGCTGGTGGTGGACTCGGTGGCGGAAGTGGATGCGCTTAAGGTCGAGAATCCCGATAAATTGGCGTTCCTCACGCAGACGACGCTCAGCCTCTATGACACCCAGGAAATTGTCGCCCGGCTTCGCCAGCGCTTCCCGAACATTGTTGGACCAGCGAGCGACGACATCTGCTACGCCACGCAGAACCGCCAGGAAGCGGTCGAGCAGGTGGCCAAGGACGTGGACCTGATTTTGGTGGTGGGTTCGCAGAACAGCTCGAATTCCAATCGTTTGGTGGAATTGGCGCAGCGCTTGAACGTGAAGGCGCAGCTTATTGATGCGGCCACGGACATCGATCCAAAGTGGCTCGAAGGCATTCGCCGGGTGGGCTTAACGGCGGGAGCTTCCGCGCCCGAGGTATTGGTCGAGCAGGTGAGCGAGCGCCTGGCGCAGTTTGGATTCACCGACCAGCGCGACCTGGACCTGATCCGCGAAGACGTGCGCTTCACGCTGCCCGCGGAGCTTGCCACCATTGCGCCCGCGGCGCGCCGCTAGTTGGCGCGCGCTTTTTGCGCACACGGCTTTTTGCATTGCCGGGCAGGGGCAGTTGCCGGGATGCTTTTCCGGCGCCCGGTATACCCCCAGGAGCAAGGGAAAAAAAGAAAAGGAGCGTACCTTGGCGGTCAAAATCGTCCGTCAACCCAGCAAGATTGCCTTGATTTGCGCGCCCTCCAGCGCAGCCGGCTTCGCTCCCGGCACCGAAAAGGCGCCCGCCGCACTTCGCGCCGCGGGCCTCATCGAAAAACTCCAATCCATCGGCTATGAAGTCACCGACTTCGGCGATTGCGCGCCGCGTCTCTTCGCCGATGACGACGACCACAAGCGTGCCCGCAACATCCCCGAAATCGTCGCCGCTCTCAACGACCTTAAGCCTCGCGTCGAGCTGGCCGCCAAGTCCGGCGGTTTGATTCTTGTCCTCGGAGGCGACTGTGTCCAGAGCGAAGCGCTGCTCGCCGGCGCGCGCCGCTATTATAAGCACCTCAGCCTCCTGTGGTTCGACCGCGACGCTGATCTCAACACGCCCGCCTCCACACCCTCCGGGCGTCTCGACGGCATGGCCCTGGCCGGCATCATTGGCAAAGGCTCGCCAGAACTGGTGCGTTTTTGGGGCGAACCGCCGCTGGTGCGCGAACCGGACACCGTGATTTTCGGATTGGTGCGCCTGGATCCCGCGGAGCAGGAACTTCTGGCGCGCTCGCCCATGCGCCATGTGTTCGCCGCCGATATTCAGGCCAAGGGCCTCCCGAAGGCCGCAGTTGATGCACTCGGCCTGTTGCACGCCGATACGCGTGAATTCATGCTGCACCTCGATCTGGATGTCATCGCCGAGGAAGAGTTTCCCGCGACCAACGTGCCCGGCACCGGCGGGCTGACTCTCAACGAAGTGCAAACTTCGCTCGAGGAATTCGCCAAGCACAAGAACCTGCTCGGCCTGGATGTAGCGCAGTACAACCCCGACCGCGATCCCGATGGCGCCGGAGCGCGAAAGCTCGTGGACTTGCTTGTCGCTGTGCTCTCCGCGCGCCTCGCTGCATTGACGCCGGCTGCACCCGTGGCGGCGGAAGAAACGCCTTCAGCTACGGCTTGAGTCGCAGAAAAGTTAAGATGTAAAAAGAAGGGAGTATCGCGCTGTGCGCAGGAAGAGTTCCGGGCGCGATTCTCGCCGGTCATAGGCGCTGAAATCAACCGTAATCGATAGGAACCAGCACTTCCTGGTGCTTCGCGTTTCGTGCCAGAATGAGGAAAATCAGCGCCCAGTCCTAGGCGTCTGCCGTGCTCTCCCAGCCCACATGTAGCCGCCAAATGATTTGATTGCCTGCGGGACTCCGGGGGAAGAGAATCAAGGGTTCCCCAGGTTAAGGGATTTCCTGGTCGGAGGTGTGTGATGGCCGATTTCTGGCAGCGGTGCGAAGGGCGAGTGATCGAGCAAAAATTCCCGCTAAGACAATATCTGGGCGGGACACCGAGTAGCGGCGTTTTCTTAACAAGCCGCAGCGGTGCGCCAGCGGAAAACGCAGTGATCAAGTTTATTCTGGCACATCCGGGGACGGCGAAGCTGCACCTCTCGCGATGGGCGCGCGCCGCACGGCTTTCTCACCCCAATTTCCTGCAACTCCTGGACTCCGGGCGCTGCGGACTGGATGGACGTGACCTCCTCTATGTCGTGGTCGAATACGCGGAAGAGAATCTCTCGCAAATCCTGCCGGAGCGAGCGCTGACGCCGGAAGAAGCCCGCCAGATGGTGGTTCCCGTCGCGGAGGCTTTGATCTATCTGCACGGACAAGGTCTGGCGCATGGCCATCTCAAGCCCTCGAATGTGCACGCGATCGGCGAGCAGATCAAACTTTCGATCGATTCGGTGACACGGCTGGGGGAATTGCATCTCGGGCGGGGCGCGGATTCCTACGGCGCGCCGGAGTTGGTCTCATCTCCAGTCACAGGTGCGAGCGACGTCTGGTCGTTAGGAATCACGCTGGTGGAGGCGCTGACGCAGCACGCGCCGGACGTGCAAGCAGCGCGGCACGTTGATCCCGAAGTTCCGGCAACCCTTCCCCAGCCGTTTCTGGATATTGCGCGGCATGCGCTGAAACGCGATCCGGCGCTGCGATGGACCGCTGCGGACATCGCGGCGCATCTGAAACCTGGGCACGTTGCGAAAACAGAAGCGCTATCTGTCGCGGCGGTGAGCGCCGCGCCCGCGAAGGCCACGGCTGAAAAGGTTTCTCCGCTGGACGTTCCGCTCTCCCCGGAGCGTGGCATTCCGGTAGCCAAGTTAGCGGCTGTGCCCTCCAGAGTGATGCCACCACAGCAAAAACCAGCCACACGGGCAAAGAAAACGCTGCTCCTCCCCAATTACGCGCTTCCGCTGTTCGCGGCAATCTTGGTGGTCGCGGCCATTGTCGTGTTGCCCAAATTCCTGCGGCGGCAGCAGGTAACTCCCCCGTCCGCCGGCGCCTCATCGGCTCAGGTGCGCCCCGAAGCAAAACCCACGGACCACGCTGGGAATCAGGCACGGCCCACTCCGCAGCCAACACTGAAGGATTCTGCTAGGGTAGCAACTGAGAAGGCCCCTCCCGTGTCTGCCGCGCCCGCGAAATTGCGCACGGAGAATGCTCCCGCAACGCAAGCGCCCAAGCTTGCCAGTGATTCGCTCGCGCGAGGAGAAATCTTGGAGCAGGTCTTGCCCCAGGCTCCCGAAAAGGCGCTCAACACAATCCACGGCGTTGTGCGCGTAAGCGTCCGCGTGCATGTGGATGCCGCCGGGAATGTTTCGCAGGCGGAACTCGAATCCCCCGGTCCCAGCCGGTATTTTGCGGATCTGGCATTGAAAGCGGCGGGCAAGTGGGTTTTTGGCTCGCCGGAACTGGAAGGCAAGAGTGTGCCCAGCGAGTGGCTAATCCGCTTCGACTATTCACAATCGGGCGTCGTGGCGTCGCCTCAGCAAACGGCGCCGTAAGGCCTTCCTGGCCCGCCTGGAACTCGAGAAACACTTAAATCGCGAAAGACTCTTCCTCGTGGAAGGTTAGCGCTCGCCGAACCACCGCGCGCTGCTTGGAGGCAGTTTAGGTAGCAGCGGCGGCACGCTTACGGTGGTAACGCGCGAGGCCCAGCCAGGAAAGATGCAGGGCGCCGTTGTAGAGGTAGTGATCCACTTCCTCCCGGGAAAGAGACTGCCTGGCCTCGGCGGCAATCGCACTGATGAAAGCCTCGCTGGCTTGGGCGTCGTCCACTCCCTCGGAAAGAATCTTGGCCACAAGCTCGCTCCAGCGGAGGAGGCGCTCCCGGTAACTGGCGAGATGCCGCGCGGGATGATCGGAGAAGCTGAAGTGGGTGAGAAAAAGACGTTTGGGATCCAGCGCGGCGATGGCGTCTAGAGAGGCGTTCCACTGTTCGAGGTTGACGTCCGGCGGAGGCGTGGCGGGCAGGATGAAAGGATGCCCTTCGATGGCGATGCCCGCGGTGTCGCCAACAAAAGCAAGTCCCTCCGAGGCATCGAAATAAGTGACATGGTGCGAAGCGTGGCCCGGAGTATATACAACCAGAAGCTGCCGCGATCCAAAGGAGAGCGTTTCGCCACCCTCCAGGATGCATAGGTTGGCCTGGGGCACGGCAAGGAATTCACCGTAAAGCCGTTCCATCGTGTCGCCATACAGGCGCCGGGCGCTATCGAGGAGTTTGGAAGGATCGGCCATGTGCGGGGCGCCCCGCGAGTGCACATAAACCCGCAGCCGCGGATTTTCCCGGACGAGAGAGCCGGAGGCGCCGGCGTGATCCAGATGAATGTGGGTCAGAAAGAGAGCGTCGAGATCGCTGATGCGCAGACCGTGAACGGCCAGTTGTTTGCGGAGGTTGGGAACCGTGGAGGATGGCCCGGGATCAACCAGTGCGACAGCGTCGCCGGAACGAAGCAGGGCCGAGGCGATCGAGCGCGGATGGCCGGCCCAGTCCAAATCGAGAAGGGTTGTGGGTGTCATCATGAGAATAGTTTAACGTAAAAGAGCAAGTTCAACTCGTTGCAACGCTTGCTACGCCTGGCCATTCCGTGAGTGGCCGGGGGACCGGTGGGCCCATGAGTAAGAACTTGCAGAATGATTTAGTCGTGGACTATTCTTTTCCGGCAGCAGCTTGCTTCTTTTACCGCTTGCGATGACCAGTGAGTGAACTTTGTTCCCGCCCCGGTGGGAAGAGACGAGCGCTGAGTTGTGTATTGTCTTGCGCCCTTCGCCTGGCGCAGTCGACTATCAGAAAGGAAACGCATGGACCACATGGGATTCTCATGTACAAATTCTGGGAGGAATACAATGCTGAAATGGGCTGTAACGGTGACCATGGTCGTGCTTCTCGCCCTGCCACTCTGGGCGCAGGAGAAAAATGCCATCACTGCATATAACTGGAACGCGACGTCGGAAAATAGCGTAGCGGCCACCAGCACAGGGCGCGATTTTAGCATCGCCCCGGCAGCGTCACGCCTATTTGCCATGCCAGCCGCTGCCGCAGGCAAGCCGGCGGACATTTTTTCGGACTGGGCGAACAACCCGTGGAACCGTGGCGCTTGGGGTCGGCTAACGCCAAGGTTTGAGTTTGCGGGACTCTTCAGCTACATCAACTTCAGCCCTGGTTCGAACCCCAACTTCAATGACTATGGAGCAACGGGTTCGTTTGCCTATAACGCGAACAACTGGCTCGGGCTGGTTGCGGAGGTGGGTGGTTATACCTTCTCTCGGAATGTTTATGTGCTCCCCCCAGGGGCGACCCAGGAGGCACTGTCCACCATCAAGGGCGATCAGTGGACCTATCTCTTCGGGCCTCGCTTGAACTTCCGGCACTTCGACCATTTCGTCCCCTTCGCGGAAGTCCTGTTTGGCAACGCGCGTGGCAACCCTAACATCACTGGCGACGTGGCGCAGGGCTCTTTTGGGATGGCGCTCGGCGGCGGTGTGGATGTGGTTTTAGCGCGGAATATCGCATGGCGCTTCGTCCAAGCAGACTATCTGATGACCGACTACTCCGGTCCAGATTTGGGCGCGAGCGCCAGGCAGAACAATTTCCGCATTGGCAGCGGTATCGTGTTCCGCTGGGACTACCCACCAGCTCCGCCGGAGCCCAATCATCCGCCAGTGGCGGCTTGCGCGGCGGCCGCGCCTTCGGTTTACCAGGGTACGACAGATCCCGTGGCCATCCACGTGAACGCGAGCGATCCCGATAATGACCCGCTAACCTACAGCTACACGGCGACAGGCGGTACGATAGATGGCACGGGCCCCGATGTGCGTTGGAACCCCACGGGCTTGGCCCTGGGCTCTTACACCATCAATGTCAAGGTGGACGATGGCCGTGGCGGCATGGCAACCTGCGCAGCCGACGTTGCCATCAACAAGCGTCCAAACCGCCCACCGGTCATCTCCTGCGCGCCGGAACGCAATACCATTAACGCCGGCGAACACGTCGCTATTAAGTCGACCGCCAGCGATCCGGACGGCGATCCAATCACCTACAGCTACGCGACCTCGGGTGGCCAGATCACAGGCAATGGCCCCGAAGCGCAGTTTGACTCCACCGGATTGGTTTCCGGGGGCTACACCGTCACTTGCACGGCAGATGATGGGCGAGGCGGTCGCACTTCCGCGACTACCACGGTCAACGTGGTCAACGTGCAGGCACCTGCAGAACTGGAAAGGAGGTTGGCACTGCACTCCATCTACTTCCCGACCGATCAGCCGAGAATCGCCAATCCCTATGGTGGACTGCTCGAAAGCCAGCAGAAGCGACTTGATAGCCTGGCCGCAGACTTCACGGAATACCTCGGCTACAAGCCCGACTCCCATCTGACGATGACTGGGCATGCCGACAAGCGCGGGTTCGCCGAGTACAACCTGAAACTGTCTGAGCGCCGCGTTGAAGCGGTCAGGCATTATCTCGTTGAACACGGCATCGCCGCCGACCATCTCGACGTCAAAGCCCTCGGCGACGAACAGAACCTAACCGCCGACCAGGTTAAGGCGCTGATCGAGCAGAGCACCACCTTGAGCGATGAGGTTAAGCGGAAGATCCTCAAGGACCTGCCGACCATCGTGCTGGCCAACAACCGGCGCGTCGACCTGACCCTGAGCACCACGGGCCAACAGTCCGTGCTCGGCTTGCCCTTTAACGCAGAAGATGCCTCGGAGTTGATCAGCCGGACCGCCCCGCCAGTCAAGGGAGCGGCCAAGGCCCCAGCCAAGCTAGCGCCTAAGAAAGCGCCCAAGCCCTAGCCGGGTAGGCCGAAGAAACACCGACTCTGGCGAGCGAATCGTCGCTGGCCAGAAAAAATTAAACTAAGACGAACGGAACGGGCGGTGTAAGCCGCCCGTTCTTTGTTTGGGGCCCCCCAGCGCATTTGATATCCTGTAGGTGCAAGTCCTCATCGCAATGTGACGCTCGCAAATTGAGACAAAGTGGATCGCTGAAGCAAACTCTCGCGGTGCTGTGCGCGCCTTCATTTGCTTGACTACGGTGGCAACAGGGTGCCCGTTGATCGAGATGAGTGGCGCGCCGGGCTGAGCGGTCCCCCGCTGCTGTCGGGGCATCAAGCATCTCGCGGACCCGGGCCCCCGGACTCTATTCCGGAGGGCCTGGTTCCGTTTTGGAACGAAGTTCGACGAAGTAAGTACACACCAGAAGGCCAGAATCAGGAGCAAGCTGTTCCATTTCAGTACACTATTGCGGTTAGTCCTGTTTTGGTAATTCACACATTGACAATTCTACAATTCTGGCATAGAAGTGAGGTGAGCAAAAGCTTTCCCGGAATGGAATGCGCCCCCCTTCCCCATTCGGTACTTATTCCCTGGAGCCCTGCCGTAGATCGCATGTGAGATGGAGCGACAATGGCGAACGTACAAGGATTTCGGTCAGAGCATTCAGCCTACGGTGGGGGGATTGAAAAAGTGCCCTTCGAGGGCCTAGCGCGCAACGACCGCGCGGCCCCGCCGATGCACCTGCTGCTGGTTGACGATGACGATCATATCCGTGAAGTTTGCCGCAGCGTCGCGGAAGACTGCGGCATGAAAGTGACGGACGTCAGCACCGCCGAGGAGGCCCTCGAAGTGATGGAGATGGCCTCGGTGGATATCCTGCTAACCGACCTGCGCCTGCCGGGAACGAGCGGCCTGGAGCTGTTGCGGCGGGTGGCGCAAACCTACCCGGACATTGCCGTGGTGATGCTCACGCAGTACGGCACGATCGATTCCGCGGTCGAGGCCACGCGCATGGGCGCGGCCGACTATGTCACCAAGCCGTTTCGCGTGGAGGAATTGCGCGCGCGGCTCGAGCAGGTGGCCCATTCCGTGGAGCTAAAACGGGAAAACCGCTTGCTCCGGGAACAGGTACGCACGCGTCCGGGGTTCGGCGGGCTCATTGGGATGTCCCCGCGCATGGAGCGGGTCTACAAGCTGATCGAGAAGGTGAGCCAGCGCACCCATCCAGTGCTGATTCTCGGCGAGAGCGGAACGGGAAAAGAACTGGTGGCGCGAAGCGTGCATTTTCTGGGACCTCGGAAGGACCGGCCCTTTGTGCCCGTGGAGTGTTCCGCCCTGGTACCGACCCTGGTGGAATCCGAAATGTTTGGATACACCAAGGGAGCATTTACCGGCGCCATGCAGGCCAAGCAAGGCCTGATGGAATCGGCCAACGGCGGCACCTTGTTCCTGGATGAGATCGGGGAGATGTCGCTGGAGATGCAGGCGAAACTCCTGCGCGCGCTGCAACAGAGAGAGATCAAGCCGGTGGGCTCCACGGAGCGCAGAACGATTGATGTCCGCATCGTTGCCGCCACCAACCGGGACTTGGAACAGGCGATTAAGAGCGGGAACTTCCGCCAGGACCTCTATTTCCGCTTGAATGTCGTGCAGATCAAGCTTCCGCCGTTGCGGGACAGGAAAGGCGATATCCCCATGTTGGTGACCGCATTTCTGGAGAAATTCGCCGACCCCGACGACGTCCACCTGGAGCTGACCGAAGACGCCATGCGGCAGTTGATGGCCTACGACTGGCCGGGAAACGTTCGCGAGTTAGAGAACACTATTGAACGCGCGGTGGCTTTAAGTTCTGGCCCTTTTGTGCGTGTCCATGACCTGCCGACGAATCTGCAATATCCCACCACGGAGCGCGCGCCGGATAAAGAGGAGTTGTTGCCACTGGAGGAACTGGAACGCCGTGCAATTCTGAGCACTTTGCGGCAGACTGGCGGCGACAAACAAGCGGCAGCCCGCATGCTGGGAATCGGCAAGACTACGTTGTACCGCAAGTTGAAGCAGTACCAGATCGAGCGTGCGGAGACTTAGCCGGGTTCTAGAACGCACTCCGATTCACTTTGGGAATGGATTCCCGCAAGTATCGAGTTGGCAACTGCCTCCCATTCAAGTTCCCTGCTTTTTCAATGAGATCCCGTCCCACTAGTTTGGTCCAGCCGATGCATAGCTGAGCCCCGCGTAGGCCACAAGGGGCCCGGCATGTTCTCGCAGAGCCGCGCAAAAAAGACGCCGCAGGCAGTGAGCGCTGGCAGCGTGCTGCGGGCGGCCAGGGCCGGCGCCGGCCATGAAACGTGGATTCGCATCGCCATTGATGAATTGGCGATGGAACCATCTATCGAACGCATCGGGATCTGGCTCGAGCCGGCTGCACAGGAGGGAGACAGGGGTACGGTTGTCTTCAGCGGCGGAGTTTGGGAGCGCAACGCTGGTGACTTGCCGCCGGAGTGGCGAAGGATCTCCGCGGAAGCGCCTCTCCCCCGCGAAGTTCTCAGCGGTGCAAGCAGTATCGAACACGAACTGGAGAGCACCAGGAGTGTGCCCATACTGGGGCCGCTCGTGGAACTCCAGCGCGTCCTCTGGGTGCCCATTATCGGGCACCGCATCCTCGGCGGCCTGATCCTTGCCGGAACCCGTCAAAAACAGACACTCCTGCCCCGCACCAAGGTGGAACGCATCGCGGGAGAGCTCGGCCTTCTGCTGGAAATGGAGGAAGAGCGCCGGCTGGCCCGCGAGCGCCACGAGGACCTGACGCTCTGGCGGCGCATACAGGATGTGCTGCGGGAACCCAAAGACTTCGAGGGTTTATTGCGCGAGTTGGCGAAAAGCTGCACCGGGGAAAAGGGAAAAGGCGGGGCCGGCGCCGTGTTTGCCGTGCTTGGCGAGCGGAGCAACGCTTTGCCGGTGAACACCCCAGTGGCTGCGGGCGAAGTGAATCGCCTGGTGCTCTGCGGACAGAGCGGAGATCCCGAGTGGGCGCACAGCCTGGATCAAGGGCCACTGGAAAATCTTTGGCGCCAAGCGGTGGAAACCCGGCGAGTTTGCGGAGCGGAGGCCGAACGCCTTCCACTGGCACGAAACATCTCCCGAATTGTGGCTATCCCCATGGAATTCGAGGGAGAAGTGAACGCGGTGCTGGTGGCCGGGCTTCCCTGGGGAAGGAGTTCTCTCGGCATGCTGGAGCGATTGGAGCTGCGCGCGCTTCTGGCGGCTCAGGTACTGGAGCGGAGAAACCGCATCGCGCGTGCACTGAACGAAAAGGCCCGACAAAGCGCCCTGTTGGAAGCGGCTGAAGAGCCACTGGTGATCGTGGACCGTCAGGGATTCATCACCGGGATGAGCCGTGGGGCACGGCAACTGATCGCAGATTCGGCAGAGGCGCGGGAAGATACCCATCAGGTCTTGCGCTTCGCGGAGGTCTTCCGGCCACGGGAGTGGGAGGAAGTTCATCGCTGGGTGCAGTCTGTTTTCCTCGACGGGACCCCGGGACCGGAAGACTCGCTTGTGGCGGACTTGAAAAACGGGACTGAGTTGCGATTGCGGCGCGCGGCTATTCCCGATGGAGAGCACTGCTCCATAACCATGGAGAAGGTAGCCGCATTAGGCTGCGCGCGGGAGGTCCACGAAGTGGAGGCGGAACTCCAGCAAGTGCTGGAGTCGCTGGATGAAGGGGTTGTGGTCTTCGATGAAAACGAACGCATTCGCGCGAAGAATGCGCGCTTTCTTCAGATCCTGGGTCTCAGCGCGGACGACGGCGCTGCCTTGCAGAGTCTCGAGGACCTGATACATCACACGGCGAAGAATGCCCGGGAGCCCGAAAAGTTCGCGGCCCGTTGGAAAGCCTTTGCGGAAGGCGCGGGAGAGAGGATGCGCGAGGAATTGGCCATGGAAGGGCCTCTTCCGCAGACGATTGAGCGGTCCACACGCGCGATTGTCGGGGGCAATGGACGAAGACTGGGACGTGTGGAAGTGTACCGGGAGATGAGCGCACAGCGCATGTTCCAGTCCCGCATGATGCAGTCGGAAAAGTTGGCGGCCATCGGGCAGCACGTCACCGGGATCGTCCATGAATTGAGCAACCCGCTGACAACCATACTGGTGAACGCGCAGCGCCTGGGGTCACAGGAAGACGATGGGATGCGGGCCATGCTGTCGCAGAACATTTTGGAAGAGTCCGAGCGCGCCACGGCTTTCCTGCGGCAGTTGCTGGTATTGTCGCGGGAATCGTTGCCGGAGTGGCGGCGTGTTTCCTTGAATGATTTGGTGGATCGCACCCTGGAACTCCAGAGGCTGGCGTTTTCCGGGAGCCACCTGCACCTGATCGTCGAAAAGCAGGAGCGGCTGCCACTCATTGAGGGGGACTACGGCCAACTGCAGCAGGTATTGATGAATTTGCTCCAGAATGCCCAGCAAGCCATCGAGTACAGCGGAGCCGGCGGCACCATCGGTGTGCGCACCAGATTCGCCGGCGGCAGCCGGGTCACCCTGGAAGTCTGGGACGACGGCCCGGGAATTCCTGGCGCGATCCAGGCGCGCATTTTCGATCCCTTTTTTACCACCAAGCCGCCAGGTGTGGGCACCGGTTTAGGACTGGCGATTGTGCGGGGCTTTGTGCGCCAGCACGGCGGCACGGTCGCGCTGGTAAGTCCCCCGCAGGGGGGTGCGCGCTTCGTCGTGGAATTGCCGGTTGCTCCGGCAGCCGGGACGCAGGACGACGAGAAAAGTGCCGGATTGGCCGCAGGAGAACTCCCGCCAACGGCAGAGAATGTCGCGCTCGAAAGTATGCCGGCAGGAAAGATGGCGCGGATTTTAGTAGTGGAGGACGAACCAACGGTCGCCAGCCTGATTGCGGATGTTTTGCGCGACGAAGGCATGCGCGTGGACGTCCTGCTGGACGGTCGCGAGGCCGCGCGGCAGGCGGAGCGGGAATCCTATGACCTGGCAATCTGTGACCTGAAGATGCCTGGCATGGATGGTCAGAGCTTTTATCTGACGCTGGTGCAGCGGCAGAATCCGCTTCGTGAGAATGTGTTGTTTGTAACCGGCGACATCGTTGCGCCGCGCGCACAGGAATTTCTGGATCGCCATCACCTGGCTCATGTGGCCAAACCATTCCGCATGGAAGAATTGAGCGGCGCGGTTCACGGGATGTTGGGAAAGAAAAAGGAGATGGCTGCCGTCCGGGCAAGTGCCAAGGCCAAGGAAGCCTAGAGAGTTGGGTAACGCCATGGGGAAACAGAATCACAGCAGACGCGAAGAGTTCGTGATGGTGTGCGGAGAGCAGGAATTCGGCGAACAAGTGAAGGATGAATGGGGGCAGCGTCATAATCCGGCCCGCCTGGAGTGCGTGAGTGAATGGCAGTCGGCACGCAAACTGCTGGAAGCGCGCATCCCGGCGGTGATTCTGGTCGAGGAGCGAAACGCGGAGCCGGACGCCAGTGCGGGCCGCGAGAAAACTCCTTCGCTGAGGGCGGTGGTCACCCTGTTTGCGGGTTACGCGCCGACGGTGGTGGTGGGAAGCCCGGAGCAGCAGGCGGGTCTGCAGGCACTGCTGGCAGGCGGAACAGTGGATTTTGTGACGCGCGCCGCGGGTTGCCTGCCGGTGGCAATGAGCTTGGTGGAACTGCGACTGTGTTGGCGCAGCGCATGGCGAAGCGCGAGGATGGCGCGACCCTTGGGAACGGAGGATCATCCTGAAGAACTGGAGGCCGGAGACTTCGGGGAGATTCTCCGCCACGAATTGAACAACCCCCTGACCGGGATACTCGGCAATGCCGAACTCTTGCTGGTGGAACTCCGCAGGAAAAAGGTGCCGCTGCCGCAGCAGGCGGAGCACCGTTTGGAAACCATCGCCACGCTCGCCGTGCGCATGCGCGAAACCGTGCGGCGGCTGAGCGATGAATGGGAGGCGCAGTCCGAAGCCATGACGCGCGAGTTGGTCCAACCACCGAACTAAGCGTTTGCGCAAATCACGGTGGCGTCGCCGGGTCCGCGAAGAAGTGCAGCACGCGGCGGCGAAATTCCTGCGGCTGGTACGCCAGCGCTGCCGTGTGAAATGCGCGCGGAACCTCCCAAAGCGATTTTGGCCCTCGGGCAGCCTCGCAAATCTTTTCGGCGTGGCGGCAGGGAAGCGTGGTGTCCGCGGTGTCGCAAATCAGGAAAACAGGAAAAGCGCGCGAGGCCACTGCGGACTCTGGCGAGACATTCGCGGCGGGGAAACCTGCCAGCGATTGCCCGCGGTGCAGCATCATCCACGCGCCGGGCGCAAAGACCGTTCTTCCGAGCAGTGGGTATTTTTGCAGCCCGGCATAGTCGTACGAAGCTTCGCGCAAGCTGGCGAAGGGCGCTTCCGCCACCACAGCTTCGATGCGTGCATCGCCTCCCGCTGCTTGCAGGGCGATCCCGGCGCCCATGGACTCTCCCAATGCGAAAATGTGCGCCGGATGCTCCGCTGCGACCAGCGCATCCACGACCGCGCGACTATCGTTGCGCTCCAGCCAGCCGTAGGTGGCCACGGGGCCTTCGCTTTCGCCGTGGGCGCGCGCATCCATCATCGTGACGCCATAACCCGCGCGGAGAAGAATCAGCGCTTGTTCCAAAACGCCCATGCGGTTATCCGCTACGCCGTGAAACACCAGGACCCAGGCGCCATTGGGGTTTGCGGAACGCACCTTCCAGCCGCGCAGCAGCACGCCGTCGGGTGCGCGCACCTCGAACTCGTCGCCATGGGCGCCGATCTCGGCAAACGAAACGTCCGCTTCCACAACGAGATCCGGCGTCAGCGGGCGGCGAATCGGGTGCAAAAATGCGGGTGCCGCCATCCAGCCGGCCACCGCCGCGAAAGCGGGCGGGAACAACACCAGGATTAAGAGGATGCGCAGAAGCTGCCGTCGCAGTCGCATATTAAAGTGGACGCAAAAAAAGCAGGGAAAGTTCAAGACAGCGGGAACTGTTTCTCATCGTGGCTAAGCCGGCGCCATTGATTGCTTGCGTAGGGGATCAGCATTGCTGGACCCCATGTCCGCAAGATCAAAATCAGGACCGGAACAGCACATCTTCGCGCTGAAACATTTTGACGGCCAGAAAGAGCGCCGCGCCCGCATACACGCATGTGGAGACAAAGATCATCGCAATGTAATTCCAGTGATACGTTCCGGTGACCAGTTCTTTGCACAGGAGGCTGACGTTCAGAATCGGAACCAGCGCCAGCTTCGACGTAAGTTCAACACCAGGCAGCAGCGCCGCGACGGCCGGCAGGATCACCAGAATCATCAACGGGGAAACATAGCTTTGGGCTTCCTTGTAGCTTTTTGCGAACAGCGAAATGGTCATAAGCACCGCGGAGAAAAGGACCGCGAGCGGGAGTGCCATCACGAAAATCGCAATCACCGTGCCGGGACCCAACTTGAGCAGCAAAGCGGCAGACTCACCGCGCTGGCTCGCGGCCTGGGGACTAAAGAACTTAAGCGCGCTGAACGACAAGCCCATGGACAGTACCGATAGCGCAGCCGTCGCAAGCGCGGCCGTGAGCACAAGAAAGAATTTCCCCAGGACCAGGTGGAATCTCGAAACGGGGCTGGAGAGGATCGTCTCCATGGTGCCGCGCTCTTTTTCTCCGGCCGTTAGGTCCATGGCGGGATACATCCCCCCCGTCAGGCAAAGCAGAATGACCATGTAACCCACGAGTCCCCCGAGGACCGCCCCGCTCACTTTTTCCGGTGGCGCGACGTTGTCCTGCTTCACCTCGAACGGCTTCAGAATGGACGGCGGCAAATTCTTTGCCGCCAGCCGCTCCGTGACCACCGTGTCGCTGAGGTCTTTGAAATATTTCTCAATGCGGTCCGCGGCGAACGAAGATTTCAGCTCGCCTTCATACATGTAAATCTTTACCACGTCGGTTTTCTGCTGCGCCAGGTCGGCTTGAAACGCCGGGGGAATCTCCACCGCCGCGCGGATTTCCTTATTGATAATCTCGTCTTTCCAGTTGGACTCCGCCGCGACAACTTCGATTTTGTCGAGCTTCCGGACACCTTCCAGGATTTTCGGAGAATCCGCTCCACCAAGAACCATCACCTTGGGTACTTCCTGCCTTGCTTTCCCGATCAAGAGGCTCGCCAGCGTGCCGAACCCAACGGTCAATATGGGGAACAAGAGCAGCGGAATGACCACCGTGGAAATGATGGTCCGGCGATCGCGCAGCCATTCGGTCAGCTCTTTGCGGAAGACGAAACCGATGTTCTGGTAGGACATTTCAATTAGCCTCCTGTCCGGCGTAGAGCGGAGCGACGATCTTCACGAAGATTTCTTCCAGGTCGTTTTCGCCGTAGCGCGAGCGCAGTGCGGCCAGGGAGCCCTCGGTGAGGAGCTTGCCGGAATGAATGATGCCGATGACGTCGCAGAGCTTTTCGACCTCGCTCATCACGTGGGTGGAGAAAATTACAGTTTTGCCGCGCTGGCGGCATTCGCGAATGAAGTCGATGATCGTGCGCGCAGTCATGATGTCCAGACCAATCGTCGGCTCGTCAAAGATCATGACCTGGGGGTCGTGGACGAGGGTGCGGGCGATGGAGGTCTTCTGCTTCATCCCGGTGGAGAGCTTGTCACAGCGGCGGTCGCGAAAAGAGTCCATGTCCAGGCGAGTGAAGATGTCATCCACGCGTTTCTTCAGAGTGGCTTCATCGAGACCATTCAGCCGGCCGAAGTATTCGACCATCTCCTGCGAGGTGAGGCGGGGATAGAGAGCCGTGGCGGTGGAGAGAAAACCGACGTTGGCGCGGACTTTTTCGGGGGCTTCGATGACGTCGTGGCCGCAGACAATGGCGGTGCCGTTTGTGGGCTCCAGAATGGTCGCCAACATGCGCAGCGTGGTGGTTTTGCCTGCACCGTTCGCGCCCAGCAGGCCGTAAATCTCGCCCGGCTTGCAGACGAAGCTGACGTCATTAACGGCGCGAATTTCGCCGCGCTTCTTGTCCTTGAATGTTTTGGTCAGACCACGGGTCTCAATCATGGCAGTAACCTCACAGAATTCGTCCTGGTGCAAGGCGGCCCGCGTTCATTGGATAGTACGCAAAGCAGCAAAAAAGATTGCAAAAGACCGGCAAAACCGCAGGGGTAACTCGCAAAGCGATGGGTGCCAGCGAGTTATGCCTACCCCTTGTGGCAGTTGGGGCACTGTTTCGCATCAAACTTTTCAGGAGGTACGCGAAAGACGTTGTTGCACTGAATGCACAC
>Ga0187784_10001873_pt1 | contig 16813 bp, 21 predicted proteins | sample 1015_SJ02_MP15_2_FD_132964 | JGI IMG/M metagenome (GOLD analysis project Ga0187784, IMG submission 132964) | Tropical peat soil microbial communities from peatlands in Department of Meta, Colombia - 1015_SJ02_MP15_20_MG | ecosystem: Environmental > Terrestrial > Soil > Wetlands > Peat | place...
CCTCTCCGATGCTGTTAGGCCAACTAAAGCCGCGCTTGTAATGCAAATAATAGTTTCCAATCGCTTTGGGGTCTTTGATGTCGCGGACTCGGGCAAGGACGATATCATAGTAGTCTTTGTCTTCTTCAAGAAGCTTCACCAGCTTGAGACGATCATCGGCTATAATGTTCTTCACGCCCATCTTACTCTCGATTGCCTGCTGCGCAGCACAGACCGTCCAGATGGGGAGATTGTGTATTTTGGAGAGACGATTAGACAGAACCACCAGAGTTTTTTCATCATCGGTTCGCTGGTTGTCGTTGCGGTTCTTCATGAAAAGGGACACTTCGTCCAGCACCAGAAGGACACCGCTGTAGCCTTCGGCTAAAATTGTCTCCACAAGGTGCTTAAGAACATCTTCTGTTTCCGCAGGGATTTGGGGTGTGACATCAAGGTATTCGGTATAGAACCGCCATAATTTCTTTCCACAACTTTCTTTATATTTTGGAGATTTATTCTGTTGGATGTCACGAATGAAATCATCCACATTCTCGAACTCGTCTTCATCAAAGAATTTTGGATCAGTTAGGAATTTCTTAAGATCTTTTCGGTAGCGATCAAGATCTTTCGAGATGAATCGATCTGCTAAAAGTTCGGCGGGATAAAGAGAGATATTCTTATCTAGCTCAAGCTGGAGTTGTTCCTTTGCAGCATCCAGAATGTAATCGGTTAATCTTAGGCCGGTGTCAGAGACGCCGACAGTTCCGCCGCCAACTCCAACAAGCGTCTTTACAATGACAAAGATCCCCTTGCTGCCGTTACCGCTCTTGGACTCCAGTCCCTCTTCCCAAAAGCGATAAAGCGACTCACGTTTGCCTCGTTCAGCTTTTTTCTCTTTTTCGCGTACGATGTCCCATGCCTGTTTATTCCCGAGAGCCAATGCAGCGAGGAAGGATAATAGATGAGATTTGCCCGAACCAAACTCGGCTTGAATCCAATAACCCTGGCCTATTGGTTGGTCCTTTCGCTCAGGTCTGTAGGGAGCAGCCATGTTTCGAAAAACATCATTCAAGAATGGACGAACAGGATCTATTTGGAACTCTTCAATAGTCTGGAGTTCCGGAATGCGCGCCTTGCGAGCCGCTTCGGAATTAGAATCCCCCCATACATGCTTTTCCAGCGAGTACACGGATATGATCTTGTCTGGAACGGAACAAATCTCATCAAGGCTTTTTCTTGCTGTGAAAATATCTTCTTGTTTAGCCATGCTGTCCCTTGTCCAACCCTCATATAGGTTGGTTGATGCGGTGTCCCGATAGAATCGCTCTAATCATTGCCATCCTGTGAAAAATGCTCAATCAGTCGCCGGGTCGATGAGGGAGGTCCCTCTATCACCGCAGCTCCCAAATGTGGTTTTCGGCAATAAGGTTAGTGGGAAGCGCATAGCTTCCCTCATCCAAATCAGGGAACATGATGACCCTGCCGCCACTGCGTTTGCCTGGAAGCAGCAAGAGTATTCGGTCCTCATCAGTCGCCAGGCTGCGAAGCAATTTCAATTCGATGTTATAGGCGAAGAGCATCTCCATGTTCGAAAGCACGATCAGGCCTTTACCCTGTAATTGTGATCGCAAGAATGACTCGAATGCTCTAGCCACATGGGCAGCTGTAGGTTCCGGTCTCTTCGCTTCATTTTCCGCAAGTTGCCTAAATTCATCATCCGGTATTGACTGCAGGATTCCTGAATTCACATTCAACGGCTTTGGAAACCGTCTGCCGTCCGGGCCGGCGGCTTGTCTCAGCTTCCTGGCGAATAGATCGAGCCGTTGATAAGATCCAAGGACTCCGTATAGATGCCTGCCACCAGAAATATCCAATTTGGTGCGCAGGGCTTCAATGATCTCGGTATCCTTCATGCCCCGTTACCTCTGCCAACTAGGCGCTCGACGACTTGATTAAGGGACCACCTTGTTGTGAACTGGCGGAGGTTGTCTATCTCCGACACCTTGCTGATGAGTCCCCGGTTACGCAGTTCATACAAAGAGGGCAAAATGCGGGCAGGGTTCCAGAGCATCGCAAGGATTGTCCGGTTGGTTTCCAGTTTTGAGATGTCGTACATTCCGGGTTCTGGAAATTCACTATGGAGTACAAAGGAAAAAGCATCTATAGGGACATCGCGGTAGGCGAAGGAGATCTTATTTTTCTCTATCTTCGCAACTCCTCCTGCACCGAGGGCCTCCACAATAGCTTTAGCGCAATCTTTGATGCTTGCTGACGATGGGAAACGTTCCGCGAGATAATCTCTGATCTTTGAGCGGTTGAGTCTACCAATGCCAATGCTCGGGATCAGGAGATCCTCTACTATTTTGATCTCAAGTGGTTCGGCTTTGAGGAAGCGGTAGAAACACACATCCCTTAGAGTTTGACCATCACGATTGGTTTTCGCAAAACTGAGCAGAGCAGAATCCGGATAGCCCTTAGGAAACAAGCGGCGCGCAATATAGTTAGCGTAACGCTTTCTTGTTTCTTCGGCGCTGAAATGGAGATTTTCTCTAAGATACATCCGGATTTCACGAATGGACTCAGTGTTGGGGAGATCCGGAAGAAGTGCGATGGCTTCCTTCAGTACTGCCTTACCAAAAAGCTCGGTTCCACGCCTTGGCAAGGCTTTTCGGACAGCTTCTTCTTCAGCTTGTTTCCGCGGGAACCATAGCTCCCTTTTCGACTGCAGACTGCTGAACAGCAACAGCTGCCTGGAACTGCTTTCTTCCCGATTCCCTCTCTCGGGTTCCGTAGCAACAGAATAGTAGGTGCGCACCCAGTCCACAAGTTTGAGTAGAACTCCTGAGCTGGACTTTATTCCGTCAATCCTGCACAAAGACTCCAGTGGTGCTGCCAATACTGCAGACAGACTGCCGAAATCCTCCAAAAGCTTCTGTGCGAGAGGCTGTACGTCTTTTTGAGGGATGGCATAGGTGAGTAGGAGTTCGAGGAGTGCCTGGTCCGTTCGAGATTCTCCCGCTCCCGCTAAAAACCGTTCCTTTATTCTCTGCCTATGTCCTAGCGCGCCAGTCTCCACCATAGGAATCCATTTTTTGACTATTCTGTAGCCTTCGTAGACTGTCCTTCCCCCACTATTTATTTGGCTGTTGCTAAACGGGGAGAAGCTCAGAGCAACAAGCTCGCGGGCACAAATTTGGGTTGTTTTGAATGGCGTTTCACCGAAATACAAGCGATTCATATTCTACTCCGTATCGAGGGAAGCGCAACGAAGAAGTAAAATTTCGGTCTTAGGACCAATCCCCGAGCTCGCCCACCCCTTTGGCTTGAATATTTTAAATTTATCCCACCGTACTGCGCAAACCAAGAGGAACTCACCGAAATTGACTCAAGTTGCAGGCTCCTCCATGCATGTGACCTAAATTACCTTTTGGCTGCCGAGAGCCGCTCAAGTCAAAGGCTGAGGTCCGATACCTGTGAACAGATATACTTTCTGCTCACGCTTCGGCTCGTTTGGATAGCTCCAGGAAGAGAGCTATGGCTGGTGCAGATCAGTTATCTTTTTTGGTTCATGGAAGTGTGGGGACTCAACAGCAAGGCAAAATCAAACCCGCGCGACCGGCCGATTTCAACAAAAGTAGACAACAATTTTGGGGGTGTGGACGGAGCGCCTGGGAGAGCCGATGGTGTGGGGTTTTTCCGTATTTCGGCCGACTGAAATAAGAGCGTGTTTCAGCCAATCTTATTTTAAAATCCGCACATCAAATCCCATACTTGTCTCTTGCCTTTTCTCAAGCAGTCATTTCGAATTCGATCTTGCGCGTGTCACTTACTCGTGCTGATGCGTCGAGGATTTCGAGCGAAACCAGATTCCCTTCGGCGTCGTAGTCAAGAATTACACCGGGCTTATCTTCGTCACTTTCTGCGATGGAAATTCCCTCTTTAAAAATGACGCTCAGCGTATCGGTCTTCGGGTCATAGGTGACTTTCATCGGACCTGCCTCCAATATTTTTCAATCCTGCTGGTGCGGTAAACGGTTATGACCTCTGCGGGTCAACATCGACGAAAATCCGAACCAGAAAAAGCCTTCCCTCCGTATAAGAGCGTGTTTCAGCCAATCTTATTTTAAAATCCGCCATCTTTTTAAAATTACAATTTTTACCAGCAAAAGCGCTCCAGATGCGAATTTGTGATATGTGGAGACGGGGCTGTTTCGCTTATCCTCGGTAGATCCGGACTCAATATTTTCCTTGATTCGATTAACCTCTTACGTTAATGATACTTGGCAAAAAGGCCGATAATGGATATTATATTCAAAAGCAAGAGATTCGCGGAGGAATGTAACCATCAGGACCTGTTGCTCAAGAGGCATGGACCACAGAGGAGTAAACTGCTTCGTAGAAGGCTCGACGATTTGAGGGCTGCTGCAAACCTACACCAAATGCGAACGTTGCCGGGCAGATGCCACGAACTCAAGGGGAATAGGTCGGGACAGCTTTCAATCGATTTAGATGGGCCATACAGGCTTATTTTTGAAGTGGCAAATGATCCCATCCCCCTTAAGGGAGATGGAGGTCTTGACTGGACTCAAGTGACTTCAATCAAAATTCTCGGCGTGGAGGATACACATGAGTGAAGCACATCAAAATCAATATGCTCCGGATTACGTTTCCCCTCCTGGCGAGACTCTGAGCGAAACTCTTGATATCCGCGGAATGTCCCAGGCCGAATTGGCCGAACGGACCGGAAGGGCAAAAAAGACGATCAACGAGATCATCAAGGGGAAAGCCCGTATTACTCCTCAAATCGCCTTGGAACTTGAACATGTTCTGGGTGTCCCTGCTGGATTTTGGAATACTCGAGAGAGCCAGTACCAGGAATACCTCGCAAGGAGAGACGAACAGGGGAGATTCGAGGAGCACCTTAAATGGCTCGATCCAATGCCTGTTCGAGCAATGGTCAAACTGGGTTGGATTGAGGGATTCAGTGATAAAATCCAGCAACTCAGAGAAGTCCTGAGGTTCTTTCGGATAAGTTCGCCCGACCAATGGGATACGTGCGTAAGAGCTTACGCCGATCAGGTTGCATTCCGAAAGTCCAAGGCTTTCGAGTCCGACTTGCCCGCGGTAGTTGCCTGGCTGCGGAGGGGTGAGATCGAAGCGAGAGAGTTACCATGCTCACCCTACGACCAGAGCAAGTTCAAGGAGGCTCTCAGGGCCATCCGGGGGCTTACGGCGGAATCACCGGCTGTTTTTCACCCCAAAATGGTTGAATTAGCCTCGGCGGCCGGGGTTGCCGTGGTTCTTGTTCATGAGCTACCCAAAATTCGAATCAGCGCTGCAACACGTTGGTTATCTCCTCGGAAGGCAACGATCCAACTCAGCCTCCTATATAAGCGGAACGATCAGTTTTGGTTTTCTTTCTTCCATGAAGCCGGCCACATTGTTTTACACGGCAAGCGCGATATCTTCATCAACGATCAAGAGAACGACCAAAACATAAAAGAAATCGAAGCGAATGCATTCGCGGCGGACTTCCTTATACCACCCCGCTTCTTCCGTGCCCTAACCAAAGGCGGAGCACCAACCAAGGAGACGCTCCTGCGATTTGCTTCAGAGCTCGGAATTGCTCCGGGCATCATTGTCGGGCGCCTTCAGCGTGAAAAAATCCTGCCATGGAATTTTCACAACGATCTGAAGGTCAGTTTTGAATGGGCGAATCACTGATTTGAGTCGAGGCAGTCGAAAATTACATGAAGCCCATTATAATTGGGCATAATTGGGTATCATTGTCATGAACAGAGGGCCAGCAAGATCGCTGCTGGCCCTCGCTTTCCTTATGGAGCTACGGGGAGTCGAACCCCGGACCTCTTGAATGCCATTCAAGCGCTCTCCCAACTGAGCTACGGCCCCGAATAGCCGCCCGGCCACAGTTTGATCCCGGGCCGGACAAACCCCTGGTTCAGGGACTCTCGTTTCGTGCCAGAGCTGTGATGAGCTCCACGAACTGCTCGGCGAGGGCCATCCAGGCGCTAACCCGTGTTCCATTGAAGCTGACGAAAATCCATATAGTCGCCTTCCTGCCGCCGTTCGAAGAGGTCGTTGTAAATTCGAGCCATATCTTTAGGCACTTTGCCTATTTTGACATAGTGCTCGTTGAAAAGGCTGCGAATGCCCGTGTGCTTCATGGAAGCAAGGTCGTCTTTGACAAGAAGGGCGGAGACCGCGTAGAAACAGGCATAATAGAGGCGATTCACACAGGCGCTCCACCGCCCGGCACCGGCAAGTATTCGAGCTTCTTCGAGGGCCTGACGCGCTCTTTCGAGGCGGTAGGAAACTATGCCGCCGGTCTTTTCAGTCATAGCCGTTTGCCCTCATGCTCAACCTGTTTGTGGAAAGGCATGGAACGATAGACTTCGCTGTTCCATTCGTCCTGGCTGCGCACAATCGAGGAAAGGACAGCCCCGCATTCCCATTCGATCTCATAGAGCTGATACCGAATTCGATCCGTGCGTTCGTCATCCACAGGTCCATCCACTAAAATCAGAAAATCCCAGTCGGAATCAGAAACTGAGTCTCCACGCGAGCGGGAACCATATAGAATAATGACGGCATTGGGCTCCACTTCATGAACGGCATTTTTTACTTTCTTGAGGAGGGTATCTCTTTTCATATTTATCTCACCAACCTGGCTGATTAAGTGGAACTTTTACAATTCTATCATACTCCTCCAGGCACTGGCGTTTTAACATGAACTCGCCAAAAGCTTTTTCCTCTTTTTTCTTGAGCACGGGGAAGGTCTTGAGAATGTAAGCAAAGTCATCCCGCGAAAGGTCATAAAGATGGGCCACGCAGGCATCGATTTCGGCGCGCAGCTGAGTGCGGTCCCCTATATCACGTCGGTCGGGCGGACGGTCGTGAACACCACAATGAGTTCCCCATTCAGACGAGCGCCTGGTTGGAAGACGATAGACTGAGAGCCGTGAGAGCCGGAAGCAGTCACCCCTGGCCAGGAAGGCCGATTCGAGACGGCGAAAGGCATCCTTCAAATTCGACTCGTGCACGCAATATGCACGCAAGAGAAAGGGGTTACAGAGCGATCTCTATAACCCCTTGATTTTGTACATGGAGCTACGGGGAGTCGAACCCCGGACCTCTTGAATGCCATTCAAGCGCTCTCCCAACTGAGCTACAGCCCCGAATAGCCGCCCGGCCACAGTTTGGTCCAGGCGGTTTTATTTGTGTATCCAATTTGCGTGGAGCTGTCAAGGGGATTCCGGGTACCGGACGCCGGACGAGCGCCGGGGGAAGGATATGGGGTGGAGCGGAGTCTTGCGTCGACAATCCAGTTAGAGACGGCCCCGGTTCATCTCATTTCCCTTGACACCCGCCAAAGCGCCTGATTAGAATCGGCTCAGGCCGGAGTGGTGGAACTGGTAGACGCGCTGGACTCAAAATCCAGTATCCGCAAGGATGTGCGAGTTCGATTCTCGCCTCCGGCAACCTAGCGAAACGATTAGGGATTCGGTCTTGATACTGAGTCCCTTTTTTGCTTCAAAATGCTCTCTTGGGTAACAGTTTGGGTAACATTTCCGCTTTTTGGGGCACAATACCGGCTTAGGGCAAAAAGACCGTAAACCCGCAATCCATCTTGCTCAACGCTTGGGCAACATGGGTAACAGTCTGGTTCTGATTATTTTGGCTGGTTGGGCACACTTTTGGGCACAGTTGGCACAGCGGGCAGGTGATCAACGTAAATGGCATGGAAGGTCAATTTTTCAGGAAAGTTTTCGGGCATTGTGGCGGACCAAGTTCAGCATTAATATCATAGCAATCATGCGATGGATAGATTCGAGACTCAATCGCTTGGGCCACATCATTTTTCGTCCAGGCTGGGATGCTGCTGGAAAATGCAAAATATTTAAATAGAGAAATGTGAAAAATGTTCAACAGCGTCAATTTAAGTGATATAAGTCCAATACCGAATTGATCTCAATTCTACTTAGCGGGGGCGTGATGGCGACATGGCCGATCCTCCCGGGGGCGCCCATAGCTGAGGCGATCCTGGATATTGAGGCTGTTCTTCCCAAAAGCGTGACTCTCAATGATCTTGGAAAACTTCGGGATCTTGCCGGTGATACATTTGTCGAGCAAGAAGAAAGAGTCGTATTCAGTAGAAGTTCGGAAATATCCGGTCAGGAGAGACATTTTACTTCCAGCACTAAAATTGATGGTATCCGCTTTCGCTCTCCGATTCAGGGGAAGGTAGTCCAATCCCGCCTCGATGGGTTCGCTTTCAATAAATTGAAGCCCTATGAGTCATGGCCAATTTTCTCCTCAGAAGCCCGGAGACTGTGGGAAGGCTATTGCCAAATTACCTCTCCAAGATCGATTCAGGGCGTCAGCCTACGTTACATAAATAGAATTGAGCTCAGTATGCCGATCAAGTTGGAAGAATGGTTCACAACTCGTCCCGAACTCGGGCCAAAGATTCCATTTATGGTAACCGGGTTTCTAATGAGAATGGAAATCATAAATGATAAAATTCAGGCTATAGGAATAGTGACCCAGACAGCGCAGCCGTTGGAGGAGGAAAGAGCGGCCGTAATTTTAGATATTGAAGTTAAGAAGAAGGTTGATTTTCTTCTCCCATTCAAGGAGCTTTGGCCTTTCTTCGAGAAGCTTCGGAATTTTAAGAATATGATTTTCTTTAACAGCATAACTGATAAAACAATGGAGCTGTTGAAATGAAAGCAGGTAAACTTTTCTTGATTAATTCCAGAAATCCCGCACGCCTTGCACGGAGATCGAACTTTGCAATTGGGGCGGAATCGCTAATAATTGTCGCGAAGTTCCAAGAATTTATGGACCATTTCCTTGAACCAATTTCTCGCGAATGGGATAACCCAGTTGGCAGGTTCCAGCGTCTTAAGGCGCAATGGAAAGAAGAGACGATTTATAGTTCTTCTTTGGATGAGATAACTTACCATCCCGCATACCAGCAGATTATCGGGATGGGGCCAATAGCCGTGCCACTTATAATAGAAGAGCTAAAGACATCTCCAAGCCACTGGTTTTGGGCATTAAGATCTATAACTGGTCATAATCCAGTTCCACCCGGTCACCGCGGCAATGTTAAGGCGATGGCAGCAGATTGGCTTGCCTGGTACACACAATGCGAGGAGAGGGGAGAGCCTGTCTGTGCAGCGGTTTCCTAACATACGTCCCAACAATTATATACCTGCTAGTCCCGAGTCCGAAGACTACAACTGCATAGCCTGGGCTGTCGGAGATGAGGAAAATTTTTGGTGGCCTCATGAGGATGCGTATTGGCCAAAAGGCGTTGAACGACGATGGGTTTTGGAGACTTTTATCGAAGCTTTTGGAACTGTCGGGTTCAGAGTATGCGAAAGCGGAGAAGTTGAAGAGGGATTCGATAAAATAGCCATTTATGCCGATGATATGGATAGACCCCAACATGCCGCCAAGCAATTGCAGAACGGCAAATGGAGCAGCAAAATGGGGAGATCCATTGACGCTGACCATGAGTTGTCTGCGCTTGAAGGGCCCTACTATGGCCATGTTAAAGTCTACATGAAGCGCCCCCTGTCCAATGCCGAGTGTATCTCCTGATTCATGGATACCAGCTCACGAGACTACAGATCTTTCCCGACTACTCTTGGCATGCCATGAGTATTTATTCCCTTCAGCTGCTGTATCTTTATACATGAGGTCCTTAAAAGGTATTTAATCAGAATAGAGGAGAATGATCATGGCTCAATATAATTTGACACTGCAATTTTATGGTCCTTGCGGAAAAGAATCGTTATCCTTTAAAACCAAGTCGGCGGGTGTTGATGAGGAAGATGTGAAAGACATTTTGAACAGTTTCGTTGAAAATCCAGATGTGCGAACCTTATTGAGCCGTGGTCTTACTTTTGTTGTTGAGACAGTAGTTAAAAAGCATCGATAACTTCAAAGCATCTCCATAGTAACCTGCCCCTTTGCTTGTTGTAACATAACCCGCGGGCTTCCGCTCTCTGTCGTGTATGCTTGCAATTTCGGCGCGAGATTCCCACTTCAGCCGATTTTGGATCCAAGAAATTCTCACTACTCGATCGAGAGTCTCCATTCTTTAAATCACTGGGATTCACTGTCGAGATAAACTTTCCCGCATGCCTTGCATCGGCCATCCTCCCCAATTGTCCCTATGCAAGACCCATGGGTGCACAATTTCCTTTCTTCAATATCTCTGTCTCCCAACTCGGTTTCAGGGCAAGGATTTTCAGCTTTATCCCATCCATTGATTAGCATTTCATCCATTTTCATTTCGATGGCTGACTCGTGAATTTCTTTTGCATCCTCGGAGGTTATTCCCAATGCTTTGTGTACCCCTCCCTCGTGCCCGCTCTCATAACCGCGAATATATCCGTATTGGACCCCCGCCCTATAGCAAAGCTGTCCCGTGCAATAGAGTGCAGCAAGTAGAGCGATTTCATTGACAATGGGTCTTTTAAAAAAAACCCAACAGCAAAAACTGACTAGGATTCCAACATACCAAACATAATCGGGAAAAAAATACCAGCTCTTTCTAATTACCGAGAGCTGACGATTAATTTCGGCATATTGATCCGGAGTGAGATCGACCATCTGTTCGACTTGCCTGGCGTTAAGTCTACCGTAAGTAATTCTTTGGTTGAGCATGTGTTTGAGCTTGATTGCATTTTTAATACTAAATTTTGATGAATCCTTGCTCTTCATAACCTTTCCTCGCGTCACATAATGAAAAGGTAATGATTATGGAATTAGTTCCTGAAATATCTCTTTGATTTCTTCTCTCAGATCAGCGATATCCTTACGCGTCTCCCATGCCAAAGCTTCCGATTTTTCCGAGGACTCTTTTTGAATCGATTTCAATAGAGATATAATTTCAAGCTGCCGGTCTTTTACGTTCCCCAAAACCATCCATCCAACAACTAAGCACAAACTAATCCAAAAATATTGCCATCGGAAATCGAAGAAATAAATGATAGCGGCCGTCATGACAGTAATCACGCACGAAGTGATTAAACGCGGGTTTTCGAGGTCGAAAATTAAAAGCCGCGCGAATGCTTCCATGGTTAGCGCTCCAATTTCTCTCCCTCTCTGCAAAAGAATATAACAGAACTACACGGTGTCAAACATAATCAAAGCTCCGGCCCCGGAAGTCCGCAAAACCGATATTCTACCGTGCGGGTAAAACATCCCCTTGAGGGGGGATTATCGATCCTAGGGCATCCTGGCAAGCCGTTCGAGGCGATTTCGGGGCAAAATTGCGAAGTCGGGATTTTTGCCGGCTGGACAGACAGGTAGGATCGACCAGGGCGCCAGGATGAGAGCGGGATTTTTGAGTTCAGACTTCCTCGAATAAATCCTTCACCTTCACCCCAAGGGCGCGGGGCAGTAAAAACGCAGTTCCTTTTGAGTGCTGCTTATTTTGCGTCTTCCTAATCCAAGGCGGCATCGAGCTTAGAATTCTTACGTTCCCTTCTAGTCATTGCCTTGTCCAAAGCCACATAGACATGGATGCTAAGGTTGAGATAGGGACGTGGAGCCGGCAAAATGGTTCCTCCCTTAATTTCTCCGATTTCTGTTTCCTTGGACTGCTCGATTTGAACGAGTAAACCCATTTGGGCTGCTTTAAAAAGTAAGTCATTCAATTCATGAGTTTTGCGGACAATGTCCCTTGCCAATTTAGTTGCGTCTTTCATTTTGACTCCCAGGGATTCAGGGCAATTCCTCGAACAGATCACGGATCTGGACGTCCAGGGGACGGGCGATAATCTCAAGATGAGGCATTCATCCCTTCTGGCGCGGAGCAAAACCCGAGAGTACCCACCGCAGACACAAGCCAAGGATAAGAACGGCAATTGGAGGGAGGAAAGTCGTTTCCAGAGAGAACAGGAAATCCTGTTTTCTGGTTTTTCGAGAATCCGAAATCGCCTGTAAGTCAATAATTCGATTCAATTTTGAATCCAGAATGGCCTCGCTCTCAGAAAGTTTTTGCTTTCGCCCAGACATGATAGCAGCTTTCACAGCTTTTGGGCGGTCAGTAGGGGTTTCCAAGACGAAGCCGGGGGGCATTGAAGGGGGAGGCTTAATCTTCGTTCTCAGTTCAGCCACCAAATCATCCAAATCAGTCGTGTGGGAGGGAAGTGTAAGCGCAACCCCAAACACGTCATCTAAATCCTTTTGATTGGGCGGCTGTGCCTCGTACCAAACAAAGATAATGGTAACACCTGTTTGCGACTCCTCGACTTCGTATCTGACACCTGGGAGGCTAATCTTGGATAGCTCATTGAGTATATCCGCATAGCTTCTTCCCTTAGCCACGGCATCCGCCACATCATACCCTCGTACCGCCCCAAGTTCCTTGGCTATCCTCTCGTCACTTTTACCTGTCTTGCGTTCTGATTCGAGATCGATTTTGCTGCCTGGGTTCTTATCAAGAAAGGTATAGTTGATAGATGCACGCAAAGACTGAAGCTCATGGGCGGCTTTTACGCTTTCAATGTGTCTCGATGTTGCGGGGTATAGACCAAGAACGCCTACGGCGACGATCCAAAGCACGGAGAGAAAGAGCCATAATCGGAAAAGTCCTTTACGCCAGTTTCGATCACGCAGAGTCATGGCTTTTCTCCGGTAGCGAATCAAAGGCGCTGTTGCGTATAATCCTGATGGCACTAGATTACAACAGATTACTTCAGCGGGCAAAGTTTATCGTGTGGTTATCGAATTTTGCCGGAAAGCGGTCTTACACCCAGACAATGGCCCATGGGACCGACCACAACCGCCCGGTGATGAGCCTGGTTGAAAAGACTAGAGCCAAGAGGCGGTCGGTGTACCCCTTGGCTCTAGTCATAGGGAAAAAACAAAGGAGTAATAATGTAATCGGAACAAGGCAGGTTTTTCTTAAGAGAATAAATGACCGGCGATCAACTACAAAAATCAGATTTCTTATGAGCCAAGAGATTGGATTTGAACACACGGCGAGGGGTGCCGTGTGTATGGCATAATGTGTGCCAACTGATCTTTAAAAACTCGGGTTCACCGGAGGGGGCGGCCACTCCCGATGGTGACGCAAGATAAAAGGCGGTGGATGCTAAGTGCCTATCCACTTTCATTCGTCGCCTTTTATGCCCGGGGTCAAAAAGGAGAGAGCCAAGAGGGAGGGCACCACTTGGCTCAAGGAGAAAAGTTTAATGTGAGAGACGTCCATGCAATATCATTGACATATCCGCACTACAAGGAGGATTTTGCGAAGTAAAGATCGGGTAAATTGACTATACAAAACATCTATTTCAGGCTGATATTCCAGTGGCTTTTACTTAATCTGGGAGGTAATAGCAAATTCCGAATTTCGAGATGATGAGAAGGAGATATGCAGCCAGCCCCAACCGGCCCGGTGATGAGCCGGGCCTTAAACGTTTTTTTATGGTAAGATAATCTTAAAGCTTCCAGGGGCTAGGGGGCACCCGACAAGGCCGAAACCTGCACGGCTTGCTCCTGGAATACCCCGCAGGGCGCTTTAGCAGGGGGCGCGCCATGGATCAAGTCACCCCACACGAGAAGTTCGAGCGATTACTTGCACATCTCAAAAAGCCCGTAGCTCTGACAAAGCCAATGTCTACTTTGGAGGCGGCCGTTATGGGCTATAGGATTAAAGATGAGTTTCTTGAGGATCATATACCAACAATAATCAAGATAATGGAATCTGGAATTTTCTACCAGGGAGGCCTGAAAAGCGGGTACTGGGCTAACGAGTCCACTTCGATTCCTATAAGGGATTTGGAAACGTTTGTGTTTTCTCTTGCCTTCCTTTTTGACGAATTCAAACGCCTCCATAGCTTGCCTGAGCAACAGAGTGTTATGGATCGCGAATTCGAGACAATAGACGCGATTCTAAAGTGTTTGATACCTATCGTCAGCACGTTTTATGGGAAGCGGAATTCTAACCTGCTAACACAGATACAGAAGAAGTTGGAGAACGCCAGGAATAAGATATCGAAAGAAACGGCCACGGTTCCGAAGCGTTTTAGTTCTAAGACAAAGCAAGCGATAGCGAAAATATTTATAGAACATATCAATGCGCCGGATGACACGATTGCTGAAAGGGCAGCGGGGTTATTAACATGCCTGGGTATAGGAACAGGCAAGGAGTTAATGAGAAAGAAGCTGCATAAGATTCAAAATAAAAAACTTGTTCGGAGATAGCTGCTCTATCGATTTTTTTGGTAAGAATTCCTTTAAACAGTCCAATTTTGGTTCTATCATTCCCAATTTATACAGCCACTGGTAAACAATTTAAAAAAACCATTCTCTTTTTCGATTTTCTTCCCATTCTGATTTATTGCTATTATTGTTTTTCCGTATATGCTCTTCATCAAGGTTGAATAATAACCTCTTGATAGGAGCAAAGCTTATGTGCACTCACACCCTTGAGATTAGACCTCATCCCTTAAAATCTCTAATCTTAAAATCTTATCGACTTTGGCAGTTACGAAAGCTGCTCGGCGGTCGACCGTCAGAAGGCCAACTCTCGCGATTTTTGAACGGGATCGATCCAATGCCGGCGGAATTGGAGGCCTCCTTAAAGAAGTTATTGGAGAACGGGGAGCATGAAAGCGCTGTTTAAACGTCTCCTGATAACCGGCCACTGCCGAGGGCACCTTCCGGCCTGGATCGTCCAGAGGCTTTTCGACCTTCTGAAGTTAAAGCACGCATGAGGGCACTATGGAAAACATCGGTGACATTTTGAGGCAGGTAATCGAATCCAGGAAATCTGCAACCATTGCGCCGGACCATGCAACCGGGAGCAAATAGAGAAAATGAGCTGTTATAGGGTACTTAAAGACGCCACGGAAGATAAAGAGTTCAACCGCCAATGGAACAAAATGATTAAATCGGTTCTCGACAGCGGCGATCAAGACAAGTGTTTCATCTGCGGGCAACCCATGAAGTCGCTTCATTTCCTTGCACCTTTCGACATGCCCGAGTTGGGCTTTCCGGATGATGGCCGGCTTTTCTTCTTTTCTCTCTGTAAGGATTGTTTCGCAAATTCGGACAGCGTTCCCACGGTGAAAGAAGTTTTTCTAAAACGGCTCGAAGCTGGAATCATTCCACCAAAACAAGAAGTGGTAAACGATGAACAAGCTTCCTGATCAAGTGAGCGAGATAGTGCAAAAGTTCTGGAATCCGACAGGCCGGGCTCTGGCTGCGGAGTATTGGCAAAACGAAGAAAAGGAGGGGTTTTCGCCAGTTTGCGAGAACAGATTCAAAAAAGGAATCTGCGATCTAAAGAGAGGCGGCAAATGTAAATATTGCGATTCGAAAAGCCTGCTCCCTCTCTCAGGCGAGATGATTAAAGCACACATCGCCGGAAAAAAGCGGCATGGGGTTTATCCCTTGCTTCAAGGGGACTTGACCGCCTGGGTTGCCGGGGATCTCGATAATCATAATGGCGCAAAGGACCCGGCAAAAGACTTGCAAGCCCTTGGCGCAGTGTGCTCCGCTCTCGATATTCCGCTTTCTCCTTTCAACAGCAATTCCGGGAGGGGATACCATCCGTATATATTTTTCAGTGAGCCCATACCAGCACAGAAATCCCGCGCGCTGTTGCTCTCACTTATCAACCGGGCGCAGATCGACATTACTCACCGGCTGGACGAATCAGGCTCTTTTGATTGCATTTTCCCTAAACAGGATTCGCTTCGCAATGGTTCTATCGGAAATTTAATAGCCCTGCCCTGGAATGGGGAAGCCGTTAAGAAGCGGAAAGCAACTCTCCTTCTTGACATCGGGACCCTTGAACCTTTTGGGCAAAGTCTACGTGAGAACGTGGAGGCATTCGAGGAATATCACCGGGCGCTTACAGAAATAGAGGTTGATGCACTGCTCGCTGAAATGGGAGTATCACCGCATAGCGCGACCGCTCCCCTTATGGCCGGAAAGAAAAATGAGATCCTCGAGAAATTGATAGAAAAATGTGCCTTCCTGGAACACTGCCGAAATGATGCAGCGGGGCTCCCAGAAGATCATTGGTACGCAATGGCCGCGATCCTGGCTCACCAGTACGGGGGGCCTGCTCTCATTCACGAACTGAGCAAACCTTATTTGAAAAATGCGGGGTACTCTTTCCAGGAAACTCAGGAGAAGATAGTCCATATCCTCAATGACCAGGCGGCGCCACTCACCTGCCACTATATCAAGATCCTGTGGGACTGCCGGCTGGACTGCGGGGTAAAGTGTCCGATTCACCTTTTGAAGTCTCTCCGCCAGAATCCGGCATTACCACAGGAAAGAGCTTTCCCTTTGACCGATTTCGGGAACGCTGAACGCTTCGCAACTCAGCATAGCGAAGATACCCGCTATTGTCACACCTGGGGCCGCTGGTTGATTTGGGATGGAAAGCGGTGGGCGATAGACGAGACAACACGGATCTACCAGCTCGCTAAAGCTACAGTCCGGAAGATGTACGCAGAGGCCGCCCAAATCGAAGACGACAACCGAAGGAAGGATTTTTCCAAACATGCCCGGGCCTCAGAATCATCCGGCCGTATTCAGGCGATGCTTTCACTTGCGCAAACCGAGCAGGTCATTGCAGTAACCGGCAGCGCTCTCGATTCAAATCCATGGCTCTTGAATGTTCTAAACGGGACCCTCGACCTGAGAACGGGCGAGTTCCATGCACATCGGCGGGAGGACCTTATCACAAAACTTGCTCCGGTCGCTTACGATTCGGCAGCGACATACCCGCGATGGATGAAATTCTTAGAACGAATCATGGTCGGCAGCCCAG
>Ga0187784_10001874_pt1 | contig 16810 bp, 13 predicted proteins | sample 1015_SJ02_MP15_2_FD_132964 | JGI IMG/M metagenome (GOLD analysis project Ga0187784, IMG submission 132964) | Tropical peat soil microbial communities from peatlands in Department of Meta, Colombia - 1015_SJ02_MP15_20_MG | ecosystem: Environmental > Terrestrial > Soil > Wetlands > Peat | place...
ACAGCGCGAGCCTGGTGCCTCACATATTGTGTATTACCTGATCCGGGGTTCCCACATCCTCCTTTGACCCCGTTCCCCCCTTCCGATCCCTCGGTGTTGAACACAGGCTGAAGATGCATGGGTTTCCAGATGGGCCGGGATTCGATATTCTCAGCGTCCAATGCGAGGCGGATAGACTCGCAATCGGCACCGAATTCATCCGGGTGTATTAAAATCACGGTGAGCCATCGAGTGGATCTCGCATAAGCCGCCTCCGGCATGAACCGAATACCCGGTAGACTGCTAAGAGCTTCCTTGTAGTATTCGAAGATACGGCGCTTCTGCTCGACACGTTCATCCAATGCCCGCAGTTGACCCAGGCCTATCGCGGCTATTATGTTGCTCATTCGGTAATTGAAACCGATCTGAGTGTGCTCGTAATGAGGAGCGGGATCGCGTGCCTGCTGAGAGAGGAATCTTGCCTGCTCGATGAACGCCTTATCATCGGAAACGAGCATCCCTCCGCCGGAAGTGGTGATGATTTTGTTCCCGTTAAAGGAAAACACCGCCGCCTTCGCACCTACGCCCGCATGCACCCATCCGTCTTCGTCTTCCTCAGGCCCCGGTCCCGAGTTCTGAGTCCTTCTTCTGTATTTTGCGCCCAATGCCTCCGCCGCATCTGCCACGACGGGAATACCGAAAGGTTTACATGCCTCAAGAATACCGTTCAGGTCCGCACATTGCCCGTAGAGATCGGTGGGAATGACCGCTTTGGGCAGCTTTCCCAGCTCGCTGCAGGCTTTCAGCTCCTCTCGCAATAAATCCGGGTCCATGCTCCAGGATGTGTGATCGCAGTCAATAAAGACCGGAGCAGCGCCTTGAAAAATAATCGGAGTGACACTGCCGATAAAAGTCAGGGTCGATGCAAAAACTTCGTCCCCGACACCTACCCCCAGAATTCGCAATGCCAGGTGCATTGCCGCCGTTCCGCTGGATACCGCAACGGCTTGGCGAACGCCGACCTTCTCGGCAAACTCGCGTTCAAAAGCGTCCACCTGCGGGCCTAGAGGGGCTATATAGTTGCTCTCGAAGGCTTCGCGGACAAACTCTACTTCGGTTCCGGTCATGTGAGGGGGCGAAAGAAATATTCTTTGCGGCATCATAAGATTCTAATCAATGAACATCCGAGCAGTCACTGAAACTAGAAGAGATGACTGTCGTCATCGGATTCCTTGGCAGGCGATAATGGCTCGGATGTCAACCCAAGCCGCCGGACGATCCCAAGCTGTTGGCTGGCGCCCGGTGCTATGGTTTGGAGAATGTAACCCATATCCTTCCAAAAGGACCAGTTGTCCAGATAAGCCAAGTTTATCTTGACTTTTTCAGGGTAGAGTACTTCGTCATTATAACGTTGCGGGTGAGCCACCACGCTCAGCAGGGTTTCTTCATCGCGGAAACGGAGTGTGGCAGGCCCGGTTATACCGGGATAGAGTTCGAGAAGGCGCCTGTCTTTTCCCTGCAGGCGATCCGCATATCCCGGAACATCCGGCCGCGGTCCCACAAAGGACATGTGTCCAACGAGGACGTTCCAAAGTTGCGGAAGTTCATCCAACTTGAATCTTCGCAGGATACGTCCGAACGAAGTGATACGATCATCCCTTGTTGTGGTCACCGGTCCCTGCTTGTCCGCGTCAGGGTACATGGTCCTGAACTTTATACATTCAAAATGACGTCCGCGCCGGCCAACGCGGGTTTGTCGGTAAAACACCGGACCGACTGATGAAAGCTTTACCAGTAAGGCAATTATGCCAATTGGAACAATCATTAATGAAAGTCCAACCAGCGCGATTGGAACATCAAAAGCGCGTTTTAGCGCCAACTGCAAGCGGGTCATATATGAGGCACTATCTTCGAAATAAGCCGATCCGGCCGTTCCTGAGGTCAACACAATGATCGTTGTTCAAGATTGTCAAAGCAATGAACATAGGTCTGGCCCAACGTCGCCAACCAATGATTTGTTCCTCACAACCTGATATCAGCACTAAGGGAGCCTTCGCTGCGGGCGGATATGAAACGCTCGAACATCAGTTTGGCCAGCCCCATCAAGGAGCCGATCCCGTATGAAATGTGAAGCACAAAGAAAGTCACGATCAATGCGGGAAAGAGTCTCTTTTCCTCATGCGCGCTGATCCTGTATGAAAAAAAAGAATTTAAGATGGCGTACACCACTAAAGCAAGGTAGGAGAGAGACCCTAGCGGTTTGAACCACAATGAAAACAAGGACCCGGCGGTCAAAGATAGGACGAAAGAAAGCGGAACCAGATGCCTTGTTGAAAATGGGAGCTTCGCAAATTTTAAACTGTATGTGACCCAAAAACCGTTTCCGAACTGCTGTTTTGCGAGTGATGGCAGATCGGGCCGCGCGTAATACCTGCTACAGATATCCGGTATCAGCAAGAGTTTACTCCCGGATCGTTTGAGCCGCAGGTTGAATTCAATATCGTCGGTCCTGTTTAGGCGTTCGTTGAATAGACCTACTTTCTTAAATACTTTGCTGGAATAGCACCCAAAAGGGATGGTGTCGACAAATCTGGGCGTTGTGACGCCTGTCCTGAAGTGAGTGTTGCCTACTCCGAACGGATGAGAGAGAGCTAGGGCAATGGTCCTACCAAAATCTGTCGACGCACCTGGAACTGTTTTAATGATGCCGCCAACGCCATCTTCTCCACTTCGTAAAAGCCAATACACACATTTAGAGATGTAATCCGGAGGGTATTCCGCATGTGCGTCCATTCTAATGATAATGTTTCCAGAGGCTGACTTCAGAGCAATGTTTGTTGCGATTGTTTGAATTTTGCCAGGATTGTTGAGTAGCCTTATACATGAATTGGATTCGACATATGAACGGATTATTTCCCTGGTTCTATCTTCACTTTCTCCATCAACAACCATTATTTCGAGTGCCTCTTTTGGGAAATCATTCATGAGTATCGAATCGAGGCATCTGGCGATAAACTTCTCTTCATTCCTGCACGGTATGATGATGGATACGAAGTTTCTTTGATGATGCAACGCGCACCCCTTGATCTCATCAATGACTTGTTAAATGGCTCATCACATCAGTTTATAACTTATGCCAATCGCCCGCTCCGGTACCCGTATTGACGGCGATATATGCATTATGGTTCTTGCTGTCTATATAAATCTGGCCCGGAAACGCCGCGTTGGCCGACGGCGCTCCGGACCCGGTAATGGGCGCGGAGGCGTACGCAACCCATCCCGTGTTGCCGGAGCCCGATTCTTTGACGTAGATGCTTGTAGCCGGGCCTCCGTCTGAACGAAGGTAAATCGACCCGACCAAGGCGGTGACAGCCGAATTGGGAGACCCGTTCCCGTAGTAGATACCTACATTAGCCTCGGTTGAACTGGTGGGCGCGCTATTGGGAGGAGTGCCGCCGGCACCGCTATTGCCGAAAATAATTTTATCCCGCAAAGCCAGCGTGCCGTTGCCGAACCCTATAACGCCAGCGCCTGAAGTGTCATATAAGCCCAGCGTTCTTGTACCCCCACCGCCGAAGGTATTTTCAACAGCGAGGATGTCCGCATATTTATTGTCCATATATGGAGCGGCAAGTTTCGTCCCCAGCAATGAAGTTACTTGGTTCGTGCCTGTGGTGTCGTATACGCCCGCCGGACCCGGTCCTGCAGAACGTATGGAGAAATTGGCGTTGGCTGTGTTGGTCAGGGTCAGCGTATTTGCGCTGGTGCTTGCGGTCCAGGTAATCCGGTTTAAACCGTTTGACAGGGTAGTTGCGGGAAAATGACTATCTGAGCCGGTCAGCGTAGGCGCCTGCCCCGAAGTCAGATTCAGAGTCACAAACATCTGGTAGATAGAGCCAACCGATGTGGAAATGCTGTTCGAAGTCGCCTTTTCACTCTTTGGCCCTGTGCTCTGAATCGCACTCGCTATCAACGATCCCACGGAAGTGAACCTGTCATAATTGCCGTTAGTCCATGAAAGTCGATTACCGACTACGCTGTCGACATAATTGATGCCTGGGAGCAAAGCGGCGGCGTTAAAGGTGCTATTGCCGGTGAAAACCCCCCCCATCGTGCCTTCCGTCCTCGGCTGGTAAACGACATTGGTGCAGCCCGATATGGAGAAGGCCAACGTGGTGTATGTGGTTCCCCCGACCGTAGTGATTGTCCCCTCGATGGATGGCCCCCAGAACCTGTTGTTGTTGGGCATGTGATAAGTTGTATCGGGGTAGGGAATGTTTATGCCCACTGGGGTGATCCCCAGCCCCGCTGGATTTCGACCTTCGTCGTGCAATGAGAAACGGCCGCCATAAAAATTATTTTCATTCACCCATCCGCTCTTGTTGTTTGCGGGCGTAAGGACAAAGTTAATTCCATATAAGTTCTGAACTAATTCACCATCAAGATATATCTTGTTATATCCCACCGAGCCGCCATCCCCGGTCATCTGAAGGCCGGTGTTGAAAAAGTTGGTTTGACTGATATGAATCTCCGACTCGTTGACATTTCTTACATCCACACCGACCCTGCCGGGTGCCCAGGCCGCCGCCCAGGTCGAATCAGGAACGCCGGTCACCCTGAGACCATATATCCGGTAATTCGTTCGGCCGTATTTGGTGTCACCGCCGATCAAAATCGCCGTCGAACTAGGGTTGCTCGTAGGCGAGGACTTAAAAAATGAGTTGTTGATCCAGGTGGTATGGCTTGGGGCGTTGAAGACGATCGTCGTAATCGGTATGTTGCCGGCCGGTGTTACGACGGTCCTGTACGTTGCACCGCCACGAATGTCCACATATCCCCCAAGCGAGTTCATCATGGACGTAAAAGCGGCGCTGTTGCCCACATCGGTGTTGTCGGCTGACATACCGAACCAGGCTCCTTTTACGATGGCCTGACCTGGTCCCCACGAAACAAGGCCGGTGCCCCTAAATACTTCAAAGTCCCCGGCATCGAAGAGGCCATTGAACGCCAGGCTGTTGCCGCCGTACGCAATAGTTGAACCCGGCATCATTATCACGGGGGCGTTAAAGGTGACGTTGGAACTGATTAGATAAGTTCCAAGAGGGCAGGTTACGACAGATCCTCCCGCAGCAGCATCCGCAGCCCGTAACGCCGCCGTATCGTCTGCTATTCCATCGCCCTTGGCGCCATATTGCTGAGGCGTTATCAGTGAACCGGGATCGGGTTTTGCATTGAGAGGGTCCGCTGTCTGCTTGAAAGCCAATGAAATTAGAAAGGAAAAGCTCATTGCTATTAAAATTGATTTGATTTTCATTTTTGATTCCAATTCATCACACTTCACTATCCGATACCGCTGCATCTCCTCCGGCCAATCCTGCCATCCTCGTTTTGCCCCGCACAACCAAGCTAGTCCACACTAAAATGAGATCGTTGGAAGGCCACATACCCTAGCGGCGCCATTATCCGCTTATATGGACCAAGCTGATTTTGAATTAGTCCAGACTCGATTAATAATTGGTAAATATCGAATTTATGCGCCTCACGTTTGTCAGACACAATAATAAGCTTCGGGCAAATACGGTCTATATCTTCTCCGATCAGCCGGAAGTAATAACCCACGTTAACCTGACTACTTCGAGTGCCATATTGATCTTTTAAACTGAAGATCAGGTCAAGAGGCCAGACAGATGAAAGAAACCGGGTGCCACATCGCCGATTCATCTGTAAAAGTAAGGGATAGCACCGGTCAGCAAGGATCATTACGCTGTCCCCCTCACTTGAATTTGTATTAATAAGATTAGCTAAAGGATTGTTTTTAAAAGACCTCTCAATAGCAGAATTAGGATTCGCCACGGTTATAACCATGAGAGCGATAGCAAGCGCGATGTATCGTCTCGAATCATTGAGTGCGGTCCCGATAGCTCTAATCTCGTATTTTTCTATGTCTGAAATTTGTAAACAAATCACAATGAAAGACATCAGGATCGGTGAAAACACAACGCACTTGAGCGTATCCGCGAAATTACCACTTGTATATTTCCACCAAAAGATCTGCATCACATATATAATAACCGAAACGGAAATGAACATGAAAAACCATTTATAACTGCACATTATCCCTGTATGAATTTGGCGTACCACTCCACGTTGATGCGATGCGAAAAGACAACCCAAAGCCATAATAATACTGCTTGAATAAATAACCGGAATAGAATGGTAACTCCACCCTTTTCCTTGAAGCAGCACAAGGGCGACTCCGCTAATTGACACACAGATGAATGCCGGTAGTAACACCCTTTGTGGAGAGGAAGGTGGAGCAACCCGTAACACTGCCAGTCCGATCACAACCGACAAAATGGCAAAAAGTAGAATCGGATTAGAAATGAAAATTCGCATAAGCTCAGCATTATTTGTATAATATCCTTGTGAAACCAATGGAAGCCACACATTAAATAAGCCGTTATGCATCTCACGTGGTATAAAAATGAAGTGCAGAAGATACATAATACAGGCAATAAATGTTCCAATCAACTCCGGACTGGCAACCTCGAGATATCTCCGGTATTTTATTCGATAGCAGATTTCCGAGAATGCAGCAATTAATATGAAATGCGGTTTAAGCAAAATGCCTATACCAGAGATAAAGCCTACAATCATTGCAACAACGGGTCTAAATCTTTTACCCTCTCCTTTTTGAAATCTCATAAATAAAAAGGGAAGATAAACGGCCATAAATATCTGTTCGCGCTGACCGAAGTCATTTGCGAAAAACATTTGAAGAGAAACAACAGTATAAATGAGTAAAATGACACGTATCTCATAGTTGTTGTCGGTGTCATGGCTGACGAGTATGGAAGTGGACATACAAATACAATATGCTGATATGCCTAATACGAATACGTAATATATAAGTATTTGATTGATATTTAGATGCAGTGCCAGATACTCAGGGATTACATGCAAATACATTATCAAAGGCAAGTTTGTATCAACGATATCAACATACGGAATTTTGCCGTCCAATATTAATCTTGCACTTTCAATATAAAGTGCAACGTCGCAATGTACGCAGAGAGAATGAAAAGTTTCGTAAATAAAAAAACCACAAAGACAACACGTCAGAAATAGTAGATCGCTCCTTCTCATTAAACCCTCTGTGCTATTTTTTCCATATTCCTATGACTGACTTGCCTATGCGGTAATGGATAAACCAGTCAAAGATCCTGGATAGAGGGATCAGGTGTCGGTCCCAGAACTCAATCTGCCTCACTGTCGGCATCGATTGGCGCGATAGAGTTTTGTTTGCAATGGAGGCGATCAGTCCGAAGGAATCTAGGTAGCATAGCCTGATGCCTGTTAGAGAGCATGGGACGGCGCGTTCCATTGATTTGAGATTGTATCGCCGGCAGTGCCCGATGGCCTGGTCAAATTCACTGAAAAGAAATTGGTGTGCAGGCGCCAGGATAGCCAGAAAACCTCCCGGCGCCAAATGGTTCGCTATTATGGATAATTCTTCGCTATCATCTTGCACGTGCTCAAGAACATCGATGTAAAGAATTGTGTCGTACTGGGCATCAGTGGAGAGATCTTTGGCCTGGGAATTTTGGACGCGGCAGCATTTAGGCAGCTCTCCGCTTAAAATTTTGCAGTGAAGGGTCAAAGCCAGTTCAGCATCAGGTTCCAGGCAAGTCCAATCCTGCTGAGTGCCGTCACAGAGCGCTTTTGTAGTACTTCCGATTCCAGCACCTACCTCAAGTACCCTGCCGACCAGCAATGGCCGCAGAAAACCACTGAAGTATGTTTTCCAATTAATTGCTTTGCTAAATAAGCTTAACTCGGTCCCTATGTATTGGAAGGTGCTCTCATTCATCTCGCAGATACTGCCCGAAGTCGTTATGTGGTATAAATTGTTTTTGAGTCCGAAATGTCAATACCAAAAAAGTCAATAAAACGGAAATGCATAATGCTTGCAGCATCAGGATGGAGAATCCAAGGGTGGCGAAGGTTGCCCATCCCGGTATGGCAAGGGTCGTAAACAACTTTATAGAGATCACGACCAAAATTGCGAGACCCGAAAACAATGATATAGAAAGAAAACCAATGATCAATCGAACAGAGACTTTATCAATCGATACCGTTATTGCGCTCATTCCCAAAATTATCAGGTTTGTAAAGCTCATTTTTGCGCAGCCCGCTAATCGCTTTCCCCTAACAGTTGGAACTGTGGTCACCGGGATCCTGGATCGAGTTATCGCTGAAGCAAAATGACTCCACAATTCTGATATAAATAACAACTGGTCCAACAATTGGGAAGGAATCAAGCAGAAGTTTCCGTATGAAATGGAAAATCCGGTAAGCAGACGGAAGATTGCCTTGTAAATATGGTAGAATACGACAAATAATATTCCTTCGGAACGCTTGCAACGCTCAGCAAATACAACTTTGCCCGGTGAAGACTCGCTTAACTGTATCAGTCGATCTATGTCTTCGGGTCTATCCTCGCCGTCAGAGTCCATAACCACTACGCAATCGCATTTCTTTTTATGATGAGCGTAGGCCAGTCCGACTGAGATTGCACGTTGGTGACCAACATTGGTCGCTAAATTTAGTACTTCAATGTCTTTGATGGGACCGCTTGAGGTGAATTCACTCGGATTGAACGAAGGAAGCACGGTGGACCCGTCATTTACGGCTAGAACCGAGATGAAGTAGTTGCTGAGGCATGGCAGTGAAGAGATCAACCGCATCAGTAGTTCCAGCGACTCCCAGTCATTCAGAACGGGCGTAATTATAAGAACATTTTTCTTGATTTCCATTAATATTCCGATCTTGAAAAAACGTTCGGAGTATAACTTTCAATTACGAATCGTAACGGTGCAACGCAAGTATTTATCCAAATGGGATCCGTAGTACCAGTTTCCGATACGGGTTAGCTTCGAATCAAAAAGCTTGCTCGATTATTTTTGAAATTTCTTCAACTTTTGACTCCCAGGTTTCTCCTGCTACACGCCGGCTCAGTTTCAAAGGCAATGCTTCGTCTCTCGTGTTAAGCCATTTTTCAATTTGCGCGATGTATTCCTCGGCGGTGGTTGCGAATTTGACACAATCGGCATAGTTGAGGACCTCCGGCAGTGGCGCCGAAACGACGGGCAATCCGGCCGCAAGATACTCGCGCAATTTTAGCGGGTTTACGCTAAGCGTTAACTCGTCGAGCTTCATCGGTATTAGGGCAACATCAAAAGCTGAACAGTATCCGGGCAAGTCGGCAAATTTTTTCTGGCCGAGCCAGTGAACATTTGGGAGGTTCGTCAAGTACCTGATATCGCCGACTTCCACGGCAATTCGTCCAAGGAGTACTAAAGACCAATCGGGTCGCCTGCGAGCGATTTCAGCCATTGTTTCCAAATCAATCCAATCATTGATCTCACCGTAGAAACCTATAACCGGGTGTGCAATTCCATTCATATCGGCAGGTAACTCGGACGAAACCTTTGAAAGAGCAGTCGCAAAGTGATGGTATTCGACTCCATGTGTGACAAGGTTGATTTGTCTTCCAGATTCAGCCTTTTTGCCGGCCAGGTAATCAGCTGAGGCAATGAGAACATTGCACCTTCGCATGAGGGTGCTTTCCTGTCGGTCGATCATCTTGGCCGGGTGGCCGGTAAATTGAGTGAAGTCGTCAGTAATGTAGTATAAGTAAAGCTTTCCTCCGAAATCGAAGAGAATGTCCGCCACGTTCGGCGCAAAAGTCCACACTACCGGGTGATCGAATTTTAGCTTATTTTGATAATGCTTAACCTGTGAAGTCAGTAATATCCTGTTAGCGGCATTCACAAAAGGTGACGAGTGAAATGGTATTGCCAGAGGTGAAATCACGTAAATGTTTTCTTGAACCTGTTGTACGCTCCTGAAAAATGAAACCAATTTGTTCCCGGCCCTTGCCATGTCCTTGCCCCGCAAGGTGGGTCTGCGCAGTCCAATCGAGTTAATCCAGAGGACTCTATTAAATGCCGCGAGCCGCTTCATCAAGTGATGTTTACTGAGCGGGTCCTGCTGCCAGTCACATGAAAAACAAATAATATTATGGCCTTTGAGCATTTTGATTCTCGCAACAGGGGTAGAACTTTTAGCCTGGACGATACGTGAGCGTGCCTCGGAGTTATGCTTCGTTCACCCCAACCGGGTGATATTATGGTGTAAATTCGATAGATGGAGAGAAAGTATCATGCGCAGTTGGTGACAAACAGAAAGGGACCATAAGGCCGGATTTCGACAGATCCATCGGCACGGATTTTCAGGGCGCGAAGTCAACAGCGATACCGGTTTTCTTGTCATGAGGGAAACCCTGCGAAGGCGCAGAAACAAAGGGCGACTCATCTTCGATATCGATTCCAATGAAAACCTCGCCATGGCCATCAAAAAGGTGCAATCTTTAACGGCTGCTTTGAGCACGTCTGCCATGATCCTTTGTTGCGCCTTAACAGTGAAGCCGATGTTTTGGGCGCAAAGCTCATTGAGCTGATGGCGTCTTGGACTTCATCTCTCCATGGTTGGCTGCTGTAGGTCCTGGTTCAAGCATTTCCGAGTTGGGGGGATGCGGCCTTTTCCGGTCCAGGCCTGTACGAATTGTGTGAAGGCCGTCCCCGTCTGTTCGGGAGAGGACGGGAAATGCACTGTTTTCAATGACGTCGATACTTTCTTGCCCACTATGGTGATCTGGTAGCCAATAAACTCTTCAAAGAGACGGAAAGTAGCAGTGTTAAAGAACTTGTGCTTTGTGCCTACCACATAAAATTTGGAGTATTCAACATTGAACCCTGCTTCTATCAAGGCCTTCAGAAAAGATTTCTTTGTAAAGAACCTTAAATGTGTTTTGTCGAGGATCCCTGCTTCGGCGTATTCCCAGTACCCAGAGAAAACTAAGCTCCAAAGGATCCGCCAATAGCGCACATTGGGGATCGAAACTACCACGTGGCCACCGTCTTTCAGCCAGCGATTGATTCGGCGTAGGGCTCTCCATGGGTCTGTCAGATGTTCGAGTATGTCCCCGCAAACGACGAAATCGAAATAGTTTTCATAATCCAGCCTTAAGCGCTCCAAATCGCCATGGTAGACCTTCTCATAGTGTTTGGCAGCCTCATCAGCGGCTTCCTTAAAAATTTCCACTCCCACCAGTTCCCGCACTTTATTTAGTTCTCTCAGGTTGCGGCCCAATGCTCCAACCCCACACCCCAGGTCCAATATCGTGTTCTGACCTTGGGGGACCAGGGATGATATCCTGGCCTTAACCAGATTGTAGTACCAAGCGTTTTTATCGCAGAAAGATTTGTTCTCCATCTGTCATCATCTCTCCCTTTACGGATTAGCCTATAGATCGCTGCTGGATCTGCATGTGATGAGCATTATACACAAGTAAATCTGATCTCGGGCAGCTTACACTCCGATTAGCCAACTCTGGAGCCCAACTACACGGGTGTCGCCTCAGGAAACAGCGCGGATTTGTATGTAAAAAGGGCAAAATCTTGGCTTCTGTGCGTCATTTGCCTTTGTTCCAGTATTCAAAAATTACCCCGTGTCGAGAATCCCGGCTTTCACCTCTGTCGAAATGACCTGTATTTTCAAGTGAAATAAATGTGTTTAGTTGAGTTAGACCTGTTGGAATTGTTCGCCTTTAAGATGTTTAACTACTATAGCCGGGTTGCCGGCTACCAAGGTATAGCAAGGCACATCTTTGGTCACTACCGAACCCGCGGCAACGACAGAGCTGCTGCCGATCCTGACGCCTTTTAGAACCATGGCCCCAGCCCCTATCCATACGTTATCGCCGATTACGATCGGTTGGGCTGCGAAAGTGGGCTTATACGATGGTGCGGCTTCAAGTCCGGAACCCGGGAATTGAGGCCAAAGCTGGCGATGCGAATATCTCATTTCTATTGCCCGCTCCTGCGGATCGACAGGGTGCGCATCAAAATCCAAGATGCGTACATCCCACGATAAGAGCGTATAGTTGCCAATAATAATCTCACTGCGGCAGTCAATCTGGCAGCCGCTACCCATTGAACAGCATTTTCCGATAACCACCCTGCCATTTCCCCATGCCGAGATGCTGCAACCGTAATAGCCCACAAAATCATCGCCGACTTCAATGAAGGCGCCCGGTTTTTCTGCCTTGAAAATGCCGGCTGTCAGCGTGTGCAGATTGGCCCCGATCTTGACATTGCCCCTCGGCAAGGCCTGCCACAAAATGTAGTTGAAAGTAAATAGAACAGCTTCGCGGATGTACTTTCCCAGATAAAACGGGCGTGTCTTGACCACCCTGACTAAACTTTCGAACCGTCCGATCAAAGCACGATCTCCCTGGCTATTTTCGGCCAGTTCCTTGCCGCCATAATGAACAGTCTCGCTCTACAGAGGTCTTTACCTAAAATGGCAGACGGCAAGGATGCCATCCCCGTGTTGGCAAGCAGAAGCCACCAGCTGAACGACAGAGCTAGAGCCTTGTGCTTCGAATAGTGGGCCGCATAAAATGTGGCCTGACTCTTCTGGAGCTCGAGGAATATCTTCTCGGACATTTGACCGGTGCTCTGGCCGCCGAAGTGAATAATCTCACCGAAAGGAATGAAATATGTTTTCCAGCCGGACTTCTTAAGCCTCAATGCCAGATCTTTTTCCTCACTATACATGAAAAACGCGTCATTAAGTAATTCACTTCCTTTAAGGGCCTCGCGGCGTACCATCATGAACGCCCCGCTGCAGTAATCGATAATAAGCGGGGCAGGACGGTAATAAGTCCCCTTCCGATTCTCGGCCAGGAAAAGACCATCCAAAAAAAAAGCCTTAAGGAGATTATTGGTGACCGAGGGAAAACGTTGAATTGACCTCTGCAATGTTCCATCTGGATTAAGAAGGCGGCAACCTGTGATTCCGGCGTCAGGCGTCTTCTCCATGAACGTCAACGCTGACTGAATGACGTCCCCTTTGATCAAAGTATCGGGGTTTAACAGAAGAAGATGTGCCCCGCTGCTTTCTGCATATCCCTGGTTATTCGCACAGGCAAAACCAACATTCTCCGAATTTGCAATCACCTTTACGTCCGGGAATTTGATTTTCAGAGATTCGACGCTTCCATCAGATGATGCGTTATCAACAACTATTATCTCATACTTTACACCCGTGACATTATCATAGATTGATTGAATTGAATTAAGTAAAAAGTCGCGGACGTTATAGTTTATAATGATAATGGAAAGATCCACGTTTCATTTATCCTCAGGTGGTCATCTGTGCAGTATCGGGTATGGGGAGCCCCAGGTCTTACACGGTCTCAACGCGAATAATACCCTCTCGTGGCTCGATCTGCCGGGGAGGCTGCTTGGGACGGGGTCTGCCCGCTTTGCATCGCTATACGCTCCTAGAGCATAACCTATAAAAACAACTAACATTAATGTTCCATTTCTATATTGGAACAAAGGTACAGACTGACCAATGACGATTGATGCGGTCAGGGCCAGAAGAGCGATATTGCTCCATGCCAGCACATTATTATTTATAGCTGTTTTTTTAATGAAATAGAGTCTCTTTCCCAGCTTGTAAATCATTATTATAAAAAGAAATAAACCTATAATTCCCCCCTTTGAGGCAATATACATGATATCGGAATGTGTAAAATTAGAATCAATGTAGCCTGAACCGCCAACATCACCGACCCAATGTCTCCAAAAATCATATTGATAGCCGAATCCCACGCCGTAAATAGGGGAGGATAAAAACAGCTCACCGGTCTGAATAACTTCATCCATTCGGTTCTGAATTGATAAATCTTCCATGTAATCAACAGCTTGGTAAAAGCGGCGTTGTTGAAAATCTTGAATTTCTTCGTTGTACAAAAACATGAAACCGCAGAAGGCTAAGAAGACGACAAAAGAAATGGCGATGATTCGAAAAGTGTGCCGTTTTGAAACGAAGAAGTACGTAGAGAGGCCAACCAGTGCCGTACTGATCCATATTGTCCTGCCGGTAGACAGAGACGCCATGATAAGGTTTGTAGTTGCAAATAGAATCCATACCCACTTGGGGCGCACATTGCATAAAAACATAATGAGTGAAAGTCCCAGGACAAGGCTTGGCGGGAAAGTTGGTATGGAGTACTCAAGGAGCATTTCAGGCACTTCGAAACCACCCTTTGAACTCGCAGAGATTATTGCTTGAATTTCTCCTAGAAATGCAATAAAAAGAATCAAATATATTAACTGCCGATTGGTTTGCTTCTCAAAAAAATTGGCCAACGCCGGGATCAGCAATATGTTCAGCAAAGGCGCTATATCTCTGGCCCAATCAAGTACAGAAAAATCATAAACAGACCCAAGGAAAGGAGAGAAGCACAGGTACCCGAAAAATGCAAGGATCCAGCGATATTCGGGAAATTGACGAAACCACCTGTGTACTGCTGCTTTGCGAGCGAGCCAGGTCCCCAGCAATACCAGCGTCAGGCATAACATCGCCACTTTAAGAGGGGTGATATCCGGTGAGTGTGGCACAATGGGGTAGATAATAAAGAATAGCGCAAAGGCAAGTGTTGTCAGCATGTCACGACGTCCGTTTTCTTTGCCCGATTTCCTCTATGATCGTGAGCAGTTGCCTAACAGAGCAATTCCAATCATACCGCTTCACTCTTTCGTATCCTCGCTTGATAAGCGACGACCTGAGGTGTTCGTCTGTAAGCACCGCCTCAATTTTAGACGCCATCTCATCGATGTCGTAGGGGTCAAAGTATTCGGCGGCATCACCGGCAATCTCCGGAATTGCCGGTGCCCTCGAAGCGACGAGCGGGCAGCCGCAGGCCATGGCCTCTACGGAAATCATGCCGAAACTCTCAACAAGGCTAGGGAAGACAACCAGCCGCGCGTTTCTGTATAGAGTCGCGAGTATTTCAGTGTTCTTTTCAATGCCGTGAATGATAATCTTATTTTTTGACGATAAATCCTTGCCAAGCAAATCGTTCAAGGGGATATCGTAATATGACGTGTAGACGCCGCCTACAATGACAAGATTAAAATCCAAGCCTTTCCGTAGAATTAATTCATGCGCCTTTAGCAGGCGGAACAAATTTTTATCTCGTGTGGTACCTCCAACGTACAAAATGTAAGAACCGTAGCCATTGGAAGTGCCACCGTTTTGAGGCTGAAATACAGGATCGATTCCGTTGTATATTACAGAAATTTTTTCTTCGGAAACTTTACATGTCAAAGAGATTTGCGATGAGTTGAAATGGGAATTAGCGATTACCTTGTCGGCAATCCGCCCAAGGAGATGTCTCCTAAAGAATACATTGGCTCTCTCGATCAGGCCATCCGAGAAGGGCATGATGTCAGAGGTCCTTGTAAATATTATTGACTTAGCCGATTTCAATATCCAAAAACTACTATTCGGAAAAATCATTAAGTCAATTTTGTGCAACGACGATGCAATTGGCAGAGAGAAATTAAGCCATGGAATATATTTTTTCTTTTCCACCAATACCCAATCGTATTTATCAGTTCTCTGAAATTGTTGATCTGGTTCTTTTGGAACGAACAGGAAATAGTGGTTTTTATGATCACTCTCGATCAGATGTCTAATCAGGTTAATTGTATTACGCGATGGACCTCTCCAGCCAAAAATCCCAGACGCGTCAATGCCTATCCTCATATTGAGCCTCTTGTCATTCCATAATGATGATACTGCATCCTTAGAATTGGTATGAGATAATCTACCATGAATCTCCGGGGACATGAATTCATCGACTTAACTAATTGCTTATTGATTCTCATTGAAAAGTGAGAAAATAGAATACTTTTGGCTGCATTATAGGCTAACGATTTAAGCGAGAAACCGGTGTTAAACAAAGGAATAAAGAATTCTCGTCTCTGGGGGTCGGCAATTTCAGGGTGCTGCTCGATCAGTTGGGAATATGTACGGCCCAGACACATAGAGCGGGTTACCAGCGATTCCACCGTCTCATCATGATAATGGTAGCCTATTGCTTCAGGAGCAAAAAGAATATCGGTCCCGTTTTTTTTTAGCCTGTAGCCAAGCTCTGTGTCTTCAGAGCCGTACTCGACATAGCTTGCATCGAAAAAGCCCACTGTCTCGATGGTTCTCCGCTTAATGGAAAGGTTGGCCGTCTTGCAAAAGCCGAACGGCAACGACCCGTTATACCTGGTCATTTCTCGATGGCACCACCGATGATGGTTGTTCAAATACGTGTTAACCGCCGTGGGCGGAACTGAGTCCGAGGCCAGAATAGCCCCTACTATCGCCACGTCGTCTTGGCAGGAAAGGTGCCTTGAGTAATGCTGTTCAATGAATTCAGGCTCGACCCAAATGTCGTCATCCACAAATATCAGCAACTCGCCACGAGCTTTCTCTATTCCCCTGTTCCGTGTGTGCGCCCGGCCCATGTTTCGCGTGTTTCTGAAAAACCTTAAACGCGGTGGACCATGATACCGGCTACTTAAATCGCCGCAATCCTTCGTCGAGCAATCGTCTACCACTACGATTTCATATTTATCGTGTTGAAACGATTGCGAACAAAGTAAGTCCAGCGTTTTTCCAAGAACGCTTACCCGATCGTAGGTCGGTACTATGACCGATACTATGATATTATTCGGCATATTTTTCTAAAAACTCTTCGATCCTGTTGGAAAGAAGCAGTGGAAGTGCCTGTTCGATTCTTTCCATCGGCCAGTCCCACCATGCGATTCGTTCGAGCATTTCGATCTTGCCTTGATCGAATCTAAATCGACGGTGTGTTCCGGGACACCCTGCCGTTATCGAATAAGGTGCTATGTCT
>Ga0187784_10001875_pt1 | contig 16809 bp, 13 predicted proteins | sample 1015_SJ02_MP15_2_FD_132964 | JGI IMG/M metagenome (GOLD analysis project Ga0187784, IMG submission 132964) | Tropical peat soil microbial communities from peatlands in Department of Meta, Colombia - 1015_SJ02_MP15_20_MG | ecosystem: Environmental > Terrestrial > Soil > Wetlands > Peat | place...
ACGACAATGCTAGGATTGACCCGAGCAAGGTAGTCGGCGAGCGCCGCCCAGGCTTGCTCTTTGGCGTCATGTTCGTCAGGGAACTCGCAGATCGTGACTCTCATCGGGCGGGGCCGAGCATGCCGCGTGCGTCGTCGTTAGAACTTAGCGATCCGCTGGTTTGGCAGAAATGACAAATAACGTCTGTTTTCTGCCAACGCAGCGGCTGGCCAACTCGCCCGGAATCTATGGAGCCACGAATAGGCGACGCCAATCGTGCTCAAATTCGAGAAATCAGCGGCTCGCGTGATGAATGCGGCGGAACGCTGACGGTGTTACACCGAACTTGCGTTCGAACGCTGCTGTGAACCGATGCGGCGAGCCAAGACCCGTCCGCGCTGCAATTACCTTTAGGGGCAATCCCGTCGCAAGCAGAGTGCGAGCCGCATCAAGGCGCAGCGTCTCGACCAATCTCCGCGGCGTCTGACCGGTCGCCTTGACGAACCTCCTGTAAAACGTCCTCTCGGACAATCCCGTCCGGACGGCAAGCGTCGGCACATCAAGGCGACGCGCTAGCCGCTCCTGCATCCATAACACAAGGTCTCCGAAGCTATCATCCGAGTCGGCTTGCGCCTTAAGCAGTTCGCTGAACTGAGCCTGAAATCCCGGCCGCCGCGAATAAAGCACCATGAATTTTGCTATCCGGTCGGCCATCGTGCGTCCAATATCACTCTCGATCATGGCGAGAGCCATATCGATTCCCGTGGAAACCCCGGCCGACGTCCAAAGCTTGCCGTCAACCACAAAAAGTGAGTTTGCCTCCACAGACACATCAGGCCAATCTGCTAGTGCTTCACAGCTAGCCCAATGAGTGGTCACGCGTGATTTGTGAAGCAAGCCGAGTTGAGCAAGTAGTAACGCTCCCGAGCATACGGAGCCGAAGCGTTTCGCGACGCGGGCGCATCTAGACACCCATTTTCGGGTTATCACATGCGTAGCAGCCTGTCGCATGGCATCGGTACTGCCGCCGCCGACTAGCAACGTATGAACTTTTCGCGGATTTAACTTCGAGAGTGCGACGGTGTGCAACGAGACACCGCAACTGCTTTCGATCAGGCCGCCGACAGGAGAGACCACCAACACCTTGTAGGCCGCGCGTCCTCCCAGAGTATTCGCTACACCAAAAACAGACGCCGGGCCTGTCACGTCTAGGAGTTGGACGCCGTCGAAGGCGAACAGCGCAACGAGCCGAAAACTCATGTGGCAGAAACTAAACCATTTTTGCCATTTCTGCCATACCAGCCGATCTCTACTAATCCTGGGTATGCGCTGGCGCATGATCCGGAAAAAGCCCGCCCCCGGACTTGATCCGGGGGTGGGAAGCGGTTTTCCGAAAAGATCATGCTCCACTAAAATACAAACGCGATAATCGATTCAATCTGAAACGATTGCGCTCGGGCGTCCGCTTGCACGTTAAAGCGCGCGCGCGCTTACGCCAGCCAGCGCTTGCGCCGCTTGTAGTGCTTGCCCTCGCGGAACGACTTGCGCTTGCCTTCGGCGACGCCGAGGTAGAATTCCTTGACGTCTTCATTTTCGCGCAGCGCCGCGGCCGGCCCATCGAGCACGATGCGTCCGTTTTCCAGGATATAGCCGTAGCCCGCATATTTGAGCGCCAAGTGGGTGTTCTGCTCCGCGAGCAGGAACGAGACACCCTCGCTGTCGTTGAGCGCCCTCATGATCGTGAAGATCTCCTCCACGATCTGCGGCGCCAAGCCCATCGACGGCTCGTCGAGCAGGATCATCTTCGGATGCGACATCAGCGCGCGGCCGAACGCGCACATCTGCTGCTCGCCGCCCGACGTATAGCCGGCGAGCGATTGGCGCCGTTCACGCAGCCGCGGGAAATACGTATAGACCTTTTCGAGGTCGGCGCGAATCGCCGCCGCGCCGTCGCGTCGCGTAAACGCGCCGGTGAGCAGATTTTCCTCGATGGTCAGATGGCCGAAACAAAAGCGACCCTGCATCACCTGGATGCAGCCGCGCCGCACCAGCTCGTTGGGCGAAAGCGCCTGCACCTCGGCGCCGTCGAACGCGATGGCGCCCTTGGTGACTTCACCGCGTTCCGAGTGCAACAGATTGGAGATCGCCTTGAGCGTAGTGGTCTTGCCGGCGCCGTTGGCTCCCAGCAGCGCCACAATGCCGCCGCTCGGCACCGAGAGCGATACGCCCTTGAGCACGAGGATGATGCGGTCGTAGACGACCTCGATATTGTTGAGCGCAAGGATCGCACTGGCGGCGGGCTCATTGCGGGCCTTGACGGCGGGCTGCATGAGATAAATCCGATCCTGTTGCGGCGGTATCCAGATTGCAAACGCGGCCGACCGCCGGCATTCCCTGCAACGGCGATAACGGCGGCCGCCCTCCCCTTTTTCGGGGAGAGCGGCGTTCTCGAACGAAAGCTACGACCTCACGTCGCAGTGCTCGGTACGCGCCGGCGGCGCGTTCTTTTGCACATAGGCCTTGGCGTCGGATTCAAGCAGCGGCATGACCTTGTCGGCCAGCGGCTGGATCCAGTCGGAAACCTTGACGTATTTGGTTCCGTCCCACTGCTGAACGAACGTCGGCCGGTGTCCGTTGTGATCCGAGCAGGTGAGCCGGATCGGGCCGGCAAAATTCTCCATGCCCATTTCCTTCCAGCGCGCGGCGTCGATATTGAGCGCTTCGAGGCCGCGGCGGACGTCTTCGCCGTTGACGAGCTTCTTGCCGGAAAGCTTCTGCGCCGTGCGGATCGCCTCGGCGATGAGCACCGAATTGTAGATGCCGTGATTGTAGAGCGAAGTGTTGAACCATTCCTTCGTCGTCTGGCTCTTGCCCTTGCTGATGACATATTTCTGGATGTCGTCGAGGAAGGGGAAATTGCCGCTCGCCGCGTGCCAGTTCAACGTCTTAAGCCCCTTGGCGCCGTCGCCGGCGCTGCGCGCGTCTTCTTCGGTCGGCCACCAGTTCGAGATGAACTTGTCCATCGGGAAGTCGATCTTGACGGCTTCCTTGAACGCGGTCGGGATCATGGCGCCCCAGCCCCACATGATCATGTAATCGGGCCGGTCGCGGCGCACGTTGAGCCATTGTCCGGACTGGTTCTGCATCTCCGACGCGGCCACCGGATAGAGCTTGGTCTCGAAGCCGTAATCCTTGGAGAGCTGTTCGAGCAGCGGCAGCGGCTCCTTGCCGTAGCCGACGTCGAGGTAGATGTAACCGATCTTCTTGCCCTTGAGCTTGTCGAGGCCGCCTTCCTGGCTGCCGATGTAGCGGATGATCTGCGAAAGGCCGTCCCAATAGGTATCGGGCGGATTGAAGATCCACGGGAAGACGTCGCCCTGCGCCGAGGCGGAGAGACCGTACGCCATCGACAGGATCGGAATCTTATCGATGGGGGCGCGCGGGATGAGCGGGATCGTGGTGCCGGTCGACCACGGATTGAGCATCACCGGGTTCTTCACCTTCACCGTCTCATAGCATTCGAGGCCCTTCTGCGTGTTGTAGCCGGTCTCGCATTCCTCGAAGTTGATCTTGACGCCGCCGACGCCGCCGTCGCGTTCATTGAGCAGTGCCAGATAATCATTCAGGCCGTCGGCGGACGGCGTGCCCGAACCGGCGAACGGCCCGGTCCGATAGACGAACAGCGGCACGTAAAGCTGGTCCTCCGCGGACGCCGCCGTCGCCGCAGGAGCGGCAAGGGCCGCCGCGGCCACGACGGCCAGTGTCATTTTCTTCAACCTGTCCATGTTTTCCTCCGTTACTCGCGGTGTGCGTACGTCCTCTACGTTCTCAGTATGGAAACGGCCACATGCGTAATTTTTGTTTCCCGATCTGCCACAGGCGGGCCAGTCCCAGCGGCTCGGCTATCAGAAAGCAGATGATGAGAGCCCCGGTGAGCAGAAAGGTCAAGTGCTCGACCGTCGCGGCGCCGATCTCCAGACCGAGCGCCGCCGGCAGCTGGCGCAACACGATCGGCAGCACGTGAAGCAGCGCCGCTCCCATGAAGGAGCCGATCAGGCTGCCGAGGCCGCCGAGGATGACCATGAAGAGAATGAGGAACGACTGATCGATGTTGAACGCCTCGGCCTCGGCCGCGCCGAGCCAGAGAAACACCATCAGCGCGCCGGCGACGCCGCAATAGAAGGACGACACCGCGAACGCCAGAAGCTTCGCCTGGAACAGCCGGATGCCGATCAGCTCCGCCGCGATGTCCATGTCGCGCACCGCCATCCACATGCGGCCGACGCGGCCGTGCACGAGGTTCGAGGCGACCCAGGTCATCACCGTCACGATCGTCAGCACGACGAAATAACGCGCGACCGCGGAGGCCGTCGGGCCGATCACCGGAAAGCCGAACAGAAAGTGGTTCGACACCTGGATCGCGCCCGAGGTGTTGTAGTTGTAGAGCCAGGCGACGCGCACAAAGCACCATTGCAAAAAGAACTGCGCGGCAAGCGTGGCGATGGCGAGGTAAAAGCCCTTGATGCGCAGGCTTGGCACGCCGAACAGCACGCCGACGGCGCAGGACGCAAAGCCGGAGACGACGATCCAGACGATGATGTTGACGCCGGGAAAATAGGTCGAGAGCTTGTAGCAGGCGTAGGCGCCGACCCCCATGAACGCGCCGGTGCCGAGCGACAACAGGCCGGTATAGCCGGTGAGGATATTGAGCCCGATCGCCGCCAGCGCCAGAATCAGCGTCGGAATCATGACGCTGGCGAGCAGAAACTCGCTGCCGAAGAGCGGAATCACGACGAAGGCGACGGCGAGAATGATGGCAAGGCCGATACGATCCTGGAGAATCGGAAAGATCGCCATATCGGCGGCATAGGTCGTCTTGTATTGGCCGGTTTCGCGATAAAGCATCGTCAAATCCGCTCAATGATCTTTTCGCCGAACAGGCCCTGCGGCCGGAACACCAGAAATCCCAGCGCGATGACATAGGCGAGCCAGCTGTCGATGCCGCCGCCGACGAGGCCGCCCCAATAGAACTCGCCGAGCTTTTCGCCGATGCCGATGATCAGGCCGCCGACGATGGCGCCGGGGATCGAGGTGAGGCCGCCGAGGATGAGCACCGGCAGCGCGCGCAGCGCGATCACTTGCAGCGAGAAGGACACTTCCGAGCGCGCCCCCCACATGATGCCGGTGGTCAGCGCGACGACGCCGGCGGCGAACCACACGATCACCCAGATCTGTTCGAGCGAGATGCCGACCGACAAGGCCGCCTGGTGGCTGTCGGCGACGGCGCGCAGCGCGCGCCCGATGCGGGTGCGCTGGAAAAACACCGCCAGCACCGCCACCATGGCGGAAGCGATGATGACGGCGGCGATGTCGATCTTTTGCAGCGACACGAAACCGAAGTGACCCTTGAACTCGACGGCGCCGGGCGGAAGAAAGAGATCGCGCGTGATCATCACCTTGGGGTTGCCGCCGAACACGAGCTGGCCGACGCCGATGAGGAAATAAGTCAGGCCGAAGGTGGCCATGAATAAAATAATGTCCGACTGGTTGACCAGCGGCCGCAGCACCAGGCGCTCGACGCCGAACGCCAAGAGCAGCATGACGACAAGGGTGAGGCCGAGCGCAAGAAGCGCCGGCACGCCGTGCTCATGAAGGCCCACGAGCGTCAGCGCGGCAAACACCACCATGATGCCTTGCGCGAAATTGAACACGCCGGACGCCTTGAAGATCAGCACGAAGCCGAGCGCGATCAGGGCGTAGAGCACGCCGGCGACGAGACCGTCCCACAGCGTCTGCAGCAGCAGGTCCGGCGCCATGCCCATCTGCACGAACGGATCGATGAAGACCTTGTAGAGCATGTCCATCGGCGGCCTATCCGCTTCCGTCTTCCGGCTCGCCGAGATAGGCGCGGATCACGCCCTCGTCGTGTTTGACCTCTTCCGGCGCGGCGTCGGCGATCTTGCGGCCGTAATCGAGCACGACCACGCGATCGGAAAGGTCCATGACGACGCCCATGTCGTGCTCGATCAAGGCGATCGTGGTGCCGTAGTGCCGGTTCACGTCGATGATGAACCGCGACATGTCCTCCTTTTCCTCGAGGTTCATGCCCGCCATCGGCTCGTCGAGCAGCAAGAGGTCCGGCTCCATCGCCAGCGCGCGGCCGAGCTCCACGCGCTTCTGCAACCCGTAGGGCAGCCGCCCGACCTGGATTTTGCGGATCGCCGCGATCTCGAGAAAATCGATGATCTCCTCGACGCGGCTGCGGTGCTCGACCTCCTCCTTCAGCGCCGGGCCGTACCGGAAGAGCTGCCAGAAAAAGCCGCGCTGCATCTTGAGCGTGCGGCCGGCGAGAATGTTGTCGAGCGTGGTCATTCCGCGGAACAGCGCCAGGTTCTGGAAGGTGCGCGCGATGCCGCCGCGCGCCGCGGCGTAAGGCCGCATGCTGGCGCGCACCTGTCCCTTGAAGGTGATGCGGCCCGACTGCGGCCGGTAGAAGCCGTTGACGACGTTGAGCATGGACGTCTTGCCGGCGCCGTTGGGACCGATGATGGCGCGGATCTCGCCCCGGCGAATGTCGAACGAAACGCCGGTCAGCGCGTTTACGCCGCCGAACGAGAGCGAAACATCTTCCACGGCGAGCAGGACCTCGCCGAGCGCCGCCTCGTTCGGCGAGGGCGCCCTCATGCCGCGCGCTCCATTTTCCGCGCCGGCACCGGATAAGTCTTCATGTCGCGGATCGCCACGCGCGCCGCGATCACGCCCTTGTGCCCGTCCTCGAAGGTAACCTCGGTCGAGACGTCGGCCGTCGTCGCGCCGTTGTAAAGCGCTTCGATCAGCGGCGCGTAGCGCTCGCCGATCACGCCACGCCGGATCTTTTGCGTCCGCGTCAGCTCGCCATCGTCCGGATCGAGCTCCTTGTGCAGCACGAGGAAACGATGGATCTGCGCTCCCGCCATCACTTCCTCTTCCGCCAGCGACCGGTTCACCTCGTCGACGTGCTGCGCCAGCATGTCGTAGACGAGCGGATGGCTGGCAAGCTCCTGGTACGATCCATACACGACGTTGTTGCGCTCGGCCCAGCTGCCGACCGCCGTGAGGTCGATGTTGAGCATGACGCAGACGAAATCGCGGTCGGCGCCGACCGCCACGGCTTCGCGGATGTTGGGATAGAACTTGAGCTTGTTCTCGATGTATTTCGGGGCAAACGCCGTGCCGTCGCCGAGATGGCCGACGTCCTTGGCGCGATCGATGATCTTGAGTTGGCCGTTCTTCGGGTCGAAGAAGCCGGCGTCGCCGGTGTGCACCCAGCCGTCGGGGGTGCGCACCTTCGCAGTCATTTCCGGGTCCTTGTAATAGCCGGCAAACACGCCGGGCGAGCGATAGAGGACCTCGCCGCTATCAGAAATTTTCAGTTCCACGTCGGGCGAGGCCTTGCCGACGGTGTCGGCATAAATCTCGCCGTCCGGCTGCGCGGCGATATAAACGGAAGCTTCGGTCTGCCCGTACAGCTGTTTCAGATTGATGCCGAGCGAACGATAGAAACGGAAGATCTCAGGCCCGATCGCCTCGCCGGCGGTGTAACCGACGCGCACGTGCGAAACGCCCAGCCGGTTCTTGAGCGGCCCGTAAACGAGCACGTCGCCTATGGCGTAAAGAAGCCGCGCCGCAAGCGGCACTGTCTCGCCGTTGAGAACCTTCTCGCCCCAGCGCCGGGCAAACTCGATGAAGAAGTCGAACATCTTGCGCTTGACCACGCCGGCGTCCGCCATCCGCACCATGGTCAGCGTCAGCAGATTTTCGTACACGCGCGGCGGCGCGAAAACGTAGGTCGTACCGATCTCGCGCCGATCCTCGAGCACGGTGTCGAGCGCCTCCGGGCAATTGACGCAGTAGCCCGCGACATAGGCCTGCACGTAGGAAAAAGTGTAGTCGCCGACCCACGCCAGCGGCAGATAGGCGATCACTTCCTCATGCTCGTCGAGATGATCGAAGGCGTTGGCGTTGCGCGCCGAGATGATCGTGCTCTCGTAAGTGAGCATCACGCCCTTGGAGCGCCCGGTGGTCCCCGACGTGTAAAGGATGACGCTGAGATCGCTGCCCTTGACCGCCGCGACGCCTGCTTCCCAATGCCGCAGGCATTCGGGATCGCTCGCAAGCTTCTTGCGGCCGAGGTTTTGCACATCTTCGAATGCCAAGAGGCGGCCGTGGTCGTAGTCTCTCAAGCCGCGAGGCTCGTCGTAGATTACACGGGAAAGTTGCGGCAGCCGATCGGCGACGGCGATGAGCTTGTCGACCTGCTCCTGGTCCTCAACTACAGCGAGTATCACCTCCGCGTGCGCCAATACGAAGGCCATCTCTTCGGCCACGGCGTCGGCATAAACCGGCACCGGCACGGCGCCGAGCGCCTGCCCCGCGCACATCGCCCAATAAAGCTTCGGGCGATTGCCGCCGATGATGGTGAATTTGTCGCCGCGTTTGATGCCAAGCTCGGCAAGCCCGACGGAAAACGCGCGAACCTCGTCGAGCACCTGCGCCCAAGTCCATGTCTGCCAGATGCCGAAGTCCTTGTGCCGTATGGCGGGACGCTCCCCGCGCACTGCGGCGTTGTGGAGCAGGAGCTTGGGCAGCGTGTCGAGGCGCTGATCAACGGACGGCACGGGCTTTCCTCCGCGCGCAACCAAGAACCACGCCCAGCACGGAAGAACGCCACGCAGCGGCTGCCGCCGCGCACGCGCCGTGTCGTTCAACGTAAAGGCGAATAGCCATGGTCGGGCGTTCACCCGGCCAGCGGCGCGGATATGTCACAAGTCCTCCCCAATCGTGCTCATTGGCTAAGTTGATTTCCCCACTGCCGCCATAGGCACTTGCATGGGCACTCGCATGGGCACTTGCGCTCTCGGCCGGTGCAAATGCGCTGCTGGGCCCTTGGTCTCCATGGCGAAGGTTGTTATGGAAGCTTCTTTAAACGTGCGGCTCCCTACTTAAGACAAATTGCCGTCATTGGCTCATTTGACCAGCGTTTACTTGACAGACAGACCCGGTTTTGATCGGGTACAAAGCCGATCGTTTACGCGTTTTAACCGGGAATTGCTGCCCCGACAACAGCGCCGCTGCCGTCCATTTTTCATTCGTCGAATCGCAGCAGCCGGCCCGGATCGAGCACCGTAATCCCGCCGCGCTCGAGCCGTAAGAGTCCCTTGCGCTCCAGCAATTTGAGACTCTTGTTGGCGACCTGCCGCGACACGCCCGACAACAGCCCGATCTCCTCCTGCGTGATTTCCAGATACGGCGGCAGCTGAGGATAGAAAATAGGATTGAACAGCCAGGCGATGGCGCGCGCCACGCGCGCCGGCGCATCCAACATCCGGTCGTACTCGACCAGCGCGATGAACTGCCCGAGCCGCTCGTTGAACTGCCGGACGAGAAACCGGTTGAACGCCGCGCTGTTCTCGAACAGCCAAAAGAACGTCGGCCGGTTCATCAGCGCGATGCGCGTGTCGCGCAGCGCAATGAGGTCATACCGGCGGGCCTCGTTTTTCAGGACCGCGCCCTCCCCGAACCAGCCGCCCGCCGAGATGCCGGCAAGCGTGACCGCCTTGCCGCCGTGCGAAAACGTGCTGAGCTTGACGAGCCCGGAGATGACGCCGGTCCAGGAGTTGAGGTTGTCGCCGCGGTGACAAATATAGGCGCCCTTGGCGAAGGCCTTTTCGACGATCCCGCGACGGGCGTATTCGCGTTCGTCGCAGGTCAGCTCACGCGACCAAACGGCGATGTTGTGCAGCTCGTCCGCTGTGATCAATGGGGCCTTCCGCGCGCTTAGTTCACGTCTAAACCATTCTGGGCGCAGCGTTCTCCAGCTTAGACCCGGCCCGCGCTTCGGCCACAAACGCGGCTGGCGCGCCCTCGCAAGCGCGAAAGCATCGCCGGAATGGGCCGCGCCTGCCATGCCGAAACAACCGCCCGGCTGCGTATTCGCTGCAAATTCCACAGATTTTAAGCAAAAGTTAGCCAAAAGTACCAATGATCGCCGTCCAGCCAGGGCAGCGGAAGACAGCGATGAGCGCGGCCGAAAAACAACCCTTTCTTGAAGAGGTTCGGCGCCGGTCGAAAATCTACGTGCTCGACGATGCCGATCAGAGGTTGCTGGCGTCGTACGCCAAAGCCATACGCATGGCATCGCACGCAGCCATCGAAGCAAAGATCGAGACGATCGGGCAAATCCCGCACTACCGCGAGACACTGACGAAATTCGGCGGCGAACTCATCGCCGCTTCGTCGGATCATTTCAATGAAGCCGTCAGCTGCCGATTCGACAACGACTATGTCGCAAGCCTGCTGCGCCTCGTCGAGGTGCAGGCGGCGTCGGGATTCGGGATCGGCGTCCACTTGTCGCTCATGCCGGTGATCGCCGACCTCTATTGGCAGGTGATCGGCGCCCGCCATCGCTTCTCGACCGCGGCATTCCGCCGGGGAGCCCACGCGGTTACCATCCTGCTTATCTTCGATCTGTCGAACGTGTCGGCGCTGCACAACAACCGCCTGCAAAAAAACATCCAGAAACGAACCGGCGCGCTGCAAGCAGCAAGCTCCGAGTTCCTCGGCTCCATCGACATCATCCGCTCGACCATGATCGGCACCTCCAAGACGCTGGTCGATGCGTCCTCCGAAGCGGCGGAAGCGGCGCGGCGGGCGACCGGACAGGCCGATGCGACGGTGCAGTCGTGGACCGACGTGGCGGCCACGATCTCCGATATTTCGCGCTCGGCCGACGAAATCGGCCAGTCCATCGGCATGATCGGCGCGCAGACGACCCGCAGCCGTGAAGCCGCGCGCGACGCCGTGCAATCGGCGCGCAATTCCGAGAAGGCCATCGGCGGGCTCCTTGAAATGACGTCCAAGATCGGAATGGTGACGGAACTGATCCGCGACGTCGCCGACCGCACCAACCTGCTGGCGCTCAACGCCACGATCGAAGCGGCGCGCGCCGGCGAAGCCGGCAAGGGATTCGCGGTCGTCGCGGCGGAAGTCAAATCGCTCTCGGCACAGACCACGCGGGCAACGCAAGAGATCGCCGCGCAAATCTCGCAGATCCACGAGACAACGCGCTTGTGCTATGCCGGGATCGAGCACGTGACGGCCGCCATCCAGGAGATGGAGCAGATGACCGCCGGCGTTGCCGCGATGGTGACCCAGCACGGCAACGCGGCGTCCGAGATCGGACACCGCGCGCACGGCACCACCACCACGGCCGCCGCCATCGTCGGCAGCTCGCAGACCATCCGCAACGTGATGGGCGGCCTGGCATCCACGGCCGAGGAACTCAAGCGCTTCTCGCAAGCGCTCGCCGAGCAGTCGGATCAGCTCCACGCCGAAGCCAAGAAATTCATCGACGCGGTAAAAGTTTGAGGCCGCGCCCGGCGTCAACGCATCCGGGTCTGGCCAGATCGATTTCCACCCCTTAAGCTTGCGCTCCCTTCGGCTCGGAAGTCGTTCACAGGGCTTTTCGCCTTGCGCGCACCGGCCGTCCACCGGGATAAAACCTCGATGCTCGATCCCTCCGCAAAGGCGCCCTCGCCGCAATTTTCCCTCGATGCCGACCAAATCGCGGTTCGCGAGATGGCCCGCAGTTTCGCCGCCGAAGTCTTTGCCCCGCGGGCGCTCGCCTGGGACGAAACCAAGCATTTTCCCGTGGCCGAGATGCGCGAGGCGGCCAAGCTCGGCATGGGCGGGGTGTATATCGCCGCCGACGTCGGCGGCTCGGCGATGTCGCGGCTCGACGCGGCGCTGGTGTTCGAAGCGCTCGCCACCGGCTGCCCGACCGTGGCGGCCTATATGTCGATCCATAACATGGCGGCCTGGATGATCGACGCCTACGGATCGCAAGCGCAGCGGCAAAAATGGCTGCCGAAGCTGTGCAGCATGGAATGCCTGGCGAGCTATTGCCTGACCGAGCCGGGCTCCGGCTCGGACGCCGCGGCGCTCGTGACCCGCGCGGTGCGCGACGGCGACCATTACGTGCTCAACGGCCAGAAGCAATTCATCTCCGGGGCCGGCGCCGGCGATGTCTATGTGGTGATGGTGCGCACCGGCGGCCCCGGCCCGGTCGGGATTTCGACGCTGGTGGTGCCGGGCGACGCGAAAGGCATTTCGCTCGGCGCCAACGAGCGCAAGATGGGCTGGAATGCGCAGCCGACGCGCGCCGTCGTCTTCCAGGACGTGCGCGTGCCGGTCGAAAACCGGCTGGGCGAGGAAGGCGTCGGCTTCAAGATCGCGATGGCGGGCCTCGACGGCGGCCGGCTCAACATGGCGGCCTGCTCCATCGGCGGCGCGCAGAGCGCGCTCGACAAGGCGCTGGCCTACATGAAAGAGCGCCGCGCCTTCGGCAAGCGCCTCGACGAATTCCAGGCCCTGCAGTTCCGCCTCGCCGACATGGCGACCGGGCTCGAAGCCTCGCGCGCGCTGTTGTGGCGCGCGGCCGCCGCCCTCGACCGCGGCGACGCCAACGCCACGCCGTTGTGCGCCATGGCCAAGCGCTTCGTCACCGACGCCTGCTTCGAGATCGCCAATCAGGCATTGCAGCTGCACGGCGGCTACGGCTATCTCTCCGAGTTCGGCATCGAGAAGATCGTGCGCGATCTGCGCGTGCATCAAATTCTCGAAGGAACGAACGAGATCATGCGCCTCATCGTCGCCAGAAGCCTCGTCGGACGATGAACGTAGCCGTTCAAGACAGCGAGATCATCGCGCGGCAAGAGCGGGCGCTGCGCCGGATCACCCTGAACCGGCCGAAGGCGCTCAATGCGCTCACCCTCGGCATGAGCGTCGCCGTGACGGCGCTGCTGCGCGAGTGGGCCACGGACCCTGCCGTCGGTGCCGTGCTCATCGACGGCGCCGGCGAGCGCGGACTATGCGCCGGCGGCGACATCCGCGCGCTTTACGATGCGGCGAAGGCCGGCGAGCCTTTCCCGGCGAAATTCTGGGCGACCGAATATTATCTGGACGTCCTCATCGCGCGCTATCCGAAGCCGGTCGTCGTCGTCATGGACGGCATCGTGATGGGCGGCGGCATCGGGCTTGCGACGCATGCCGCGCACCGCGTCGTCACCGATCGCTCGGCAGTGGCGATGCCGGAGGTCGGCATTGGGCTTTTTCCCGATGTCGGCGCCTCATTTTTGTTGGCGCGCTCGCCCGGCCGTTGCGGAACTTATCTGGCGCTGACCGGCGACCGCATCGGCGCGGCCGACGCCATCTATTGCGGCCTTGCCGACGTTCACATTCCCGCCGCCAGGCTTGCCGAGCTGCCGGCGGCGCTTGCCGATTGCCGCTCGGCCGCCGACGTGCGCGCGCGGCTCGGCGCATTGTCCGCCGCACCGGCGCCGGCAAAGCTGCCGGCGGCGCAGCCGTGGATCGACGAGTGCTTTGCCGCAGACACGGTCGAAGCGATCCTCGAACGACTGAGCGCCCGCAACCTGGAAGCAGCCCAAGCGGCGCTTGCCACCATGCGCAAGATGTCGCCGACCTCGCTCAAGGTCACGCTGCGCAATCTGCGCGACGCGGCCGTGTTTGATAAACTCGAAGACAGCTTTCGGCAGGACTACCGCATCGCGCTTGCCTGCATCGCCGGGCATGATTTCATCGAGGGCATCCGCGCGACCATCGTCGACAAGGACCGCAACCCGCGTTGGGACCCGGCCAGGATCGAAGACGTCACCGCGGCGATCGTCGAGCGCCACTTCAAGCCGGTCGGCGATCTCGAGCTTAAATTCGCGGATTAAACGGGGAAACGCACATGCCGACCATCGGATTCATCGGCCTCGGAAACATGGGCGCGCCCATGGCGGCCAATCTCGTCAAGGCGGGCGAGCGCGTAATCGGATTTGACCTCATGCCGGCCTCGCGCGAGGCCGCAGCCAAGGACGGCGTGCAGATCGCCGGCGGCGCCCGCCAATGCGTCACCGAGGCCGACGTCGTGATCAGCATGCTGCCGGCCGGCGAACACGTCGCGGCGGTGTGGGCGGACGCGTTGCCGGCGGCGAAGAAGGGCGCGCTGTTCATCGATTGCTCGACCATCGACGTCGCCAATGCGCGCGCGGCGCATGCGCTCGCGGCCAAGCACGGTATCGCCGCCCTCGACGCGCCGGTGTCCGGCGGCGTCGGCGGGGCCAAGGCGGCGACGCTGACCTTCATGGTCGGCGGCGCGGCGGAGGCGTTCGCGCGCGGCAAGCCGGTGCTCGAACGCATGGGCAAGCGCGTCGTGCATTGCGGCGCGGCCGGCAACGGCCAGGTGGCAAAAATCTGCAACAACATGATCCTCGGCGTGTCGATGATCGCGGTCAGCGAGGCGTTCGTGCTCGGCGAAAAGCTCGGCCTCTCGCATCAGGCCCTGTTCGACGTCGCCTCGGCCTCGTCCGGGCAGTGCTGGTCGCTGACCAGCTATTGCCCGGTGCCGGGGCCGGTGCCGGCAAGCCCGGCGAACAACGATTACAAGCCGGGTTTCGCCGCCGCCCTGATGCTCAAGGATTTAAAGCTCGCGCGCGCGGCAGCGCAATCGGTCAAAGCCGACACCGCGCTCGGGGCGCACGCGGCCGAGCTCTACGAGCACTTCGCGCAAGAAGGCCACAGCGGCGAAGACTTCTCGGCGATCATCAAGCGCGTGCGCGGGCAAACAAAGGCTGGCTAGGGGCGCGTACGCGTTGATGCACATTTCCCTTTCGGGTGACTGGCGGAAATGGCTCGAAACGACGTGAACGTCGGCTTTTGACCCTTCTCAGATGACCTTCTCAGACATCGAGAACGCATATTACCGCAACAAGAACGCATTATTACTACAATAGTCAAACAGCCCAGCGATCTGTTACCGTGCGTGCTCGACCGTGAGCTTGGGGTGCTAACGTGGAGGCGTCCGGTTATCTCTACACCATCGCGGCTGCCGGTATGTCCTTCGCCGGCTTGTCAGTCTTGACAATGATCCTGCGGCAAATAATCGGCGGGCAGTTGACCAAGTTCGACACGTTCGTTGCGCGCACCTGGGTTCAACTGGGGTTCATGATTACGTTCGGCGCAATCCTGCCGCCGCTGTTGGGATTGTTTGAAGTCCCGACGCCGGTGGTTTGGCGAATTTCAAGCGGCTTGATGGCGATTGTTCTCGGATGGTGGGCATTGACGTTCCCACGGCGCCGGCTGGCGACGAACCCAACGCGCTTGCCAAGACCGGTGATCATTTTCTCGGCGGCCATGGATCTCATTGCGCTCGCACTCGCGGCGAACGCGATTGCAGCGCCTGTCGAGCGCTTGCCAGGCGTTTATGCGGTATCGGTAACTGGGGTACTTATTGGCGCCGCGATGTTGTTCCTGTTCGCATTCGCGCGTTGGTACGACTCGCTGATTTGAGAAGCCGCGCAGCGTCGGCGCGCCGCGGTTGCCGTGATGACGAGTGCGTTCCGGCCTCGGCTGCCCGTTGCAAGACGATTCGGAAGGTTTCATAAATGTTCGGTCGGCCGCGCTTGCGCGATCGATGACGGCGCGGAGGCTTTGCGGAGGCTTTCATGGCGGAACGGTCATTTGCCCGCGAAGTGCGGGACCTCAAGCTCGGCGACGGCGACGAATTCCGCGGCGAGGGAATTCTCGCCATCACCAAGGCGCTGCTGCAATCGGGCGTATCCTATGTCGGCGGCTATCAGGGCGCGCCGATCTCGCATCTGATGGACGTGCTCGCCGACGCCAAGGACGTGCTCGACGAGCTCGGCGTGCATTTCGAAAGCTCGGCATCGGAAGCCGCCGCCGCGGCGATGCTGGCGGCGTCGGTGAATTATCCGATCCGCGGCGCGGCGACCTTCAAATCGCCGGTCGGCATCAATGTCGCCTCCGACGCGATCGCCAACCTCGCCTCCGCCGGCGTGACCGGCGGCGCGCTCATCATCATCGGCGAGGATTACGGCGAGGGCTCCTCGATCATGCAGGAGCGCTCGCACCCGTTCGCCATGAAATCGCAGGTGTGGCTGCTCGATCCGCGGCCGAACCTGCCTTCGATCGTCAAGGCGGTGGAACAGGGCTTCGAACTTTCCGAAGTCTCGCACACGCCGGTGATGCTCGAGGTGCGCATCCGCGCCTGCCACGTCTACGGCCGCTTCTTCGCCAAGGACAACAAGCGCCCGGCGTTCTCGCTGCGCCAGGCGCTCGAACAGCCGCGGCGCGACACCGAGCGCGTGGTGCTGCCGCCGGCTTCCTATCTGCACGAGCGCGAAAAGATCGAGCAGCGCTGGCCAGCCGCCGTCAATTTCATCAAGGAGCGCAAGCTCAACGAATTTTTCGGACCCGAGGCGGCCGATGCCGGCATCGTCGTGCAGGGCGGCTTCTACAATTCGGTGATGCGCGCGCTGCAACAGCTCGGCCTCGCCGACGTCTACGGTGAAACTTCGGTGCCGATCTACGTTCTCAACGTCACCTACCCGCTGATCGACGACGAGGTCGCAGCCTTCGCCGCCAACAAGAAGGCGATCCTCATGGTCGAGGAAGGCCAGCCCGAATTCATCGAGCAGGCGCTCAACACGATCCTGCGCCGCCGCGACATCCAGACCAGGATCTGCGGCAAGGACGTGCTGCCGATGGCGGGCGAATACACGCCCGCCGTGGTCACCAAGGGCATCAGGGCGTTCCTCGAACGACACGCCAAGACGCTCCTTGGCAACGCACCGCCGCCGCCCGACGCCTCCGCCGTGCTCGGCGACCCGAAAGTGCAGGCGCTCGCCAAGGCAGTGCCGCCGCGGCCGCCCGGCTTCTGCGTCGGCTGCCCCGAGCGGCCGATCTTCGCCGCGATGAAGCTCGTGCAGC
>Ga0187784_10001876_pt1 | contig 16807 bp, 5 predicted proteins | sample 1015_SJ02_MP15_2_FD_132964 | JGI IMG/M metagenome (GOLD analysis project Ga0187784, IMG submission 132964) | Tropical peat soil microbial communities from peatlands in Department of Meta, Colombia - 1015_SJ02_MP15_20_MG | ecosystem: Environmental > Terrestrial > Soil > Wetlands > Peat | place...
AAAGCCTGACCCAGTTGGTCGTGGATCTCGCGCGCTACTCTTTTCCTTTCTTCCTCCCTGATATTCTGCAAGCGCGCGGCGAGCGCCCGCAATTGTTCGAGAGAACGTTGCAGCGCCTCTTTCGCTCGCTTGCGCTCGGTGATGTCACGACACGCGACAACGGAAGCGCTATGCCCAAAGTACCTCACGGGTCTGGAATCAGTCTCTGCGGCAAACCTTGTACCGTCCTTGCGCACACAGGTCAGTTCAAGCGGTCCCATATCTTGTCGCTGCATCCGCTCCCGGATGCTCGACCGCGATTCGGGAGCGATGATGATGTCTAAGCCAGGCCTGCCAATGAGCTCCTCTGGCCGTTCATACCCAAAAAGCCGCGCAAACGCCATATTGGCGTCCAGGATTAGCCCTTGGTCGTGGATCATGATTCCTTCCAGCGAGGCGTTGGACAGACCGCGAAACCTCTCCTCACTCTCCCGCAACGCCTCCTCCGCCCGTTTGCGAGCAGTAATGTCGGTGAAGAATGCGACGCAGCAATCTCTTCCCCCCACCTCTAGCCGGCTGGCGTTGATGTCGGCATAGATCGCGGCCCCGTCTTTGCGCAGACAAGGAATGGCTGACGCTGAGGTTCTTTCACCTCGCGTCTGGGCCATGTACCCCGCCTCCACCCTCTCCCGATCCTCTGCGCGATGAAGATCACTGACGCTCATGTGTGCCAGTTCTTCTTCCGTGTAGCCCAACATGCGGCATACAGCAGGGTTGGCATACACCAACCCGTGTGTCTCGAAGTCCGAAACGACTATTCCCTCGGCCGCACCTTGAAAGATGGCTCGGAACCGCTGCTCGCTCTCCCGCAAGGCCCGATCCGAACGCTGCCGAGCCAGTGCGTTGCTAAAAATCTGCGCCACCAGTTGCAGCCGGTTCACGATTTCCTCTGGCCAGGTGCGTTCCGCCCCGATTGTATTGAATGACAACACAGCAACCGGTGGACCCGCCCCCACGCAAAGCCCGATAATCAAAGCGGATTTGACGCCCAATTGGCGCCACGACTCCCGATCGCGGGCTGCCTCCGCTGGCAACTCCTCCAAAGACGACATGGCGACCACTTGGCCCGCCCGTACCTGTCGGTGGCACCAGGGAAAGTCCTCATGAACGTTCATCCGCATCGCAGGTGGGGGCCCTTCCAGAGTTCGATGGAGGTGGGTCAGAGTGACGAAATTAGGCGTCTCTACCGAAGCCTGCCAGAGCGAACACGCTTCCAGCCTTAGACATTCGCAGATCCGGCGCTGGGCATCTTCGATCTCGACGTCCAACTGTTCAGCCGGCACATTCACAAAGCGCGCCGACAGTTCGGCCAGCAAGGTTTCAAAGCGCAACCGGTCCGCTAATTCCGCCTCCGCCCGCTTGCGCTCGGTGATGTCGCGGAACGTGCTCTGAGTATATCTCTCGCCTCCGAAATAAACTGCGTCCGTAGAAATCTCGAGTGTCCTCGTTTCTCCATCTTTGCGGGTAATCTGATATTCGAACCTCTTTGGATATGGCTCCCCACGGCTAAGCTTCTCCTGTATCTCCTTTATCAGGCCCTGCGATTGAGGTGCGATATGTTCCCGAAGCGGGATCGCTGCGAACTCCTCCAAATCACTGTAACCGAAGATATCCAGCAGGGCTCGGTTGGCGTTAACGATCTGATTCCCCTTTGAGACACCGATACCCTCCAGCGAGCTTTCAAAAAGACCGCGATATCGTACCTCACTCTCGCGTAGCGCCTCCTCGGCACGTTTGCGCTCGGTGATGTCGATGAAGCTTTCGAGAAGATGCTTTCGGCTGCCAATGGCCACTGGGACCACGGTTTTCAGAACCGTCCGATTCTCCCCATTTGCGGTCAACAAGATTCGTTCGGAATGGTCGATGGTTTGCCCAAGATCAGTGAACGGGCAGTTCCCTTTGTCGGCGGGGCAGATGAAGCTATGGCACTCCGCGCCCACCACCTGTTCGCGCGCCACTCCGATTGTTCGCAAGGCCACCGGATTCGCGTCGACGATCCGATGCGTTTCCGGATCGATAATAAAGATGCCCGTCTGCACGGAATCGAAGATGGCTTTTAGCCTGGCCTCGCTCTCCCGCAGGGCCTCCTCTGCCTGCTTGCGCTGCGAGATGTCTCGCGCAAACCCGCAAGCGTACTCGGCTCCTCGAAATCGCACATAGCTCGTGACCACTTCAACGGGGAATTCACTGCCATCCTTGCGCCGATGGACAGTTTCTGCTGAAAAGAAGCCCCGGCTACGAAGACGCTCCCACACCTGTTTCAGGCGCTCGGGAGTACCCTTCGGATTGATGTCGCTGAGGGTCATGGAAGTGAGTTCGTCGCGAGAATAACCCAGGGCCCGGCAACCAGCCTCGTTGACGTATATGAACCTGTCTTGGCTGTCCGTCCAGTAAGCGCTGTCGTAATGCGCGTCGATGGCGTGTTTCAGCCTGGCGATCTCTTCTTCCGCCTGCTTGCGCTCAGTGATGTCGCGAGCGATCGAGAGAATGAAAGTCCTGTCGCCCATGACGAACTGCCGGGAGCTGATCTCGACCGGAATATGCCGGCCGTCCTTGGCGACGTGGACCATTTCGAAGGTTGCGTGCCCTTTCCTTCGAACTGCCTCCAATGCCCGGCGGCGCTCCTCCTCAAGCCCACCCGCATCGATGTCTGCCGGCGTTAATGCGCTGAACTCCTGCGCGCTGAACCCCAGGCGTTCTGTGGCCACCGTGTTCACGGCGATAAACGTGTCCGGAGATCCGTCAGCTTTCACGCCGTGCAGAAACACCGCATCGTTGGCCGCCTCGAAGAGCGTGCGATATCGTGTCTCACTGCTTACCAACGCCTCTTCCGCCTGTTTGCGCTCGGTGATTTCGCGTACAATGCCGACGACACCGACGATCTGACCGTTCGCGCCGAAATGGGGGCTATACGTCCCAGATACCCAACCTGACTTTCCAGTCTCCGGAACGAGGTAAGAGGTGTCGTGGGCTTGCACCGTTTCGCCCGCCAGGGCGCGACGGAGCAGCGGCTCCACATTTTGCTCGCGCAAATGAGGGAACAAATCAAAGGCACTATGCCCCAGCACCTGCGCCGCAGGCATACCGGTCATCTCTTCCATGAAGCGATTCCAGACCAGGTAGCGGAACTCCCGGTCATAAACGATCACGCCTTCCTGAGCGCTGGCGATGACTTCGCGGTTAAATTGCTCGCTTTCGCGCAAAGCTTCTACCGTCTGCTTTCGCTGAGTAACATCCTGCTTAATGGCGATGAAGTGCGTGATAGCTCCCGCTTCGTCCCGAACCGGGGTAATGGTCATTTCCTCTTCATAAAAGGAGCCGTCTTTGCGGCGGTTGGTGAGCTCCCCGTGCCAGACGTTCCCCTGTAGGATCGTACCCCACAGCTCATCGTAAAAAGCCGGCGATTGTTTGCCCGATCTCAAGAAGCGCGGGTTTTCACCTATGACTTCTTCCTTCTGGTACCCGGTCAGGGTGGAAAAGCCGGCATTGGCCCAAATGATTTTGCCGTCCCGGCCGGTGATGACAATTCCATTGTGCGCAGCCTGGAGGGCTGCCGTCTGGAGGCGCAACTGAGACACAAAATTATGGCGCTCGGTGATGTCGCGAGCGATCCCCGCCCCGCCGACCACTTCTCCACGGGCGTTCTTAAGGGGCGCTACGCTGAGGGACACATGAAGGGACTGACCACCCCTAGCTACTCGCACCGTCTCGGAGGAGGGAATTCTCTCTCCATGCCGGATGGTCTCTAGCATTCGGCGAGTTTCATCACCAAGCCCGGCGGGAGTTAGAATCGACACGGGCTTGCCGATCATCTCTTCGGGGCGGTAACCGAACAGAATCTCTGCGCCTGGGTTCCAACTAGTGACGGTGCCGTCGGGCGTTATACCCACGATGGCGTCATTGGAGGATTCGACGATCGCTGCCAATTTCGCGAGACCTTCCTCCGCTCGCTTGCGTTCTGTAATATCTGTCATGAGGCCCTGCAAGTATAGGCCCCCGTCTTTTTCGAAGGCGCCAACAGTGCGTATGCGCCAAATTCGATTAGTGTGCCGCGCCCGGTATTCCGTTTCGTGCGGTTGCCGGTCGACAAAGGCAGTCTGGAGGAGTTCCTTCATTGGCTGGACATCATCGGGATGAACTGTGTTGAAGAAGAAATCCAGGCCACCTTGATAGAGCTCCTGCGCGTTAACATTGCTGAGCTTGTCAACATTGGGGCTGACGAAAACGATTCGGCCCTGGGAATCTATGGTCCACACAATATCTGGAATATTCATTACGATGGAGCGGTACTTGTCTTCACTGTGACGGAGCGCTTCCTCCACTTTCTTGCGCTCGGTGATGTCGCGTCGCACGCCCCAAGCCCGAACCAAGTGGCCATCCTCTATCACGCCGTAATACGTGTTCAAGAAATGGCGCACTTTGCCCTGCCGGTCCTTGCCCGAAACCTCGGCGTCCTCCAGTCGATAACCCGACCGAACGAAAGCACGCAAGTTATCGATATTGTGCGGGTCACGGCTTATCAGGTCCCGGCCACGGCGGCCGATTATCTCCTCCGCGCGTTCGAAACCATACTGCCGAGCCACGACATCGTTGCATTCGGCCAGGTACCCGAACTGGAACATCTTCCCGACCTGCTCCTCGACCGGCAGTGCTATCGAGATGGGCGGCTCTAACTCGGCACGCCATATACCCTCGCTGCTGTTGGCCAGAAAGGCCCGGTAGCGTTCCTCGCTGGCATTCAATGCCAGTTCCGCCTCCTTGCTTTCCGTCACGTCCACCATGATGCCGCGCAGCAGCTTGGCTTCCCCCTCGGCGCCCCTGACCAAATGCATGAAATCCTGGAACCACCGGAACTGCCCGTTCACCTTCTCCATGCGATATTCCACCGAGAGAGCTTTGCCCTTCCCCAAAGTCTCCCGCTCGCAAGCCAAACCCCGCTCCCGGTCTTCGGGATGAAGATGGTCAGCCCAGAAGTTCGGCGTCTGGAGCCATTGCGCCGGCGAAAAGCCCAAAATCCTCTCCGCCCCCTGGCTCACAAAGGTGGGGCGCAGCGTCGCCGCATCTGCCTCCCAGACAATGGCGTCAACGCTCTCGACCAGCTCCCGGAAGCGCTCTTCGGAAGCCTCGACGTGCCGTTTGAGATGCAACAGCACCCGCTGCTGTCTCAGTTTCTCTTTGAGCTCGCGTGTCGTGAGGTGGCGCTCTTGGATGACGATCACCGCCCCTAGCAGCAGGGTCGACAGAATTCCCGCCAACCACTCCAACACAGCTCGTCGGCGAAACTCCGACAATGCCTCATCTCTGTTAACCTTCCGAACCAGGCTGGCTTGAGCCGGTCCAAGGGGCCGGGCGACAGCAAAGACCCGCACCCCGCGATAGTCGGTATACTCGCCGAAATCGACCTTGCCTTCACGGGCCACGCGAGATTCCATAGTGGGCTCGCTCAGCGACCGCCGGAACACCGACTCCACTCCCTCCATGCCCAAGCGCGGCGAAAACACAACCGCCTTGCCGAGGTCCTCCCACACTAGGAGTGTTTGGGTGGTTCGCTGGGGTTCACTCTCCGACGACATGAAGGGGAATGTGCGTTCCCACGGTTCGGCAATCATCACCGCAGCCCCAAGCGCGTGGCGGGAAACTTGCCTTTGGAGCGAGGCTTCACCGGCAGCAAAAACGGGGCAGGCCAGGTAGACAAAGACATGACCTCGTTGCACACCGGCGACAAAGACCTGGAAGTCCCCCGTGCGCTGAGCCCGGTTGCAGGTCTCCCGAACACCCGTTGCCGCTTCCGCCGGAAGGCCTGTTTGTGCCGCGATTCGACATTCCGTGTCCGCTACGGCGCCCCCTAGGAACCCGTTGATCCGCGCCATCCTTTCGATTAAGTGCTCCACCTCTTTTTGGGTTTCTGCGAGGTTGCTTCCGTTTGCTTGCATCGAGAGCAGGCGGACCGCCAGAGCACTACCGGCAATCCCCTCCGTGTCCGTCTGTCGCTCGCTGAGCCAAAGGTCTGCAAAACTCACGCGCTCGTTGGCGGAGGTGGACATCCGCACATCCCAGTGGGCCAAGGTGTCGCTGTAGGCCCACCGCAAGTCGTACCAGATGAAGCCTGCAACTGCCGTAGCCAGAAGTAGGAGGCTCAAGGCGTAAAGCGGCAGGATGCTCCTGTGAGGATGAGGGGCAGACCCAGAGTTAGCGTCATCCAGAGTGGTCTCGAGGGGTGGCACAAGGGGTTCATGAGGCGAGGCCATGTGCACCTCCTCCACATCGGCGAGCATTCACGCACTCTTTCGCACTCCCCCGATGCCCCTGCACAGTCAATTGTACGAGGAAGCGTATTCGCCTCCCAATCGGGGTCTTACCTTTTGTTCGCAGCAGTCCCTCATCGCGCAACCGGAACATTCTCGTCGCGCTCTCCGCTGCGGTCTCCGCCTGACCGACAGTTTTGATCCCGCTTGCTTTGGCCAAAACCGCCACTCGGCGTTCAACAAGCAAATGGGAATCATCTGCGATTAACACTCTCATCGGGTCGCCCATGCTCATCGTGCCGCTTCCCGAGCGGGCGCGCCGTCGTTGGAAATCTGATTTGTGTGTAGAATTATTCTGGGTGTAGGTGTGGTTGTTTTTACTACACTTGCGGCCAGTAAGCGGAAGACTTCGAGAAGGGAACCTTGGCTTCAGTCCACCAGTCGATTACGTAACGCATAGTGCATCAACTCCGCGCTGCTAGTCATGTTCATCTTCTCCAGAATCCGAGCGCGATACGTGCTGATCGTCGTCACGCTCAGGTGCAGTTGCTCGGCAATCTGGGAGACGGTCTTTCCTGACCCGATCATGCGCAAGACTTCCAACTCACGGTTGGAGAGGGTTTCGTGCAAAGGCTGACCCTGGTCCTGGTGCAACTCCAAGGCCAGCTTCTCGGCCAGCGCCGCGCTGACATACCGCCTGCCAGCCAGCACCCTGCCGATCGCCCGAATCAGCTCCTCCGGGGCGCTGTCTTTGTTCAGGTAACCCGACGCCCCCGCCTTCAGCACCCGTCTGCCGTACTGCTCCTCAGGATGCATGCTCAGAACCAGCACAGGGAGTTTCGGCCGCAGGCGTTTCAGGTCGGCCAGAATGTCGATGCCGCTCCGCCCCGGCATGCTCACGTCCAGAATAATCAGGTCCCAGTTATGACTCTGGACTTGGGCAAGAACCTGCTCCGCATTCTCCGCTTCCCCACACACTGCACCCTTCAGCTCTCGCATCAGGATCTCGATCAGGCCGCGGCGCAGAATGCTATGATCGTCAGCTATCAGAACCCTGGTCATGACGTTACCTCAAGCAGCCCGGCGCGCTGCCGGAATCCGTACTCGCACTTTCGTCCCCTCTCCCTCAGCGCTACTGATCTCGAGCTCTCCTCCGAATAAAAGGGCTCGCTCGCGCATTCCCAGGATCCCCAGCGACTCGCCGCTGGAAAGGCTGTCCTCCGGGAACCCTTTGCCGTTATCGCGCACTTCCAGAACCAGATCGCCATTTTGCTTGGCCAACCGTACCTCCACTTCACTGGCGTTCGCGTGCCGTGCGACATTCGTCAAGGTTTCCTGGAAGATGCGGAATACGGCCGTGGCCACTGCCGGATCAATGATGATTTCTTCCCGCGGCAGGTCCAAGCGGCATTTCGTGCCCGTCCGCCCTTCGAATACTTCTGCCGCCCATTCCAGGGTGGCCACCAAACCAAGATCATCCAGCATCCCCGGCCTCAATTCGGTGGCAATGCGGCGCACCGTCTGGATTGCCCCATCCACCAGTTGCAGGATGGGTGAACTCCTCTCCGCCAGATGGTTCAGCTCGGCTGGCAACTCTCGGGCCAGAGAGCTCAAGTCGAGCTTAATGGCGGTCAAAGCCTGACCCAGTTGGTCGTGGATCTCGCGCGCTACTCTTTTCCTTTCTTCCTCCCGGATATTCTGCAAGCGCGCGGCGAGCGCCCGCAATTGTTCGAGAGAACGTTGCAGCTCCTTTTCTGCCCGCCTGCGTTCAGTGATATCTTTCGCAAATACCGAGACCGCAAACACGACACCAGCCCGTTTAAGAACGTTGAAGCTCAATTGCAAGGTTCTGGGCACTGTTTTCATATCGTATTCAATTGTGTACGAACCTTCCCTCAGTGCGCGTTGATAAAACCCATGCCACTGCCTTTTAAGTTCGTCGGTCGGCAAGAAATCTTCTGGAAGCATTCCTTCCTTGGCCCGGATGCCCAACCTCTGGATGAAGAATTCAACGAAGCTTTGGTTAAACGAAAGGAGGCGCAAGTATTTAGCATCAATTGACCAGATCAGGTCGGAGGTGCCGTTGACAATTGAATTGAGCAGCGCCCGCGATTCCGCCAGCGCCTCCTCAGCTCGCTTGCGCTCGGTGATGTCGCGGCACGAGACAACGGTAGCGTTATGGCCAAGGTACCTCACAGACCGAGAATCCGTCTCCGCCGCAAACGTAGCGCCGTCTTTCCGCAGACACGTCAGCTCGAGCGGCCCCGTATCTTGCCGCTGCATCCGCTCCCAGATGCTCGCCCGGGATTCGGGAGCGATGATGGTGTCTAAGCCAGACCTGCCAATGAGCTCCTCTGGCCGCTCATACCCAAAAAGCCGCGCAAACGCCACATTGGCGTCCAGGATCAGCCCCTGGTCATGAACCATGATCCCTTCCATCGAGGCGTTGGATAGACCGCGAAACCGCTCTTCGCTCTCACGCAAGGCCCGATCGGAGCGCTGGCGAGCCAACGCATTGCTGAACATTTGCGCCACCAGTTGCAGCCGCTTCACGATCTCCTCCGGCCAAGGGCGTTCCACACCCAAGGTATTGAAAGACAGCCCGCCAATGACCGGTCCACCCCCCGCGCTAAGCGCGATCGACAGGGCCGACTTAACGCCTAACTGGCGGTAGGTCTCCCGATCGCGGGCGGCCTCCGGTGGCAATTCCTCCAGGGAGGAAAAGGAAATAAGCTTCACCCCCTCGGCCACCGCTTGTTGGAAGGTCCAGGGGAAGTACTCTCGAGCGTCCATTCGCTCGGGCAAGGGCGGCCCTGCCCTGCCTCGATAATAGTGGGTCAGCCTGATGGAACCCGGCCCCCCCTCCCGCACCTGCCAAAGCGTGGATATATCGAGTCCCAGACATTCGGAGACGCGGCGCAGGGTTTCTTCGATCTCGCTGTTCAACTCTTCGGCCGGCACATTTACGAATCTCGCCGACAGCTCGGCCAGCAGGGTTTCAAAGCGCAACCGCTCCGCCAATTCCGCTTCCGCCCGCTTACGCTGAGTAATGTCTTCCTTGACCGCGATAAGATGGGTGATCGCGCCCTGAGCGTCCCTGATCGGAGAAATGGAAGCAAATTCCCAGTAGAATTCTCCGTTCTTCTTTTTGTTTTCGAACTCGCCACGCCATACGCCGCCGCTGAGAGCAGTTTCCCAAAGTTCCCGATAGGTCGCGCCCGGTGTCCTACCAGACTTCAGAATGCGTGGGTTCTTGCCCAAGGCTTCTTCCAGAGTGTAGCCTGTGAGGCTGGTGAATTTGGGATTCACATACTCGATGTTGCCTTGCGGGTCGGTGATGACTACACATGCCGGGCTTTGCTCGACCGCAATTGACAGCTTCCGGAGTTGCTCCTCTGCCTGCCTGCGTTTGGAGATTTCGCGGACGATGCCAACCACACCTACGATCTCACCATTGGGGCCGACGTGCGGGCTGTAGGTAGCAGATACCCAACCTGACTTGGCAGTCCCCGCAACGAGGTAAGGGATGTCATAGGATTGCACCGTCTCGCCCGCCAGGGCGCGGCGGAGCAACGGCTCCACATTTTGCTCGCGCAAATGAGGGAACAAATCGAAGGCGTTCTTGCCCAGCACTTGCGCCCCAGGCATACCGGTCAGCTCCTCCATGAAACGGTTCCAGACCAAATAACGGAACTCCCGGTCATAGACGATCACGCCCTCCTGGGCGTTGGATATTACTTCGCGGTTGAATTGCTCGCTTTCGCGCAGCGCTTCCTCCGCTTTCTTGCGCTCGGTGACGTCGCGTTGTACACCCCAAGCCCGCACCAAATAGCCATTCTCCACCACCCCGACGTAGCTGTTGGCGAAGTGATGCAGCTTTCCCTCTCGGTCCTTGCCCGAAGTCTCGGCGTTCGCGAGCCGATAGCCTGATCGAATGAAGGCACGTAAATGGTCGATATTCCGCGGATCATCGGGTACCCTATCCCTCAAGCGGCGGCCGATCATCTCCTCTGCATGGTCAAAACCATACATCCGAGCCAGGGCGTCGTTGCATTCGGCGACGTAAGCGAACCGCAGTAATTGTTCGATCTGCTCCTCGACCGGCAGAGCGGTTGAAATAGGCTGGTCTCCCTCATATCGCCAAATGCCCTCAGAACTGTTAGCTACAAAGGCCCGGTAGCGTTCCTCGCTGGCATTCAATGCCAGTTCCGCCTCCTTGCTTTCGGTCATGTCCACCATGATGCCGCGCAGCAGCTTGGCTTCCCCCTCGGCGCCCCTAACCAAATGCATGAAATCCCGGAACCACCGGAACTGCCCATCCGCCTTCTCCATGCGATATTCCACCGAGAAAGCTTTGCCTTTTTCCAAAGTCTCCCGCTCGCAAGCCAAGCCCCGCTCCCGGTCCTGGGGGTGAAGATGGTCCGCCCAGAAGTTCGGCGTCTGGAGCCATTGCGCCGGCGAAAAGCCCAGAATCCTCTCCGCCCCCTGGCTCACAAAGGTGGGGTGCAAGGTCGCCGCGTTCGCTTCCCAGACGATGGCCTCAACACTCTCAACCAGCTCCCGGAAACGTTCCTCGGAAACCTCGACGTACCGTCTGAGATCCAACAGCGCCTGCTGCTGTCCTAGCTTCTCCTTGAGGTCTCGCATTGCCATGTGTCGGTGCTGGGCCACGATCACGGACCCAAACAGCAGAACAGACAGTGCTCCCGCCAGCCACTCCAACCATTCCCGTTGGCGGAACTGCACCAAGGCCTCGTACCTGTCCACCTTGCGAGCCAGGCTGCCCCGGCCCGGTCCGATGCTTCGGGCGGCGCCGAAGACCCGCACACCTCGATAATCCGTGAACTCGCCAAACTGTACATTCCCCTCCCGGGCCACACGGGACTCGAAGGCTGGCTCGCTCACCGGCCGCCGGAGTACAGGCGTCGTCCCCTTTATGAAAAGGCGAGGCGAAAAGAAAACCGCCTCGCTCCCCTCTTTCCACACGATCAGGGGCTCGGCGGTCCGTGTGGGTTCGGCCTCCGGCGAAATTAAGCGGAAGAATAAACTTTCCCAGGGCGCCGCGGTCATAACCACTGCCCCAAGCTCGCGGCGGGAGGCTTGGCCCAAGGGTGAGGCTCCTTCGGGGGCAAACACCGGAGAGGCAAGGTTGAGCCAGACGTGAGCCTGCGGCATGCCGGAGACAACCACCCTGAAATCTCTAGCCCGCTGAGCCTCACGGCAGACCTTCTGAACACCCGCCACCGCTCCCTCCGGCAGGCCTGTTTGTGCCACGATTCGACACTCCGTGTCCGCTGCCGCGCCCCCCAGGAACCCGTTGACTAGAGCGATCCTTGCGATCTCTCGCTCCAGGCCACGCCGGGTCTCGGAGAGGGTGTCCCGCTTCGCTTCCATAGAAAGCAAGCGAGCCGTTAGGGGATCGCTACCAACCGCCTCCGTGTCCGTGCGCCGCTCCTTTAGCCAGAGAGCGGCAATCCTCACCTCATCGTTGGCGGAATTGGACATCCGCACATCCCAGAACGTCAGCGTGTCACGATATTCCTGGCGCAAATCGTGCCAGATGAAGCCTGCGACAGCCGTAGCCATAAGCACAAGGCTTAAGGCGTAAAGCGGTAAGGCATTGCGGCGGGAGCCGGGGGCATGTCGAGCGTGGGCGTCATCCGGGGTGGTGGCGAGGGATGCAACAGGAAGTTCACGAGGCGGACCCATGGTCTCCTCCGGCGCATCGGGGAGCATCGACTGGGCTTTTCTACACTCGCACGATGCCGCTACTTCATTAGTCGTTAGCGGCAGTGTACCCCTCTCACACTCAAGATTTCAACTGTCGTTCGCAAACGTCCCTCACTGCGCGGCCCAGAGAGTCTTGTGGCGGTCTGCCGCCGTGTTTTCTTGGATCGAGGGCTGTAAAGCTTAATCGAGAGGACCAGCCGCGCCCGCGCCTGAGGAAATCCCTGTGAATTCTCAAGGACAATGTCGACTAGGTTCTGACGAGCCAATAGGAAGGCAAGGGAGGTCCTCAATTGACCAGTTGAGGATTGTCCGGAGACTCTTTTGCGATGTCGTTTACAGTTGCTTCGCCCGCGCCCTCGGATCCGCGCCTAAGCCCCGCCAGCGTTTTCTGTAATTCCCCGCTCAACCATTTGAGCTGAGCTTCAACTAGATGCTTGCTGCTGAAGGCCGGCAAAACAGCTCCAATCTCCTCAGCGAGGGTAGCCGCCTTTCCCGCCAGACAGGCACTCGCCTTTGCAGTCTCGCCGACAATCTCAATAAGCTCCCGGGCCGCGACAGCCTGGGATTCGATTGCGGCTGCTATGATGTTCGATAGCTCATTTATCTGGTTCAAGATTCTGGCTAATAGGGCCACCCCCTGCGTAGCGGGCTGGAGGTCGCTCTCCGCGGCAAAGGACCCAACCCGAATCCTCACGGCAACCACCGCAGCCAGGTTGGCGACATCACTGACGGAGCTGACAATCTGTATGAGCTCTTCTTGAGCCTCAGTCAGGCGTGCGGCCTGCACGCGCGCTTGGTCGGCATTGCGGCTCAGAAACTTCTCAGTATCAGCGTAGGTATTAAGGATATCGCTCATTTCTTCATTCAGCTTCGCGGTGGACGGTTGCCCCGGAGTTTCAGTTGTCTGTCCCTCAGAGCCAGCGGGCGCTTTTGCGCCACCAGCTACTTCATTGGGGGTGAGACCCTTGCGTGTGGTTTTGGCCATGGCTTTAGCCTTAATCGGGCCTAGTAGATCCGCGCCCACCCCTACTGGAGGCGAGCTTTGGAAATACGCTGGGAGATAGTCTGAGTCGCTAAATGCGCGTCGCGGACTGTCTTGGTTACCCCGCGGGAATCGATGGGCACCAAGGCACCTTTTTCCGTCGCGTCGAAGGTGAACTGGGAGACGATCCTCTGTAGGTCCGCAGCCATGCGTGCCAGCTCGGTAGCGGCCGTGCGGGCATTGTTAGCGCCTTGCGTCGTACTCGTTGCGGCCTGGGCCACAGCGCCGATATTCTCCGCCACTTGCGAACCACCCTTGGCTCCTTCCTGCACGTTGCGGGCGATTTCCCGGGTGGTAGCCGTCTGCTCCTCGACCGCGCTCGCAATGGTATTGGAGATGTCGTTGACCTGATGGATGACGGTCGTAATCTCTCCGATCGAGTCAACCGCCCCCTTCGTGTCCGCTTGTATAGCTTCGATCTTGCGGCTAATGTCCTCGGTGGCGGTGGCGGTCTGAATCGCCAACTCCTTCACCGCATTAGCCACCACCGCGAAACCCTTGCCCGCCTCGCCCGCCCGCGCCGCCTCAATGGTGGCGTTTAGGGCTAGCAAGTTGGTCTGCTGAGCGATGGATGTGATGACCTTGATGACCTGCCCAATTTGGGCGCTCGATTCGCCCAACTTGGCCACCGTGGCGTTGGTGGCTTCCGCGGTCTTCACGGCGGAGGTGGCGATGCGCGCCGCTTCGTTAGCGTTCTTGGAAATCTCGTTGATGCTCGCGGTCATTTCCTCGGTCGCCGTGGCCACGGTGTGAAGGTTTTTGGTCACCTCCTCCGCGGCTGCCGAGGCCGTGTTGGACTTGGTGGCCGTCTCTTCCGCATCGGCACTCATCTGGTGACTCACCGCGGAGAGTTCCTCCGCCGCAGATGCCAATGCCTGAGAGTTATGCCCGAACTGCTCCATGCTCGCCGCCAATGTCTCCGCCATCGCGTTGATGTCCTGCTTGATGCGGGCGTGGTCGCCCTGGTAGTTGCCCTCGACGCGAGCCCTCAGATCGCCACCGGCAATCCTCTGAAGCACCGCTCCCGCTTCCTGCACCGGAGCGATGACGGCGTCGAGCGTCGCGTTGACCCCTTGCATGATCTTGCGGAATTCGCCCTGGTGCTTGCCTGCTTCCGCGCGCATACCCAGCTTGCCTTCCACGGCCGCGTCGCTGAGCCGCCCGGCGTCGCCCACCAGCTCGTTGATGTTGTTTTTCAGCAACACAAGCCACTCGTGAATCTGGTCCTGGTCGGAAGCCTTGGCCATCGATGCCGTCATGTCGCCATTGGCAATCTTGGTGACGTACGCCACCAGCTTGGTAAGCCAGGCGTGCACCTCATTGACGGCTGCTGCCATCTGGCCCACCTCGTCCCTGGAGTTGATCTCCAAGCGGCCCGTCGAATCGACCTTCGCCTGCGCAATGCCCCTGAGCAGCTTCGTCAACCGCTGCAAGGGCGCCGAGACTTGACGTTCGATCATCACCGCTGACACCATCGCGCATGCCCCGGTCAGCACGAATAATACGAACCCCAGGAGTCTCTGCCTCTGGGTGGAGGCCGTAACGATATCTAGTTCGCCTTGGAAATCGTTGGAGAGCGCAGTGCGAAGGTCTTGAAGGGATGCCTCCATCTGCTTGTTTTCCTGAGCCAGAGCGGTGAGTTGGGCTTGAGTCTCCGGCGATACATTCATCTTGCTGTCGATCACGGTCGAATAGAGGAGGCTGGAACGAGTGGTCAGGTTCGCAAGCCGGTCGACAAGGTCGGCGGCTTGCCTCTGCCTCTCCGGATTGAATGCCGTGTGTTGACGGACGGATGCGAGTGCACTCCTGACCGTCTGGGCCAACTCCTCGCCTTGTGCAAGAGCTCCCTTATCCAGGGTCATCACCGCGTCCGAGTAACGCTTGGTTAACTTCTGGAAGCCCGCCACGGCTTCTTGGCTGTTCAGCGCAGCCGGAAAAAGCGAACCAGAGGCGATCCCCATATGGGTCAAAGTTTCTGATCCTGTCCAAACCATCATTAGGAGGAGCGCCACAAAGCCTCCGACCAGAATTCCAAAGGCCAGGCGTATTCGCCCTCTGATGCTTGTCGGTAACATAGTGCCTCCTCGATGACAACCTGGGGTGTGACGACCGTGGGACCTTCAACTCGTAGAATCTCGCCAAGCGGGCCCGACCAGCACCGCTCAGCCGGGTGTCAGTTCACCTCGAGCGTCTTGACCCCGGGAGCGCTGGCTCCGGCGCTCACATAGCCAATGGCCCCCTTGGTCTTGGCCACATAGGCCACGACTTCATCATCCGAGCCAAGGGCTTTGGGCATCGAGCCTTTGCCCGTGAACACCAGGCTGCGGTAGTAGGTCTGCAAGGCGTCGTCGGTCTTGCCGAGATATTTCTTCACAAATTCTTCGTGAGCTGCCCCGCCTTTTTGCAGCACGGGGGCAACGCGCGAGCCGTCACTGAGTGAGCTCTTTTCTTCCAAGAAGACGCCCTTCAGGTCGTCGGCCGTGACGGAGCTGGCGGAGACGCTGGAGTTGGCGATCACCTTCACGTCACCGGCGCGCGCCGTCAGCGAAGCGAAGACGCTCAGACCCGCGACCCAGACGAGGAATCTTAAGTATTTCATCGCATTCTCCTTTTTCATGTTCTCTCCACCTCACGTTAGAAATTGAAGCCGGTCCGAAGGACCAGCGCGTTGGTTTTAGGTTTCAGCCCTTGAGGATTGACCGCAGCGTAGAACCCGTTCGGGTAGTATTCGGGAACTCCATAGCCATCCATGAAGTGGCCCTCCACCTTGATGTTCATGAAGCGGTTTAGATCTACACGCGCTGTGATGACCTTATCGTAATCGTGGCCTGACGTGGCGGAGTCGCCCAGGTTCGGCATCCCTGGAGTACTTAGGGAATACCGCGAGTAGTAGGAACCGAGTTGAAGGTGCTTCGCAATCCGGTAAGATCCCGCCAGGTACCACCCGCGTACATCGTATTCCAACTCGGCAAGGCCGCTGAAGAGCATGTAGTCGCCGTAGTAGCGACGGTACTCACTGTCCACCTCGAGCCTGTTCCAGGTGTACCGGCCGTAAAACTGGTTGGTCCAATCAGATTTGGACTTCAGTGTGAACGGCATCACTGGCCCTAAGTCGACCGTCGTGCCCGAACCACTCATGTCTTCATTCAACCGCGAAATGCCGACGAGCAGACCTTTGAGCGGCGTGGCCCAGCGCAGGTCGGCGCCATACTGGAGACCGGCAAGGCTGCTGTAGATTCCCTGGGTTGAAAGAAGGTAGTGATAACCACCGTAGTTGCTATTCTCGCGGTGCCCGGCGTAGGCCGTGTACGAGAGGGTCCCCCCTTGTTTCCCAAGCCGGATGTCGCCGAAAAGATCGCCCCCGTCGTGGGCAATGGTGGTATCGCGCAGGTCAGTGGGATAGACACTCTGCGGCAGCAGGGCAAAAGGCCGCAGGAAGTCAAGGTCCTGCGTGTCATTGAAGAGCCCCATTACCGTCTTCACTTTGCCGCCCCGAATGCCCAGCCAGGAGGTGAACCTGTACTGAGCATCAGCCCAGTCCAGGTCGGGGTGCCACCGACCCAGTTGGCCGAGGCTGCGGTCATAGACCTGCGCGCCCACCCGGAACTTGTCCGTAATCTGGGTCGAAATATTGATCGCGCCATCGGTCATGGCAAAGCTGCCGGTGCTGGTGTTCATGGTCAGCCAGTTGTTCTGGTTGGTGTCCACGAATCCCTGTGCCACGTAACCGTGGACCTGAAAGATTGCGTCA
>Ga0187784_10001877_pt1 | contig 16806 bp, 17 predicted proteins | sample 1015_SJ02_MP15_2_FD_132964 | JGI IMG/M metagenome (GOLD analysis project Ga0187784, IMG submission 132964) | Tropical peat soil microbial communities from peatlands in Department of Meta, Colombia - 1015_SJ02_MP15_20_MG | ecosystem: Environmental > Terrestrial > Soil > Wetlands > Peat | place...
ATATCCGCTCGTGCTGCATGACGGGCGCGAGAGCGGCGAATACATCACCGTCGCGACGACGCGCCCCGAGACCATGCTCGGCGACACCGCCGTCGCCGTGCATCCGGAAGACCAGCGCTACAAGGCTTTTGTCGGCCGGAAGGCGCGGCTGCCGCTCGTCGGGCGCCTCATCCCGATCGTCGCCGATGAATATTCCGATCCCGAGAAGGGGACAGGCGCGGTGAAGATCACCCCCGCGCATGACTTCAACGATTTCGAAGTCGGCAGGCGGCATGGTCTGCGCCTCGTCAGCGTGCTCGACGCGCAGGCCTGCGTGAGCCTGCGCGACAATGAAGAATTTTTCGAGGGGGTCGTCTCCTCCACCGAGCTGCGATCGACCGTCGAGGCGCTGCATGGCCTGGACCGTTTCAAGGCGCGCGCGCGCATCGTCGCGATGATGGAGGAGCGCGGGCTGCTCGCCGGGATCGACGACAATCATCACACCGTCCCGCACGGCGATCGCTCGCACGCGGTGCTCGAACCGCGCCTGACCGACCAGTGGTATGTAGATGCCAAGACGCTGGCGCAGCCGGCGCTCAAAGCGGTGCGCGAGGGCAAGACGGTCTTTGTGCCGAAGAACTGGGAGAAGACCTATTTCGACTGGCTCGAGAACATCCAGCCCTGGTGCGTGTCGCGGCAGCTCTGGTGGGGCCATCGCATCCCGGCCTGGTACGGGAGGAAAGCGGAACGGATTTCAGATCCCGCTTTGGCTGCCCATCTTAAAAGCGAACGACAGATTGCCGTTGATATTCGAATAGCTCCAAGCTCGCCACTTGCGTCGGCATCCAAAGATTATGCGGTTTTTGTCGCTGAAAGCGAGGCAGAAGCTCTCGATCAGGCTAAGAGGTACTATGGGGGGCACGAGGTGAGAGTGCTCACCGACGGTGAAGACGCATCTCTCTTTGACTCAGATTTCGTCATCTGGCGCGACGAAGACGTGCTCGACACCTGGTTCTCCTCGGCGCTCTGGCCCTTCTCGACGCTCGGCTGGCCGGACGAGACGCCGGAGCTGAAACGCTATTACCCGACCGACGTGCTCGTCACGGGCTTCGACATCATCTTCTTCTGGGTCGCCCGCATGATGATGATGGGCCTCCACTTCCAGCACGAGGTCCCTTTTCGCGACGTCTACATCCACGCGCTCGTCCGCGACGAGAAGGGCGCGAAGATGTCGAAGTCCAAGGGCAACGTCATCGATCCGCTCGGCGTGATCGACCACTATGGCGCGGACGCGCTGCGGTTCACGCTCGCGGCGATGGCGGCGCAAGGGCGCGACATAAAACTCTCGCCGGCGCGCGTCGAAGGCTATCGCAATTTCGCGACGAAGCTCTGGAACGCCTCGCGCTTCGCCGAGCTCAACGGCTGCGCGCGCGTCGCGAACTATGATCCCGCCGCCAACAGGATCACGCTCAACCGCTGGATCGTGACGGAAACCGCGCGCGTCGCGCGCGAGGTGAGCGGGGCGATCGACGCCTATCGCTTCAACGACGCGGCGGGCGCGGCCTATCGCTTCGTCTGGAACGTCTTCTGCGACTGGTATCTGGAGCTCGCCAAGCCCCTGCTGCAAGGCGAGGACGGCGCGGCGAAGGACGAGACGCGCGCCTGCGCCGCCTTCGTGCTCGACCGGGTCTATGCGCTCCTGCATCCCTTCATGCCCTTCATCACGGAAGAGCTCTGGGCGATCAAGGGCGCCGAAGGGGCGCCGCGTCCGGCGGGAGAGACGCTGCTGGCGCTCGCTCCCTGGCCGCAGCTCGAGGGGCTCGAGGACGCCGAGGCCGAGGCGGAGATCGGCTGGATCGTCGAGCTCGTCTCCGACATTCGCTCGCTGCGCGCCGAGATGAACCTCCAGAGCGCCGAGCTGCCGCTCGTCTTCGTCGGCGTCGAGCCCGCGGTCGCAGAACGCGTGGCGCGCAACGAGGAGACGCTCAGGAAGCTCGCCAGGCTGTCGACGCTCGCTTTCGCCGACAGGGCGCCGAAGAGCAGCGCGCAGCTGCTCGTGCGCGGCGCGCTCGCCGCGATCCCGCTCGAAGGCGTCATCGATCTCGCGGCCGAGGCGAAACGGCTGCAAAAGGAAGTCGAGAAGAACGAGGCCGAGGTCAAGAAGCTCGACGCCAAGCTGGCCAATCCGGGCTTTCTCGCCAAGGCGGAGGAAGAGATTATCGAGGAGCATCGCGAGCGCCGCGAGGAGGCGCTGGCGCTGGCGGCGAAACTCAAGGCGGCGCTCGCGCGCTTGCAGCAATAGGCGGTCGGCGCAAGATCGGGAGGGGGCGCGTGACTTCGATTCATCGTCTGCGGCTTGCGTGCGGCGTCGCCGCCGCAGCCCTGCTGCTCGGCTCGGGCCCCGCCCGGCCCGCCGCCTGCGGCCACGGTCCGGAGGGCTTCGCGCCCTGGCTCGCCTCATACAAAGAGGAGGCCTTGCGCGCGGGGGTCTCGCGCGCCGTCATCGATCGCGCGCTCGGCGGGCTGACCTACGACCGCTCGGTGATCCGACACGACCGCGGGCAAGGCGTGTTTCACCTGAGCTTCGAGAAGTTTTCGCGTCGCCTGCTCACAGCGGGGCGCATCGCCCGCGCTCGCGCGCTTCTGCAGCGCCACGCGGCGCTCTTCCATGCGATCGAACAGCGCTACGGCGTGCCGGGCGCGGTCATCGTCGCGATTTGGGGACTGGAAACGAGCTTTGGCGCCGACAACGGCAATTTCCGCACCTTCAGCGCGCTCGCGACTCTCGCCTATGATTGCCGGCGCTCGGAGAAGTTTCGCGCCGAACTCTTGGACGCTTTGCGCATCGTCGAACGCCGCGAGATGACGCCGGAGGAGATGCGCGGAGCCTGGGCCGGCGAAATCGGCCAGACCCAGTTCATGCCGTCCTCTTATCTCAAATACGCCGTCGACTTCAACGGCGACGGCAGGAGCGACCTCATTCGGGACACGGCCGACGCGCTCGCCTCGACCGCCAATTTTCTCGCCGCCAACGGCTGGCGGCGGGGCGAGGGCTGGGACGAGGGTGAGCCGAACTTCGCCGCTTTGCTCGAATGGAATCAGGCGCGAGTCTATTCCAAGACGATCGCGCGCTTCGCCGACGAGCTATCGGCAGGGCGCCGCGGCGGCGACTAGCGCCGCCCCGCGGGGCCTTGCGGCTAAATCATTCCGCCGGCGTCGGCGCCGGTCCCTGCGGCGCGAGCGGAGGCAGCGACGGCGACTTGGCCACCGGTCGGTGCCTCAGATAGGCCCAGAACGCGCCGAGGACGCCGAGGACGAGCACGGTATAGACCGGCAGCGTCCGCTCGAAGCTCAGTCCGACGGAAAATGGGAAGCGCGAAACCCAACGTTCGCCGTGGCTGCCGGTGACCGTCACGATGCCGACGAAGTACCCCGGCTCGGCGAAATAATGTTCGAAGTTGATCGTCCCGGTCGGATAGAGCTTCGGTTCACGATAGGCGACGGTCACCGCGCCGAGATTCTCGTTCTCCCTCTCCTCGCCGCCCACGTCGCGCACGATGCGCAGCTCGACTTTCATGTCGCGAAGCTCGGGCTGCACGTCGTCGAGCACCATGATCATGTGGCCGGCGGCCGGAATGTCCTCACAGAACTCGTTTTTCGACGAGTCGGGGTTGTAGCCGGTGAAATTCATGATGTCGGGGCCGATGAACAGGCGGCAGCGCCCCTCGGCGGCGCCGAGGCGCCCATGCGCGAATGCCGGCCCTTGAAATGCGAGAAAAGCTGCGACGATTAGCCCTATCGACAAGGTTAGACGAACGGACGCAAATGTCTCCACAAGGCGGCTGAGCGTCTCCATCGCGCGGATGGAGGAGGCGCGAGGGATTCGTTCCTCTACTCGCATCGGTTCTCTCCTTCAGCAGTCGCCCGGAAGAGGGCGACGCGAAACCGCAGCGTAGCGCCGTCGCCGCAGTGGCGGTCGCCGTCGGGTCGTGGCTTTGGAATCGGATGTTAGCTCATTCTGGAGCGCCGGCAAGAGGCTTGCGCCATCCGGGGATGTGGCCCGGGATCTGGACAGGGGGGAGATTGTTCTCTGGTGCGGTCTCCCGCATATTTCTTTGAATAGATGGGAATTGTTGGCAGTCCATCGGACGTCAACAGCGCAGCCTTAAGAAAATATTCTTCTTAGACAGATGCGCATTCCCTGTTTTACGTGTTCAGCTCATGACGCATTGCGCAGGTGTTGGGCGCGGCGTCGGGCGTCTGCGCCGCGGTCGCCCATTATTCATCCGCTGACTTTGGGATGGACTGTATAAAAAAATGAGATCCCCCGTCGGCGCAGCGCGAGGCTCCCGGGCCGGCCTGCGGTTTCCTTAAGAAATTGTCAAGTTCTCGCGGTCTTGTCTCTGTGCGCGGCAAGAGCCATATTGTCGCCAGGCCGGCCCCCACCGGCGGGCCGGATCCAAGCGTTCACGAGAGGTTCAGATGTCCTACTACGACCGCAACAGAGCCTATGGCGCGCCGGCCGCCCGGGCGAGGACGGGGGCTGTCGACCAGGGGCTGCGCGACTATATGCTCGGCGTCTATAATTACATGACGCTCGGGCTCGGCGTGACAGGCCTGGTCGCTTACGGCGCCTATCTCGCAGCGGTGACCCGCACGCCGATGGGCCTCGAGCTCACGTCCTTCGGCCAGCTGATTCTGGTGAGCCCGTTGCGTTGGGTGATCGCCCTCGCTCCCCTCGGCTTCGTATTCTTTCTGGGCGCGCGCGCTGACCGCGTGTCCGCGTCGACGGCGCGCACGCTGTTCCTGGTCTTCGCCGGCCTCATCGGGCTGTCGCTGACGAGCATTCTCGTCGTCTACACGCACGGATCGATCGCCCGCGTGTTCTTCATCACAGCGGCCGCTTTCGGGGGCCTGAGCCTTTATGGCTATACGACCCGGCGCGAGCTGTCGGCCTTCGGCTCGTTCCTGATCATGGGCCTCGTGGGCCTCATCATCGCCGGGCTCGTCAATCTGTTTCTGCAGAGCTCCGCGCTTCAGCTCGCGCTCTCGGTGATCAGCGTGCTCATTTTCTCCGGCCTGACGGCCTGGGATACGCAGGCGATCAAGGACCAGTATCTGGAGTCGGACGGCTATGAGCTCGCGCAGAAGAAAAGCGTCTTCGGCGCGCTCAGCCTCTACCTCGACTTCATCAACATGTTCCTGGCTCTGCTGCGATTGTTCGGCGATCGCAACAACTGAAGCCTGACAAGGAGCGCCCGCGGCGCCGTTCTGCGGAGCCTCGGGCGCTTTCCCGTGAGCAGGTCGCATGGCGTCTGTCGAGTCCTGGTTGCGGAAACCTTTCCAAGATTTCATGATTGCAATGCGATCCAGCCACTTGCGACGTTGGCCGTCCATCTAAATATAGGGTCATTGCCGCGAGCGGTCGGCGTGCTTGATCCGGTGTTCGTCAGCCCCCCAGCCCCCCGGAAGAGCACGTCGTGTGAGCTCCCGCGCGTTCGTGGCATGGACGGGCCGGTGCGGATAAACCCGCGCCGGCTCGTTCTGTCGTTTGGGGCGCTCGGCGCCTTGCATCCCCGCTGTTGATCGCCAATATCACCGCCGAACGGGCTATCGCGCCGCGCGGCGCGGTCCCGATTTGAAGCGGCCAGATCTTTTGGAGCCAAAAACGTGACCGACGAAGCAGCCTCCGCAACGCAAGAACAGAAAGCTCCGGCGAGCAGCCACGGCTTCACCGCCGACGTCGCCCGGCTGCTGCAGCTGATGGCGCATTCCGTCTATTCCGAGCGCGACGTGTTCCTGCGCGAGCTCGTCTCGAACGCGGCCGACGCCTGCGAGAAGCTGCGCTATGAATCGCTCTCGAACGAAGCGCTGGCGGCTCAAGCGGGCCCCCCCCTCGTGACCATCTCGCTCGACAAGGACAAGCGCCTGCTGACCGTCGCGGACAATGGCGTCGGCATGAGCCGGGACGAGCTCGTCTCGGCGCTGGGGACCATCGCGAGCTCGGGCACGCGCGCGTTTCTCGAGAGCATCGAGCAGGACAAGCGCGCCGGCATCGGCGAGAGCCTTATCGGTCAGTTCGGCGTCGGCTTCTATTCCGCTTTCATGGTCGCCGACCGCGTCGAGGTCACAACGCGCCGCGCCGGAGCCGACGAAGCCTGGCTCTGGACCTCCGACGGCCAGGGAACCTACGAGATCTCCGCCGTCCCGCTCGAGGGCGCTCCGCCCGTCGGGACGCGCGTCGCGCTGCATCTCAACGCCGAGAGTGACGAGTTCCTCGACTCCTGGCGGGTCGAGCGGGCCTTGAAGGAGCATTCCGGCGCGATCGCCATCCCCGTCGAGGTTATCGGCGCGCCAGGCGAGGAGCCGCGCCGGGTCGCCGACGGCCAGGCGATCTGGGCGAAGCCCAAGTCCGAGATCAAAACCGAGGAATACACCGATTTCTATCGCCAGCTCGCCGGCCAGTTCGACGAGCCGGCGCTGACGCTGCACTGGCGCGCCGAGGGGCGCACCGAGTTCACCGTGCTCGCCTTCATTCCGGGCGCGCGCCCGTTCGATCTCTTCGACCCCGTGCGCAAGAGCAAAAGCAAGCTCTACGTCCGGCGCGTCCTGATCGCCAAGGAGATCGAGCTGCTGCCGGCCTGGCTGCGCTTCGTGCGCCTCGTCGTGGACAGCGCCGACATTCCGCTGAACGTCTCGCGCGAGATGGCGCAGCAGAGCCCGATCATCGCGCAAATCGGCAAGGCGGTGACGACGCGCGTCATGCAGGAGCTGACCAAGCTCGCGCAGGACGACCCCGAGAAATTCGCCACGGTGTGGGATCACTTCGGCGCGGTGATCAAGGAGGGCCTGCACGAGGACCCGCAGCGCCGAGACGAGATCTTCAAGATCGCGCGCTTCGCCTCGACCAAGGCGCCCGAAAAGAAACGCACGCTCGCGGACTATGTCGCCGATTTGCGCGAGAACCAGACGGCGATCTTCTACTCCGTCGGCGACGACCGCAATCGTTTGGCGCAGAGCCCCCATATCGAGGAGTTTGCTGCGCGCGGCGTCGAGGTGCTTTTGCTCGACGACGCCGTCGACGCCTTCTGGGTCACGAGCTGCGTGGGCTTCGAGGGCAAGCCCTTCAAGTCGGTGACGCAGGGTGCGGCAGACATCAGCCTCGTGCCGCCGCTCGAAGGCAAGGAGCGGCCGGCCGACGACGAGCACGGGGCGGAGGCCGCCGCGCTCGTCGCGGCCATGAAGGAGGCGCTCAAGGATCACGTGGAGGACGTGCGCGTCTCGACGCGGCTGCGCGAGAGCGCCGTCTGCCTGATCGCCCCCGAATTCGGTCTCGACCGCAGGCTCCAGCGGCTGCTCGCGGAGCATGGCCAGTCCGGAGGGCTCGGCAAGCCGGTTCTCGAGATCAACCCACGCCACGCCGCCGTCGCGGCGCTGTTCGGCGCGGCGCAGGACGACAAGACGCGCGACGCTTATTTCCTGCTGCTTGATCTCGCGCGCATCGCCGACGGCGAGCCGCCAATCGACCCGGCGGCCTTCGCCAAGCGCTTCACGGCGCGCCTCGCCCCATCCGGCGCGGCGGCGTGAGCCTGGTCTTCTCGCCCGAGCAGACGCTCGAGGGCGCCTTGCTGAGGCTGCGCGGCGCGCTTTGCGAGCGCGGCGTCCCCGAGGCGGAAATCGAGGCTCGGGCGCTCGTCTGCGGCGCCGGGGGACTAACGCGGACGGAGCTCGCGCTGCGGCCGCACGCAGGCCTCGGCGCGGCGGGAGCCCGGAAGCTGACCGAATTCGCCGCGCGCCGGCTGGCTCATGAGCCCGTGTCGCGCATCCTGGGGCGGCGCGGCTTTTGGACGCTCGATCTCGAAGTCGCGGAAGGCGTGCTCGATCCGCGCGCCGACACCGAGACGATCGTCGCGCTGGCGTTGCGCATGTTGCGACGTCGACGCCATGAGCCGCTTGCAATCCTCGACCTCGGGTCGGGATCGGGAGCGATCGTCTGCGCGCTGCTGAGCGAGCTGCCGGCGGCCCGGGCGACGGCGGTGGATCTCTCGCTCGATGCTTGCGTCGCGACGCGCCGTAACCTGCAGCGTTGCGGCCTCGCCCAGCGCGCGGCGGTGGTGTGCGGATGCTGGGCGGATTCGCTCGCGACGCGGTTCGATCTCGTGGCGTCGAATCCGCCCTATGTCGATTCGCAGGCTCTTGAGACGCTCCCGCCGGAGGTCGCCCGGCACGACCCGCATCTTGCTCTCGACGGCGGTCCCGGCGGTCTCTCGGCCTATCGCGCAATTGCCGCAATTTTGCCGCACATATTGAGTTCGAATGGCGTGGCTGTGCTGGAGGCGGGCGCCGGTCAGGCGGATGATGTGACCAGGCTGATCCTCCAACACGGGCTTCGCGCAGCGGATCGTGAGCGCGACGTCGGAGGCCACGTCAGGGCGTTGGGATTTGCGCCGGATGTAGAATTTTAGCCGTTCGCAGCCGGAGGTCTTGGCGGATGGCTTGGGGTCCTGTATATGAGTTAGGTGAAAGACGCGATTGCCGTGGCCCGAGATGTCTACATTTCATCAAAGGGCGGAAGGGCGAGGCAGGTGGGGCGGAATGAAGCGCCTAGCCGACCGGCTGCGTCGAGCTTGCTCAGCATGAGCGATCGTCCATTGCAGATTCGATGGGAATCGTGCGTTGCGACGCGCCGCTGCGCCAGTCGTCGTCCAATCGCCTGAGGATCGCTGACGTTTTCGCCACGGTCGCACTGGTTCTGACCTCGAAGCCCGTTGGCGCTCTGTCCGACGCACGAGCAGCGGCCGCTGAGAAGCGCCTAGCGAACCGACGTCGCGAACGCTTTTGACGCGCGCCTGCCCGCCGAAGAAAAAGGGCAAGCCGAACAGAGCTTGAGGCCGAACTGCTTCGAAGCTTTTGGGGAAAGTCGATGAGACCAGGACAAAACAAACGCTTGCGTGGACGCAACGGGCGCAAGGGGCCTAATCCCCTCACCCGCTCCTTCGAGTCAAACGGTCCCGATGTGAAGATTCGCGGCACGGCGCAGCATGTCGCCGAAAAATACCTCCAGCTCGCGCGCGACGCGCAATCCTCGGGCGACATCGTGCTGGCCGAAAATCTCCTGCAGCACGCCGAACACTATTTCCGGCTGATCTCCGCTGCGCAGCAACAACAGTCGAGCGGCTACGGCCGCCAGTCTTTCGAGCAGGAGATCGACGAGGAGGACGAAGACGATTTCGCGGGCGTCCCCGACAGATTCGCGCCGCTCTCCGAGCGACTTCCGGCTCCGGTTTACCAGCAGGCGCAGCCGACGCCCTTCGCGCCCGTGCAGCCGCAGCAGCCTCATTTCGCGCCGCAGCCGTCTCTGCCGCAACCATTCGAAGAGCGTCCGGCCTATCCCGAGCCGCCGCGCCACGACGCGCCAAGGCACGAGCGCCAGGCGCGGCCGCCGCGCCCGCCGTTCCGAGAGCGTATGCAGGAGCGCAGCATCGTGGACCGCGGCGAGGGAGCTGCCGAGGGGGGCGGCGGCGAGGGCGGACGCGGCTTCGGCTTCAATCGCAACCGCGACCGCGAGCGACCTCGCTTTCAGCCGCGTCGCGAAGGGCTCCCGACGATGAACGAGCAGGCGTCCGTCGCGCCCGACGCCCTTCTTCCCGTCGGATTGCCGGCGTTCATAACGGCGCCCCCAGCGCCGAGGCCCGCGCCCGGCCCGGTCGAGGCGCAGGCGCCGGCGACCGACGCGCCAGCCGCTTCTGAAGAGCACGACGCCGGCGTCGGATTCGGCCGCCGTCGCCGAAGGGCGCGCCCTCAATCCGGCGAGGCCTCCGAGAGCGAGAACGCGCCTGTCGCGGACGAGTTGCCTTTGGGCGAATGAGCCCTTCGACGGCTCAGGTCGGCGGCGCGCCGGCGCGTTGCGACCATCTGAGCGTCGCGGCTCCGCCGGCTGCGGAGAGAACGCGGTTGCCTTCCACCCGCACGGCGCCAGCCGCCACTCGCGCGAGGGCCGCCGGAAAGAGTTGGTGCTCCTGCTCGAGCACGCGCGCCGCGAGCGTCTCCGTCGTGTCGTCGTCGAGCACTGCGACGGCGGACTGCGCCACGATCGGTCCTTCGTCGATCTGCGGGACCACGAAGTGCACCGTGCAGCCATGGATCTTCACGCCATCTGCGAGCGCGCGCGCATGAGTGTCGAGTCCGCGATAGGCGGGCAGCAGCGAGGGGTGAACGTTGAGCATTCGTCCCGCCCATCGGCCGATGAACCAGGGCGTCAACAGCCGCATGAAGCCCGCGAGGCAGATGAATTCGATCGCATGCGCCTCGAGCACGATCTGCATGGCGCGCTCGAACTCCTCGCGCCCCGCATAAATCTTGTGGTCGACGGCGGCAGTCGGAACGCCGCGCGCTTTGGCGAGCGTCAGACCCGGCGCCTCCGGCCGGTTGGAGAGGACCAGCGCGATCTCCGCCGGGTAATCAGGGGATCGCGCCGCCTCGATCAGCGCCTCCATGTTGGAGCCGCGCCCCGAGATCAGCACGGCGGTGCGCAGTCGCCTCACAGCGCCAGCGTCCCGCGAAATGACACCCGCTCCCCGCCCTTGGCGGCGACGACCTCGCCAAGGCGGATCGGCGCCTCGCCCACGGCTCGCAAAACCGCCTCGGCCTCGTCCGCGCCGCCGCGCGCCACTGCGACGACCATGCCGACCCCGCAATTGAAAGCGCGCAGCATTTCGCTTTGCGCCACGCCGCCGGCGCGGGCGAGCCAGCCGAACACCGGCGGAACGCTTATCGCCGCGAGATCGATCTCCGCCGCGAGTCCCTCGGGCAGGACGCGCGGAACGTTGTCCGGGATGCCGCCGCCGGTGATATGCGCCAGCGCCAGAATTTTGTCGCAGGCCTTCACGGCCGCGAGCAGTGGCTTGACGTAGATCCGGGTCGGCTCGAGCAGCGCCCCGGAGAGGTCGAGGTTTGGCGCGAAGGGCGCCGGCGCGTCCCACCCCAGACCGGTCTCGGCTACGATGCGGCGAACGAGCGAAAATCCGTTGGAATGCACGCCCGAAGATGGCACGCCGAGCAGGATGTCGCCCTCGGCGACGGGCTTCGGCAGCAGCCGCGCCCGCTCCACGGCGCCGACGGCGAAGCCCGCGAGGTCATAGTCCCCCTCGGCATAGAGGCCCGGCATCTCAGCGGTCTCGCCGCCGAGCAAGGCGCAGCCCGCGAGCAAGCAGCCGTCCGCAATCCCCTTGACGACGGCGGCCGCCGCTTCGGGCTCGAGCCTGCCGGTTGCATAATAGTCCAGGAAGAACAGCGGCTCGGCGCCTTGGACGACAATGTCGTTGACGCACATGGCGACCAGGTCGACGCCAATCGTCCCGTGCCGCCCCGACTCGATCGCGATCTTGACCTTGGTGCCCACGCCGTCGTTCGCGCCGATGAGCAGCGGGTCCGCGAAACCCGCGGCCTTGAGGTCGAAGACGCCGCCGAACCCGCCGATCTCGCCGTCGGCGCCGGGTCGCCGCGTCGCGCGAACGGCGGGGCGGATAAGATCCACAAGACGGTTGCCGGCGTCGATATCGACGCCCGCCTTCGCATAGGTCAGCATCGGAGGACAGAGGACGGAGGACAGAGGACCGGTTTATAGGGAGTCCGACTCATTTCGTCATCCGCCATCTGTCCTGCGTCATCCGATCCGCGCCCCGACCGGCTCCAGCGCGGTGTCGAGCTCCACCGCGACGCGGCGCACAGTGCGGCGCAGGCTCACCGGGCGATAGAGCTGCTTCGTCGCCTCGACGACGTGCACGCCGCCGCCCGGCAGGGAAAAGCGCCCGGCGATGCGCTCGAAGGCCGGGGCTGAGCGCAAGAGCGAGGGGCGCGCGAAGGGCGGCACGTAGAGCGCTTCGCCCCAAAAGATCGGCAGGAACAGCGCCTGCTGCAGCAGTTCGTGCAGCTGGCCGCGCGAATAAGGGCGACCGTTGCCGAAGGGCGTCGTGTCGAGCCTGGCCCAAAGGCCGGTGCGGCTGGGCGCCACGATGACGACGCGCCCTCCCGGCGCGAGGATCCGCCAGACCTCTTCCAGCAGGTCGTGCGGATGCTCGCTGGTTTCCAGCGCGTGAACGATGAGGATGCGGTCCATGCTGGAATCGGGAAGCGGCATCATGGTCGCGTCGACGAGCGCCGTGTCCGACTTGCCGTTCACCGGCCAGTGGACGACGCCTTGCGGCGCCGGCATGAAAGCGAGCGTTCGTTCGGCTTCACTCGCGTAGTCCGCGAGATAGGGTGTGGGATAGCCGAGGCCGAGCAGCCGAAGACCCTTGAGCTGACGCTCCCAGCGGGCGCGCAGCACGCGCCCGACGATGCGCTGCGCCACGTCGCCGAGCGGCGAGTCGTAAAAGCCCCTAAGGTTCACGACGTCCATGGTCATGGCGGACTCATTGGGCCGAAACGCCCTTCTTTGCAAGATCAGGAGCTATCCCAGGGCGCGGTCGCTCGAGAGCTCCGCGAGCAGTCCCCGCACGGAATGGGCGGCGGCGGCGAGGCGCGCCGCATCCCTGGCGCGCAGCACGATCTCGTTGCGCACGCCTTCGCTCGAAAACTGTGGATAGGAGCCGATGCTGACCTCGGGCTCAGCGGCCGCGATGGCGGCGAGACCTTCGGAATAGCGGCCTTCGGGGATGGCGCCGGCGGCGACAGTCTCGACCAGCACGCGGGCGCCGCATTTGAGACGCGGCGCCACGGCGTCGAGCATCGCTTGCATGACCATCGGAATGCCGGCCATGACGATGACGTTCCCGATCATGAAGCCCGGAGCCTTGGAGACGCTGTTCTCGATGAGCTCTGCGCCCTTCGGGATCCGCGCCATGCGCCGGCGCGCGTCGTTCAGCTGATCCGGGCGGAGGCGCTCAAGCAACATCGCGATCGCCCGCGGATCCTCCAGCACCTCGACGCCGAGGGCGCGGCCCATGGCGTCAGCCGTGATGTCGTCATGGGTCGAGCCGATGCCGCCAGTCGTGAACACATACGTATAGCGATGGCGCAATGCGTCGACCGCGGCGACGATCTCGTCTTCGATGTCCGGAACGACGCGGATCTCGAGCAGCTCGATCCCGACCGCGGCGAGATAGCGGGCGATGTAGTTGCCGTTCTGGTCCTGCGTGCGGCCAGAAAGGATCTCGTCGCCGATGATCAGAACAGCGGCCGTCACGGTGTCCGCCTGCAGCGAAAGCGCCATTTCTCGTCCTCTTCGAGAGGGGCCGATGAGATCATAGCCCTCGAAGCGCCGCGGGCAAGCGGCGTTGACGACGCCGTGGCTCCGCCTGTCCGTAGCTCCGAAAACCGCCAGCAGTCCTGAATGGCTAAGGCCGAGCTCAAAAAAAGTCGCTCTCGCGGTTGACGGTTTTCTGATTCACCCTTGCTGTGCTGCTTCTCGACGATCTGATTCGCGGCCTGCGCGACGTATGCGGCGCCTTTCCGGACCAGCGGAAGGGCGCAGACGTCGTCTACTCGATGACCGACATCGGCATGGCGGCCTTCTCGATGTTCTTCATGCAGTCGGAGTCCTTTCTCGCCCGCCAGCGCTCGCTCGAGGAGCGACGAAAGACCTCCAACTGCCAAAGCACGCGCGCGGGCGCGTCGAAAGGCGCGGCGTGTTGAAAAAACGCAAGTCCAAAAGTTCACGCATCCGCCGACGTGACGGGAGTCGCCTGGTCGCCGAATGAGCCGTCCTGTCAACGCTCAGTCCACCATCCAGGCGCGCCCACTTTTTTCGCCCCTGTCCGGCTGGCTTTTTCGTTCGATTGTCAATCGCTTACATCGGATGGCGCCGCAGCTTCGACAGCTATTTGTTGGAAAAACTCTTACGCCAAGCGCGCCGCCCGCCCTCGCGCAATTTCGCCTTCGTTGTAATACCGCGCCGCCTGCTGGACGGAGCGATGCCGCGACTGCTGCATGGCCTCGGGCAACGCCACGCCAACGCGCGCGGCTTCGGTGAGATAGCCAGAACGAAGTCCATGCGCCGAGAATTCCCCCGGGTCGAGTCCGGCGATGGCGCAGCGGCTCTTGATCATCGCGTTGACGCTCTGCGGATCGAGCGCGGCGGCGCCGATGTTCCCCCATTTGTCGATTGGTCGAAACACCGAACCGGCGTCGATCTTTGAGAAGGCGAGCCAGGCGCGGAGCGCTTCGACCGGCCGGCCGACGACGAGCACGCTCTCGCCGGCGTCGGCCGACGCGGTCTTCGTGCGCCGCAACCTGATCGCGATGACGGGAAGCTTCTCGCCATTCGGCGCCGAAGCATCGGCGGCGACCGGCTCGCGCTCTTCGAGATCGTCGACTTTGAGCTTTGCTATTTCCGAGCGGCGGCGCCCGCCCGAGCCGAAGGCGAGCAACAGCAGCGCGCCATCACGTAGATCGACCTCCCTGGTGCGCCCGCAGCTCGCCAGCAGCCGGTCGAGAACGTCGCGCGTGATCGCCGACGGACTCTTGCGCGCCCGCGGCCGATCGGCGGCGCGGACGGCGAGACGCAGCGCGTTGCGAATGGAGGGATTGCCGAACGGCCCTTCGAGCCCGCGCCAGCGGTGCAGGCTCGACCACAGCGCCAGGCGTCTCCGCACCGTCGCCGGCGCATGCGGGCCGGCCGATTTCAGGCGACCTTGGGCGCGCAAGGCCTCGGCGACCTCTTCCGGCATGCCATGCTCGGGATTTTTCTCGCGCTCCGCCTCGTCCCACAGATGATGGGCGATGAAGCGCAGCGCCGTCGCTTCCGACGCCGGCCAGACCAGCGGCGCTTTCGTCGACGCGCGCGCCCACGCCTCCAGGTAGGCGAGATCGGAGGCGAGCGCCCGCAGCGAATTCGCTCCCGTGCCGGCCTTGGCGAGATGCGTCAGCGTGTCGATCTCGGCCGACGTCAGCGTCTCCGCCAACCGGTCCCGCGCCGTCATCGGCAAAAACCCGGCGAGCGCGTCGATCGCAAGGTCGCTTTCGGACGTCATGAAGAGCCCAGCGGTCCGAGCACGGTGACGCCCTCCGCTTTCGCGGCCGCGGCCAGCGCCCTATCGAGCGTAGCGAGCGGCGCCTTCTTCTCGAGCGCCAGTCCAAGATAGGTCGCGTCATAGCTCGTGAGATTGTGCTTGAAGGCCAACCGCCCGATGGCGAGGCCGTCGCCGGAGCCCGCATGCTTGGAATAGAGCTTTTCGACGACCTCGAGCTGCTGCAGCAGATCTTCCCGGGAGCCGCGACCGCGCCGCGCCGCCATGACGAACAGGCTGCGCATCTCATGGAGAAAGAGGCTCGGCGTTAGCGGCGGCTCCCGCACGGCCTCTTTGGCGAGATCGGCCGCCGTGGGATTGGTTTCGTCGGGCAAAAACCAGCTCGCGGCGAAAGAGGCGTCGACGACGAAGGCGGTCAATATTTGTGCCCCTCGTGGCGCCAGGCGAGGATCTCGTCGAGCGTCACCGGCTTGATCGCGCCGCTGTCGCGCAATGCCAGCGCGCGCTCCATGAGCGCGACGCGCTGTGCCTGTTCGTCTAGCGGCGCGAGCCGCGCGACGGGTTCGTTGCCGCGGGCGATGATGATCTCTTCGCCGGCTTCGGCGCGGGCGATGAGCTCGGAGAAGCGGGCCTTGGCTTCGCCGATATTGACGGTGACGGGCATGGGCGGCTCCGGGTGTTCTCGCGCGATGCGCGATTTTGGGCAGTTTGGGTCACTGTTTTGAACAAGTCAAACCATTGACCTACTGATCATCGATAATCTGTACTTATCGATGGTGAAATGGCTAGGGCCTTGACCAAGTGGAAAAACTATCCGAAGCTGGCGAAACCCGGTTTGCCGCTTCATAGAGGCAGGACGCATGACCATATTCGTCGATCTGACTGACGCCGCGGCGCGCCTCGAGGAGTTCATCGCCCAAGTCGAGGCGGGCGAAGAGGTCGTGATTTTGCGCGACGGCGCGACGGTCGCCAGGCTCGCCGCCTTCGACGCCGAGCAGCGCCGCGCCGCGATCGAGAAAACGATCGACGACGTGCGCGCTCTTCGCGCCCGCGCGAAGCCGGTGACGACGGAAGAAATCATCGCCTGGAAGAACGAAGGGCGCCGATACTGACGCCGACCCGGCGTGACTCTCCCAATTCGAAGGTGCAAGAAAATGTCCATCACCGTCAACATCGGCGAAGCCAAGACCCGTCTCTCCGAGCTCGTCGCCAAGGTCGAAGCCGGCGAAGAGGTCGTCATCGCCCGCGGCAATGAGCCCGTGGCGCGGCTTGCGCCGCTCGACGAGCAGGCGCGTCGTCGCGCCGTGATCGAAGAAATCCTGGCGCTTCGGGACAGCGGCGAAATCAAACCTGTCTCGCGCGAGGAAATTCTCGCTTGGCGGCACGAAGGCCATAAATACTGATGGCCTTCGTCGTCGACGCCTCCCTCGCCGCCGCGTGGTTCCTGCCCGACGAGGACAGCGCGGCCGCGACGGTCCTCGCGCGGCGCATCGAGGAAAAGCCGGGAGCCGCGCCCGATCTTTTCTATCACGAAATGCGCAACCTCCTCGTCTTGGCGTTTCGGCGCGGCCGGTTATCGGAGGACGTCTTGTTCTTTCAGATCGCCAGACTCGAGAGACTGCCGCTACGCGACTGTGGCGGCGGCGACGCCGTGCAAATCGCGCGGTTCGCGCTCAAACATGGCCTGACTGCATATGACGCGGCCTATCTGGCGCTTGCAGTGGTCGAGCGCCTCCCGCTCGCCACGCTCGACAAAAAACTCGCCGCCGCCGCGCGCGCCGAAAGTGTCTCAGTGCTCGGCCCTCTGGGGGCTTCGTGACCAAGGACGACAATTTTGCCATCGACTCGCTCGCCGGAC
>Ga0187784_10001878_pt1 | contig 16805 bp, 17 predicted proteins | sample 1015_SJ02_MP15_2_FD_132964 | JGI IMG/M metagenome (GOLD analysis project Ga0187784, IMG submission 132964) | Tropical peat soil microbial communities from peatlands in Department of Meta, Colombia - 1015_SJ02_MP15_20_MG | ecosystem: Environmental > Terrestrial > Soil > Wetlands > Peat | place...
CTCGGCGACGCGTTTTTACCAGCGCGCCGCTCCGAGACGCCCGCGGAAACGCACAAGCTCCCCGGAGCTGACGGTCGCATCCGGCTTTGGTTGAGGTGGCCTGTCCAATCCAAGACCAACCAGCGCGGCCCACCAGGCCCGTCGGCGGCGGCGCGCCGCCTCCCGCTGATAAGGGAGCAACTGAACGACCTTGACGCTCTCGGTCTGCGGAGCTCGCTTTCGAGACCTCGACCCAGTCATCGCACCCTCCTTGGCGACGGTTCGGAGGTGACTCTTAGTGTGGAACGAGGGCTGCCGTTTTGACGGAGGTCAAAAGGCCGACGACAAACGAACGTTACGAAGAAAGGCCGCCCGGCAATCCCCGGCGGAACGTTCACCCGGCAGGTCCGCCGATCGTGTAAGACTGGCTCCACGTTCGCTGTCGTGGACGCGTAAGACCCACCGCATGAGCCGGCCCGCGCCGTTGTCGCGATACCAAATCTGGGTGCATTGGCTGGTCTATCCGGGCCACAGCCTGCCCACCGCGGCGGCGCCCGTGCTCGTGGCCATGGGCCTCGCCGTTCACGATCATGTGTTCGCGCCGGGCCCGGCGCTGGCTGCCTTCCTCGCCAGTTGGTTCATCCATATCGCCGGCCTGTTTACCGACAACCATGAACTGCTGGTGAAATATCCGCACGTCGACGAACATCCCGAGCTGACCGCGGCGCTCGAGGACGGAACCCTTTCCCTCGCCCGCCTGCGGTGGGCCATCGCGACGTGCCTTGGCCTCGCGGCGCTGACCGGACCTTACCTGCTTCACGTCGCCGGGACGCCGGTCGTGGCGATCGGTCTCGTGGGCATCGCCGGCAGCCTGGGCTACGCCGCGGGGCCGTTTCCTTCGGCGAAGCACGGCTTGGCCGATGTGCATTTCTTCGCCATGTTCGGCGTGATCGCGCCGGCCGCCGCCTATTACGTACAGCTCGCGTCCATTCACGGCGGCGAGAACGGCTGGAATCTCCTCCTACACGGGCTTCCCGCCCACGCCTTCCTTGTCGGGCTGCCGCTCGGCGCGTTTGCGGTAAAGATTCTCATCATCGACGACGTCCGTGACCGGGCGTTCGATGCCGCCAAGGGTTGGCGCACCACGCCGGTTCGCCTCGGGATTGGTTTCAGCCGCGCGGAGTATGTGCTGCTCTCCGCTTTTATTTATCTGATGCCGTTCTGGTTCTGGCTCGGCCTGGGTTTCAGCGCCTGGGTTCTGCTGCCGCTGGCGACGCTGCCGTTTGACGGCGCCCTCGCGCGGATGATGTTCGCGCGGGAACGTCACGACGACTTGGTGCCGTTGACGCCCATGGCGGCCATGCTGTGCCTAGCCTATGCGGCATTACTGGCCGCAGGCCTCGCGGTTTCGCAGGGCGGATGACGGCCGCCCCTACGGCGTCGTCATATCGAAGCTATGGCACTGCGCGCAGGCGGTTTCCGACGCCTTGTGGATATGATGGCAATTCGTGCAGGCGACCTCGCCCAAGTGCGACGCATGAGGATTCGGCATGTCGGCGGCGGTCTTGGCCGCGACCTGGGAATAGCTGCCGTGGCAGCCGATGCACGCAGTCGTTTCCGGCGCCTTGGCGGGCGGCGTTTCGCTGTGGCATTTGTCGCACGTCAGGCCCGCCGTCACGTGCTTGTCGATCAAAAAGTGATGTCCCGCTCCCGGCGCCGGCGCTTGCGCGGCCACGTGATACAGCATCGGCAGGCCAGCCGCGGCCGAAACGACAACGAGAATGAGCGATCGTCTGCGCATTGCCTATGCCCTTTGCCGGAACACCCATCGTGCGCCGCCTCGCGAGCATCGTTGATCCAGATCAAGGAAATCGGATCAAAGCGTGATCGATGATGGCGCGCAATCGAGGTCCCTAGAGCATGATCCCGAAAAGTGGATACCGGTTTTCGGAAAAAGATCATGCTCCAAGAAGAAGTTAGAGCGGGATGACGATTCGAGGATAAAGTCATCACGCTCTAACGGACGAGGGGGAATGCAATGGCAGGCAAGCGATGGCTGGGCGCAATCGCGCTGCTAGTGGTCGGGGGAGCCGTCGGTGCGGGCGGTATCATCGCCAGCACTTTTATGAACCAGTACACGTCGACCGACCGTTTTTGCACGTCGTGCCACACCATGGCGGTCGTTGCGACCGAACCTCATGCGCTCAACTCAGCGCACGAGAGCAACGCGGCCGGCTTCCGCGTGGGCTGCGCCGACTGCCACACTCCGGCGACGAACTGGTTCACCGAAACCTACCTGCATGGCGTCAGCTCGGTCCGGGACACGTTTGCCGAATTCACCCACGACTACAGCCGGCCGGGGGTTTGGAACGCGCGGCGCCGCGAGCTTGCCGGGAAAGTCCGTGACGAAATGCGCGCCAACGACAGCCTGACCTGCCGCCGCTGCCATGACGCCGCGGCGATCAGGCCGGCGAGCGAGAGCGGGCGCGCGGCCCATGCCATGGTGGTCTCCGCGGGCATGACCTGCGTGCAGTGCCATGCCAACCTGGTGCACGCCCCTCAGTGATCAGTTATCAGTGATCAGTAACCAGGGTGAGGTTCTGGTCACTGGTCACTGATTACTGGTCACTCCGCCGGAGCGGGAGTTGCCTCGCCCGGCGGCTCGCCCGGCTCGCCCTTGGCGAGTTCCTTCTCCAGCCAAAGGCTGTGGTGCTGCTTTGCCCAGTTGAGGTCGACTTGGCCGGTCGCCATGGCCTCGAACCCGCCCTCCATGCCCAGCGTGCCGATATAGATGTGGAACAGGATCGCCGCGATGAAGATCATGGCCACGACGCCATGGACGATTTCGGCAAGCTGCATGCCGGCGATGTTGGTCAGATAGAACGGAAAGATCAGCACATATCCCGACACCGCCGCGAGCACCGCGGCCCCGACGATACCCCAGAACATCAGCTTCTGTCCGGCGTTGAATTTCCACGCCGGAGGATGCTTCGAGCCGACAAATCCGCCGCCCTCTCTGATCCACTCGATGTCGGCGGCCGTGGGCAAGCTGTGCCTTGCCCAAAGAACGAACAAGATGGTGACCCCGATCACGAACGGGAAGCTCATGGCGTTGTGCACGTATTTGGCCCCCTCGGCGACGGTGCTGTAGGCATCCGGACCGATCAGCGGCAGGAGCACCTTTTTCCCGAAGGTGAAATTGAGCCCGGTGAGTGCGAGAGTGACGAAGGATATCGCCGTCATCCAATGCAGGAAGCGCTCGTAGGGCTTGAACCGTTCGATCAAACGGCCCGATCGGCCCGCCTCGATCCGCATGCGCCCGCGCAGCAGATAGAAGGCGGCGAGCAGGCCGATCATGCCGGCGATTGCGCCGACGGCGATCCAGTTGAGGATCACCTCGTGAAACGTTTGCCAGCCGCGGCCGGCGGGCTGGATGAGGACATGCTCGCGCGTGTTCGGGATGTTGATGCGGCCTTCCACCCGATAAAGCTCGTGCAGCAGCTGCTCTTCGCGCACCGCGTTGCCGTCGGGGTCGGTTGGGCTGGGCGCCTGCGCCTGCGCGCCGGCAACGGCCGCAATGAGCAGGAGCGCTGCAAATAGAAGGCGCGTGATGGCGCGAATCCCGAGCATGGCTAATCTCCGGCAGTCGATGTCCAATTTGACTAACATACGCCGGCGATCCGCGCGCGAGTTGATCCAGATCAAGGCGGCTGCGTCATGCGCACCGATGATCGCGCATCGAACACGCGCTCGCCGGCTCGACCCTCCGGCGCCAGGCAGGGAGATATGTCATGGATTTCGCACGACGGGATTTGTTGTCGGCAACCGCGGCTGTTGCGACGCTGACCGCCGCCGGCGCGGCCTTTGCCCAGAACGCGCCTGCGGCTCCGCCCGGCCGAGCCAATCCTCCGCCCAGCAACCTCCCCGACAACGAGAAGAAGATCAACATCGTCACCTTGCGCGACCTCGAGGCGCAGGCCGAGAAGGTGATGGCGCCGTTCGGCTTCGCCTATGTGTCGGGCGGCGCCGGCGACGAATGGACCATGCGAGAGAACCTGGCGGCCTTCAACCGGTGGGTGATCATGCCCGAATATTTGTCCGGCCACGGCGCTCCCGACACCAGCACGACGATCTTCGGCACCAAGATTTCCTATCCGGCGATCACGGCGCCGGTCGGCAACCAGGGTTCCGTGCACGCGCAGAAGGAGGCGCCGGCCGTCAAAGGTACCGCGATGGCCGACACGATCTACACGGAAAGCTCGGTCTCGCAGCTCAGCCTCGAGGACGTCGCGGCGGCAAGCGACGGGCCCAAGTGGTTCCAGATCTACTTTCCGGCCGACCGCGGCTTTGCGGCCGAAATGCTGCAACGGGCCAAGGCGGCCGGCTACAAGGTCATCGTCATCACCGTCGACGCCTTCCTCACCAGCAACCGCGAGCGCGCGACGCGCCTGCTCGGTGCCCCGGTACCCAATCTGCCCATGGGCAACGTGCCCAAGACGCCCGGCTCTGCCGGCAACGCCATGCTCCAGAAGATCGATCTCAACTGGGACGATGTGGAGTATTGCCATGCGCAGACCGGGCTGCCGGTGGTCGTCAAGAGCCTCCTGTCGGTCAGGCAGGCGCAGGAAGCCGTGCGCCGCGGCTGCGCGGGCGTGTGGCTGTCAAACCACGGAGGCCGCCAGCTCGACAACACGCCCTCGGCCATCACCATGCTGCCGAAGGTCGCCGCCGCGCTGAACGGCCGCGTGCCGATCATCGTCGACGGCGGATTCTATCGCGGCCAGGACGTGTTCCGCGCGCTCGCGCTGGGCGCGAGCGTGGTCGCGCTGGGACGGCCGCTGATGTACGGCTCGGCCCTGGGCGGCGCGCAGGGCGTGGCGGCCGTGCACCAGCATCTCAAGACCGAGTTCGCCATGACCATGCAGCTTGCTGGCACGCCGACGGTCAAGAGCATCACCCGCGACTACGTCGACCACGCGGAAGCGGGGGCTTAGAGCATGATCCGGCTGCCGGTTCGCCGATAATGAAAACTTCCAGGGCATGTCCCGACGGGACATGCCCTGAGCGTCGCTAAGCGTCGCCGAGGTCCGGTTCATGTCCTACGCCGTGATCATGGTCCACACTGACGTGGACGAGAGTTTCGACGCGTGCCTGCGCCTGGGATCGCAGCTGGCGCGGCGATTCAGCGCGACGCTGATCGGTACCTCGGCCGCGCTGGTGCCTGCCGAATACGGGCCCTACCTCGGCGCGGCCGGGTTCGCCGAGGAGCAGCGTGGCGTTGGCGCCTTGCTGGCCCGGCGCGAGGCGGCATTGCGGCAGGTCGCCGAAGCCGCCGGGATTCCGCACGAATGGCGATCGGACGATGATCTGCCCGATGACTTCGTGGCGCGCGAAGCGCGCGCGGCCGATCTCGTCGTCGTCGGGCGGGTTGCGGCGAGCGCGAGCGTCCTGCGCGCAGTCGATCCAGGTCGCGTGCTGCTGCGCGCCGGGCGGCCGGTGCTGGTCGTGCCGCCGGGCATCGAAAGCCTTCGCGCTGAGCGCATCGTCATCGGCTGGAAGGACGCGCGCGAGGCGCGCCGCGCGGTGTCCGACGCGCTGCCGTTCCTGCACGAGGCGAAGCGCGTACGCATCGTCGAAATCCGCGAGCCGGGCGCCGACGCCCGGGCGCAACGGCGCCTCGATGATGTCGCTCACTATCTCATGCGCCACCGCGTTGCCGCCGACACCCAAGTGCTCACGCAAAGCGATCATGAGGTCGCGGGCGCTTTGATCGGCGTGGCGCAGGCGGATGGCGCCGACCTGATCGTCGCCGGCGCCTACGGCCAAAGCCGATTGGGCGAATGGGTCTTCGGCGGCGTCACGCGAAGGCTCCTGTCAGCAAGCCCGATCTGCTGTTTGTTCTCGCACTAGGCTTGGCGTGGACGTTCGTCTACCGAATTTGACGTAAGTCAATTTCAGTGCTTTTGCCTGCCTTCCGAGGCTGTAGCCTTCAGATAAGCCATTGCTGCAGCTCATTTATTTCGAGCGGCCGCCGGTGAAGCGGGCAACGTCGACTTTCCGACATTTCCGTTTGTCGTCGCTCGCTCCGGGTATAAACTAGGTTGATGGTCCGTCGTTAAGCGCATGGTACGTCAATGAATACGACCATAGCCCGCCTGAACATCGAGCATTTTCGCAAGCGTCTCGTCACCGAGACGGACGAGACCACGCGGCAGACGCTGCTGCGCCTGTTGGCCGAGGAAGAAGCGAAGCTCGCCGCCGGCATGCAAGGGCCGCCCGGCGAACGCAAAACGCACGGTTAGCCTTTCGAATCCCACTCGCGCCAATGGGTCGGCCGCACGTCGATCCGTTGTTTGGTTTCGGCGTTGATCCAGCCTGACAGAATCCGCCGGCACGCGAAGACGAGCGCATGCGCGCCGTCCCGATCAAGAACGGCGAGTTCGAGATCGCGATCGAAGGGCGCACTGGAGATCGGCTCCCACACATAATAAACATACGAAAGCCGCGCCGAGCACGGCATTGATCCAGATCAAAATGTTCGGCGCGCCGGGCGCTAGACCATGTCGCCGAAAAAGCCTGGCCCGCACTCGATGCGGGGTCGGTACCGGTTTTCGGAGGCGCACATGTCGCCGCTTACTATTTTCCTCGCCAAGCTTCTCGGCCTCTACTGCATCATCCTGGCGGCCGCGATGACGGCGCGCAAAGCGAGCGCCGTCGCCGCCGTCCGGGCGCTGGTCGCGAACCCGCCGCTGCTGTTGCTGACGGAGGTGCTCGGGCTTGCCGGTGGCCTCGCGATGGTCCTCGGTCATAACGTCTGGTCCGGCGGCGCGCTCGCGGTCGTCGTCACGATAATCGGATGGGTGATGACGATCCGCGGCGCGGTGCTCCTTGTCCTGTCGCCCGAGGCGGTCGAAAAGCTGTTCGCGGCTTTGCGCTACGAGAAGCTCTTCTATTTCTACATGGGCGGCACGCTGGTGCTCGGTCTTTACCTGTCTATTGCGGGTTTCGCTGCCTAGGCTCAGGTTTCTCCGTCGGGAGCGGCCGGCCCCGTTCACACGTAGCCGAGCCAGTGCCAATAGGTCGCGCCGAAGAGGAGCGTCAGCACATAGGCGAGCGCGGTGATGACGAGCCCGGTGCGCACGAAGTCGCGCACTGCGAAAGTCTCGGTGCCGTAGGCGAGCATCCCTTGCGGCGAATTGACCGGCAGGATGAAGCCGTAGCTCACCACGAACTGCAGCAGCAGGGTCATGCCGATGACGTTGACGCCGGGCGTCTCGACCTTCTGCAGCACCGCGATCATGATCGGGATCATGGTGGCGGCGAGCGCCGTTGCGCTGGCGAACCCGAGGTGAATGACGACCAGGAAGCCGCCCAGGACGGCAAGGATCGACAGCGCCGCGAGGTGGTCGAGGCCGAACGAGTCGACAATCAGTTTGGCGAGCCATTGCGCGGCCTGCATCTGCAGCAGCGCGGTGCCGAGGCTGATGCCGACGCCGAACAGCACGACCGTGCCCCACGGGATACGCGAGTTCGCCTGCTTCCAGTCCATGACCCCGATGCCGGGAAGGAACAGGAGGGCGACGGCGACGACCGTCGTGGTCGAGCTGTCGAAGGAGTGCAACACGCCCTCGGTCGCCCAGAAGCACAACAAGATGAGGGAGATGGCGAGCAGCCGTTTTTCGGCCGCGCTCATTGGCCCGATCTGGTTCAGCGCCTGGGCGACGGCGGTCTGGCCGCCGGGAATTTCCTTCATCTCCGGCGGCATCATCTTCATCATGATGAAATAGAGGCCGACCGAGAGCAGGATCGAGAACGGCGCCGCGGCAACAAGCCAGCTCAGCCAGGTGATGTCGTGCCCGAGCATCTTCTGGATGAACCCGACCGCGATCATGTTTTGCGCGGCGGCGGTCTTGATGCCGATGTTCCAGACGCTGACCGCCTGCACGGTCGTGATCATCATCAGACCGGCGAAGCGGCTCTTGCGGTCGACGCCGAACGCGAGCACGACGCCCATCATGATCGGGATGACGGCGGCGGCGCGCGCCGTCGCGCTCGGCACCAGGAAGGCGAGGAGCGTGGCGACCACGATGGCGCCGATGACCATGCGGCTCGTGCGTGCCCCGACCTTGGCCATGACCAACAGCGCGATGCGCCGGTCGAGCCCGGTGATCGTCATGGCGGCGGCGAGGAACAGGGCGGCGGCGACGAGGGTCAGCGCGGTGTTGCCGAATCCGTTCATCGCGATCGTGAGGCCCTGGACCGTGCCGATCAGGGTCTGCGGCTTGGTGGGATCGGGCGCCGTGCCGAGCAGCACCGCCATGAGGCCGGCGATGAAGACCGCGCTGATCGCGTAGTCGACCGCCTCGGTGACCCAGATGACGACCGCGAAGCCGAACACCGCGAGCATGCGCTGGCCGGCGACCGGAAGCCCGGCCGCCGCGGGCAACAGCAGAATCGCGATGAGAACCGCGATCCCGATCAGGAGTCCGGCATGGCTCGTTATGATCGACGGCTGCTTGACCGGTTGCTGCACGGCTTCGTGCGTGACGGCCATGGCTGCGCTCCCCGGAAGGCTTTCCGGCCGCAACCATGCCGGACCGCCGGCGCGCCGCCTTGATGAAGATCAAATGCGCCGTTCGTCGAGCCAGCGCACGATCTCCGGCCAGACGGCGCGCAAGGTGGTCGCGCCCATGAACAGGCCGAGGTGGCGGCATGGCGCCGTCACGGTGCGCACGTGCTCCGATGGCGTGCCGACGCGCCGCGCCGTCGCGAACACCTGGTCGGGCGCGACCAGTTCGTCGTCGCGCGCGGCGAGCAGATAGATCGGCGTGCGCAAGGCCGACAGATCAATGCGCCGGCCGAGCGCGGTGAAGCGTCCGGCAGCCAGTCGGTTCTGCTTGTAGAGCCACTCGACCACCTGCAGATAATAGGTGCCGGGCAAATCGACGGTCCAGGCGTACCACTCCTCGAAGCGTGCCTGCAGCCGGTGGCCGTGGGCGGCAAGGGCTTCCGGCGCGACTTGCAGGATGTCGGCAATGTCGTTCGCGCCGAGCTGGAGCGGCCCCCACATGCCGAGCACGCGCCGGCCGAGCACGCGGCCGTCGCCGGCGTGCACGACGTCGCGGAACGCCGACATCGGCAGGCTGTCGGTGATGCGCGAGAGCAGCGACGCCCCGGCGGCGATGTCGACCGGCGCGCCAGCGAGCACGAGCCTTTTCACCTTGGCGGGGAAACGCGCCGCGAACAGCAGCGCCATCCAGCCCCCCTGGCAGAGGCCGATAAGATCGACCGGCTCGCCTAGCGCATCGGTCGCGACGTTGAGTTCGGCGAGATAAGTGTCGATCGAATTGAACCGGGCCTCCGGCGCGGCGGACCGCCACTCGGTCACGAACAGGCGGCCGCGGCCGGCCGCGCGCAGCGCCGCCACCAGGCTGTGTTCCGTCGCGAAGTCGGCGATAGTGGACCCGTGCAGGGCGAATGGCGCGCACACGAGCGTAGTCGCTCCCGCCGCGCCGCGGGAAAAATCCCGCAGCCGCATGGTCGCGAGTTCGAGCGCGATCTCGTTCGCGCTCGCCCAGCGCGGCGCCGGTGGCGCCGGCTCCGCATCGGTGCCGGCGAGATGGGCGAACTCGTTGGCCATGGCGGACGCCGCATCGCTGACCGAGGCGGCGAGGAGCGCCGGCCACAGAAACGCGATCGACGGTAATGAAGGTGTCGCCATGATGGACTATTAACCGCCACCGCCCTGAGCGACTTTGCGCTGGATCAATTGGCGCGGCAAGCGCCCGTGCGAGGGTGCGGCAAAGAGGATGCAATGAGCCGACTGGCCGTCGTTTCGCATGAACGCGATGCGCCCGGAGCGGAAGCCGCTGGGCCGCCCGTGTCCGCCGGGCCGGAACCGCTCGCGCCGCTCGACGCGTTCGACCGCATGGTGCGTGCCCAACTGGCGCGGGCGACTGCCGGGCTTTCGCCGTGGGCGGTCGCCGAAGCCTACTTCGACTGGGCCGTGCACCTCGCGCATTCGCCGGGGCGGCGTCTGAAGCTCGCGGGTGACGCGGCTACCGGCGGGATCGACACGATTTTCGATTGCTGGCGCTGCCTCCTCGGCGCCACCCCGGAGGCCGCGGAACGGGCGCTGCTGCACGACGAGCGCTTTCGCGATCCTGCCTGGAACGCATTCCCGTTCAACGCCTATGCCCGCGCGTTCCTCTCCGTCGAGCGCTGGTGGGAGGAGGCGACCACCGGCGTGCGCGGGGTGTCGCGCCAGCATGCCGCGGAGGTAACGTTCGGCGCACGGCAAATGCTCGACACGTTTTCGCCCACCAATTTCATCGCCGCCAACCCGCGCGTGCTCCGGCGCACGCTGGAAGAGGGCGGGCGCAACCTCGTGCGGGGCTTCTCGCACCTCATGGAAGATGTCTCGCGCCGCCAATCGAAGCTGCCGCCGGTCGGCGACGAGCGCTTCGTGGTCGGCAAGACCGTCGCCGTGACGCCCGGCAAGGTGGTGCACCGCACGCCCCTTGCGGAAGTCATCCAATATGCTCCGGCGACCGCGCGCGTGCGCCCGGAACCGATCGTGATCGTGCCCGCCTGGATCATGAAATACTACATCCTCGATCTCTCTCCCGCGAATTCCTTCGCCCGCTATCTCACGGAGCAGGGGTTCACGGTATTCATGATCTCGTGGAAGAATCCCGACGCCGATGACCGCGACATCGGGTTCGACGATTACCGCACGCAAGGGTTTCTGCCGGCGCTCGACGCCGCGCTGGCGATCACCGGCGCGCGCAAGGCGCACGCGCTGGGTTATTGCCTGGGCGGGACGCTGCTCGCGATCGCGGCGGCCGCGATGGCGCGCGACGGCGACGAGCGGCTCGCGAGCTTGACCTTCCTCGCGGCGCAGACGGATTTCAGCGATGCCGGCGAATTGAATCTGTTCATCAACGAGAGCCAGGTCGCCTTCATCGAGGACATGATGCACGAGCGCGGCTACCTCGAGGCGGCACAGATGGCCGGCGCCTTCGCGCTGCTGCGCTCGAACGATTTGATCTGGTCGCGCCTGGTGCACGATTATCTGATGGGCGAGCGCTCGCGGCCGATCGACATCATGGCCTGGAACGACGACGCCACGCGCATGCCCTACCGCATGCACTCGCAATACCTGCGCTCGCTGTTCCTCGATAACGACCTCGCCGAGGGCCGCTTCGAGGTGGAAGGGCGGCGCATCGCGCTGCACGACATCAAGGCACCGATCTTCGCCGTCGGCACCGAGCGCGACCATGTGGCGCCGTGGCGCTCGGTGTTCAAGTTCCACCTTTTCGCCGACGACGTGACGTTCGCGCTCACCAACGGCGGCCATAACGCCGGCATCCTGTCCCAGCCCGGGCATCGCGGCCGCCATTTCCGCCTGGCGAGGAAATCGCGCGACGAACCCTACGTCGATCCCGACGCCTGGCTGGCGCGCACGCCGCCGCGCGAGGGCTCGTGGTGGCCGGCGCTTGCCGCCTGGCTTGCCGCGCGGTCGGGCGATGAGGTTGCCCCGCCGCCGCTCGGCCGACCGGGAACGCGCTTCGCCGCCGATGCCGATGCGCCGGGAAGCTACGTGCTGATGCGCTGAGCGTACGCTTATGCCGACTTTATAAGTATAAGTCCGGCGCGTGCGCTGCTTCGTCGCGCTTTGCGCCGCTCACTCGACCGCGCCGAGCAGCATCTCGATGCGGCCGCGCCCCCATAGCGGCAGGACTGCGCGTGCGTAGGTCATGACCGGCTCGTTTTCCGGCAGCCCCTCGTGTTCATAGGTCGGCGCGCGGCGAGTCAGCGTGTCGACGCATTGTGCATTGAGCCTGTCGAGCGGCGCGTGCAAACCGATTTCATCGAGAAACTTGCCGGCGAGCGGCGCTCCGTATCGCTCGACGATCACCCGGCCGGCGTAGCCGATACGGAAGCGCAACGGATTTTCGAACACGTCGATCAGCAATACGTGGTCGGCGAACGCCCCAAGGGCGGCGATCGAGGCGTCATCCCAGAACGGGATGGCGTTCTCTCCGCGTTTGAGGCGGTTCCAATACCCCCGCACGTGGGCAATCACCGGCTTGAGCTTCGGTCGGTCGCGGGTCATGGGAGCGGTCATCTCGATCTCCTGTCGTGTCGCGACGAGCGAGGCCCGCCGGCGACAAGCGGCAGGACCTCGGCCGGCGAGCACCGTGACACCAGGTTTGCGCAACGCCCATGATCTAGATCAAAATGGCGGGGCAGCGGTGTCGCTATGGGAAAAGCGAGCGCCGGGCGCGCCCGCGCGCTTGGCCGCGTTGGCGGGTGGGTGATGGACTCTGCGAGCACGCCGGAGAGCGTCGAGCGGCAGCTTCTGGTGCGCTTTTGGCGGAGCGCTTCCCGGTTCTGGCGCGGCTCGTCAGGCTGGGTCAGCTGGAGCCTGACGGCGCTGCTCATCCTCATCGTCATTGCCCAGCTGTCCGTGCAATACCGGCTGAACTTCTGGAATCGAGATTTCTTCAACGCGTTGGAACGCCGGGACGGCGCCGAGCTGTGGGCGCAGGGACTGCTGTTCGTTCCGCTGGTGGCGGCGAGCGTCACGCTCGCCATCCTCTCGGTGTGGGGACGCATGACGGCGCAGCGCAAATGGCGCGAGTCGCTCACCAGCCACGTAATCGAGTACTGGTCGGCCGATCATCGCTACCTGCACATTGGATTCAGGGACGAGGATCCGAAGAACCCCGAATACCGAGTCGCCGAAGACATACGGATCGCAACCGACGCGCCGATCGACCTGAGCGTCGGACTGCTTTCGGCTCTGCTCACCGCGATCGTGTTCATCAATATCCTTTGGGGCGTCGGCGGCAGCCTCGCGATGGTGTTATTCGGCTGGAACGTGTTCGTGCCGGCCTACCTGGTGATCGGCGTTGTCCTCTACGCGGGCGTGTTCACCAACGCCATGCGCATGGTCGGCCGCAATCTGGTGCATGTGATCGAGGATAAGAACCAGGCGGAAGCCGAACTCATCGCCGCCGCCACGCAATTGCGCGATGGCAACGAACCGTCGTTGCCGGGACGGCCGACAACGCCCGGCGGGATGGTCCGAGCGGCGCTCGTACGCGCGCTCGCCCGCTGGCGCCAGTTGTGCGTCCAGCTCATGCGGACGACGCTGATCTCGCAAGCCAACACGCTGCTGGCGCCCGTCGTCGGCCTGCTGCTCTGCCTGCCCAAATACATGGCCGGGGACATCTCGTTCGGGGAGGTGATGCAGGCTGGCGCAGCCTTCGTTGTGGTCCAGGCCGCGTTCAACTGGCTGGTCGACAACTACCAGCGCGTCGCCGATTGGCTTTCCTCGGTCAACCGAGTCGCGCGGCTGCTGTTGTTGTTCGACCAGCTGTCGCAGGGGGATGAGCGCGAGCCGTCGGCGCCGCTGCCGGTCGTCGAGCGCGAATCCCTCAAACGGGCTGCACCGTGACCTCGTCGTAGAGGCGGTGCACGTCGGCGGCGTGGCACAATTCCGTGCCCGGATTGATCACGGCCGCCGACCCCGCGGCGACACCGTAGCGGAGCGCCTCGACGAGGCCATGGCCGGCGGCGAGACTCCAGAGCATGGCGCCCAGGAAACAATCGCCGGCGCCGACCGCGCTCACCAACTCGACGGCGGGAGGGAGGGCGCGAAATGCGGCCGTGCGCGTTACCAGCAGCGCGCCTTGATCGCCGAGAGTAAGCGCGACCGCCTCGGCTTGGCCCGTCTTGACGAGCTTGCGGGCGGCGTTGATCCAGTCCGCTTCGCGCAGGAGCGACGCGCCGGTGAGCCCGCGCAACTCGCCGAGATTGGGCTTGGCCAGATAAACTCCGGCCTCGAGGCCGGCCCGCAGCGCGGGTCCGGACGTGTCGAGTACCATGCGGGCGCCGGCCGCGCGGGCGATGCGTGCTGCCTGGGCGAAGAAATCCTCAGGGACCCCGGGTGGCAGGCTGCCGCCGCCGACCACGAATTCCGGCGGCGGTGAAACCATGCGCAATGCGTCGAGGCAGCGGCGCCAGTCGACCTCCTCCAGGGCCGGGCCCGGCAGAACGAAGCGGTATTGCTGACGGCTCGTTCGGTCGAGCGCCGTGAAATCGAGGCGCGTCTCGTCGGCGACGGGAACGGTGATGCTGGCGACTCCCTCCCGGGCAACAAGCCGTTGCAGGAGGCATCCGACTGCGCCGCCGCTGGGATAGAGCGCCGTGGCCTCGCCTCCGAGTCGTACGATCACCCGCGCAACGTTGATGCCGCCGCCGCCCGGATCGTGGCGCGCGGCGCTGCAGCGCAGTTTGCGGATCGGCACCACCCGCTCCGCCGAGGTCGACAGATCGATTGCCGGGTTGGGCGTGAGCGTCAGGATCCGCGCCATCGCCGGCCTTCACGCGGCTGTCGCGGTCCGCGGCGCGAGCGTGCGCGATTTCGCAATCAGGTCCGCATACCAGCGCGCGGAGGCTTTGGGTATGCGCCGCAGCGTGGGATAGTCGACGTAATAAAGCCCGAACCGCTTGCGATAGCCCGCGTTCCACTCGAAATTGTCAAGCAGCGACCAGACGAAATAGCCGCGCACGTCGGCGCCGCGGTCAATCGCTTCATGCATCGCGCCGATATAGGATTGCAAATAATCGATGCGTTTGCGATCGTCGACGCGGCCGGATTCGTCGAGGGTTTCCTCGTCGCCCATCCCGTTTTCGAGCACGTAGATCGGCAGCCGATAGCGAGCATCGATCTCAAGCAGCGTATCGCGAAATGCGCTCGGCGCGATCGGCCAGCCCGTGCCGGACCGCGGCAGTTCCGGCGGTGCATTGCCGAACATGAAGCCCAATGCATTGCCGCGCTCGGCCTTAACGTAGTTGGGCGCGTAATGATTGAGGCCGAACCAGTCGACCGGGCGGCAGATGCGCGCCATGTCGCCGGCGCATTGATACGGCTCGATCGCGCGGGCCAGAGCGGGGGGATAGCAAGCAAGGAGTTGCGGGTCGGGAAAGGCCAGGTTCCAGTACTCGTGGAACAGCATTGCCGCCGCCGCGTCCTCGTCCGACGGCGTCGCGGGCAAGCAGGGTTGGCGGTTGTGAATGGTCCCGATCGCGGCGCCGGGAACGAGATCCCGCACTGTATCGATGGCCGCGCCATGCGCCAGGTTCACGTGGTGGATCGCCTTCAGGCATGAGGCCGGATCGGCGATGCCCGGCGCATCCCAGCCGAAGCCGTAGCCGAGCAAGGTGAATACCGACGGCTCGTTGAAAGTGGCGAAGCGCTTGACGCGATCTCCGTAGCGTCGCGCCGTCAAGGCGGCATAGTCGGCAAACCAGCCGGCACTGTCGCGATTAATCCAGCCGCCGAGGTCGTCGAGATGCTGCGGCAGGTCCCAATGATAGAGGCAAAGCCACGGCTCGATGCCGGCGGCGAGCACCGCATCGATCAGCCGGTCGTAGAACGCGAGCCCCGCCGCGTTCGGGGCGCCACGCCCGGACGGCAGCACCCGGGGCCATGCGACGGAGAATCGATAGGCGCCGACGCCCAGGTCGCGCAACAGGCCTATGTCTTCGACATAGCGATGGTAGTGGTCGCAGGCGACATCCCCGGTGTCGCCCCCGGCGATGCGGCCGGCCTGGCGGCAATGGGTGTCCCAGATGCTGGCGCCGCGGCCGTCCTCGCGCGCCGCGCCCTCGATTTGATAAGCCGAGGTGGAAACGCCCCAGGTGAAATTGGTCGCGGCCTTCCCGGTCGGATCGCGCTTGTTCGGCATCGCGTCACCGTTCTTGGTGGGATGGTCGAGGCTAACCGTCGTGCGCCGCCGCAACATGACTTAAATCAAAGCGGCGGTTCCGAGCTGCGGATCGTTGCGCCGCGGTATCGATTTCTCGCGATGGTTACCCAGCCGCTCCCGCGGCAATTGATCTCGATCAAGGCCAGAGCGGCACACGGCGTCTAACTTAGCGACGCAATACTCGAGCCGATGCCGATCGCGAAGCCACCATGGTCATGATCGTTGTAATGCTTCTCGTGCTGGTCGGCGCATTCGGGCTGATGGCGGCGCTTGTCTATTTCTCCGAAACGGTCATCGCGTCGCCGGAAGGGCCGATCGACAACGTCGACATGGAACAGGCCGACGCGAGCGTCGAAGGTTAGCCATGGCCGTATACGCGCTCTTGATCCTGGTCGCCGCCTTGGTGATCTATCTGTTTTACGCGGTCATCCACCCCGAGCACTTCTGATCGCACCCCGGAAACGCCATGACCGCACAAGGCTGGCTGCAGATCGGACTGACGCTGCTGATCGGCTTTTTCGTCAGCATTCCGACCGGCCGTTACCTCGCCAAGGTCGTGACCGGCCTCCCGACAGCCGTGGATCGCATCTTCGATCCGTTCGACAAATGCATCTACGCGCTGATCGGCGGGCGCCTGTGTGCCCGCGCGATGGATTGGAAATCCTACACGCTGCACATGCTGGCGACTAACCTCTGCATGGCCGTCATCATCTTCCTGATCTTGGTGTTCCAAGATCATCTGCCGCTCAACCCGCGCGGCTTTCCCGGCATGGAGCCGATCCTCGCCTTCAACACCGCGATCAGCTTCATCACCAACACCGACTGGCAGGGTTACGGCGGCGAGACCACGCTGTCGAACTTCAGCCAGATGGCGGCAATTACCTTCCCGATGTTCACCTCCGACCACCGGCTTCGTGGTCGCCATGGCGTTCATCCGCGCCTTCACGATGAAGAATGGCGCGAACCTCGGCAACTTCTACCGCGACGTGACCCGGTTCACGACTCGCGTGCTCCTCCCCGTGGCGTTCGTGCTGGCGGTGGTGC
>Ga0187784_10001879_pt1 | contig 16799 bp, 26 predicted proteins | sample 1015_SJ02_MP15_2_FD_132964 | JGI IMG/M metagenome (GOLD analysis project Ga0187784, IMG submission 132964) | Tropical peat soil microbial communities from peatlands in Department of Meta, Colombia - 1015_SJ02_MP15_20_MG | ecosystem: Environmental > Terrestrial > Soil > Wetlands > Peat | place...
ACTTCGCCATACACTGTATAATCTTGGTGAGACTTGCACCAAAGTTCGATCCACGGATTATGCCCAAGTGCTTTCCTCCAGATGTTGTCTGAGCCGGGAGCTTTCCACAGCTTACGTGACCCAGCATACATGCGCTTACCATCCCACAGAAACCTAGCGTTAGCGCCGTGAATTTTCTCAGTGGCAACTACGATATCCTCAGGAGTAAATGCGCCTACAAAATTTTTGTAAGCTTCCACATCGTATGTTGGAGGTGCTATAACTGGAGCAGGTTCGTTTTCTCCAGATTTACGAGGATCAGGCCGGAAATAATTCACTATCGACCAATAGATGTATTTGACCCAACCCTTCAGTGTAGTAGGACGTTTGCGCTTTGAGGTGCGAAGAACAGGTTCATCTTCGTAGTCATCCCAATGAGTGAATCCCAGTTTTTCAGCAACGTCATCTCCTTCATGTACCGTAGCCACAGGCGTACCGAAATGTAGCGGAGAATCAAACGTCATTAGTTCATCTTTGAACTCAGTGATAGGCATCACTAGACCTTCGCTGATTGCCTTACGAAATTTACGCACTGTAATTCTGCGTTTACGAAGAGGTACTTCTTTTGTTTCTGGTACATCTGCCCACAAGAATGCGAACTGCGGAGCTTCCGGCACAACGGTGTTCGGCTGAATGTATAAGGCAAGATCACCCTCTTTGAAATCGGACAGTTTTACGACTACCTGATACCCACCAACCATGGTGATACCAATGGTATCAGCATTGGGTACACGTTCGATCTTTCCTATACGAATGATTTTTACTTTATGATTTTCAATTCCCATCGGTTTGGTTCCCTTCTTTGTCAAAAATTGTGACTGGAATTCCACTTTGTTTTGCAAGATTAATGGAATGAAGAGTGCCTTTACTTTCTCCATCTCAGAACGCAACCAGCCTATCGCTGTTTTTTACTATTTCTATGTTACGTAAAAACCCAGCTTTCTTTCCATGTTTTTCCCAGTCCGGGAGGAAGATTAGTGTTTGTAAACCTAGTATTCTTGCTATGCTTTCGGCAATACTATCCACTCCGCGTGCCCCTCCACTAATCACAGTTGTATTGGTAGGTAAACGCATCACATATTTGACTACTTCAAAAGTACATGGGTAATTACGTGAGCCGACTATCGCTACTCGCATAGAATCCTCCAAGGGCAGCATAGCGTCTTAAAAATGCAACTTCGGATTGCTCAGGTGTCCATGGATCAATTTTATCTGGAATGGGTTCTATTCCTTCAGCATCATCGATCTTGGCTAAACATGGTCTGTATTCTTCTCTGAACAGGTCTCGTTTTTCTGTGACTAACATCTTCTTATCGGCCAACTTCGTTGACCATGGTTCTTCTGTGTCTAGCCCGAATCTAGGAGCAATGGCTTCTTTCCAAGCCAAATTCTCGTAAAACCTATATACACCCATGAAAGGAGCGCGTTTCAAAGGCCGAGGTATATCTACACAATATGCTTCCGCAGCATCATGCAGAAGAGTGTGTAGTGTAGGCCACAAATAACTAGCTCTGACACTGTGCTCGGCCACGGAATAGAACTTGTTGATCGATCCTGCATATCGACAGAGTTTGCTAAGGTTGTGAGCGATGTCCTCAATAAACACGTCTTCGGGCAGAGGCCACTGATGAACAAATTTGGCCCCCGACCAAAGATGGATATAAGGAAGGTCTTCGCCTTATCACTAACCGAGCTAGCTTGTTGTAGAGAGGAAGTAGTATCATTTGTCTCGCTTTCTAGCTTGATCAACTTTTCAATAGCTTTGCGTATAACTTGAAGCGCCTTAGGGTTATCCCTGAGAAATGTCTTCAAATTATCCTAACCATTTGCAAGGCATTCTTTTCCTATCGGCTTGTCTTTTTCATCCTTGTTTCCTAGGTCGTAATAATACCAGCTACCAGACATCTCGAACAAACCACGCATGGTAGCGTATTCAATTGTCGATCCTACTTTGTCCAAACCCGGCTCGAATTCGGTCTCAGGGTAGTACAATTCAAGATCAGTCTCACGCAGAGGAGTTGCAACTTTGTTCTTCACTGCCTTAATATGCAGCGTATGACCAACTAGGCGATCTCCCGGTTGAACCTTAATTTCTTTTCGTCGTCTTACGTCCAATCGAACCGAAGCATAAAACTTAAGAGCGCGTCCACCTGTAGTTGTCTCTGGACTACCAAACATCACACCGATCTTCTCACGAATTTGATTAATGAATACCAGAGTCACATTGTTTTTCGCGCATTTGCCTGTGAACTTACGGCAGGCTTGTGACATAAGTCTTGCTTGGAGACCTACTACAGCGTCTCCTATTTGCCCTTCAAGCTCTGCTTTTGGTACAAGGGCAGCAACGGAGTCCACAACGATAAGACTGACGCACTTAGAGTCAATCAGTTTTTCAACAGTGTCCAAAGCTTCTTCACCGTTGTTTGGTTGGCTTAGTAGTAGGTCTTCAATATTAACACCTAGTTCCTTAGCATAGAATACACTAAGTGCATGCTCTGCGTCAACGAAGGCCGCAATTCCACCAAGGGCTTGTTCTGCGGCAACGATTTCCAAAGCCATAGTTGTCTTGCCACTGGATTCAGGCCCATATATTTCAATGATCCTGCCGCGAGGTATACCGCCTACGCCTAGAACCTCGTAATCTAGCGTAGGAAGCTGCAATGGAATGCAGGGGATTATCTTCCTGATTCTACTCCCTAACCGGACAAGGGTGTTAGACGATTCATGCGCTTTGTCCAATTGACTAGAAATGACCTGTAAGCGTTTAAATTTTTCTTCCCGGCTGATCGGAGCCTCAACTACTATTTTCTTAGGCTCTTCTTTTTCTTTCTTTCTATAGAAGGGCATTTTTCCTTTTACCTTTCCATCCAAACACATCAAATGCAAAGTTAGTACCTAGTTTGTCCATCTCCCTCCAAAGCCAAGGGTAAAGTAAGGGGTAGCCAATATGTTCGTAGTATAGTTCCCATGCCCATAAGCAACGGTTACGAGGTAGATGATACCAAATCGTTAGCAAACATTGCATCCAACAGTAGGACGAGTGCGATAACATCCAATTCCATAAATCTTCAGGCTTTTTTTGAAATGTCATTATTCCTTTCTTGGTAATTCAGTCTTTCGCAATTGCAACAGAGTATGGCATTTTTTCCGTACTCAATTTCATCCATGGATACGAATACTTTTTCTGGGTGCTTACACCATTTGCACTCTTTGTCTGCCACAAATTTGGGCGTGGTAGGACAGTCGCGCTCCACTATAAAAGCATCCTCACCGTCAAATACTGTCAGAAGTAGTATTGGTCTCTTCTCGGCTAGGCCCAATTGATATGCCCTGAATTCCGACTTGCTCATGGTTAAAGTCTGTTTCTTCATTCAGTTTATCCATTTCTTGATTGACGTAACGCCGAAGCATTTTCACAAACTTGCTCCCAAACTGAACTTCGACACCTTCTGGGTCCGCATCCAAGAGCTTATGAATGTAGGGCAGATCAATAACACCATTCATGAAGTGAGCTTCCCAGCATCCTATGCAGTTGTTCTTGGGAGGATCATAAGGGTTGAGTTTATGACCACAAGATTTTACAATGGCATGTTGTATAGTCATGTATTGCTTACGAAGTTGTCCAAGTTCTTTGCGTGAAATTGTTTTCTTTTCAGGCGGTTTTTCTCCGGGTTTAGCCAGAGTAATCGTGCTTTGTACTTGTACTGCTTCTGTTTGGTCAGTCATTATTTGCTTTCACCATGAAGTACAATTTTCGGTATGACCCTCCTAAGCTAAGCTTTGCTTCTAAGAATTCTTTGCCTAGAATATTTCGGATCATCGGTGTTACTTCTGTGTACTTATTAGGATCATCTTTGATTAAATTTATGAAATCCTCGTAATATACGTCGAGAACTTTTTTTGCATGTAGTTCTACATCAGATATAAAATCGATAGCATCAGTGTTGGTTCCTCGAAGTTTTTCTCTTCCAGATTCCTTGATTGCTGCATAGAGTGCGAGTACGTTGTGGAAGGCAACGTCATATCTTTTTTCAAACTTCACTGTACCTTTCTTAATCTGCGTCCATACTCGGCCATAAGCAAGGCTTCTGCTCGGCCATCGTCTTTCTTTCGGTTTAATTGTCCTGCTACTGTTGGAAAAAGTTGCATGGCCTTGAACCTTGATGCGTCCTTCTCTTTGCCTTGATCAGCCAACATTTCTTTTTTCCAGCGTTGAGGACTGGGCATTTCCAGAGATAAACCCAAAGTAGCAATGATACCTTCCCACATTCCCAATCCTTCTCCGAAGGTAAAAGAAGAACTTACTCCTTGTTTAGGCATTGAATGAACGGATTCAAGTATGACTATAATGCTACTTCTATCTCCAATGTTTTTGTCAATGAAATACTGGAGTAGTCTTACCATTCCCGGCACACTGTATTTGCGTTTAGTTTTGCTTCCTACCACAGTCATCGTAGGAGTGTCGAATACTTCAACCTCTTCTTTTCCAAATGTTCCCGGTTCACCTCGTTTGAGAGCAGCGGTAGCATCCACTAAATTGCGTTGATAGATAGCAGCTACAGCACCATTAAGTCCGGGATCGATCCCAATGTACATCATTGTAGATACCTCACTGAAAAATATATACCTTCTTGGTGAAGTCTATGATCTAGAGCCGCAGGGATGAGCCAATGAAGGTTGCTGATCAATTCTTTGCTATTTTGCAAAGCCTTCACAAGGTGAACTTCTATAGGTTCATTAGTCATAGATTTTACTGCGCCTATAACCTTTGAATCAGCAATCCAGTATACCCAACATTCCCAATCAATACCGGACATAAAACCATAATAGTGCCAGTCTTCGGTTTTGACTCCGGTCTCTTCCTCGAATTCCCTTATTAATGCAAAGTAGGGTAATTCTCCTTCTTCAATGTGTCCGCCGACACCGTTGAGTCTTCCTGCCTGCCACAGGGGGCGTTTCTTACGGATTAACACTACCCTCTCCCCTGTGTCGTCAAAGGCAAATCCTAGAACGTACTTAGTCAAGGCCATCCTCTCCTTCTTCTTCTTCTTATTCTTCGTAGTTTACTTCACACGGATCAGGCTCAGATACGATTTCGATTGGAAGAATGGCGAATTCCTTACCGCGCTTTACTGCGTAGTTGATCTTGTTCTGCTTCTTCAATTCACGCAGGGCACGCTCGATGGTGCGCTGTGGAACCGTTTTTCTGGTCTTTTCATTCACGAAGGCAATCAAGGATTCCTTGGTGAAGATAACGTCTTTTATAGAGCTAAAGAATGCTACAATTGCTTGTCTCGCTGTCATTTTTTCTCCTTTAGAAATTTCCTTCGTCAACTTGGAACACTCTTAGTCCTAGTGACCTGTACATTTCTACAACTTGTTTGCGATCCTCGAAGACTCCAACGATTGTTTCAAGGTCTTGCTTGGTTGGAAAAGCCTTCAACAGAAGCTCTTTTTTTAGGATATCATCAGGTCGATGATCACCTTCTTTTCTCATATGAAGAGTGTAGTCGCCTTCAATTTCTAACCAGCCTAAATACTTATGAATGCTGACTACAGTTTCATACTTTATCTCATCGCTTCTGCCTGTAATAAAAGCGATTTTGAAACCTGCTGCTTTCATTGCAAGGGCTATGTCAATAACGTTCCAGATTGGAGCATCGTCGGCACAGGATTTGAAGAAAGCTTTCCAGTCAGGTGTGAATCCCTGATCCATCTTAGCAAGCTCAGGTTTAATTAGATGCATGCGATGGCTGATGTCAAAGAGCGTACCATCCAAATCGAAGATCACAGTTCGGTTGGTAGGATCGTAAAGCCTCATTCTTTTATCTCCTTAACCTCTTGGATTTGAGATGTGGTTACAGTTCCTACGCCTTCAATCCAACATTCCATGTACATCCCTCGGCCTAGAAAGTCAAGCTTAATCATGCTACCTCCAAAAGTTGATCCGGGAATTGAACACTTTCTAGGAGTAGGGCAGTAATTCTTATTGCCGCTGATGTATAGACCGTTTTTTCGTCGTTCAACTAGGTAGGCGGTATTACGGGTCTGCACTAGGAGTTTCTTTCCTACTTCTAATTTATCAAGGTGTGCTCCACCAGCCGTTTCGCTTTCCTCAATGGCGTCATTGACTTCATCGGTTAGGTTTGGGTGTCTCACTTTTTTACCTCCGTAAATTTTAGAGCTTCTACTGCGTAAAGGTCTCGCATAACAAAGCTCTCTCGTGGAGGATCGTCGTGCTTAACATCGGCTAGTTTATTGAGCAAAGCTGCGGTTTGCAAGTAGTAAGCAAGTGCCTTACTACGTACCGTTGTCAATCCTTTGTTGGCAACTTTCTTGAGCGTCTTTGCGTAGTGGTTGAGGTACTGCTGTTCTACCTGCGTGATTGTCATTATTTCACTCCTAAAGTTTTCTTGATTAAGGCAAAGGTTTTCTTGTCAAACTTAGCACAACCCAATTTTTCTTCGAGAAATGCTGAAAGGAATGTATTTCCATTCGTTTTCTTCTTGAAATTTACCATAGTGCAAAGCTTTGAGGGTAACAGTTCTGGCACGAGACTTGTACGCATTTCTAAAATCAGCAGCAGTAACAAAAAACCTACGTCCATAGAGATTTACTTCAGAATCTTTTTCAATTAACCGAGACGCGCTGAGTAGGTATTTCCTTGGCTTTAAAAATCTTGTTCCTTTAATGATCATATCGAAATATTCTCCTGTGGAAGTGATTTGTTTACCGGAGCCTCTGTTGGTAATGCAGTATTCGGCTCAGGTTCCTTCATCAATAAGGCATTGTAGTTAGTTTTTGGTCTTTTCTCTATTTCTGGGTACGATGTGAACCTGCTTTTGGCACCTTCACAGCGTAAATAGGTAAAACCACCAGCAGAATACCGAGTAAGACCAACGGTAAAGCGCGTCTTTTCCTCGAAAGACTGATGACCTTCTGAAAAACCTTCGGCTTCTTCTGCGTACTGGCTCTTTTTCAATTCTCCTACCACAGCACGCCACATCGTGATCATGCAGTCACAATCCTTAGCGACCTGTGAACTGCCGTCAACATCGTTGGTGCCGATGATTTCACCTTTGTCAATGCGCTTAGGTTGCAGGATACGAATCAATTTGATTAGTTTGTCCTTGGCAATCTTAGCTGTTTGTTTACTGATCTGGCTGAGATGGATCGTCCTGTGGTTTTGATTCCTCAGGGTCATATCACAGAGCAATTGCAGGTTATCGATCATTACCCATTTCACACCATAACGCCTAATACAATCTAATACAAGCTTGTAGACATCATCAGGGCTTGTAATGGCCTGAGGGTAAGCGAAATATAAATCAGCTTTTCTCTCTTGCTGGATTGCTCTAGCTTGTTTTACTGCTTCTTTAAGTTCTTCTAGCTTGGCTTTGGCTTCAGGTGATCCGGGTTCTGTAATATCGTCCGAGAATCCGGTTACTTTTGAAACCCACTTACGAACCAATCGAGCAGGAGCCATTTCTAAGCAAACAATCAATCCGGGTTCATCATAAGTGCTTACCATGTCATCTACAAGGTCCAAGCCAAAGGTTGTCTTTCCTACTTTCTCTGGGGCGCATATATCGATAACATCGCCGTCCTCGAAGCCTACCAGTCGATTAATTTCTTTCCACTTGGTGACATAACGAGGAGCTAGGTCTTCTCTGCTTTCTAGTTCATCTTCCAGTTTGGATAGTGCATCTGCCGTAGATGTAACTCCTGTTACATCAAATAAGGTAGCAGACTTCTTCAGTTCTTCAAACTTCTCAAGTGTTCCACCTCCATGCCGGAACCATTCGTTAATGTCTTTGCCGGGACGTGTACCTCCAGTTTCTAAAGGAATTTCAAATGGAGGCAGAACAATCTTAAAGCACTTGTCTATACCAATGCGTGAAGCTAGTTCTTGCGAAGCTTTAATGCCTACCTTGTCATTGTCATAAAGGATGTAGATTTTAGGAGCTATTCTGTCTAAAGCTTCGATCCACATTGCTTTATGAATGTTTGCGCCGGGAACTCCAACCACATTCTTAATGCCGTTAGACAAGCATGAAATGCAATCCGGCTCTCCTTCTACAAAAACGATTTCTGTGCATTGCTCATTGAGAATTTCTCCATTGTAAAGTGGAGCATCCCAGCCTTTCGGACAACTAAAGTCTTTTTCTGCTGGAGGCAAAGATCGATACTTCGCAAACACAATGTTCCCATTCACAAGGTATGGGATTACCAAAGCTGTAACTTCACCGCAAGACTTAAACCATACTTTCTCTTTGAGACCTAGCTTCTGTTTCTCGATAATATCTTGACTAAAGCCTCGAACGTTAAGAAGATAATCCATTGCGTCAGGATTACCTACTAATGCTGCGTGGCAACTAGCAACATCAGGTAGAGGATCAACTTGATCTTTCCCTTTACCAGCCCATTCGTTACGAGATTGAACACCTTGGATACTATCACCAAGAGCTTCTTTGAGTGTAACTAGGTTTCCGGTTTTGCCACAATGATGGCAATACCAAAGACCATCTTTGTTCCCAGTAACACATACATAGAGATGAAAATTTCCATGATTGCACAAAGGACAATATTCTACTTTTACTTGTCCATCGTTATTGTCAGACCATGCCCATCCTTTTGAAACGATGTAGGCTAATCCTTGACTTTGTAAAAGATTATCAGGGATTGGATTCATTTTACCTTTCGTGGTTCTGCCATTATACTACTATCTCTTCTTGTTCTGCAACAGGTTCTATTATGCGAGTTGCTATGGCATCATCGTGCCATTCATCCCAGAAGTCAAAGCGTGGATCATAGTTCGGTCCACCTCCACCCGGAGGAGGACTGACAGGATCATTGCCGGGGCCATTCCAACCACTACCGTCGCTTTCATCTTCGCTATCATTTTTGTGCTTTTGATAATCAATGATAGCCATGATGATAAAGAATAGTGGTAGTCCTATGATCGTAATGAATGTGGTCCACAAAAGAATTGTGACCAATATGTAGATGAAAAGATTCATTAGTTCACCGCCTTGGTTGTTTCAGAGAACATCTTGTATCCTAATTCTGTTAATCGAAACACACGGCAAGTTCTATTTAAACGAGAGTATACTGAAGAAATAAGCATGTTGAACATGCCTTGGTCGTTAGCATCTTCAATCAAATTTAAATTAACCAATTCTTCAGTATTCTTGTTACTTATTACTCTGAGACTGTAGACATCGATAGGGTCATCCGGGCTAGGGATTAAAACAACAAGCGTGGGGTCTGCCTTAGCCATATTCGTGAGAACGTCAAGTTGCCATTGGTTAAGGGCGGAGTATTCTAATCTTCCATCCGGTGTATCTACTTTTTCAAATGACATTATCCTCTCCTCGCTTTCAACAGATTTATCGCCAATTGAGCCTGACCTGAAGTTAAACCTGTTCTTAGTTTACACTTTGGACACAATCCACCTACAGGTTCTGGGGCATCTTTGCATACGCACCAGACTAATTTCTTTTTACCCCAGCCCCATATTAGTTTTCGGATATATTGCTTTTGTGGGTCTGAGGCAGGACGGTCATGCCATGGGGCTTCTCGTGTCATCACTTTCATACGCTCACCACGACAGCGCCGGATCACGTCGTCTGCAATTTCAAAAGCCTCTTTCAAGGTTTTGAACTCACCAAGTTTTCTTTCTTGGCTCACAGATGTAATACTCAGTTCGTACTCATCCAGATCATTAGGTATGATATGAAGTTTTTCATGCAGGAATTGCTGGGTTACAGTTTTGTCCTGCTTCATTTGATCACGAAGTTCTTTTTTCTCAGGAATAGACAACACAAACGATCCATCCTGTGATGCCATCCAAGCCAGCTTTGAATACTCCTTCACTTCTTCTGGGTATGGATTGGAGAACAAATCTATGGACTCTATATATTGCTTCACATCAGCAATATCTTTTAAACCCTTGAAATTTACGCTAGGGTATTGTTCTTGCAGAGACTCTAGCGTTTCCGCTGCTACTACTAAACTTTCTCCGTGTAAATTCATAGCAGGGTCAAGGCCACAGAGAGTTGGCAGTGTGACAAGGCTGCATTTCTTGTAGTTATCTACCATGTCCAACACTATGCAATCCAGTTTGTCGGGAGCAATACGAGTTCCTCGTCCTACCATCTGTGTGTACAAGGTGCTACTTTGTGTAGGACGTGCCATTATTATGCACTTAGTGTGGGGCGCGTCAAAGCCCTCAGTTAAAAGCGCACAATTGCACAGTACAGTAGCGGCACCAGTCGCATACATACGGAGTTTATCAGGGCGTAATTTATCATCTCCCCATATAGGTTGTGCAAGAACTCCAGCACGTAAAAACTCGTCAGCAACATCTTTTGCATGCTGTACATCAACGGTAAAACAAAGTGTTGGTCTGTTTTCTGCATGTTCTTTCCAAGCTTTTACTATGCCTGCGTTGCGGGTCTGCGTATTGACAGTAATCGCCAGTTCGTCTTGTTTGAAGTCCCCCGCCACTTTCTTAACATCATCAAGGTTAGTAGTTGTAGAGACACGGAATCCTCGTAAATGGCTTAACCAGCCATCCTTGATACCCTTGCGTATAGGGTAGCTGAAAACTATCTTATCGAAGACTTTTTTCAACGAAACCAAATCACCATCCTCGGTTTGCCGATTGTGTCTTTTAGGGGTAGCAGTCAACCCGAGGAGAAGGCGTTGATTTGTCTTCTCCAATACGCCAGCTTCCGTTAGGATATTCATGTAACTGTCTGCGATTGAATGATGGCACTCATCTATTACTATGGTGGAAATATGTTCCCAGAACTTCTTCATGCGCTCCGAGCCAGACCTGCCGATAGTAGCATTGCAAGCTATGATTACGTCACAATCTAAATCCGCTCGGCTCTCTGCTTTTTCGATACCCACCTTTAGGTGAGGATTGTATTCAACGATCTTGTCCCGCGCCTGTTTGATCAGTTCCTCTCGGTGAGCAATGAATAACATTTTTCCCGGAAGTATTTCTTTTAATCTCTCAGGGAGTTGAGCCGCAATAACCGTTTTTCCCAGCCCCGTTGCTAGCACCAGAAGTTGCTTTCTGATGCCAGCTTTGTAATTATCCACTATAGCATCGAGAGCAGCTTGTTGGTAATCTCTAAGCATATGTTTGTAACACCCACTTTGCTAACTTTAGAAGCTCCTCTGGGGTTGCATTGTTTTTAAGGAAGTTGGCCTTTTGAGACATTACTAAAATATTGCCGGGAACATATCCTTTTGCTGGGATTACTTTATCCAAACTTGGAGAATTGTCATGCATACGCCCCTTACCCTTGACTAGTGGAATTCCAAGTATCGGGCAAATCTCAGGAATTATGATGTCGGATTTAGTTATCGTACAAGGTACATTTTGTTTCCTTGCCCTTGCCCTAGCTCTAGTCAACATGTGTCCAATGTAGTTATGTTGACGCCAGCGTCTAGTTCGTTTAACTGCCTCAGATGCATTATGCTTATCTGCCATGACCGAATACCTCCAATGTTCAAAATGGCGGATTTCTTTTTCTAATGGTGCAAGTTTCATTTTACTACCCAGCGAGGATACGCCATGGTTTCCCCTTTGATTGACGTTGTTCTTTTGGGTAGTCTTTTATGTGACCACCGTAGTAATCCATCATTGTCTCTCCGGTTTAATCATAATGTGAAAACACTCCCTTTCTTCAAGGGCTAGTACTAGGCCATTCAAAGCATATCCCATGATTATATCACGCATCCATTGCTGTTGTTCTCGGGTCATATTGAATTTACCAAAGTCTACCGTTGACCCAGCCAGATGCGATGACATTTTTTCTCCATGGGCAGGAGCAGCAGCACGGTTGATATGCAAGAGTCGCATTTGAACTTTTACTGTGCGTACTGCTGAGGAGAGTACCAAAGGTTTACCAAATTCAAGATAGTAAGCCTGTGATATCTCGTTTAAAAACGGTTGCACCCACGGTCTAATTAGTCTTCTATCTCGGGGCAACCGTGGACTAATTCGGAGGGATTGAGACTCTTGTATACTAACAAGTAGTCCTTCCACGGTTGCCCTATGCAAATCTTTGTCAGTTTTGAATCTGTAAAGACCATATTCATCAACCCAAGTATTCTGCTCAACTAACGATGCATGCCCATAAGGAAACATAGTAGTTTCAAAATGATTCTTATGATGTTTATGAGAAGTCAAAGCCATTACTGGCATTGACAATAACAAAACCAGAATGACTGTTTTCAAGTTTATTCCTCTTCGATGTGGTAGATTTTTTTGCCGTTTTTTAAAACGTATTCCAGATCGTAGCTACTGATGGTTTCTACGTTGCCATCCACGGTTTTGACTTCGATTTTCCTATGCCGCTTAACTTCTTGGCTTGGTTCGCAACCGGGACCGCTCAAAATTTTTACATGGCGGTACTTGTCCGGCAGATACTTCACGTTGACTTTCTTCAGGACTCCTTCAAGCCCTGCTATGTTGATTCCGAAGTCGTTCAAACGTGCCTCCAAGTTTTTCTTAGGCGTATGGCTGAAATAGTAGCATCGGAAACGCCTAGTAGCTTTGCTAAAGTACGTCCGGGTTTTGTACATTCTCGGATGTATTTGACAAGTTTTTCTGTTAACTTAGTAGAGCCATTCTTTTCACCGACGGCATTTCTACGATGGCGTAAATCACGGTCTTTAACATTGTCTTGCTGTGTACCTTCATAGAGGTGTGTTTGCCTTACACAACGAGTGTTATCACAGCGATGAAGAAGATTTTTCCTAGGAAAGTGCCCAGTGAAAAATTTCCATGCAACACGGTGTGCTTTTTGATTGGTTCCCTCGTAATTGAACCTGCCATAACCATCGGCATCGATCCCAGCAAGCCATTGCCAACAAGGACCAAGTTCAGGAGCGTGAATTGGAGTAGGACCATGAGTATCTATTTTTAACCAAAAGCGTGCTTCTGTTTCGTTCATTGTCCGGGTCTCCAATCTCCGTTAATACGGAATGTTATTTCGTCATCGATAAGCAATTCAAGATACCCTCGGTGTACAGCATCATGGCACCAAGTGCAAAGTGTGATCAAATTCCAAAGTTCGTCCGGTCCACCTTCGCTCCTAAATATAATGTGATGGACATGCAGACTTCCCCTGAATTTACAATGTCTACATGCCCATCCATCCCTACCTAGAACTTGATGGCAAAGCTCTGCGTAATCATCCTCGGACAGTCTTGGAAACACGGATACCTGCTGCTTTCAAAATCTTATCCCAACTATCTACACCAAACGTTCGGCATCCAATTTTTCTGAATCCACGAGAAAATAGAAAATGTGAACCTTTGACAACCATCCCATTTTCACGAGCAATTTCGGGATTTACCGAAGTAATAGCAATTATCTCAGAGTTGTTTTCGTATTCACTTTTGATTGCGCTTAATGATACTTGGTATCTTACTTTTGAAATAATACTACCTACATCTTCTTTCAAGTGAGTCTTCGTAAGTGTGAGGCTTTCCCCTCGTATATCTCTAATTTTCATTGTTTTGCTCCTTGTATGTCACTCAGAATTTCTTCCTGCTGAAGCTCGGCCATATCAGCCGCAGTCACCAACTTTTCAATTCGTATCTGTTCCCAGTTCTTTCCGGGATTGTTCTTCTGATCCTCGAACTGTGTCTTTCGTTGCTTCAGGTTCAACCAGATCATTTGAAGTATCCTCCACTTCTATGTTTCCAACTAAGAAATCAGCGCATATGGTTTCAAATACAGCCCCATTGCTGTATTCTAAAGCTGTACCAGTTTCTTTATCTCTTCCTGCACTACCCAACATTTTTCTGCACAATTCCATGGCAGGTAAAATTACGCGATCACGAACCGATTTTTTTACAGGGAAGGCAGGCATCCAGACCATAGATTCATCACCGACTTCGCCTTTGAGCTTCTTAACTTCTTCTTCGATTTGCTCTGCCGTCATATCGAAGGCGTTGCTGAATAGGTTAAGGATGTGATCAGATACAGGCTCGTTTGTTTTGGTCTCTGGGTTGAACCAATAATCCTCCGGTTCCAGCCTCGTAATTTCTTTGAGTTTCGTTACACCGACAAGCTCATAGTCTTTGCGAGGAATATTCATCGCTCGACACACCTGTACTATTCGCACTAGGTAATGAGCTTTACGCTGCTTGATACCTAGTTCTCTCCAAGCGTAATCGTACAGGGACTCAAACCCCCAAGCACGGTAGTAAAGATTGATTTTCGCTACGTACAATAACTCGGCCACATCGAAGGTTGCCGCAGTGATATTGGTTGCAAGCGAAGATAAAATCTTTCTGACTGTTGCCGTCCTACCTGCTATTTGTTCTCCTATAATCGCTGGGGTAATAAATTGTTCATTCATGTTAGTTTTTCAAAATGCTGTTCCTACATTAGTAATCCCTAAAACTTCATTGGATTTGTCGAAATGACATTGCCTACAAAACTGAGTTGTTGAGGGTGCTGCATAAGGACTCCAAGCCGCACTTGGGTTGTACGGAGAGTTAACAAAAAAGTACGTCGCATAGGTGCCCGATGTATTGCCTTTAATTGCTGATAAACCAGTGCTGGCTGAATAGACATTCATTTGATGCTGATTATGACAAGTAGTACAAACCACATAAGGTACTTGATTTACAGTATCAACCACCATGGAATTTACAGCAGGAGCACCGTAGTTACTGAGAAATTCTGCATATTGACCTGTTGCAGTCCAAGTAATCTTAGTTCCTGAAACAGAATATGCCAACCCATTAGTCGAAAGAGACTTATCAACAGAGGCAATAGTTGCAGCCGGACCAACGGGGTGATCATTGAGATAATCTCCGGTAGAACCACCATCGTTCCCTAGCCAAGTTGGAATAGGCGTAGTACCGTACAACGGGCCTTTGGTACTATATACACCGTTTCCATTAGGCAGTAAGCCACTTGCCTGTTCAAAAGATTGACCTGTCATCATGGCTCCTTTAGATACGTTTCCGTCATGACAGCTTAAACAAGTAGCGATACCAGAAACGACAGGCAGAGAAGTGTTAAACCATTGTTGTCCTCCACCGAAATTGACAGTGAAGCCATTCCCGCTATTAGCAAAACCTCCTCCAACTTGCAAGGTTTCTTGTGTGATTATAGATGTGTCTGTTCCCCAAAGGTGATAATCTCCCTCATTTCCTCCTAAGCTGCTAACACTCTCAGAAATCATACCGCCATTTCCGCGTACTCCGCTATGAGGAGCATGACAGGCAGCGCATCCTCTACCTCCGTTATTATGCGCTCCAAGTATGTCGGTGTTAGAAATGAAATTTTGTGCAAATAGATTACCTGAGATTAGAAAAACAAGTATGAGTAATTTTTTCATTTTGTTTTTTCCCCTTTAATCGGTAAGGTGGGGATTGGTTACCCCACCTATCCTTAGCTTACCGCCTTCCAGCGGCAGCGTACATCACTTTGGGTGATGCACTGTCAACGATAGTGCTGTTGGCATTTATTGATTGACACTCCGTAACGTGGCATGTCGGATTCGGCGTGAAGTTAATCCCAGTAAGCATCCCAATCGAAACCGTGACTGGCCCGCAAAAATAGCATATTTTCTTTTCCCTCTTGACTCAGTGGGGCAAGGAAGAAAGGAGGCATATGCTATTTTGGTGGACCAGAAGTGAGTCGAACACTTGTCTTGAGAGACTGCGATTAACCGTTGACACGCTTAATCGAAGGCAACAATACCAGTAAGAGAAACTGCTGGTATTACGCTATTTGGTAATACAGGTATTCTTATTACCCTGTATCCTAAAGTTTTAGCGGTATGATCTTTGATAGTGTCTTGGAGCTTTTCTGACCCGGCCCTGTGACCTGCCCCATCAAATTCAATTAGCATTTTTGTGCTGCTTAATTGCAAATCAAAGATATACTTGCCAAGCTTAAACTCAAATTCATGCGGAATTTTTTGTAGAATTTTCTCTAAGTCTACATATTTCCATGCTTCTCGTACTTTCATTCCTTTGCTTGTGTCCAGATTTTCAACTCTTCCTTTCCTATAGAATGAACGACGAAGGTCAGTAATACTACCAAGACTAGCGCAAGACCTAGAGCAGAACGTTGCTTCATGTTGATTGTCTTTTGTAATAAACTTCTTTTTGCAATGTTGACAATCCTTGGTTATTACTTTGGATTTTCTTGGAGCATTTATTGTTATTGCTCCGCATGAATTGCTACAAAATTGTCTACGACCTAATTTCTTAGATCGGTTCACTTCTTTTTGTGGTCTTTGCACTTCTTTGCCACAGTTCTCACAAAGCACAGTTGTCATTTTCATACTTTCCTCCGTGAAAGGAATTGGAGGAACTTAGTTCACGGGCTAAGTTCCTCCGCTCTTTTCTTTCTCATATGAGAACAGCAGAGAAGAAAGAAAGGAGTTACCAAACTTTGTTATTTCTCTGTTTCAACCTCGAATTGACCAAATGGGATATGTTTGGTTCCCGGTATCAATTTCTGCATACGATGTGCTCCTTCAGAATTCCATGAATGGATTACACCGTAATCATTGGCTTGGTTTCCAAATTTTATACCAAACCACTTGGCTGCGTCTTCGCCGTTTTCTTTTGTACCAAGATCATGATCCCAAAAAACAAAATCGCAAAGGCCACGACCCGATGTGAAATATTGCTTGAATTCTAGCACTGTCTTGCACACTATTAGATCAGGGATTCGTTTTTGAAACCAAGCTATTCTCATTGGACTG
>Ga0187784_10001880_pt1 | contig 16799 bp, 12 predicted proteins | sample 1015_SJ02_MP15_2_FD_132964 | JGI IMG/M metagenome (GOLD analysis project Ga0187784, IMG submission 132964) | Tropical peat soil microbial communities from peatlands in Department of Meta, Colombia - 1015_SJ02_MP15_20_MG | ecosystem: Environmental > Terrestrial > Soil > Wetlands > Peat | place...
AAGTGGGAACCTCCACCGCGAACGCGCTCGTCTGGGTCGACGCTCCGTGGAAGCTCCTCGGGACGAGCGCTCTCCTTGTCAATCCCGACCAGCGCTACGTGGTGGCGGAGTACCGTCGGCGGGACGACCGCGAGCTGATTCTTTCCTCGAAGTCGTCGCTCGCCCGCCTGCGCGCGTGGATCCCCGAAGCCGAGTTCGAGGTCGTCGAGGAACGGACCGGGCGGGAGCTCCAAGGGTTGCCGTACGCCTACCCTCTTCGGCACGAATTTCCGATGGGCGGAGACCTCAGCCCGCCGTCCGGGACGATTTTGGCGGCGAGCGACGTCGGGGACAGCGGAACCGGCATCGTCCCTCTCGTGCCGGGGCACGGACCCACCGACGCGCGGATCGCGGCCCAGGTCGGCGTGACCGGCTGGCCCCTCGTCACGACGCGGGGCAAACTGGATTTCACGCTGATGCACAAGTACGCGGGACTCGACCTCGATACCACGAACGAGTTCGTCGAACGCGACCTCTCCGAGGCGGGCGCCCTCCTGGCACGTCTCCGGGTCAAACGCGGCGTCCCTCATTGCACGCTCTGCGGGACCCCCCTCCTGTGGGTGCCCGGGCGCGCCTGGTGCCTTGAGTCCTCAAGACTGCCGGTGGAGAGGCGGACGACCTTCTCGCGCCTCCTCCCGCGGGAAAGCCTCCCCGGGCAAATGGAGGTGGCTCCGTGGCCGGTCAGCGAGGCGACCCCCACCGAGGACGCCGGCGCGATCGCCCTGCTCGAATGCGCCGGGTGCAACCGGCTCGAAGCGCCCGAAGGACCGACCGCGTGTCCGTGTGGGGGAACGCGTTCGCTGGTCCACCGTCGTCTGCTCCCTTCGAGCGGAGCCGCGTTCTCGGCGTGGGCCCGATTCGACCCCTTCCCGGATGGGGATTCGGTACACCTCTACGTCGGTCAACGCCGCCGTGTCCCTTCGGTCGTGAACCACCTGGCCGCGCTCTCAGGCATCGAGGGTTCGGTCGGTGAGGTCTCGCTCACGGTCGTCCCGACGGTCACCGAGAACGACATGGCGGGGCTCGTACGGGACCACGGGGCCGACGCCGAGCGCGCCGCGCTCGTCCGGAGCGGACCCTCCGAGGCCTCGGGGGGACGCCTCGCGAGCCGCTGCCGGCAAGAGGCACGTCGGATCCGAAGTTGGTGGATGCTCTCGCGCGAAGTGCTCGCTTCGTGCGACCCCGGCATGCTCGCGACGTTCGCGCGTCCCATCGGGGGTTTTTTGAGCGAGTTGGAGGCCGAGGATCGGGCCGTCCTCGCGCGTTGGGAGCGGACGCGGGTCCTCGCGCTCTCGCACTACGACCAGGGCGAACCGAACCTCGTGCATCGCCGCGCCTTCCGTTTCTTGGACAATGACCTCGTACTCTACCACGCGCTCGTCCAGCCGCGCCTCGCGCTCGCCGGGACGCCGACCACGAAGCGCGCGGCGCTCCGAACCCTCGCTCACCTCCTCCAGGGCACCGCCGAAGTGCTGGCGCCGATCCTCCCCTTCACGTCGGAAGCGCTGCATCGCTCGTTCTCCGAGAATCGCACGAGCCTCTTCGAACAACCGTCTTCGGGCCTCGACCGCTCTCTGCTGAACGACGACCTCTTCGCTGCCTGGGACCGGTGGGGGTCGGTGCTCCGGAGCGTCGACCGGTTCCGCCGGAGCATCGGGGTCTCGCGCTCGACCGTTCTTCCCTCCGTGGCGCTCGTGCTCTCCGCGGACGATGCGGCCGGTCGGTTCCGAGAGGACAGGGAGGTTCTCGCCCGGCTCGCCCGGGTCCAGCGCCTCGATATCGGCTCTCCGAAGGAACCTTGGACCGGGCGGCAACGGACCCTGCGACCGATCGAGGCGGAGATCCAGAAGGCGTACGGGAGCCAGGCCTCTCAGGTCATCCACCTCCTCCAGCGTCTGCCGGCGCGCCGATGGGAGGCGGCCCTGGGCCAGGAGGAGCTCTCCGTCGTGATCAACGGGCTCCCGAGGAAGGTCTGGCCGTCGATGGTCGCCCTCTCCGACACCCTGCCGGAGCGCGTGGTCCCGGTGCCGTGGGCGCTCGGGGAGATGTACGCCGAGATGCCGAGCGGGGAATCCGTCTCCCGAAGGGCGACTCCTCCTCTCTCCCCCGACGCCTTCTGGCTCGTACGCCGGCTCAAAGCTCGATTGCGTCCGCTATCGGGAGCCGGTCTTCCTCGGCCCGCGGTCGCCATCGTGACGGCAAAGGACCCGCTCGCGAGCGAACTGCGCGCCGCGGCAGAACCACTCGCTCGGTATCTCGAGCTATCGGAGTTCCGGGTGATGGACGCCTCCGAAGGAGCCCGTCCTCCGAACGCGCTCTTGGGTCGGACGCGTACGGGCGACCGCTGGTCGGTCCACGTTCCCGACCTTCCCGCGCGGCCGCTCCGACAGAAGCACCGCCCGCCGGCGACGAGAATGCCACGGGTCACGGTGGCCGTCTCGGATGCGCCCCCCGCGGTGAAGGAGTTCGACTACGCCGACCCCGCGTACATCGCTCACGAACAGGAGGTCCGCGTCCTGGGGCAGGAGCTCGACGGGCTCATCGGAATCCCTCTCCTGGGACCGTCGAAGGTCGCGCTCGCGTGGGACCATGGTGTCCACAGCGTCGATGAGCTGCGCCAAACTCCGTTCGACACGCTCGCGAGCTTCCCCGGCTTCGGGGGGCCCGTGGCGGCGGCCGTGGTGCTGAAGCTCGGAGGGTCGGTGCCTCCCGCACCTCCCCGACCGGTTCGCCCCTCCGCGTCCGTTCGCGCAGCCCCGGCTCCAATCCCGGAGGTCCTGCCGGTGCAAACGGTCCCCAGCGAATCCCCGATCGTTGTACCGGTGGTAGACCGTTCCCTCGCCCAGGTCGCTCCGTCCGTGCTGGTGCCGGCGGCGGAACCGCTCCGGGAAGAACCCGCACCACTCCCTGAACCCGCTCCCGAACCGCACGCGTTAGAGCCTCTCGCGACCGAAGGTCCGGCAGTCGACACTGGGGCTGCGTCCTCTCCTCCCGTTTCGGACGAGGAGGGGCCGGTCGTGCCGGCATCTCCCCAGCCCACCGAATCGCAAGAGACCAAGGTCGCGGAAGAGCCTCTCCTCCCGGCGTCTGCCGAGCTCGCGGAGCCCCCGGCGGAAACCCCCCCCGAGACCGTTTCGACGCCCTCTCCCCCACCGCCCGAAGACACGGTCCCCCCCGAACCATCGCCTCCGGCTCCCGAGCTCGTCCTCCCGGAGGAGGCCACGGCGGCCCCCGAGCCCTCCCGCTTCCCCGGGACCGAACGGACCGCTCCGCCCGAGCCTGAACCGGTTCCCGAGGCGCAGACAGCCACCTCGGCTCCGGCGGAAAGTCTACCCGAAGAGCAGGAGAGTCCTCCTTCTCCCGGCCCGGGCTCCGAACCAGAGCCGGGCAGTACCGTGTCGCCCTCTCCAGATCTCGACCGCTCGATTCCGTCGAACGAGGCGATCGAGCCGACGGAAGTCGTCGAGCCCGTGGTTCCCTCCGACCTCCCGCAAGAATCCCCGGCTCCCGAGCCTTCCCTCGACGTGAACACAGTACCTGAGCATCCTGAAGCGCTCGAACCCACGGGGGATGTGCCGGTGCCATTCCCTCAGCCGGAAGTCGTGCCGTCCGAGAGCGTGCAGGTTCCGACCGAATCCGTCGACTCGGTCCCTCCCTCGACCGAGGCGAGCGCTCCGCCGTCCGAGCGAGAGGAGCCGCCGGGAGGAGTTGCCGAGGCCTCCCCCGTAACAGAGGCCCCGCTCCCCCCGGCAATCGAAGCGGAACCTCCGACGCCGGAAGTCTCGGCCGAAGCCCCCTCGACGGAGCCCGCTCCCTCACCTTCCCCTACCGAAGCACTGGCGACGCCCGAGATCGTCCCGGTAGCCCTCTCGCCGGCCCCGCCTCCGGGCCCGACCCCCGCGGGAGAGGTCCCTCCGCGCGCGCCGGCTTCTCCCGTCGCGCCCACCGTCCGACCGCCGCCCGTCGTCCCGGCGTTCGTTCCCGCTCCGCCGGAACTTCTTCCTCCGGTCCCCCCGTCGGGGGTGGAACTCGCCGTCGGAGACTCGATTGTGAGCGCTCTCAACGACTTCCTCGAGTCCGCCGCCGCCGGGCACCACGGAGTCTGCGTGGTCCGGGAATCTCCGGAGCGCATTCGCGCGCGGGTAGGTTCGAGACCGATCGAGGTGATCTGGCTCACCAACATCGGACGGGGTCCGGCGCTTCGTCCTTCCGACCTAGAGGGGGTGTTCGCGTTCCTCTGTCGCAAGCTGCTCGAAGAGCGGGTCACGGCGTTCTTCCTCGAAGGGATCGAGTATCTTGTGCGCCTGCACGGGGCGGACGCGGTCCTGACGGGGCTCGTTGAGTTCGACCGGTTGACCCGCGAGAACGACGCGCGGGTCTGGGTGTACCTCGCGCCGGCTCTGATGAAGCCCGGGGACATCGAGCGGTTTCGCGGAACCTTTGGAGCGAGACTCGGCTCACTCTAGCCGTCGGCGCCCGATTTGGCCCCAACCGAAGGTTCATATCTCGCCCCCTCCGTGCGGAGCCCATGCGTTTTATCCTCCGGCGTCGGGCCGGCGGCGTACTGACTTCGAGGCTCGTGCTGGGGTTGACGATGGTCGCCCTACTGCTGACGATCCCGTCGTTCACGAGCGCTTCCGCGCCCGCATCCGGGGCCAGCCTCCCTCACGCCCTCGGTACGACCTACACGGTCACGTGGAACACCGTGGACGTCTCGACGGCCTCCTCCACCTCGTCGGCCCTGTCGGTGGACTTCACGCAGTCGGCGACGGTCTGGTTCAACTGGAGCGGCACGTCGTCGGTGACCATTGCGAACGCCCAGCTCCAGATGTTCTACTTCGGTTTCGCCGTCACGACGCGCACCGTGACCGAGACGAACCCGACCGCGAGCGCGTCCGGCCACATCCCGCTGACGTGGACCCCGCTCTCGATCGCGTACGTGCTCGCGGGTCTCTACAAGATCACCGCGAGCTTCATCGCGCCGAACGGCACGACGATGTTCAGCGAGAACTTCTATCTCCGCGCGACGGCCCTCTACGGGTTCGTAGCGGCCATCCCGATCGTGCTGCTCATCATCGCGATCTACGAGGTGTATGCATTGGTACGCTCCGGGCGGTACGCCATGTTGGGCCGGAAGCCGGCGACGCCTCCGCCTTCGACCCCTCCGCCAAAGACCCCCGAAAGCGCGCCTCCGACGGAGAGTGCTCCCACGGAGGGTGAGACGCCTAGTGCGACGCCGCCCGCCGAGGAGACACCCCCGGCCTCGGGAGGCAGCTCGTGAGCGCGACCTCCCACGGGGCAGCCTGCGGTGTGGTGCTCGGGATCGTGATCGTGATCTTCCTCCAGCAGATCGCCTACCTCGACCTCAGTGACCTCGTTCCGGCGATCGAGTACCTCCTCATCGGGGGCATCGTGGGTGGGCTCCTCGGAGCCGGGATCGGCTACGCGCTCGGACGGAGCTACCTCGCGCGCCACGACGTGGCGCAAGCCACGGCCCCTCCCAAGAACGCGGACGGGCCCTGACCTCGGACGAACGAGGGAGTCGTCCGTCGACGGGGGTCACGACGGCTTCGCGCCAGCGAGCACCCATCGCTCGAACGCTTCGAACGAGTACTCCCGGCCGAGGAACCGCCGGACGAGCTCCCCCGCGGGTCGACTTCCCCCGGGGGCGAGGACCTCGGCCGCGTACCGACCCGCGGTATCGGGGTCCGTGAGCGAGCCTTTCGCATAGAACGGGGTCAACAGGTCGCGGGCGATCACCGCGGACCAGAGGTAGGTGTAGTAGAACGCCGAGTAACCGGTGAGGTGGCCGAAGCTCGCGATCGGGTGATACTCCGGGTTCAGGGTCACGTCGACGCACCGCTCGTACGCTTCCCGTTGCAGCCGCGACGGGTCGAGCCCGACCGGGTCGCGGAGATGGACCTCGAGCGACACGACCGCGAGCGCCACTTGCCGAAGGAACGCCGACGCGCGGCCGACCGCTTCTGCTTCCTTGAGACGAGCGACCAGCGGGGCGGGAAGCGACTCGCCGGTCTCCGGATTCCGAGCGAACCTCTCGAGCGTTGCGGGGTCCCTCGCCCACTCTTCGAACAGCTGGGAGGGCGCCTCGATGAAATCCCACTCGACGAACCCCATCGACGTGTAAAGCCACCGGCGGTCGCCCGACAGCAGGTGGTGGATGAGGTGACCGAATTCGTGGAAGAACGTCACGACCTGGCTGTACTCCATCCGTGCTTCCCGGGCGGGCGTCTTCCCGTCGAAGAAGTTGCAGACCAGCGCCCCCTGTGGGAGGGCGCCGCGCGCCGTGCCCGTGCGAATGTCAAAATGCGCCGCATGGTTGAACTTCCCCGGCCGGGGGACGAGGTCGAAGAAGCATCGGCCGACCGGAACCCCGTTCCGGCGTACATCGAAGGCCTCGACCGTGGGATGCCAGACCTCGACTCCGGGCGCGGGCACGAATTCGAGCTGGAACAGTTCGCGACACAGCGAGAACAGGCCGTCCCGGACGGCGCCGTACGGGAGGTACTCTCGTAACCGGCGAAGGTCGACCCCGTACTCCTCCTGTCGGATCTTGATCGCGTAGTACCCGGGCGGCCACAACCGACCGTCCCAGTCCTCGAGCTCCGTCGCGCCGGGTTCGGACCTTTGCTTGCGGGCGAGGAACCGCGCGAGCTCGACCTTGGACGGACGCTTCAAGAGTCCGGCGACCCGGTCGAGGAACGCGGAGACGACCTCCGGACGCCCGGCCATCTTGTCCTCGAGCGCGAACCGGGCGTAGTCCGCGTACCCGAGACGATGGGCGAGCTCGCGGCGGTCCGCCAGCAGCCGCTCGAGCACCGGCAGGTTCTCCGGGTACGCGACGTTCATGAATTCGAAGAGCAGGCGGCGGCGCAGCTCTCCGTCGTCGGCGAAGCCCATGACGGGGAACAGGTCAGGGTACCTCGTCGTGATCCGGATCTTCCCGTCCGGACCCGGTCCGTGGCTCGCGATGTAGTCGGGAGGGAGACCACGGAGCGCGTCGGGCGAACTCACGACCACCCCCCGGTCCGCGCTCGCGATGTTCGCGCTGAACTCGTTCGTGGTCTGGTCGAGTCGGTTCTCGATCTGGACGATCTCCTCGCGCTCCCTCGGGCTCAGCTCCGCGCCCGACCGACGCATCTCTCGGAGCAGTCGTTCGACGCCGAGACGGGTTTCCGCATCCTCGCGCTCGATCGCGAGGGATCGAAGCCGGCGGTACACCTCGTCGTTGACCCGAAACTCGTTGAAGAACCGGTCCGCGGCCTCCGAGAGATGCCGACCGGCCTCCCGCGTGTCGGCATCCGGGTGCACCTGGAACATCAGGCCCCCGTGGGCGCCGAGGTCGCGGACCGCGACCAGGATCCGGTCGAGCGGCTCGAGAAAGCTCTCGACGGTGACGGGACCGGTATAGGAAAGCAGCTCCGCGAGCCGCGCCGAATCCGCGGCGAGCTCCACCTCGCCCCGTCGTCCGAGCTCCTCTGCGGACAGGTGGAAGGTGAGAGGACCGAGCGACGCGGTTCTGAGAGGAGGAGGGTCGTTCGCGGAGATGCGATTCCGAGACTCCGGTATTCTTTAGGTGAGCGACCGCCCGGACCTTGCGCGTCCAAAGAATAGGATTAAAGGGAAACTATCGGACGATGATTGTTGGCTCAGCGTAGCGGTCCTCGCTCCGAAAGCTCCTTGAGTTCCCCGGACGGCTCGCCACTTCCGGCGCCGCGGGAACCGCCCGGGCGAGAGCGCTCCCCGGCAGATTGGATGGAGACCAGCACCGAGAGCGAGGACGGTTACGTCCTCCGGGAGATCGAGCGCGTTCGCGAAGAGCTCGCGCCTCGGTTCGGCCCCGCACGCCCTTCTCGTGCTCCCGAGGATTCCCACCGCTGGGGCGCGCCCAGCCCGTACCTCGAAGAACGTCTGAACGTGGCGAGGGCCATGGCCGCCCAACTCGCAGCGGAGGCGTCGGACGACCGACTCGTCGCTCCCGGAGTGAAAAGCGCGCTCGAGAGCATCGACCATGAACTTGGGCGTGCCTCCGCCGAGCTCGGGTTCGTCCGCACGGAGGCCTGGGCGGAAGAGTACCCGGACGGAGTCTCCTGGAGGGTCCCGGGGCCGCTATCGCCGATGCCCGCCCACCCGGTCGTCGACCGGAGGGCTTCTGCGATCGCGCCGCACCACCCGGAAGATGCCGGCCCGGTAGGACCCCCCACGGGGTCGTTCGAGGATTTCACCGTGGCCCGCTACAATCGCACGGTGAGCGCGCTGCATTCGCGCCGTCGAGCGCTCGGGTGGGGAACGGTCGCGGCCGCCGCCGGGATCAGCGCCGTGCTGCTCTATCTCACCTTGCGCGCCCACGAGGCGGTTCCGGTGATCTGGCTCGCTATCCTTCCACTGATTTGGATGATCCCGGTTCCGTTCTTCGCCGCGGGATTCCGGGGGACTCACCGGATCCTCCGGCAGGGTCGCCTCGAGCTCCCGGAGGAGTGATGAAACGGCCGACGGTCATCTTCCAGGTCACGGCGATCGGGAAGAACGCCCGAGCCCTCGACGCGACGGCCCGATCGGTCCTCTTCTGGTTACGGAACACCCCTCGCATCGGGTTCCGGTACTTGCTCTGGCTGGTCGTCGAGCCCGAGGGGTACTGGAGCGCTCCGGAGGTCTATGACCGACTCGAACGAGCCGGCGCGCGCGTGATGGTCGTTCCTCCGGCGTACCAGACTCCGCTCGGGACCCGAGGCAAGGCGCGAGCGCTCCAATATGCCTGCGATGAGCGCCGGCGTCTCGGTCTCTCGGTCCCTTGGGTCTGGGTGTACCACCAAGACGAGGAGACGTGCGTGGGGGAAGACACCCTCGCGGGTATCTCCGACTTCATTCGCTCCGGCGAAGCGCTGGTCGGAGCCGGAATCATCCTCTACCCGATCGACTGGATGGGTTCTCCGAGTCACGTGCAGGAGCTCACCCGGTCGTTCGACGACCTCCGGGTCCTCGACTCGATGACGTTGCCGGGGAACCCCACGGCCGGATTCCACGGCTCCCACTTACTCGTTCGGGCCGACGTGGAGGATTCCGTCGGGTGGGACAGCGAAGGATACGCTCCCACGGAGGACCTCATGTTCGAGATCCGGGTCCGGGCCCGCTACGGGTCGGTCTTCGGGGTGTTACGCGGGTTTGCGTACGAGAAGGGGGCGTTCTCTCTCCGGGACCAATTGCGACAGCGCCGGCGCTGGATGCACGGGGTCCTCCACGCGGTCCTTCACTGCCACGAGCTTCCGCTCCGCCGCCGCCTGACCGTAGCGTACTCCGGACTCTCCTGGTTCTCTGCCCTTCCTTCGGTCGTGATCCTGGTCGCGAGCATCGAGCTACGTTACGGGCCCCTTCTCGATGTGACGAGCCTCTTCACGGGGTTCATCTGGGTCTCGATGATCCTCGCCTACATCGAAGGCTACCGGCTCCATTCGAAGTACCTAGAGCGGTCGGTCTCCCTCCCCCGGTTCTTCGTGAACGGGGTCGTAGGTGCCCTGATCGATGTGGTCGCCCCGTGGGATGCGCTCGTCACTCGGCCATCGCTCGGCGACTTCATTCCCAAGGATTATCCAGCGGCCCCTTCCGCGAGATCTCCCAAAAGGTCGACGGCGGGGGAAAGCGCGTACTAGGTCTCGGAGAGGTCGACTCCGTCGGGGACCCCCGAGACACGTTCGAGCGTCACGGGGCGATACGCTCGCTGGTACGGGTCCCCTTATCGGGCTCTGCGAACCGATCTCTTTGCGGTTTCGACCGCCGCCTGGAGCTTCTTCCACGCGGCGTCGGCGCTGAGCCCTTGCGAAGAGCTGGCGCCGGACTGCTCCGCCAGCCGAATCTCCACGTATTCCCGGGCAGAACGGCAGACGGGGCAGATTTGGCATTCGTCCCCGATAGGGCTTCGAGCGAGGCGGACCAACGCCTCGGCCTCCTCCTCGCGGCTGAGAATTGCGACTTCGTGCAGCTCGCAGCGGCCCGACTCGGCCATGGTAACCGGATGCCCGCGGAGGAGAAAACAACGAGGCTTTCCGATGCCGTGCCGGAACTCCGTCGACAGGGACGAAATGAAAGCCGGTAACCCATCAGGGAAGACCCTGTCGATGGGTCTATCGGTCGGTCCGACGTAGGTCTATCGGAGCCCCAGGGGCCGCTCCCTGGGGTGCAGGGGCGGAGCAATGCGATTCTCGGTACGTCCTGGTTCGCGCGTACGCCTGGATCGAATCGACACCGGCGACACCTCGGGCTTCGACGGGGTGAAGGACGCCGGGCGAAAGGAGCTCGAGAGGCTGACCGATAAGCTCGGCCAGCTTCAGGAACTCCTGTACGCGGAGCATCGCCATGCTCTGCTCGTCGTCCTTCAGGGGATGGACTCTGCGGGGAAGGACGGGACGATCCGGCACGTGTTCCGAGGGGTCAATCCGCAGGGCGTGCACGTCGCCTCCTTCAAGAGACCGTCCGAACTCGAATACGACCATGACTTTCTCTGGCGAATTCACCGACAGACCCCCGCCCTCGGCGAAATGGTCCTCTTCAACCGGAGCCATTACGAAGACGTCCTCGTCCCCCGCGTCCACGGCTCGATCTCGAGGTCGACCTGGGAACGGCGCTACCGGGAGATCAACGACTTTGAGAAGACCCTGACCGAGGAGGGAACGACCGTCCTCAAGTTCTTCCTGCACGTCGGACGCGCGGAGCAGAAGCGGCGACTCAAGGAGCGACTCGCCGACCCGACGAAGCATTGGAAGTTCCGGTCCGCGGACGTTCAGGAACGGCGACTGTGGGACGCCTACACGCGCGCGTACGAAGAGGCGATCTCCAAGACCAGCACGAAGTGGGCCCCGTGGTACATCGTCCCGTCCGACCGAAAATGGTACCGCAACCTCATCGTATCGGAGCAGATTGTGAGGACCCTTCGAGGTCTGAAAATGCGGTACCCGTCGCTGCCCGAGGTGTTCCGGTCGACCCGGGTCGTCTAGATCCGGCAGCTTGAGGAAGGGACGACGGCCCGTCGGCGCCTCCAACTATATTACCTCGGGAACGTTTTTCTCGATGTGCCTCGCCGTTGGATCTCGGAACGCCAAACGATCAAGGTTCTGGTCGAACCCCAGGGCGCGATCATGGCGGTCACGATGAAGACGTATTCCTACCTGTTCATCGTCTCGAGCCGCTTCGTGGGCTTGAAGAAGATCCGGACGCGGGACGGAATCGTCGCGCGCGCGGGGTATAGCACCCCGCGCGTCCTCTCGCTCATCTCCGAACTCTACCCGCACGGTCCGTGAGTCGGCCTCGAGCGACCATGAGGTCCGGACGCCGGTGACCGACCGGGCGGCTCGCGCGGACGACGTCTCCCGAATGGCAGACCCCCGGGGCACCTTGGAACTTCGGGCGGGTACCGGCGCACCCGTGCGACTGCTGTTCGTCGAGGACTCGGGGTTGACCTATGTTATCGCAAGCCAACGTTCGGCCGAATGGTTCGCCGCGGCCGCCCGGGAAGGGTCGTGTTCGGCGAGCTGGCCGGACGGACGCCGGGGGGTCGGCGTCGCCTCGGTCGTCGCCGATCCTTCCATCCTTGCCCGGCTCCGATTCCTGTTCGTGGCGAGGTACGGCGAAGGGACGTGGGCGAAGTACTTCGAAGACCGGGCGGATGTCCTGGAAATCGACCCTTCCCGCCACCCTCCTCTCCCGACGGCGATCGATCGCGTTCGAGGTGAATTCGATGCGGTAGCCCGTGGATATTCCGATACCGTCGCCCGACATCCGATCGACCGTTACCTCAAGGGCCGAGTGGTGTCCCTCGCGCTCGATGAGCTCCAAGGCATGGATCCGGTTCTCGAGATCGGTCCGGGCACGGGATACCACACTCTCCCGCTCCTCCGAGCCGGGCATCACGTCGTGGCGATCGACGTCTCGCAACGGATGATCGACGAGCTTCGCCGCGCGGCGGAACGGGCCGGTTTGAGCCACCGGTTGGAGACCCGGACGGGGAGCCTCGGGGCGATCTCCGACGCGCTTGAGGACGTTCCGGACGGACACTTCGCGGCCGCGTTTTCGGCATTCGGGGCTTTCAATCTAGAGCCGGATCTGGGGGCCGCGACCCGCGCTCTCGGACGGGTGATTCCCCCCGGGGGCCACCTCGCGTTCACCTCGCTCAACCGGCCCGGAATCGTCCCCTTGGTCTGGGAGCTCGCCCTCGCGCGTCCTGCGGCGGGCTTCTACCGTCTTCGGGGGACCGTGCCGCCCGGCGGAATCCGCTATCCCCTCGAGCTCTACCCTCGGTCGCCGTCCGATTGGGGTAGGGCGCTCTCGCCAGAATTCGATTTGACCGCGTCGCGAGCCGTGTCGGTGCTCGCACCTCCGTTCGATTCGGAACGATTGGTGCGGTTCCTAGGGCCAAAAGGAGTGGAACGCGCGCGCCAATGGGATTCACGCCTTTCGGTTTGTCGCAACGCTCCGCTCGCCTCGGAATGGGTCTTCCTCTCCTTCGTCCGGACGGCCGATGGAAAGCCTTCGGAGCCCCGGGCCCGCGGAACGCCCGTCACCGGCGAGTGAGGCACAGCGAGGCCTATTTGGGACCCCCCGGCTCTCGTTCGGAGGCCGATGGCATCGAGTCCCTCTGGTCCGAGATGGTGGTCGCTATCCGCGCGCGGATGGACGATCCTGGCCGCAGGCTTCCTCCTTCGAGAGGCGTTCTCGTTTTGGACGGGTCATCCGTACGATTTCGAGTCGTGGGTCCGGACCGGCTATCAGGTCTCCCTGGGCGCGAACCCGTACAACGGGTTCCTCCCTGCGGTCCCTGGGGTGAGCTTCGCCTACACCTCCCAGTCGATTTCGGCGGCGGCGTACCCTCCGTTCTGGCCCTTGATCCTCGGAGGCCTCTACCGGTTGTGGGACGTCGTGGGAGGAGGGAATCGCTTCGTTCTCTATTTCTTGCTGAAGCAGCCGGTGATCCTCGCTGATATCGCGAGCGCCCTCCTTCTCTACCACCTCGCGCTCCGATGGACCTCCGACGAGCGGGCGGCGACCGGCGTTCTTCTCTTCTGGTCGTTCTTCTCATACACCATCATCATCTCGGCGATCTGGGGACAGTTCGACTCGTTCATGGTGCTCGTCCTGCTGGCCCTTCTCTGGGTCGGGGGGGCGGTGCAGCGAGACGTTCTCTACGGTCTGGGGGTCTTCGTCAAGTGGCTCACGGTCATCTTCGTCCCTCTCGAGTTCCTCCGAGAACGGGGGTTCCGTCGTCTCGGGGTGGTGCTGGTCATCGCGATCCCACTCGCTCTCACCGCGGCGGCCTTCCTCGCGGCGGGTTGGTCGCTCTCCACCTTCACCGGCGTCTCAACCTCGCAGACGCACGGCGGGGGACTCGGAATGAACTTCGCGTTCCCTCTCAGCCTCACCGGGGTCGTCAACGTGCTATCGGTCGTGCCGGATTTCTACAGCGTGGTCCAGTATGTCTGGATCCCTGGAGTGATCGTCGCCGGATGGGTCGCGTCGAAGTGGGTCGCCGCAGGCGACCCCCGCTCGGAGCTCCGCGCCCTGATGCTGGTCGTCACCGTGTTCCTCCTCCTGCGGTGGGGCCTTGAGGAGCAGTACATGCTCTACCTGTTCGCGCCCGTGGCCCTCGATGTGGCGACCTTTCACCCGGGGCGACGAACCCTGCTCTGGTTCACCGTCGTGCTGTCGACCCTCTTCCTGCTCGTCAACAACGACGCCGGACTTCGATTCATCTCTCCCGCCGACCCGGGAATCGTCACGTTCACGACCGCGGTCGACGCGAGCAGCAACTGGGGGCTCGCCCGGACGGTGGGCCTCACGATCCTCTCGGTGCTCGTGGCCATTACCTTGATTCAGTGGGTCCGGGCGATTGTCCGAGATGAGCCCCGACCCCGTCCCTGGCTCCTTTCCTGGTGGCCGGAGTCCCGTCCCACGGCCTCCGCCGCTGAGAACCCGTGAGCGAAGGCGTGGTCGCGTCCGGTCCGTTGTCCGGGCTTCGCGTGCTCGAGCTCACCCAGCGGTATCCCCCGGCTCTCGGGGGCGTGGAGCGCTACGTGGAACGGCTCGTCGGAGAGCTTTCTCGGGCGGGCGCGACGGTCACGGTCGCGACGTCGGACCTCGGAAAGGACCGACCCTTTACCCGAGCATCATTCGGGAATGTGGCGGGGCCTGCTGAGGTCCGTCGACATCGAGCCCGGTTGGTCGCGCCGACCCCGCAAGGGACCGGGGTCGTCGTTCCGGGAATGCTCCGGGATGCCCTCCGATTGCCCGTCGATGTCGTGCACGCCCACGCCTTCGGTCACTTTCCGTTGTGGGCCGGTAGAGTGGCCCAGAGCCTCCGCGGGGTACCTCTCATCGTTACGCCCCATTCCGACCGCGGCCGTGGAACGTTCGTAGCCCGTCAATGGTCTCGATACGTGGGCTGGACATCCGTCCGAGGTGCCGACATCACGGTCGCCCTCAGTCACGTGGAAGCGTCGTGGCTCGGAAGCATCGGAGTTCGGGCGGAGCGAATTCGGGTGATCCCCGCCGCAATCGACCTCTCGGAGTTCATCGGTCTCCCCGTGCGCGCGCCGAGCGGAAAGGCTCGCCGCGTCCTCTTCGTCGGGCGCCTCGACACGGCCCAGAAGGGTCTCGAAGAGCTAGTTCGCGCGATGGCGATGCTTCCGCGTACTCTCAACGCATCCGTCACGCTGGTCGGGGAGGATTGGGGGAGCCTCGCTCCGACGTTGACCCTCGCAAAATCGCTGGGGATTGGCGACCGGGTCCGCGCTCTCGGCGCGGTATCTCGAGCGGTCCTCCTTCAGGAGTTCGCGGCCGCCGACGTGTTCGTGCTCCCGTCCCGATTCGACTCATTCCCGGTCGTCGTCGTCGAAGCGATGGCGGCGGGACTGCCCGTCGTAGCCACCCGGGTGGGAGGACTGCCCGAAATGATCGAGGAGGGACGAAGTGGTCTACTGGTCCCACCGGGGAGCCCCTCGGAACTCGCCGATGCGCTCCGGATGGTTCTCACGGACGCTTCCGTGAGAGCGCGATTCTCCACCGAGGGCCGACTCAGGGCCCGGCGTTTCGACTGGTCGGTCGTCGGGCCGGAATACATCCGGTTGTTCTCTGAGGCGCGTCTCCTCGGAAGGCAGAGGGAAAGGCCCGGAGGCCTCTAGGACCGTGCATGAGGGACCCAACAAACTCCGGTCGGATCGAAGGGGACCGGACCCAAAGCACTCGGGTGGCCTCCCCCGCGCACCGGTCGGGTGCGGAACTCCCGCATGCCGTGGTTCTCACGGCCTGGAACCGACGCGGCTACCTCGCCGAGGCGATCGACTCCGTGCGTCGGTGTCTCCAGCCTCCCGACGAACTGGTGGCGGTGACGAACTACCGGGACGACGTCCTCGAGCGTCGGGTCACGGATGGTGGCGGGAAATGGGTCATCACCACGGAGGACTCCTTCGGGACGATGACCTCCGCGGGGGTTGCCGCTTCAACGGCCCCGGTGATTTCATTTCTCGACGATGACGATCTCTACCTCCCCGAGCGGCTCAGTGTTGCCCGGTCGGCTTTCGATGCGGACCCTACCCTCGGCTTTCTTCACGTCGGGTATCGCCCGTTCGCGGACGGGGCACCGGTTCTCGTTCCGGACCGTTTGGTCTCACCCCGCACGTTGACGATTCCCAAGGGGGTGAGGACCCGGGACCAGTTCCTCCGGATCTGGTCGACCGACGCCGCGTACAACGGCAGCTCGATCACCGTGCGACGGGCTCTTCTCGCGCCGCACGTCGACGAGCTTCGTTCCATCGAGCTCTCGGTCCCACCGTACCTCTTCTTTCGGGCTTGGGTCTCCGAGTGGGCGTTGCAAGCTCACCCCGCGCCCCTCGTCGCCGTTCGGCAGCATTCCGGTAGCTCCACCTCCGGCAGGTTTGAGCACCGCTCGGTCCGACTTCCGAGGTTGCGGCGAATCAGCCCAAGGTTGGCGAGGGACGCCGTCCGGATCCGGGCGTTTCTTCCGGCCGGCACGTGGGACCTCGGGTTGCTCGAGGTGAATGCGATGAACACGATCTTCGCGAGCATCAACGACCCTGGAATTCCCCGAACGGCGGTGGTCCGGGCTGCTCTCGACCTCGCCCGCGAACGGGAGGTGTGGGTCCCCCGAGCCGCACTCAGCGCCCTCGCAGGAACTCGGCTGCTCTCCCATCGAATCTCCGGGGGGATGTACCGTTTCCTAACGACTCCGCCGACGCGCGTCCGGTAGGTGTTTCGGCTATTCCGGTACCGACGAATTCTCCTTGCCCACCCGAAAACGGGCGACCCCCGGGGGAACGTAGCGCAGGTCCACCACGTTTCCCCGGCGAATCACCGCGAACGAACATTCGGCGCACCGCAGAACTCCCTCGCCCGATGACACCGACAGAGGCGACCGGCAGCGTGGGCAGGCAAAGATCTCGCTCGACCTGAGAAAGGGAATTCGTTCGGACCGATGGAGACGAAGGCGAGCGAAGCGGACGGGAAAGCCCGGGGCCCGGGCGAATGCATCGGCCCAACGGACGAACTGACCGCTCGGTAAGGTCCGGAGGATTCGGTACTCCTCGAGCCCCGCGACCTTCTCCGACTCGACCTCGAATCCTGCCCGTCGCGCCCATCGACCGAAGCTGGATCGTGATCCTACGACGACCGGGAAAGGTGTTCTAGCAAGCTCGACGGTCGACCGACGGGAGAATGTGGCGGACCGGAACGGTTCATTCTCT
>Ga0187784_10001883_pt1 | contig 16772 bp, 10 predicted proteins | sample 1015_SJ02_MP15_2_FD_132964 | JGI IMG/M metagenome (GOLD analysis project Ga0187784, IMG submission 132964) | Tropical peat soil microbial communities from peatlands in Department of Meta, Colombia - 1015_SJ02_MP15_20_MG | ecosystem: Environmental > Terrestrial > Soil > Wetlands > Peat | place...
ACTCCAGCCGTTACTGATGATCGTGGTCCCCGTGATTGTGGCGCCAGGTCCAGTATTCCTTCTGCTCATCGCGAGACAGTCTGCGGAAATCGCGGTTAGGGTCCCGGTGGGTCTCACCACACCACCGCCGGTAGTAAACAATCTCCTCATCATTCCACACGTGATAGTCGGTGTAGTAAGGGTCGTACACTCGATAAACGTGGTGCTCGGCGCATGCCAGGCCGCTAACCGAGGATGCCAACGCCGCTCCGAGAAGCAGCGAACTCAGAATGCGTGGACCGCGGATCATGATGCTCCTCTCGTCAGGGAAGCAAACCCCGGACTCCCAGGTTAGTTGCTGTGGGAATCCGTGGTGTTGCTCCTTGACGTTTCCTTGCGAACCATATTTCATTTGCTTACGAATGCTTTTCAACGGGGTCGGATTTGTATTAGACTACCTTGTTTGTGAAGGGAGGAGATTTTTCGTTGGGCAATCCCCTTAGCATGTTGCTGGATTTGCCGGAGCGGGAAAAGGCCGAGCGCGGGCTGGAGCACACGCCGCGTGAAATCTGGCAGCAGCCCGCGACTTGGAGCAACACCTACGAGCGCTGCCGGGAGCGGCGCGCCAACCTGTTGGAAATCCTGCGCCAGGCGGGGATCGGCCGCGGCACCACCGCCTCGCCGACCGTTTATCTTCTGGGTGCGGGAACTTCCGACTACACCGGCCGGGCGATAGCGCCATTGCTCCGCCGGCGCTGGGGATGCGATGTGTGGGCGGTTCCCAGTACCACGCTGTTGACCGACTTTGAGGATTTCCACCTGGCAGGGCGGGAGTATCTCTGGATATCGTTCTCCCGTTCCGGAGACAGTCCGGAAGGCGTGGCATTGCTGGAGCGGGCACTGGAACAGCATCGCGAGATCCGCCATGTAGTTATTACCTGCAACCAGACAGGCCACATGGCGCAGCTCTGCGCGCGCTATGCGAACCGGGCGCTCGCCCTGGTGCTGGACGAAGCGGTCAACGACCGCGGTCTGGCCATGACCAGTTCGTTCAGCAACATGGTTCTGGCCGGACAGTGTCTGGGCCATCTGCAGGATTTCGCGGAGTTCGGCGACATGGTGGCACAAATGGTGGAAGCGGGCAGCCAGTTCCTCCCGGCGGCTGCGGAGACGGCAGCGACGATTACCACGCTTGGGTGCACGCGCGGCTGTTTTGTCGGAGCGGGCGCATTGCGCGCCGTGGCCGACGAGTCGGCATTAAAGCTCGTCGAGTTGAGCGCCGGCGGAGTGACCACCATGGCGGAGACTCCCCTGGGGTTGCGCCATGGGCCCATCTCGAGCCTGGACGGCCAGACGTTGTTTGTAGCTTTCCTGTCCAACGATGCGCGCCGTCGCGGCTACGAACTCGACTTGCTGCGCGAGATTGATCGCAAGCGCCTGGGCCGCGTGCGGGTGGTGGTCTCGGCCCAGGGCTGCGATGACGCATCGTCGTTGGCCGATTACTGTTTGTCGCTGGATTGTGCAGCGGATTTGCCCGATCACTATCGGCCCGTGGTGGATGTGATTTTGGGCCAGCTCATTGGACTGTTTGCCTCGATGCGTTGTGGCCTCAAGCCCGATCAACCCAGCCCCAATGGAGCGATTTCGCGCGTCGTCTCGAAATTCAAGTTGTATTCCTGAAAATTCTCGACAAGTCCTGTTGGTCGAGCGGGCGAGAGTCAGACGGACCAGCTTGACACGATAACGCTCGACCCCCTAGGCCTTGCCCGGTGCGGATGTTCCCGGTTCGTACGGGCAGAAGGGATCGGTTCCCAACGGGTCACCGGTGTGCGCGTAGGCCCGTGCCCGCGATCCGCCGCAGATGTGGCTGTATTCGCAAGCGCCGCAATTTCCGTGGAACTGGTCGGGCGAATGCAGATTGCGGAAAATGTCGGAGTTGCGGTAAACCTCCACGAGCGAGTCGTTGCGTACGTTGCCGCAACGCAGCGGCAGGAATCCGGAAGGATAGATATCGCCCAAATTCGAAACGAACACGATGCCGTGGCCGTCGCGAATCTGGAAGCCTTTGTAGACCGAACTGGCCTTCAGTTCCGAGCCAGACCGGCCGGAAGAACGCAGTCTTTCGATCGCGATCCGGCGGTAGGATGGCGCCTCGGTTGTCTTGACCTGGAATGGCGAGTGCATGGAAAGATCGAACACCCAGCGCATGATGCGCTCGCCTTCTTCCGGCGAGACCTCGTTCAGCGCTTTGCCCCGACCCACCGAAATCAGGAAGAACAAGCTCCAGCGCATCACCGGGAAGCTGGTGCGCAGCAGATTGTAAATGGCAGGCAAGTCGTCCGCGGTCTCCTCCGCGACGAGTGTGTTGACCTGGATGGGAAGCCCCAGCCGTCCTGCGTGGCGAGCCGCTTCCATCGTGCGTTCAAATGTCCCGGGCACCGCGCGGATCGCGTCGTGTTTCTCGGCACAAGAGCCGTCGAGGCTAAGACCCAGGCTTTGAATGCCGTGTTCTTTAAGCTCTGTAATGGCGTCGTTAGTGAGCTCTGGAGTCGCGCTCGGTGTAATCGAAACTTCCAGCCCCAGCCCACAAGCGAAGTCAATCAGCGGAAAAATGTCCTTGCGGCTGAGCGGATCACCGCCAGTCAGGATCAGGTGGGGCAGGGGATCGCCAAAACCCACCAGCTGTTTGAGGAACCGCTTGCTCTCGTCGGTCTTGAGTTCCAAGGGATGCGGATTGGGCATGGCCTCCGCGCGACAGTGTTTGCAGGCCAAGCCGCAGGCCTGGGTCATCTCCCAGTAGACCAACATGGGATTTCTGGAAAAATCGCGGGCTGCGGACATGCGGCCCATATTCGGAGCAATGCTGGCCACCACCATGACATCCCCCTTCCGGCGTGCAGCTAAGAAAAGAACCCCAACAAGCAAGTTCTAGGTTAGTTTGGGGCACGGGAAAAGGCTGTGATTAGAATCACACTCAATCGTGACCTACCTCGCAAAAACCAACGATTTAGGGGGTTTTCGGGCATGCGAAACCCGGCCCTGCGGTCAATTCGTCTGCGTTTGCAAACAAATGCCCGGGTCTGGGGGTGAGCACCGAGACCCGGGCTGGCTGTTCCTTCTGGTGGCGAACGGGAGGGGCATATCCGGCTGCCCGGGCTTCCAGGCCAGAGCCGCCGGTGAGCGGATCACGCACCCTGCCGTATTTGCTGCAACTGCCGGCCATTGACCTGGCAGCGCGTCGCCGTTTGGAACAGCGATCTGGCGATCGAAACGCCTCTTGGAGCGTTACTTCTTCTGCGCGTCGCGGATGTAGGCGATTACCATCTTGACCTGGTCCGGGGTCACGCCTTTGTTGGCAAACGCGTGCATAGCTTTCTTGTCCTTGCCGCCATTGGCGATCATGTCGGTCAGTTCGTCATCAGAGGCTTTCTTGGCGTCGTCGGAGACCAGGCTAGGGATCTTGGCTGCCGGTTTTCCCGCGAGGTCGGCGCCGTGACATGCCGCACATTTGGCTTTGTAGACTGTGCTGCCATCGTCTGCAGCCCAGGACAGGTTGGGAAGAATCAGGAATAGTGCAAGTGCGATCATCACGATCAGTATGAGCAGCTTCATCATCTTCATAATTGCTTTCCTCTCCTCAGAACCAACGCGGTTTCGCCGCGCTAACGCTTGACACATGCGCGAAGCAGAATCGCGCCTCGATGAAAATGCACTAATGTGCTGTAGTGTCCCAGTTGCTCCGCGAAATGGTCTGTGATTGCGGTCACTTTCCGTCGTGATTGAAGTCCGTGGCGAAATCCTTGCAGGACAGAGAGATCGCGCAAAATCACGCGCAATCCGCGTGATATGCCGCACTGAGGCAACTAGCATCACGCTGTTGTCTTTTTCCTCACTTCCAAATCACTGAAAAAAAAACAGTTGGCAAATAGCGTGGTACGGACATTTTGGCAAAGAGCCTGCCCTTCGAGTGGTTGCAACCTGCGCCCGAGGTGTCGCCATGGAACCTGCACTCATGGTGATTGGACTGAACCATCGCTCTGCCCCGTTGGCCATGAGAGAACGGTTCTGGATCGCCAAGGACCGCCGCTATGAGGTGCTTCGACAGCTGAAGACGGCGGAAGGAATCGAGGAACTGGTCATCCTCTCCACCTGCTGCCGCACCGAATTCCTGCTATGGGCGAGCGAACCGACTCTGGCTGCGAACTCATTGATCCACTACCTGTCCACCGAACATGCTTTGAAGCTGAGTGAGTGGGAACACTTTTACCGTCGGCTCGACGATGCAGCACTAAACCACATCTTCCGCGTTACCTGCGGCCTCGATTGCCAGACGCTGTGCGAGGCTGAAGTGGCGGGCTGCATGCGAGTCGCATGGGAACAGGCACGCACGGTGGGTGCCGCCGGACGATATCTGAACGCTTTGCTGGAAAGAGCAATTAGCGTATCTGAGCGCGTGAGCGACCAGACAAGAAGCGCCAAGAAGGGAGTCACCGTTCCCTCTGTCGCCCTCGATCTGGCCCGGCGCATTTTCGGGTCGCTCAAAGGGCGAGCGCTTTTGCTGCTGGGCACAGAGAATAAGAGTGAACTTACTGCCCGCCTGATGGCTGATAACGGGGCCGGATCGGTGGTGGTTATCGACCAGTCTCCTCCACGAGCGCAAGAAGTGGCCGGAAGGCTCGGGGGCACGGCAGCCACGCAGGCCGACCGGTGGGGTAGCCTGCTGCGCGCCGACATTGTGATCTGCGCCACCGGCAACCATCACTTCGTTCTAACCCGCGAGGAAGCGGAGCGCATCGCTGCCGAGCGTAATCGGGTCGCAATGCTCATCTTCGACACGAGCATTCCCCGTAACGTGGATCCGGAAGTACGTCGCGTTGACGGCATTCTCCTCTATGACTACGAAGGGCTGGACCACTCCGTCCGAAAACCTCTTGCCGATCCCGATCCTGTCCACGTGGAGGCCGAGCAAACCGTGGTGGCCGAGGTGGAGGCTTTCCGCACCAGACTCAAGACCGAAGTTATGGTGCCCACGAGTGTCGCGCTGAGCCAACGCCTCGATGAGATTTGCCGGCAAGAACTGGGGTCTTTCATCCAGGAGCGAGGTCCTTTTACCCGAGAGCAGGATCAGTTGGCTCACGCCGTCGCAGCGCAGGTCATCCAAAGGATCGCCAGCTCCTTGGCCCGCGAATTGAAGGAGCTTCCAAACAAGGAGGAGCAAGCGCAGGCCGCTGCCGTCCTAGCCCGTCTGTTGCATCTGGATTCGTCGCAGAGGGCGCCTCAGGGCACCAGATCGGGAAAAGAGAAAGAAAAGCCAAAAGGGCAGGCCGTCGCGATCAACTACTAGGTTCACTTGGGCGTAGGACCAAAACCTTGTGCTCTGGCCGTGTTCCGCCTCCCAATTAGGGCGTGTCGGCTTATGACTTTCCAAACCGTGGCAGAGATGCGGAGCACTTTTCTTCCTCGATAAATGAACCAGCTCTAAGAACGATACTGTCCCGGCCTCTTCGAACAGTCCCGGCGGCTGAAGTTTTTTTCCGTTCCTGCCGAGATTCTCAGTTATGGAATCCCAAACACCAACCACGTCTGTACTGCGCCGCAGCGATCGCGTCTCAATCGTGTTTGCCCTTGAGGTTGCGGGCACTGACTTGGCCGGACGACGATTTTCCGAGAAAACCAAAACGACGACCGTCAGCCGCTTCGGTTGCTGCCTGCCTCTGCCCCATTTGCTGCAGGCTGGCCAAACGCTTCAGATGAGGCGCATCGGCACCAACGAAATGGCAGTGGGTCGCGTCGTCGCCCCCATGGGGACACATGCACAAGGACGCCTTTATGGAATCGGAACGCCCAGATCGTGCGAAGGCTTGTGGGGCATCCGGTTCTCCTCCTCGTTCTACGAAAAGTTGCTGGACAACATGCATGACGGAGTCTACTTCGTGAACCGGGAGCGCCGGATCACATACTGGAACGACGGAGCGCAACGGTTGAGTGGTTACACCCCCGATCAAGTAATCGGGAGGCATTGCTGCGATAACCTTCTGGGGCACGTAGATAAAAGCGGGCGGCCGCTCTGCTCGGACGGATGTCCGCTCAGCGAAGTGCTTCTGGACGGTCAGTCTCGACAGGAGGAGATCTATCTCCGGCATAAAGATGGGTATCGGGTGCCGGTATCAGTGCGTGTCCTGCCGGTGCGGAAAAGCGACGGCAACATAGTAGGTGCGGTCGAGGTTTTCACCGACTCCACAGCTGGGAAGAAGGTCGAAAAAAGGGTCAGCGAACTGGAGCAACTGGCATTTCGCGACCCTCTGACCGGCCTGCCAAATCGGCGGTTCTTACAATTGAAAGTCGAACAAGGCCTGCAGGAGCATTGCAGCTTTGGCCGCCTCTACGGGTTGCTGATGTTCGATATCGACCGCTTCAAGCAAGTCAACGATACGCACGGCCATGGTGTGGGCGATGCGTTGCTGAAAGCCGTCGCGGCCACCCTGGTGCGGGGATTGAGACCTGTAGACATAGTGGGGCGGTGGGGCGGAGAAGAGTTCCTGGTGTTAATGCCCGAACTGGACGCGGTCGGGTTGAGCGACCTGGCCGAGCGTTGCAGGGTCTTGATCGCGCAATCGTCGGTCGCGGCAGTCTCGTCGCGCGTGTCCGCTACGGCATCCATTGGGGCAACGGTGCTGGACCATTCCGACTCCGCCGAGTCGGCGATTCGAAGAGTCGATCAATTGATGTACGAAAGCAAACGCTCAGGTGGAGACCGGACCACAACAGGATAAGTGTTTTAGCCCTTCTTACAACTGCGACTGCGACATACGGGCGGCGGGGTACTCAGCCTTCGGTCGGGAGCGGGTCCGCAGTCTCATCATCTCCCGCCGGCACAAGATCGAATTTCTTCAGCTTGTAACGCAGCGCGTCGCGGCTGATATCGAGCAGGCGGGCGGCATGAGTCTGGTTGCCGTTGGCCTGGCGCATGGCCAGTTCCACCATCGCCCGCTCGACTTCTTCCAAAGATGTTCCTTCTTCCGGAATGTAGAGCCGGGGCAGTATTCGTCCGTTGGCGAGTTGTTTGCCTCCTCCGTCGGCCGATGAACTGCTGTGCTCAAACGCGGTCAGGCCGCTGCGGGCGGCATCCCCTACGGCGAAGGGCATGTACACGGGGCGCAAAACGGGTTCGTCTTCCAGAATCATGGCGCGCTCAATCGAATTCTTGAGTTCGCGCACATTACCCGGCCAGTTGTGCGCCAGGAGCAGACGCCGTGTGTCGGCCGTTATCCCCCGCACCGACTTCTTGAACTTGCGGTTGTACCGCTCGATGAAGAAATCCACCAGAGGAAGAATGTCTTCGGTGCGTTCTCGCAGCGGCGGAATGAACACGGCGATGATCGCCAGCCGGTAATAAAGATCCTGGCGGAAATGCCCTTCGCGCACGGCCTTCTCCAGGTCTCGATTCGAAGCCGCCACCACGCGCACGTCCACCTGCAGGTCGCGTATCCCGCCCACGCGGCGAATGACCTGATCCTCAAGCACGCGCAGCAGCTTGGCCTGCAACAACGGCGAGAGTTCGCCGATCTCGTCCAGAAACAGAGTGCCGCCATCGGCCGTTTCGAACAGGCCCTTCTTCATCTGCTTGGCGTCGGTAAACGCGCCTTTTTCGTGGCCGAAAAGTTCGGCTTCCATCAAAGTTTCCGGGATCGCCGAACAGTTGATGGCGACAAACGGCCCGTTCTGCCGCGAACTCTCGTAATGGATGGTCTTGGCAACCAAATCTTTGCCTGTACCGCTCTCGCCCTGAATCAGAATCGTAGTAGCTTCGCTGGAAGCGACCTTCTGCACGAAGCTCATCAGTTCCGCCATCTTCGGAGAAACTGCAACTACTTCGTGATAGCCCGTGCGGCGGCGCACTTCGCCGCGCAGGGACTGCACTTCGCTGCGCAACCGGTTGGCTTCCAGCGCGTTTTGGATGGTGACGTGGAGCTCATCGAAATCCAGAGGCTTACCTACAAAGTCGTAGGCGCCCAGCTTGAGCGCACTCTTGACGTCGTCCAATTGAGGATCCGCCGTGATCATGATCACGGCCGGCGCTCCAGGGTTTTTCTTGAGCTGCTCCAGGACTTGCAAGCCGTTCAGGTCGGGCATGCGGACATCGAGCAGAACCAGATCAGGAGACTCGTGTTGCGCCAGGCGCAGCGCCGAAGTGCCGCCCTCGGCTTCGATGACGTCGTACCCCCATTCCTCACACTTCTGCTGCAGCGACCAGCGCACCAGGCGCTCGTCATCTACCACCAGGATTTTTTCAGTAGACATGCGCGACGTAGCTTATTGGTCTTCCAGAGGGGTCAGGATGCCCCCGATCACTATCGATCTGTGCGCACCTTTGCTAGGGGCGCTGGATCAGCTTTGGAATGAGCACGCTTGCTAATAGTATACACGCGTAGAGGAGGAAGCCGCCTGCCAGCAGCGGAGCGAAGTTTCACCGTCGACGATGAAGGTTGCTGCTTTTCCGCTCTGGTGTTTTACGGGGAAAGGGAATACGATCTACCTGCTCGCGTCCCTGCCGCGAGGTCGCTCCTTACGCACCGTTCCGCAGCCCGTGTGGTTGAGCTGTGGTAACCCCTCTTGAGGCTCGGGTGATGCGCAATCTTAGCTCAACTAGCAACGTTGGTCGCCGGGTGCTACGGCTTTGTCTGTTTCTGGCCTTCCTTTTCCCGGTTACTTTGTTCCAGGATACCGCGACCGCACGGGCGCAATCGGGGTCCCAGACAGCCCTGCCGACAGCCAGTCCAGATTCCACCAGCCCAGCCGGGCAGAATAAGGCGACGGCCGAAATCAGTTCCCGTGATGAGGCTCCAACGTTCAAAGTGAACGTCAATCTGGTGCTCGTGCGCGTGGTGGTCCGCGATTCCAAGGGGAAAGCGGTCGGGAATCTGCACAAGGAAGACTTCCAATTGTTTGACAATCGCAAGCCGCAGGTCATTACTCAGTTCTCGGCAGAGCAACCGCTCACTCAGGGCACGATGGCGGCTGAACCCCATGAAAATGCCGGGGCAAACTCCGCGGACAATGCCCAGGCGCCTGCCGTACCAAGCCGCTACGTCGCATATGTGTTCGATGACATCCACCTGAACTTTGGCGATCTGGGGCAGGTGCGAAATGCTGCAGACCGCCATATCGCTTCCTTGCAGCCCACGGACAGGGCTGCGATCTTCACCACGTCAGGGCAAACCACCCAGGACTTTACCGATGACCGGGCACAATTGCGCAACGCGCTGCTGCGCCTTCAGCCGCGGCCCCTCGCCGGCAGTATCCCTTCTGACTGCTTCGACCTGACTTATTACATGGCGGACATGATCCAGAACAAGCAGGATATACAGGCTACGCAAGTCGCGGTGCAGGACGCCATCGTGTGCAGTTTCCAGGGCATGCCGGCAACCCAGGCGCAGGCGCTTGCCCAGTCCCTGGTTCAGTCCACTGCCGCGCAGAAGCTGGAAACAGGAAATGCGGAAACCCATCTCACTCTTTCGGTCCTGGGCGACATAATCCGCAGGATGTCGGTGCTGCCGGGACAACGAAGCATGGTGTTGGCTTCCCCAGGCTTTCTGACGCCGCAGCTCGAATTCGAGTACACAAACGTCATCGACCGCGCGGTGCGTTCGCAGATTACAATCGGCACGCTGGATGGGCGCGGACTTTACGCTACGCCACCCGGGGGCGATATCAGCAACCCGGAGCTAGTGGATCCTTTGACTGCGGGGTTGAGGGGGCTGTATGCGGCCCAGGAGGCTTCGGCCGACTCCGACATTCTGGCTATTCTTGCCGACGGAACCGGCGGGGTATTCTTCCAAAACAGCAACGATTTTGATGAGGGCTTCCGGCGTGTCGCCTCCTCTCCCGAGTTTTCCTATGTTCTTGGTTTCTCGCCGCAGAATTTGAAATTGGACGGCAGTTTTCACAGTCTGAAGGTGACGCTCAGAGGCCCGGAAAAGCTCACGGTACAAGCCCGCCGCGGCTATTTTGCCCCCAAACATGCCGCTAATCCGGACCAGGAGGCCAAACAGGAGATCGAAGAAGCGCTCTTTTCCCAGGAAGAAGTGCGCAATCTTCCGGTTGAGCTGCACACTCAGTTTTTCAAATCCAGCGATATGGGTGCGAAGCTTACCGTCCTGGCGCACATTGATGTGCGGCGACTCCACCTGCGCAAGGCGGACGGCCGGAACAACGACGAGCTGACCGTGGTCTCGGCGTTGTTCAATCGAAACGGGAATTTTGTCCAGGGGAGCCAGAAAACTGTCACCATGCATTTGAAGGATGAAACTCTGGAAAAGAGAATGGGTTCGGGAATTACGCTGAAGACCAGTTTCGACGTGAAGCCGGGGAGCTACCTGGTGCGGCTGGTAGTGCGGGATGCGGAGGCACAGTTGGTTTCTGCGGAGAATGATGCCGTCCGCATTCCCTGACGCGTGAGGAGGTACAGTATGCGATTTCATCGGCAGATTCTGTGCGTTGCCATTTTCGGGTTGATCGCCGGTTGGACGATCTTGTCCGTCCCGCGGGCGCCGGCTCAACAGCCGGGCGAAGCGTCAGCCAACGAAACCCCTGTCATCAAAGCGCAGACGCGGCTGGTGCTGGTCGATACCGTGGTGACCGACAAGAAGGGCGGCTACATCCGTGATCTCACGGCGAAGGATTTCAAGGTCTGGGAAGACAACAAGGAGCAAGTCATCACCAGTTTCTCCTTTGAAGACGAGAATGCCTCGGCAAATAACTCACCCAGACGGTACCTCGTGCTTTTCTTCGACAACTCGACAATGGACGTGGGCGATCAAGCCAGAGCCCGGCAAGCAGCGGCCCAATTCATTGACGCCAACTCGGGCCCCAACCATCTGATGGCGATCGTGGACTTCGGGGGCACCGTGCAGATTGCGCAGAACTTCACCTCCGACGCCGATCGTCTCAAGCAAGTTGTGAGCGGCCTGAAAATGTCCGCGGTTTCGCCCAATGCCCAAAGCCCGGTGCAAATGGCTTCCCTCGGCGCCCCCCCTCCAGACGCGATCACGGGCGCTCCGACCTTCAACGATGCTGAAGCCGACTTTGGAGTACAGACGGTGATGCTCGCTCTGCGAACCCTGGCAAAGGACTTGTCCAGCGTTCCGGGGCGAAAGACCCTCGTAATGCTGACCGCTGGCTTTCCTCTGACGCCGCAACATATGTCGGAGTTGACCGCGGTCATCGACGCCTGTAACAAAGCCAATGTTGCTGTGTATCCCATCGATGTTCGGGGTCTGGTTGCGAGTCTCCCGCCCCCCGGAGGGGCCCAGGTGCGGCCTTTGTCGCACGGAGCTGCGCGGCTGATCCCAGCCGCTCTGCGTTACTTCGAGATTCCCGATTCAACCCGTCCACATCTCGTGCGTGTTTCTGCTCTTGTTGCCGCCGATCCTCCTCAGCACGGCGGAGGTGGCTCCGGCGGCGGGACGGGAGGCACCGGCGGCACCGGTGGCAGCGGCGGCAGCGGCGGCGGCCATGGTGGAGGTGGAACTGGTGGCACGGGCGGAGGTACTGGTGGGGGCTCCGGAAGTACAGGTGGCGGCCACGGGGGAGGAACTACCGGAGCGAGCGGTGGCCATGGGGGAGGCGGCACGTCGGGGCCTGGTAGCGCCGCGACCACGGGCCTCGCGAATCCTTACAACCAGCCGCGCCAGATCATTCCGCAATTCCCCGACAGCGCCTCAACAAATCAGCAGGTTCTGTATGCGCTGGCCGACGGAACCGGCGGTTTTGTCATCGTCAATACCAATGATTTGCTGGGCGGCCTGGAAAAGATTGCCAAGGATCAATCGCAGTACTACAGCCTGGGCTACAAGCCAGCCGAATCACCGGAGGGAAGCTGCCATACCATGCGCGTAAAAGTGGAGCGCGGGGGCACCGTGGTGCGTGCGCGTAGCGGATACTGCAATGTGAGACCGCGCGATCTGCTCGCCGGAAATTCCGTCGAGAAAGATCTGGAAACCCGAGCCGGCAGTGAAATGCCGGGGAATGTTGCCGTTTCCGCCGAGGTGCCGTTCTTCTACACCTCGCCCAACACTGCCCGGGTGAATCTCGCCATGGAGATTCCTTCTTCAGCCATCAAGTTTGCCAAAGAAAAGGGGAAACAGCACTCGGCAGTCAATGTGCTCGGTATCGCCTATGGTCCGAATAACTCTATCGCAGCCCGTTTCAGCGATACCGTGAACCTCGACTTCGAAGACAAGAAGGAGATTCAGAATTTCGAGCAGCGGCCGTTCCACTACGAGAATCAATTCGACTTGGCCTCCGGGCAATACAGCCTCAGGGTTGTGTTCAGTTCCGGAAGTGAGAGCTTTGGCAAGATTGTCGTGCCGCTGGTCATCGAGCCCTATGACGGCAAGCAATTCAGCCTCAGCGCGATCGCGCTGAGCAACGAATTTCATCCCGTATCAGAAATGGCTACCGGTCTCGACGCTGCCTTGCTCGAGGACCGGAAACCGCTGATCACCCGAGGGATGCAGATTGTCCCCTCGGCTTCCGACCACTTCAAGACGACTGACAACGTCGCCCTGTATGTGGAAGTCTACGCACCGGCGTTGGTCGGTCTGAATCCTCCCAAGGTAGGAGTTGAGATACGTGTGACGGATCGCAAGACCGGCAAGCAGATGTCGGATGTGGGAGTCAGTGACCTCTCGGGTTCCATTCAGGCGGGAAATCCTGTGATTCCGCTAGGACTGAAACTGCCGCTGACTTCGCCCACTGCCGGTTCTTATCGAGTGGAACTCAGAGCGTTGGATTCGAAAGGCGGGAACACCGGTTTCCGCTCCGCCGATTTTGATCTTGAGTAGACGCTGCGTCATCCGGTTGGCGGATCAGTGTGACTGTTCGGCCGCCTGCACGCGGTGGAGTCCCGCGCGCGCAGTGCTATTGCCGGGGTCAAGCTTCAGAATAAGTTCGTACTCGTAACGCGCCAGTCGATAGTCACCGCGTCCCGCCGCGGCATCGGCCTGACGCATCAGCTCCGGAACATCACGCCGCGTGAAACCATCGATGGTGAGAGCAGGTTCGGGCCTTGGCTTCTTGAGAGGCCTCGTGGACGCCGGTCCGGCACTCGGGTCTTCTGCCGTGTCCGAAGGAACTGGACCCGCGGCGGAATCCCCGCCCGCTGTGTTCGCTGATCCGCTGCCGCTTTCCGCGGCCGGCTGGTTGTCTCCAGCCTGGCCGGATGCCGAAGATGGCGTCGGCGCGGGCTGGCCGGAAGCATTGGAACTTTGAGGAGCCTGCGTCTGCCCGGAGGCCAAATTCGCTGCTCCCGTTGCGGCCGCACGAGCGCTGTCACTTCCTGGTTGAGAAGATTGCACTGCGGCCGTTTCCTGCAATCGGGCGCCTGGGCCTTCGGGAACGGTCTGCGCCCGGGTCCCTTCCGCGTTGCTGGACGCTTCTAACCTCTGTGCACTTGAGCTTGTACCATTCCCGGCATCGTTGACCGCACTGTTTTGACTCGCTTGGTTGTTCGGCTCAGCGACGGGCTGTCCGCCAGATGCCTCGGGTTTTGGGTTGATGACGACCTCGGGCTCCAATGCGCGATGGACCGCAGCCACCAGCTTTGTCACCAGCGGAGGAAACGAACCCGTGTGAGACCTGGTATAGAAAGCCCAGCTCGTGCACCCGGTGATGGCCAGCGCCAATACGATGCCCGGCCAGATGCGTCTCGATCGCTGTGCGCTGTACTGGAGAAGGAAACCAGGAATCGCAACCGGCGAACGAGGCCCAGACTTGGCGAATGCCGTGCGAGTCGAAGCGCTGGCTGCCGGCATAAGGTTCAGCAGCGCGGCTTGTTCCAGGAAAGCATCGCGCATCTCTTCGCAGGTCTGGAATCGTTCTTTGGGATCCTTGGCTAATGCTTTGCGGATGATGGCGTCGATGCCGCCCGGAATGGCCGGATTGACCAGCGACGGCGCTACCGGATCCTCGTGCATGATCTTGTAGAGGATGGTTGTGACATCGCCGCGAAAGGGCTTTTCGCGAGTGACAAGCTCATAGAAAACCGAGCCCAGGGCGAAGATGTCAGCACGATGATCAATCTTCTTGCCGGCCACCTGCTCGGGCGCCATGTAGCTTGGCGTGCCCACCACCAGCCCGGTTTGCGTCAGCGAGGCATTCTCGATTTTTGCTATGCCGAAATCCAGCACCTTGATGACGCCCTGGCTGGTCAGCATCAGATTGGCCGGCTTGAGATCACGATGAATGACGCCGCGGGCGTGGGCAAAACCGACAGCACTCAGAATCTGGTCGGCCCATGAAACCAGGACGGACAACGAGGGCCCTTCATCCTCGGCCAGCAGCGTGAGCAGCGTTTTTCCTTCCAGGAACTGCATGCTCAAATAAACAACGTCATCTTCCTGCCCGACATCGTAGATCGTGATGATGTTGGGGTGATCCAGCCCGCCTGCCGCTCGGGCTTCCTGCTTGAGCCGCTCGATTAATTCATCGCGGTCGGGAGTATTGCGGTTGATCGAGATGGTCTTGAGGGCGACCGTCCGCTTGATGAGCCGGTCGTAGGCCTTATAAACGGCCCCCATGGCGCCGCGGCCCAACTCCTCCTTGATTTCATACCGCCCCCGGGTGTCGAGTCCGGCGCCGCTTGCCTCGCGCAGGTGTCCATAGGTGGACTCGTCCGTCCAGAGCAACTCGTAAATGGCTTCGCCGGCTTGACCCGCTTCCCGCACCGGCTTGGAATTGAATTGAAATCCGGGCGTGTTCTTAACCCGTTCGTAGATGCTGTCGACAACCAGAATTTGTGCCGACGTGACATTGGCCAGCATGTCCCCAGGGGCCGCGCCGGGCGCCGCAGCAGCAGAATCACTTGGTGTAGCCGAGATCAGGATTGAAGGAACGATCTGCTGCGGTTCTGTCTTGCGATGGAAAGTGAGAAAGCGCTGCTGCAACGCCTTGGCAGCCGCCAGAGCGTGCACCGGGTTGTCGAAGCGGGCCGTCAACATTTCGGTTTGTTGAACAGCCGCCACTGCCTTGCTGTCGCGGATGATGCTGCGGATGAGCTCGGCAATCTCAGGGTCCTGTTCCAGAGGAAGCCCGCTCAGCAGTTTCGATGGACCGCCGTAACTCCAGAGCCGCAGATAGAGTGACACGCCGCCGAGACTCTCGCGGGTGGAAGTGGAACCTTGTTCCTCAAGCTGTTTTTGTGATGAATCCGAGTATGCCATCGCAAAACTTGCTCAGCTGACCTTGCCAGCCCTGGTGGACACACCAATTTCTTGGGCTTGATCCCCAAGGTTCATGATAGCCGGATTGCCCGATTTCTCTTTGTTACTTTGGTGCGGTTACGGCCCACCGGTGCTAACTGCAGTACCGTCTCACGCGAGAAAATAGTGCTTCACCGAACATCATGATTTCGCAGAGATTTATTTCATCCCGGTTACCGGTGGACACCCGGCAGCGTAGCCTGTGTGCGTCCTTCCGACGGCTTTGCTTGCTTCTGGCGATCGCCATCGGCGGCTTTATTCCTGCTTCGGCAAAGGACATTCCCGCTACCGTGGTCTTCTTGTATGACGGAACGCAGGGGGCAGCCTACGTCCAGGTTATGAAAATGACCCTGAACGGCAAGACGGAAGTGCGCATCTGCGACGGCGTTCCCAAGTTCGACAAGAACGCCTACGAAGCACTTCCGCACATTCCTTTCACCGGGGCCGCATCGCTCCAGCGTGGAACAGACGGCGTACTCACGGTGACCGTGAATGACAAGGCGCTCTGCGCGCTCCCCGCAAATCTCAAGTTCAACAAGAACTCAGAACTCACGCCTGCAGAGGCAGCAGAGCAGGCAGTCGTTCAGGGCACTCCCGTCGCTCAATCCGGCCTCGACCCCGGCATTCCAGAGTTCAAGCCCGGAGTGCAACTGATCTTTGTAACCGCACTGGATACCGAGTTCGCCGATTTTCTCCGCACACAGCGGGCAAATACCCTCAAAGACTGGCAGGATTTTCTGCTCCACTATCCGTCTTCCACGCGCCTGTCCCGTGCGCAGAACGCAATCGCGAAGCTTCACCAACAGGATGCCGAAACCGCTTTCGCGCGATATCAAGAGTCAAGCGGCGCAGGCAAGCAAGATTTTCCCTCGCTGCGCCAAGCGTGGGTGGACGCACAAGCTGCGAATCAGGCCTCTGCTGGATATGACCGGCCCATCAAGCTGATGGATGCCATCAGCCAGGAACTCGATAGCCTCCTGGAACCGGAGCGCGCGCGCCTGCAGGCGTTTCGCAAGGCTCTCCAGGATCACGGTTCGGGGTATTCGCAACTGGCTCTGGCCAGAGCGGATCTGCAGCAATTCTCAGAGATTCGATCCGACTATGCGCCTCTGCTCAACCTCCGCCGCGAAGTCGGCGGAGAGGAACGGAAGCTGGGAATCGCTGTTGCTACTGCGGAATCGTTGATTGCGTCCGGACGCTACGACGATGCTGTCGGCGCACTCGGACCCTATGCCTCGTTTGCCTCGGAAATGCCCCGCGTGGATGCCGTTGTCAATGCGGCGTATGAGCACCACTTCGACAATGGGCAAAAACTGGCTGGTCGCCAGGAGTGGGAGCGGGCGGCTGCGGAGTTTCGCAAAGCCGTCGCGATCCGGCCCGACAGTAAGGAAGCGGCCGCTGCTCTCAGTAACGCCACGACCCAGATTGGCGCCCAGCGCGATCAACAGGCGGCCAACCTTGCGCTTGTCGAGAGCAACGAATTTGCCAGCAAGAGCCAGTTTGTCGAGGCCTATAACGTGCTGGCCGACTTGC
>Ga0187784_10001884_pt1 | contig 16756 bp, 9 predicted proteins | sample 1015_SJ02_MP15_2_FD_132964 | JGI IMG/M metagenome (GOLD analysis project Ga0187784, IMG submission 132964) | Tropical peat soil microbial communities from peatlands in Department of Meta, Colombia - 1015_SJ02_MP15_20_MG | ecosystem: Environmental > Terrestrial > Soil > Wetlands > Peat | place...
CATCGGGTGTCATACCTGCTCGGTCACTTGCAAGAACGTGTGGACCAGCCGCGAGGGCATGGAATACGCCTGGTTCAACAACGTCGAGACCAAGCCGGGCATCGGCTATCCGAAAGACTGGGAAAATCAAAAGCGCTGGAACGGCGGCTGGCGGCGCCAGAACAACGGCAAGATCAAGCCGCGTATCGGCTCGAAGTGGCGGGTGCTGGGGAATATCTTCGCCAACCCGGACCTGCCGCAGATCGACGACTACTACGAGCCGTTTACGTTCGATTACGAGCATCTGCAGACCGCACCGGAAATGACGGCATTTCCGACGGCACGGCCGCGCTCGCTGATCACCGGCGAACGGATGGAAAAAATCGAGTGGGGTCCCAATTGGGAAGAGATTTTGGGCGGCGAATTCGCCAAGCGCTCGCAGGATTACAACTTCGAAGGCGTGCAGAAGGACATTTACGGCCAGTTCGAAAACACCTTCATGATGTACCTGCCGCGGCTTTGCGAGCATTGCCTCAATCCGGCTTGTGTCGCCGCCTGCCCCTCCGGCGCGATCTACAAGCGCGAGGAGGACGGCATCGTTCTCATCGATCAGGACAAGTGCCGCGGCTGGCGCATGTGCGTGTCGGGGTGCCCGTACAAGAAAATCTATTACAACTGGTCGAGCGGAAAATCCGAGAAATGCATCATGTGCTATCCGCGGATCGAGGCCGGACAGCCGACCGTCTGCTCGGAGACCTGCGTCGGCCGCATTCGTTACCTCGGCGTCGTGCTTTATGACGCCGACCGGATCGAGACGGCGGTAAGCGCGCCGGACGAGCAAGCTCTCTACGAAGCGCAGCTTGGGGTTTTCCTAAATCCCAATGACGCCACCGTGATCGAGCAGGCGCGCACCGACGGAATCGCCGAGAACTGGATCGAGGCGGCGCGCCGCTCGCCGATCTGGAAGATGGCGATGGAGTGGAAAGTCGCGTTTCCGCTGCATCCGGAATTTCGCACCCTGCCGATGGTCTGGTACGTGCCGCCGCTGTCGCCGATCCAATCGGCGGCCACCGCCGGCAAGATCGGCTATGACGGCGCCATGCCCGACGTGCGCAGTTTGCGAATTCCGCTGCAATACCTTGCCAACCTGCTCACGGCGGGCAACGAGGAGCCGATCGCGCGCGGGCTCGAGCGCATGCTCGCCATGCGCGCCTATATGCGCGCCAAGATCGTCGACGGCGTCATCGACGGGAATATCGCCGGGCGCGTCGGCCTCACCGACCGCGCCATTGAGGATATGTATCAGACGATGGCCATCGCCAATTACGAGGATCGTTTCGTCATTCCGACGGCGCACCGCGAGATCAACGAAGATGCCTACGATCTGCGCGGCTCCTGTGGATTCTCCTTCGGCAACGGCTGCGACGCCGGCCCGCGGCATTCGAGCCTGTTCGGCGGCAAGATGGGCCGCCGCACGCCCACGTCGATCGGACCGCTCGACACCTGAGGGGCCAGTCATGATCGTGCTCAGAGCGCTTAGTGCTTTGTTATCCTACCCGCGGCAAGAGGTTCGGCAGGCATTGCCGGAAATCGCCGAGGCGATCCGGACGTCGCAATTGATCGCTCCGCGCCAGCGCGAAGACCTGCTGGCGCTCGTCGACGACCTGCGCGCAAGCGATCTCCTGGAGGCGGAAGAACGCTACGTCGAGCTGTTCGATCGCGGGCGCGCCGCCTCGCTGCATCTGTTCGAGCACCTGCATGGCGAGGGGCGCGACCGTGGCCAGGCGATGGTCGATCTCAGGCGCCTTTACGAGCGGGCCGGCTACGAACTGTCGTCGCGCGAGCTGCCCGACTATCTACCCGTCGTTCTCGAATATCTCAGTTGCCGCGATCTTGCCGAGACGCGCGAGCTTCTCGGCGACTGCGCCCACATTTTACGGCGGATCGGCCGGTCGCTCGTCGCTCGCGGCAGCGCCTATGCGGCGGTCCTTCAGGCGTTGCTGGTCGTTGCCGGCGAAGACCCGATCGATGCTGCGGCAGTGCCCCGAGTCAAAGAACGCACTGAGGATCTCGATCGCGAATGGTTCGAACCGCCCGCTTTCGAACCTTTAGCCGGTGCCGGCAACTCCGGCCGATCGCTGTCGGTGTCAAGCAGCACGCCGCCATCGCGGTGAATGCGGAGAATTCCCATGCTGTCCGCCCATTACGTCAACACATTTCTCTTCGGCATCTATCCCTATCTTTGCCTTGCCGTGCTGCTGATCGGCAGCCTGATCCGCTTCGATCGCGAGCCGTATACCTGGAAGAGCGACTCCTCGCAGATGTTGCGCAAGGGCGAACTTCGCCTGGGATCGAATCTGTTCCACTACGGCGTCCTCATCGTCATCTTCGGCCATTTCACCGGATTTCTTGCGCCGCATTGGACCGTCGATTGGGCGCTCAGCCCGGCCGGTCATCAGCTCCTCGCCATGGTGGTCGGCGGCATTGCCGGTCTCGTCGCCATCATTGGCCTTACCGTCTTGCTGCACCGGCGGCTTGCCGATCCGCGCATCCGGCTGAACAGCCGCAAGTGGGATATCGCGGTTGCCCTGCTGCTGTGGCTGCAGCTCGCGCTCGGCCTTCTCACCGTACCGCTGTCCGCCTTCCATATGGACGGTGTCCTGTTTGAGGCACTAACTACTTACGTCAAGGGCATCGTCACGCTCGACGGCGGCGTCTCAGCGCTGATGCTGAGCGTGCCGCTGGTCTACAAGCTGCATGTGCTTTTGGGTTTCACCATCTTCCTGATCTCGCCGTTCACCCGCATGATCCATATCTGGAGCGGCGCCGGCGCGCTTGCCTATCTGTTCCGGCCGTATCAGATCGTGCGCTCGCCGCGGACCCGCGCGAGAGTGCCGGCGCGGTCATGACCGTCAACGGCGTTGCCGTGGAAGTCTCGCGCTGGCCGAGCCCGCAAGTCGCGGCGGTGCGCGAATTGCTGCGGCAGCGGGCAATTGCCGTCGGCGTCTTGCCGCCCGCGGCGCATGATGAGGCGGCCACAGGCGCGGCCATCGCCGGTAAATAAACCCGATTCCCGCGCGGCCGCATTCGGCCTAGACTGGTTGCAATTATTTTTATCGGCAGGCTGCCCGACTGACCGCGTCCGTCCGGAAACGCCATGTTCCACTATTCCGACTATTTGCGGGAACAAGCGGCGAAGTACCGCAAGCTCGCCGACAGCACGGACGATGCGTTTGTCAAACAGGAGCTGCTCGAACTCGCGGCCACCTGCGAGGAAGTCGCCGACGACATCGACGACCGGCGCGCCAGCGGCTAGGCGCAATAGGCGCGGCAAATTTCCAGCGGGCGTACGGGCATAGCTGAGCGCGCGCGAATGTGGCAGACAAATCCGCGGCCGGCTTGATGCATTCGAACGGAGCAGGGGGATGGCAGTTTCGCGTCGCAGAGTCTTGCAGCTTGCCGGTGCCGCCGCGGTCGCGCCTTGCGCTCGCGCCGTTGCGGATGACTATCCCTCGCGCGTGGTGCGGCTGTTCGTCGGCTTTCCCCCCGGCGGCGGGGCGGATTTGGCGGCGCGCATCGTCGCCAACGGCCTGTCGGAGATCTGGCGCCAGCAGGTCGTCGTCGAGAACCGGCCCGGCGCCGGCGCGCGACTGGCACTCGACGCCGTGGCGCATGCGCCCCCCGATGGCTACTCCGTGCTGCTCGCGCCGGGATCGCCTTTGGTCCAGGCGCTGTTATTTTCGACGCTGACCTTCGATCCCGCCGATCTTTACGGCGTGTCGCTGATCGGCACCTATCCCGACATTATTGCAGTACCGAATTCCTCGCCCTTTCATACGCTGCAGGAGTTCATCGCGCACGCCAAGGCCAATCCCGGAACCATGAGCTGGGCCTCGCCCGGCGTCGGCACGGTGCCGCATCTGGCCGGCGAATTATTCAAGCACCGCGCCGGCATCGAGATGACGCACGTGCCCTATCGCGGCGTCACGCAAGGACTGATGAGCGATTTCATCGCCGGCCGGCTCGACCTGATGTTCAACACCACCGGTTCGCTGCTCGAACCGGTCAGATCCAAACAGGTCCGCGGCCTGGCGGTGACCAGCGCGCAACGCTTTGCCGACGAACCGGAGTTGCCGACGGTGGCCGAGTCGGGCGTCCCGGGCTATGACGTGTCGTCCTGGTACGCGGTTTATGTGCCGGCAAAGACGCCCGCCGCGATTGTCGCCAAGATCAACGCCGATCTCGCCACCATGCTCGGCGACCCGGCGATCAAGGACAAGTTCAAGCTGCTTGGCGTGCAGGCGCAACCTTCGACGCCGCAACGGCTTGCAGCGATGAATCTTGCCGACGCCGCGCTGTGGGGCCCGATCATCAACGAAGCCGATATCAAGGTCGAGTAGCGGCGGCGGCGTAGGATAAATCGGACGCGTTTTCGTGCCGAAGACATCGGCGCATGGCGGCGATCGCGCGCATCGACGTTCGATTGCACGTCAGGTTGACAGCGCATCGACCGGGGTGGCTTGGATCAGCGGTTCAGACAATGCGCACGCCGCGTGTGTTCAGCGCCGGATCGTTCCAGAAATCGTCGTTCTCGTAGCGGCGAAACAGATCGGGCGGCAGAATCGTCTCGCGCGGCGCGGCCTGAACTTTCCGGCCGACGCGATGCAGCCCAGGCGTGCCGAGCCGGGCGTCGTATTCTTCGGCGTCGAATTCGACATTGTCGAAATCGTGGGCGAACGGCTTCTCGCCGATGAAATCGTAAACGGCACTCATTGCCTCGGCGGGATTGGTGGTGAGCGTTTCATAGCGCAGCAGCATCAGGTTTTGCGCGTGTTCGCCGAAATACGCCTCCTTGAGCGCGTTGATGGCGAAACCCACCATGCCGCCGCCGACCGAGACGCCCTCGGCGCGACTGTAAACCGTGCCGCCTGCATCGTTGTTGAAAATTTTGGACATGTCGAAGGCGTTGCGCTGAATGAGCCGCTCGATGGAGTCGACGATCCAGGCGACCTGCCGCACGCAGGCGACCACCTTGGCGTCGGGAAACAGCCCGGCCAGCGCTGGCATCTTGGCGCACCACTGCCGGCTGGTGTCGAACACCACCTTGTCCCGTTGTGGCGTGTAATAATTCTCGAACACACCTTTGAGTATTGCCTTCTTCCGCGTCTCGTCGAGGAACATCGCGAATTCGTTGGCGGTGCTCATCTGATACTGCAGCGCGACGAATAATGTGGAGAGCGGTCCGGTCATGCCGGCATGGAAATGGGGATTTTGCCGCAGCAGCGCCGCGAGCAGGGTCGAGCCGGCCCGGGGCAGGCCCGAAATGAAGTGCAATTTCATCATCAAATTTCCTCTCGGCGCGTAATAGGTTACCGCGGTTCCCATGTGCCATTTGCGCCACATGGCGCGCAAAAAATCGGAGCAACCGGTTTAACTTACGCCTCACGGGTTTGCCAACCGCCCTCCAGCGGTCGATTGTTGATCCCCTGGGCGGCGGGGACTGGGGCGGCCGCCCGCATCTGTATCGTTGCAACGTGGAGTCTGCGTGGCGAGGGCATCACGAAATAGGCGCCGCTCGAGAAGCGTTACTGCGCAGCCTCCAATAGCAGTAAGAGGTTTCGGCCGCGCTTCGCTGCGGGCGGCGCTGCTGGGATCGACCGCGCTCGGCGGTCTTGTCATTTTCTCGACCGGCCAGGCGGCCGCGTCATGCTCTTCGTCACCCTACGACGCCAACAGCAACGCCACGCTACAAACCGCGATCAATTGCGCGAACGCCAATCCCGGCTCGACGATCGACATTACCGGAAGCTTTTCGCTGAGCACCGGCGCGAGCAATGAACTGCCGGCAATCACGGCGGCCGTCTCAATAGTGGGTAATGGCAACACCATCACGGGCACTGGAGCCGTTTCCGACGGCTCTGGTATCTTTTTTATCGCCGCCGGCGCGGGCAACGCGGTCAACATCTCGAACCTCAACATCAACAATGGCTATGCCAAGGGCGGCACCGGCTATGACGGCGGCGGCGGCGGCCTCGGCGCCGGCGGCGCCATTTTCGCCAAGTCAGGCGCCATCACACTGACAAATGTGGGTCTCTCCGGTAACGAAGCCCACGGCGGAGATGCACAACAATTCATCGGTGGTGCTGGCGGCGCGTCCGGCGGAGGCGGTGGACTCAATGGCGGCAATGGAGGGTTCGCCTCATCGCTGGTCGGCGGAGGCGGCGGCGGGATAGGCCTGGGCGCACTTGGCGGCACAGCCAGCAACAACCCCAGCACCGGTATCGCTGGCGTAGTGTTGCCGGGCGGCAGCGGAGGGGCCGGCGGCTGCGGCTCGGCTGGCGGCGCCAACAGCGGCGGCGGCGGTTCTGGCGGCGTCTGCGGAAATTATGGCTTCGGCGCCGGTGGCGGCGGATTTAAAGGTAATCCGGGCAGTTACGCAGCTGGTGCGGCCCGGGGTGGCGCCGGCGGTTTCGGCGGCGGCGGCGGCGGCGCTTACGGCGCTAGCGCCGCAGGCTTTGGCGGCACCGGCGGGTTTGGCGGCGGTGGCGGTGGCGGTACCGGCTCGGGAGGGGGCGGGGGCGGGGCTGGCACCGGCGGATTTGGCGGCGGCGGCGGCGGCGAAGAGGGCCCCGGGGGCCCTGGCCAGCCTGGCGGCTATGGCGCGGGGCACGGTGCGTTCGGCGGCGGCGGCGGCGGCGGCGACGGTCTCGGTGGCGCAATTTTTGTCTGCACAAGCGCGGTGTCGTCGTATTGCGGCGCAACGCTGACCATCACCAACACCAGCAGCCAGACCATCAACGGCACAGCGGTCGGAGGATCGGGCTATGGCAACGGTCACGGCGTCGGCGGCGCCATGTTTATCAGCGGCGGCACGACGTATTTCGGTGGCAGCGCGACCACCCAAATCACCACCTCGATCGCAGGCTTCGGCGGCGTCGGCATCACCGCCGGCGAACTCGAACTGGAGGCTGCCAACAGCTATCAGGGTGGCACGTCGGTCAGCGGCGGCACGCTGCAAATCGCGGGCTCCGGCACGCTCGGAGCGACCACCAGTACGCTGTCCGTTTCGACGGGCACGCTCGACCTCGGCGGCACGACGCAAACCACTGGCGCGCTGACGCTGACCGGCGGCACGATCCAAAACGGCACCCTCGATGCCTCCAATTTCGGGGTGTCGCAGGGCGGCACAATCACCGCAATTCTTGGCGGCAGCGGTTCGCTGACCAAGAGCGGTTCGGGCACGTTCACTCTTTCAGGCGACAATACCTATAGCGGCGGCAGCACGGTTAGCGGCGGCACGCTGGAGCTCACCAGCAACAGCGGAGCAGGCACCGGCAGCATCACGCTGGACGCGGGCACGACGCTCCATCTCGACCATGTGAGCATTGCCAACACGGTGAGCGGCGTGGGCGATCCGACCGTTATGGTGACGGGCGCCAGTTCAATGCCCACGCTGTCGGGAACGTCGAGCACAACATTCAACGTCGTCGGCACATCCGGGTCGGCAAGTACGGACGTGCTCACTTTGACCGCCAGCAACACCGGCTCGGCCAATATCGTGGTGGGCGACGGCACCACCGGTCATGCCGTTACCCTGACGGGGAGCGTCTCCGGCGCGTTCGGCGCCAGCTCCGCCTACACGGTGACCCAATACTCGATCCTCGATCTGAACGGCCTCAATCAATCCATTGCATCGCTGTCGGATGGCGGCGGCACCGGCGGCACGGTGACCAACAACGGCGGCTCGGCGGCGACTTTGACCGTCGGCGGCGGCACCGCGACGACATTCAGCGGCTCGCTCAATGACGGCAACAGCAAGCTGGCGCTGACGATTACCGGGTCGAACACAAATCTGACGCTGACCGGCAGCAACGATTACAGCGGCGCGACGACCGTACAGAGCGGCGGCACGCTGACCGTCGGCTCCAACAGCGAACTCGGCAACACCAGCGGCTTGACGCTCAACGGCGGCACGCTGGCGGTGACCGGCTCGTTCACTCTATCGCCGACGCTGACCGTGGGCGCGGGCGGCGCTACCTTCAGCGTTGCAAGCAACGATACGCTGACGGTTGCACAGGCCATCACCGGCTCCGCGGCACTGACGATTGCCGGTTCGGGCACCGTCGATTTGACCAGCACCAGCAACAGCTATTCCGGCGGCACCACGATCGACAGCGGCGCGACGTTGAAGGGCACGACGTCGACGCTCCAGGGCGCTATCGCCGACAACGGCACGCTGGTGTTCAACCAATCCGGCAACGGCAGCTATGCGGGATTGCTCTCCGGTTCCGGCGCGCTGACGATCACCGGCGGCGGCGACGTGACGCTCGGCGACGCGAGCAACAGCTATACGGGCTCTATCGCGGTCACCGGCGGCAGCACGCTGAGCGTCAGCGCCACCGGCGATCTCGGCACGCCGACGGGATTGACGCTCGGCGATGCATTCACCGGCGGGACATTGCAGGCCACGGCATCGCTGAGTTTTACGTCGCTCACTCTTGGTACCGGCGGCGGCACTCTTGAGTCCAGTAACGGCTCGACACTGACCATTTCCGGGCGCGTCACCGGTTCCGGCGGTCTCACCGTCGGTTCCGGTACGGTCGCGTTGACCAACACGTCGAACGTCACTCCGAGTAATTACCTGGGCGCCACCAATGTGGATGCCGACGCCACGCTCAAAGTGGCAAGCGCTAACGCGATCGGCAGCGGCGCCATCAATTTGGCGGCCGGCAGCACCATCGACTTCACCGGCGGCGGCACGTTTGCGAACAACTTCACCGTTGCCGGCGACCCGACTTACACGACCAGCGCGACACCGACGACGATCAGCGGAACCATCACCGACGCGACCGGCCCGACGCCGGGCGCCGTCCTCGTCAACGGCGGCGGCACGCTGACCTTGTCCGGACAGAACACCTATTCGCTGGGCACGACGATTTCCGGCGCCGGCACCACCGTGGTGGTCACGAATTCCAATCCGGGCACGTATTCGTCGATCGGCACCGGCACGCTCACGCTCGACGGCGGCACGCTGCAAGCCGGCGCCAATAATCTGAGCTTCAACAACGCCATCGCCATCAACAATACCGGCGGCACGCTCGACAGCAACGGCAACTCGATCACCTTTACCGGCACGATTGCCGACGGTAATGGAGTAAACGGCGCTTTGACGCTGACCAGTTCGACGGCCGGCGGCACGATCACGCTCACCGGCACCAACAGCTACGAGGGCGGTACCTATCTCGCGGGGGGGGACCGTCGTTATCGGCAACAATGCCGCACTTGGCAGCGGCGGCGTCGTCTTCAACGGCAACGCGAGTTTGCAGGCGTCGTTCACCGGCAACTTCGCCGAGAGTATTGCGGTCGATTCCAGCATAAGCGCCACCATCAGCGCCTCGGCCGGCAAGACTTTTACGATCACCAATAGCGGCTTCACGACCAATGCCAATTCCACCTTGGCCTTCGGCACGTCCAGCGCGACTGGCACCGTCGTGCTATCGCCGAGCGGCGCTTCGACTGAAGCTTCCACCACCGCAGTTGCCGTCAACTACGGCACGCTGAAGCTCGGCAACGGCAATGGCGCGTCGATCATCACCGGCGCGCAAGGCGGGCTGACGGTGGCGACCAATGGGACGCTCGATCTTAACGGCAATAGCGTCACGGCCTGGAACCTGTCCGGCGGCGGCAACATCACCAATAACAGCAGCAGCGCGGATGCCACTCTGACCGCCGACAATTCCGGCGCCTCGACGTTCGGCGGCACGATTACCGACGGATCGAACGGCCATATAACGGCGCTGACCAAGAGCGGCACCGGCACGCTGACGCTGTCGGGCGCCAACACCTATAGCGGCGCAACCACCGTCAACGGCGGCGAGCTGCTCGGCGGCGCCAATAATGTGTTCAGCGCCTCAAGCGCGATGACCATCAATACCGGCGGCACCGTGGATCTCGGCGGCTTTTCGAACACCATCAATTCCGTCGCGCTGGCCGGCGGCACGATCCAGAACGGCTCGCTGACCGGAGCGATCACCTCCAGCGGCGGCACCATCAACGCCATAGGCGGCTCGGCCTCGGTGGAGGCATCGTCGAATAAGACCACCGTCGAAGGAAGCAACGGCTATACCGGTGCGACGACGATCGACAACGGCGCGACGCTGGCGATGACGGGAACGGCGTCGATCGTGTCGTCGAGCGGGGTGAGCAATTCCGGCACCTTCGACATTTCCGGGCTGACCAACGGCGGCGCTTCGATCAAGACGATCTCGGGAAATGGCGGGGTGACGCTCGGCTCCAACACGCTGACGATCACCGCCGGCGGCAGCAGCTTCGGCGGCGACATCGGCGGCAGCGGCGGCCTGACGCTCAACGCTCCGAGTGGCACGTTCACTCTGACAGCAAGCAACGATTATACCGGCGCGACCACTATCACCGCCGGCACGTTGGCGCTGTCGGGCAGCGGCAGCATCTCGGATTCGAGCGTGGTGACCGCAAACGGCACGTTCGACATTTCAGGGGTCACCAGCAACACCTTGATCAAAACGCTCGCCGGCAGCGGATCGGTGAATTTGGGCGGCAACAATCTTGTCATCACCGCTGGCTCGACCACTTTCTCCGGCGCCATCGGGGACGGCGGCAATTTCGGCGGCATCGAAATTTCCGGCGGCACTCAAACGCTCAGCGGCACCAACACCTATACGAACGTCACGCAGATCGACACCGGCGCGACGCTCGCGCTCAAGGGCGCCAGCGCGATCGCCGATTCTGCCTATGTCACCTTCACCCCCACGGGCGGCGGTGTCGCCACGTTGGACATCTCGCAGAGCTCCACCGGCGCGAGCGTCGCCGGACTGTACGATCCTTTCGACGTCGGCGTCGTTTCTCTCGGCTCGAAGACGTTGACCATCGGCAGCGCCGGCGTCGCCTTCAACGGTGTTATCCAGGACGGCGGTATCGGCAACGGCGCCGGAGGCGCCGTGACGATTGCCGCAGGCGGCGACCAGCAGCTCGGCGGCACCAACACCTATACCGGCCTGACCACTATCAATGCGACGGGCGAGCTGGATCTGATCTCCAACGGCGCACATAACGGCAGCATTGCGACGTCGAGCGGCCTGGTCGACAACGGCATTTTCGATATTTCCGATCTGGGCCATCACGGCACGACGCCGACGACCACTTCGATCATTGCGCTGTCGGGAAGTGCCGGCGCGTTCCTCAATCTGGGCGAGAACGGGCTCAATCTGACAAATGCCAACGGTACGTTCGCCGGGACGATTGCGGACGGCGGCAATTCGGGCGGCACCGGCGGCTCTTTGTCGATTGGCGGCGGCACCGAGACGTTGACCGGGACCAACACCTATACCGGCGGAACCTCGATCACCGGCGGCACGCTGGTCGTCGGCAACAGCAGCGCGCTCGGCACCGGCACGGTCTCGATGGCGGCGGGCACCACGCTGTCGTTTCTCAACGCGGCGAACTACACGCTGACCAATAAGTTCCAGATTTCCGGCGATCCGATTTTCACGCCGCCAGTGAATACGACGCAGACCATCTCCGGCACGATTTCCAACGCCACAGGTCCGGCGCCGGCAGGCATCGTCGATATGGAAGGCGCCGGCACGCTGGTTCTGTCCGGCACCAATAGCTATTCGGGCGGCACGATCATTTCGGCAGGAACCGTGCAAGTCACCAACGATAACTCGGTCGGCACCGGCACGGTCACGCTCGATGGCGGGACGTTCCAGGCCGGCGCCGCCGGGCTCTCGTTCAGCAATAACTTCGCCATCAATCCGACCAACGGCACCATCGACACCCAGGCGAAAACGCTCACGCTGAGCGGCACGGTCGCCGACGGCACCGGCTCCGGCGCCCTGACCAAAATCGGCACCGGAATGCTCATCCTCACCGGCACCGACACCTATTCGGGCGGCACCACCATCAGCGCCGGTACCCTGCAACTCGGTAATGGCGGCTCGACCGGCTCGATTATCGGCAACGTGACGGACAATGGCACGCTTGCCGTCGACACTTCCGCCACGGTGACCCTGTCAGGGACGATTTCCGGATCGGGCGCGTTTCAGCAGAACGGCAGCGGCACGACAATCCTGTCTGTACTGGACTCTTACGGCGGTGCGACCAACGTCAATTCCGGTACGCTGGAGGTCAACGGCTCGATTGCGGCGTCCAGCCTGACCACCGTGGCTAGCGGCGCCACGCTGCTCGGCACCGGTACGGTCGGCAATGTGCAAGTTAATTCCCACGGCACCGTTACGCCAGGGCCAGCCGGCGGCGTTGGAACATTGACGGTCATCGGCAATCTGACCTTGCAATCGGCGGCGATCTACATGGTGTCGATCAACGGCGCCGCCACCAGCAAAGCCAATGTGACCGGCACGGCCAACATCACCGGCGCGACTTTCGCCGCGGCTGCCGGCAGCACGCCGGTGGCCGGCACCGATTATCTCGTGCTGCAATCCGGCGCGCACATCGTCGGCACGTTCGCCAATGCCTACGTCGTCATCGACAACAAATTCAAGGGCACGCTGGATTACACGACCAATCCCGACGACGTTTACCTCGACGTCACCTATTATCAACTGACGTCGCTGCTGCCGTCGAACCTGCCCAAGAACCTGCTCAATGTGGCGACCGGCATCGATAATGCCATCCTGAACGGCGTCACGCTGCCGCCGGGCTTCGCCAACCTGTTCAATTTCACGCCGCAGCAATTGGAAAATGCCTTGACGGAGCTGGAAGGCCAGCCGGCGACCGCTGCGCAGCGAAGCGCGTTCCAGCTAATGGTCGACTTTTTGAACCTGTTGTCCGATCCGTCGAGTGGCGGCGGCAGCAGCCCGACGGGAGGCGGCGCGTCGGGCTTCGCGCCGGAACAGGCGGCAAGTTTTCCGTCCGACATCGCCGAAGCCTATGCGGCAATCCTGACCAAAGCGCCGCCGCCGCAAAGCTTCGAGCAGCGCTGGAGCGCGTGGGCTTCCGCGTTCGGCGGCACGAGCATCATCGACGGTAACGCTGCCGCTGGCACCAACACCGTCACGGCGAGCGACTACGGCTTTGCCGCCGGCATGGATTATCGCGCGACGCCGGACTCGGTCTATGGTTTTGCGCTGGCCGGCGGCGGTACCAATTGGAGCGTTGCGCAGAATCTCGGCGGCGGCCGCAGCGACAGCTTCCAGATCGGCATTCATCAGACGACCCATTGGGGCCCGCTCTATGTATCGGGCGCGCTGGCCTTCGCCAATCACTGGTTCGCCACCAATCGCATCGCGCTCGGCGACCAGCTGACCGCAAACTTCATGGGGCAAAGCTATGCGGCGCGCGGCGAGGCCGGCTATCGCTACGCGGTGCCGGTCACCGGCGCCATCATCGGCGTCACGCCCTATGGCGCGTTACAGGCGCAGCAGTTCCATACGCCGAGCTTCAGCGAGACCGATCTCACCGGCGGCGGCTTCGCGCTGAACTTCAACGCCATGACCGCCACCGATGCCAGAAGCGAACTCGGCGCCCGTTTCGACAATCTGCAAATCGTCGACGACATGCCGCTGGTGTTGCGCGCGCGCGTTGCCTGGGCGCATGATTGGATGTCAAACTCGACGCTCGGCGCGGTGTTCCAGGCCCTGCCGGGATCGAACTTCATCGTGAGCGGCGTCACGCCCGCGGCCAATTCCGCGCTTACCACGGCGAGCGGCGAACTGCACTTGGCCGCCGACTGGACGATGATCGCGAAGTTCGACGGCGAGTTCTCTGCCACAGCGCAAACTTATGCCGGCACCGGCACGCTGCGCTATACCTGGTGAGATCGGCACGGCGCGGCTTGGCACATCGCGGACAGCGTAGTTGCGTCGTCGAATAGCGGCGTGGCGGACCAGCGCATGAAAACGCGCCATGAACAGCGACGGCCCACGAAGGCGGCCCGCCGGCTCCCCTTATCATAGGCCGCGCGACAGGCGATTATGCGGATCAGCGCCGCAAGAAACGTATATCTCGCCGCGTCGGCAGGGTCCAAGATAACTTCGATCGTGCGGGGGCTGCCAACAGCGAGATTGGCGATGCAATTCACCCTTCGCGTCAACGGTCGCAATCACAGCGTCGATGTCGACGCCGACACGCCGCTGTTGTGGGTGTTGCGCGACGCCGTCGAATTGAAGGGAACCAAATTCGGCTGCGACGAGGGCCTGTGCGGCGCTTGCACCGTGCATCTCGACGGGGCGGCGGTTCGCTCCTGCACGATTCCGATTGCCAAGGTCGGAAACGCCGCCGTCACAACGATCGAAGGGATCGCAAGCACGCCGGTGGGCGCCAGGCTGCAGCAGGCCTGGCTCGACGTCGACGTCGTACAATGCGGCTATTGCCAGGCCGGTCAGATCATGTCGGCGGCGGCGCTGCTCGCCCAAAACGGTGCGCCAAGCGAGCAGGAGATCAACACGGCAATGGACGGCAATCTATGCCGTTGCGGCACTTATTTGCGCATCCGTGAAGCCGTCAAACAGGCGGCGGCGGGCTTCGATGCGGCCACAAAGAAGGGAACGTGAGCCATGCTGCGCGATCGTCTTTCGCTGCATGACGCGCCTGCGCCACGACGCGGTTCTCGCGGAACCTCGCGGCGCGGCTTTCTGCAAGCCAGCGCCGCATCTGGCGGGATGCTGCTGAGCTTCGGCTTGCCGCGTTTGCCCGCTGCGGCGGCTTCGCCCCAAGCGGCGAGCGCGGCGCTTAACGCCTATGTGCGGATCGCGCCGGATGAGACCGTCACGATTGTTTCGAAAAATCCGGAGATCGGGCAGGGCATCAAGACCATGCTGCCGATGCTGATCGCCGAAGAGCTGGATGTCGACTGGCAGCAGGTTCGCACCGAACAGGGGCTGCTCGATCCGGCAATTTACGGCCGCCAGGTTGCCGGCGGCAGCATGGCAACGCCCTTGGAGTGGGGGCCGATGCGCCAGGTCGGAGCCGCGGCCCGGCAGATGCTGATCGCCGCGGCGGCCAAGCGCTGGAACGTCGCGGCAGAAGACTGCGCGACGGCATCGGGACGGGTTGTGCACAAGGCCTCGGGCCGTTCCGCAAGTTACGGCGCCTTGGCGGCAGACGCCGCGACAATGCCGGTTCCCAATCTGGCGAGCGTGAAGCTGAAGGATGCGAAGGACTACAAAATCATCGGTCATTCGGTGTCGGGCGTCGACAGCCCGCTCGTGGTCAAAGGTGCGCCGCTGTTCGGTATCGATGTCACGGTTCCGGGCATGCTCTACGCGGTGTTTCAGAAATGCCCGGTGTTCGGCGGCAAAGTGGTCAGCGCCAATCTCGAAACGGTCAAGGCTCTGCCGGGTGTGCGCCATGCCTTCGTCGTCGAAGGCGGAACCGACCTCAACGGGCTGATGCCCGGTGTCGCCGTCGTCGCCGACAGCTGGTGGCGGGCGGAAAAAGCCCGGCAAAGGCTCGAGGTGAAATGGGACGAAGGGCCGACCAGCCGGCAGAGCAGCGAAAGCTTCGCACAGCTGGCCGCGGAGCTCGGCGTCAAAGCGCCGGCGCTCACGCTGCGCAATGACGGCGACGCCGCCGCTGCATTGAACGGCGCCGCCCGCGTGGTCGAAGCCGCTTACAGCTATCCGTTTATCGCACACGCGACGCTCGAGCCGATGAACTGCACCGCCCATGTGCACGGCGGCAAGGCGGAGATTTGGGCGCCGACCCAAAATCCGCAGCCCGGACGCACATTGGTCGCGCACACGCTCGGTTTGGACGAGCAGAACATCACCGTTCACTTAACGCGCGTCGGCGGCGGCTTCGGCCGCCGGCTCGCCAACGATTACATGGTCGAGGCGGCATGGATTTCGCAGGTGGCCGGCACGCCGGTGAAGCTGGTTTGGAACCGCGCCGACGACCTCGGCCATGATTTCTATCGGCCGGGGGGCTGGCACTTTCTCAAAGCCGGCTTGAACGGCGACGGCAAGCTGGTCGCTTGGCAGCAGCACTTCGTCAGCTTCGGACGCGGCGGCAAATTCGCGCCCTCGGCGGATTTGTCGGCGGACACCTATCCGGCCGGCCGCGTCGCAAACCTGTCGTACGGCGCTTCCTTGATACCGCTCGGCATTCCGACCGGACCGCTGCGGGCGCCGGGCGATAACGCGCTGGCTTTCGTGTTCCAGTCCTTCATCGACGAACTGGCGCATGCCGCCGGCCGCGATCCGCTGCAGTTTCAGATCGATCTGCTCGGCAAGGACGAGCTCTTGCCCGGAAGAGGCGCGGGCTTTGATACCGCGCGGGCCCGCGGCGTGCTGGAAAAAGTTCGCGAGGTCTCGGACTGGGGAGGGCGCAATCTCGCCGCACGAACCGGCCAGGGCGTCGCCTTCTATTACAGCCATCTCGGCTATTTTGCCGAGGTGGTGGAGGCGGCGGTGGGCGCAGACGGCGACATCAGGATCAATAAAGTGTGGGCGGTCGGCGACATCGGCCGCTATGTCATCAATCCGACGGCGGCAATCAACATGACGCAGGGTGCGGTTCTCGACGGCCTGGGCGCGGCGCTGCATCAGAAAATCACTATCGAAAACGGCCGCGTCATGGAGGCCGATTTCAATAGCTTCAAACTGCTGCGGATTTCGCAAGCGCCGCCGGTCGAGGTGCATTTCCTCGCCACCGACAATTCGCCGACCGGGTTGGGCGAGCCGCCGTTGCCGGCCGCGCTTCCCGCGCTGTGCAACGCGATATTCGCGGCGACCGGGAAACGGATCCGTCAGTTGCCGATCGATGGGGCGGTCTTAAGGAC
>Ga0187784_10001885_pt1 | contig 16755 bp, 16 predicted proteins | sample 1015_SJ02_MP15_2_FD_132964 | JGI IMG/M metagenome (GOLD analysis project Ga0187784, IMG submission 132964) | Tropical peat soil microbial communities from peatlands in Department of Meta, Colombia - 1015_SJ02_MP15_20_MG | ecosystem: Environmental > Terrestrial > Soil > Wetlands > Peat | place...
GGGCATGGCTTTGAGGAGGCTGCAAATCTCGCCCATATCGAAGGTGGTTCGGAGGTACTCGAGGGCCGCCAGCGATTTGGCATAGGCAAGGGCCACTTGGTCCTGAGGCATGTTCAGGAAGGGGCCTTCGAGCGCCTGGAAAGAGGGCAAGCGTCCCGTGGTCCACGCCCGCGAGAGCTGCGCTCCCAGTGTGGCGGTGGTAGCCCCCTCCTCGAGTTGTGCCAAACCTTCGTTAAACCACGTAGGGCAGTGGCCCATGGTAATTTGCCGCACAAAGGAGTGCGTCAACTCGTGCTTGAGCACGCGGGCGAGTTCGGCGTTCATCTGGGTCAAGCCGGAAACAGGCACGCGGATTTTTCCGTCGTTGAGTGCGCCCACCCAATTGGGCGAGCGGGTGATATCCTGGAAGGCCTGGTTGGGGTAGAGGAGTACGACAATGACTTCGCGCGGAGAATATTCGAGGTCGAGTGCGAGGTTCTGGAAGGAACCCTCCAGGCTGTTCAGAACCTGGGCGCTCAATTTCTCGCCCTGCTCACCTCCGTAGCGGAGCAAGAAGTGGTCGCTCTGCAGCTCGCGGTAGAAGCCCGAAATTTCGCGCTCGCGTTCCGCCTTAGCGATGGCTTCATGGAGACGCGGGTTGTCCTGTAAGGCCAGCGCCTTGTTCCACTGGGCGATGGCCTCGTCCATGTTTTCCATGCCATAAAAGGCGGACCCCAGCAGCGTATAGATATCTGCAGTCTTGGGGTTACGATCAGCGGCAGGCAAGAGCAGGTCCAGGGCTTCCAAATAATGGCTCTGGGTTACCTGAAGGTAGCCGAGCGCCAGCGTCAAGGAAAGATCGCCGGGAAGCAGCTTCAGCGCCTGTTGGTATTTCTGGATGGAGCCTTCGGGGTCGCCATGGCGAGCCTGGAAAAGCGCCGCTTGCTGATAACCCTGCTTGAGCAGACGGGCATTCTCCTGAGAGGGATCGTGAATGAATTCATTATCCAGGTGCAGGAGGTACGCCTCATCGACTGCCCCGGACCTGATAACCGGAGAATCGGTAACGGATGTAGAGTCCCCGGAAGGGAACGGAGGCAGCGGAATCTCGTGCGCTTTATCCGGCGGGGTTTCACCGAGATGCGACGGCCGCGCCTCAGCAGGCTCGGCGGACCTCTCGATATGATCCACCATCGACCTTGGGATAGAGAGTTGTCCGCCCTGGATCGAGTAGACCACCTGCTTTGAGTCTTCCTGCACCACGTGCCCCTCTATCTTCCGGCCATTCTTCAAATAGATAACGTCAGCAAGCGCAGGAGAGGGGACGAGCGCAGTTACAAATAGAACGAGAAATAGACGTGCGCCTGCAATTTTCTTCCCCCGGCGAATGGTCGTCTCAAGCATACGCAGGTATGATACAACACGCGTGGCGATGGGGTCGAGCGGCGGGCAGGTTGTGCTGCGCTTCTATCCGCGCTAAAGTATGAGCGTAGAGGATGAGGAATGCTGCGCACAGCGGGCCGCACAAGTCGCTTTCTCTCAGCCGCGGAACGAGGAAGCAGGCCTGCGCTACTTGGGTGTGGGCTTTTGCTCCTTGTAGTCTGGCTGCCAAGCCGCGCCCCGGCCGCGAACAGGCTTGACCCAAAAGGAGTTCTCGATCAACTCCAAAACGTTAAAGTGGACGCAGGCCAGATCTATGTGCTTCGGCACGCGCAACTGACCCGTGACCGTGTGAAGATCTTTTTCAACCGTGGCTACATCGGCTTTTTCACCAAGGCTGCGGGAGAAATCACGGGTGCGGTTTTCACCGGCGAAGGGGAGGTTCTTTTGATACCTCCCACAAGGGTGGAGAAAGAAAGTCTGGCACGATTCGTTCACTCTCCGATCCTTGAAGAACAGTTCAGTACGGCGATTTTGCGTTTTACCGACCAGACCGCCAGGGAACTGATCACGGTGGGGCAAAAGCCGGAGCCCGATGACCCGGAGCGACCGCTGGACTTTCCGCAAGGCTGGAACTCCTCACCCCGGGTCTTTGCCCTCGAGGATACGCCCCGAATCTTTGAGGATTTGCTGGGCGACTCGATCTTGCCGTTTTTCCACGCCCGCTTGGAAGGGAACAGCCTTAAATGGTTCGACGTGATCGACGACGAACGGACTCCGGATGCCGTGAGTGTGCTTGCGGTGGGCCGAAACGCTGATGATTTGTTCATCGACCGCTGGTGCGCTTTCCCAAGTAAGAACTCGGCGGTGCGTTTCGCGAATCAGGAGCCGGGACCGGTCAAGGCCCTTGCCTACGATATCGACACTCAACTTGAGCCTGACAACAGCATGAAGGGCCGCGCGCAGCTTCTGTTGGAATCACTTTCGAACTCGGACCGGGTGCTGACATTTGATTTCTCCCGCTTACTCAACATCTCAATGGTCGTGAACGAACGGGGAGAAAGTCTGCCCGTGTATTCTTATCCGCAGCAGGAAGAGATTGCGACAGGTGACCGGAACAAAGGCTGGATTCAAGTGGTCTTGGCGGCTCCGCACCCGGTGGGGGAAAAATTCAGCCTCCGCTTCCTTTACCAAGGAAATGTCATCACCGATGTCGGCAACCACGTCTTGTACGTGGGAGAAAGAGGGGGCTGGTATCCGAACCTGGGGCTTGGATCCCCAGCTTCATTCGACCTCAAGTTTGATTATCCCGAGAGCCTGACGCTAGTCGCCACGGGAGCAAGGATCGAAGAGGAAACCGCGAACGGTCGAAAGCACAGCCGATGGCGCTCGGATGGCGTGTTTCGAGTTGCCGGCTTCAATCTGGGGCCCTATCATTCGGTCGAGCGCCGCGTCGGAAAGACAACGGTAGAAGTTTATGCGACCCGCGAGGCGGAAGCGGCGCTGGAGGCGCGCCACTCGCGGAGGTTGGTCCCTCGCTTTGTCTTCCCCAACAGCTCGCGAGAGCATGAGCCGGCATTGTCGATCGCTCCCGACACGGTTCCTCCTTTGGCTCCCGCCGCTTTACTGCAAAGCGTGGCCGAGAGCGCTTCGCAAGCGCTCGAATACTTCGAGAATTTGTTCGGCCCGTTTCCTTACTCTCGTCTTGCCATTTCCCAGATTCCCGGTGACTTCGGACAAGGTTGGCCGGAACTGGTCTATCTCCCCACCCTTTCGTTCTTGCAGAAGTCGGAACGTTCTGATCTGGGCTTGCCGGAAAAGGCTGAAGATCTTCTTAGCCACGGCATGGTGGCCCACGAGATTGCCCATCAATGGTGGGGGAACTTGCTGGGTTGGAGGACCTATCATGACCAATGGCTTTCTGAAGGGCTGGCGACTTACGCGGCGGCGCTTGACCTGTCGAGGCAAAAGGATGGAGATCACCGATTCCACGAACTCCTCCGAGGCTACAAACTCGACCTGCTCAGCAAGGGCAAGAGTGGGATGATCAACGAAGCCAGCGGCCCCATCTGGCTGGGCCAACGTCTCTCGAATTCTCTGACCCCGCGCGGCTACGACACTATCGTGTACAAGAAGGCATGCTGGGTTTTGCACATGTTGAGAGGGCTGATGCGAGATCCTTCCACGGGCTCCGACGAGAAATTCTTCCACTTGCTGCGAGATTTCGTTGCCACTAATCAAGGAACAAGTGTTTCAACGGAAGACTTCATTCGCGACGCGGAAAAATACATGACTCGCGCCAGCGACCTCGAACACAATCGCCGGCTGGACTGGTTTTTCAATGAGTGGGTGTACGAAACTGGCGTCCCAACCTACCAACTGCAATCCACCGTGAAGCAACTTTCCCCGAAGAAATTCTCGGTCCAGGGCAACATCACTCAGAGCGGAGTTTCAGACGATTTCGAAATGCTGGTGCCTGTTGTAGCTGAGGTGGGCAAAGATAAGAGGATGAGCTTGGGCCGCGTAGCCGTCAGCGAAGACGAGGGGCGATTCAAATTCACAACCACCACAAGGCCCAGGCGACTGGCCATCGACACGGACAACCTTCTCGCCATCACCCAGCCTTAATGCCGTCCTCAGATCACGCCGGCCGGGGGACGGCAAGCCGTCCCCCTAGAAATTGCCCTGCCCGGTTCAGCCCGGCGGCCAGTGGAACACCCGCCCACCAAGAAGGTGGAGGTGAAGGTGGAAAACGCTTTGCCCCGCCCAGGTCCCGGTGTTGATCACTGTCCTGTAGCCGCGAGGCTCCAGATCCCGCTCCCGCGCCAATTGTGTCGCCACCAGGAACAGTCGACCGAGGAGAGGAGCATCGTCAGGGGTGGCATCTTTCAACGATGCCAGGTGCCTGCGTGGGACAATGAGTGTATGGATGGGCGCTTGCGGATGCGTGTCCTCAAACGCCACAATTTCATCATCCTCAAACACAATCCTGGCGGGTAAGCGCCGCTGGATGATTCGGCAGAAGATGCATTCGTCCATGTGCCCTTGTAAGGGCAGGCCTTGTGCCTGCTCTGGGCCACCACGAGGGTCGCCCCTATTAATTCAAGCGGACCACGAAAGCCTCCGTTGCCAGGTTCGCCTTGCGGAGGCTTTGTGCCAGAGCGCGCGCCCCGTCTTCGCTGCTCTCGCGGCCAACTCGAACTCGGTAAAAGAGGCCGTCACCGCGGTCAAAATCCTGAATGATGACCGGCCCGAATTGGGATTCGATGCGCGCCTTCAAGCGCTCAGCATTGCTCTGGTCCCTAAAGGCGCCCACCTGCACCGCGAAAACTCCTGGGACCACGCCGCCCCCTCCAAGACCCAGAATTTCAAGATACACCTGTGCGATGCCTGGCGTGTGCATGGCTCGAGCTGCCGCATAAGAGAGGTCGATAATTCGTCCTTCGACGAATGGCCCGCGGTCGTTAATTCGCACCGTCACGTCCTGGCCGTTCTCGAGGTCGTGAACAGTTACCCGCGTCCCAAAGGGTAACGTCCGGTGGGCGGCGGTCATGTCGTACATGTTATAGATTTCGCCGCTGGCGGTTGGCCGCCCGTGGTAGGGATGGCCGTACCAGGAAGCGATTCCTCTTTCGCCCTGAACAATCGGAACGGGTATGGTTGAAGGTCCCCGCGCCGGCGGTGGTGTAACCCGCGCTGCCTGAACGGGACGATGCCGGTGCAGGCAGCCGGTCGACACGAAAATCACGCTCCCCACCGCCACGATCCGCGCCGCTCGCCGCAGATCAGGTCCTCGGGATTTCCCAGCCAGCTTATCGGCCACTTGTGCCAGGCTCTTCCCTCTCCAGGCTCCTCGCCATCTTGGCGAGGTGGCGGGAGGCCCTGCGGAGCAGCGCAGCCATTTCCTGTCGCGTGGCAGGCTTCAGCTTTTTGTCGAGGAGGTCTCCCAGTTTTGCCACTTCACGATCCACCGCACGTCCGGCTTCTTCAAATTTCATCACCCCTCCCATTCTTGCCTATCGCTATTCTAATCAACACGACCGCGGGGAACAATTGAAATTCCTGACGGGCTGGAACTTGCCTGCGTTATAATGTAATTTGGTTCGGCGCGGGTGTCATGCCGAGCCCATTCGCTGTCATCTTGAGCGCAGCGAAGCACCTCTGCATTTTGCTCAGGGTGAGCTCTGCGAGGAATCTGGCTCTGCGTTGGGGCGACAAGGTGGGCTATCCAGAATATGCTGGAAGAAAGAACCAGAGCGAGATTTCTCGCCTCGCTCGCAATGGCACCCGCATCGATGACAAATCTGAATGGAACTTCCTCCTAAAATTTGGTTTCAACTGGAAAGGCTGAAGAAAGCGCTCCGTTCTACATTCGGACCATCGACGCAGAATTATGATACTTCGCACCGGATGTGTCCGAACTGTCGTGCCTTGGTGGAACGCAATGCGTCGACCTGCCCTTTTTGCGGGGAGAAATTACGCTCGCCCCGCGCTCGTTCCTCTCCTGCCACCGCGGGTCGCATCCTGGGCGTAATCCCGATTCCGTCCACGGCCACCTCAGCCATTGTAGCAGTCAACATCGCCGTTTATGGTATCTCCTGGTACATGACGGCTACGTCAGGGTCGGCCCAGCCGTCATTGGGCGGGATCAGCGGCGACGTACTGCTGCGTCTTGGCGCCAAGAGCCCTTACATCCTGCTCGGGCAATGGTGGAGGCTTGTAACAGCGATCTTCCTGCACGCCGGCTTGATGCACATCGGACTCAACCTTTGGTGCCTCTTCGACCTAGGCCCGCAAGTCGAGTCGCTCTTTTCGACGGCCAAATTCATGGTGTTCTATCTGGTCACGGGGGTGGCGGGATTTGTTTTAAGCCTTTGGTGGAAGCCCTTTGGGATGTCCGTGGGGGCTTCAGGAGCGATCATGGGGTTGATCGGTGTCCTGATCGGTGCCAGCTTCCATCATGGCCACTTGGGCAAGGAATACCGCGGGCAACTTTGGCGCTGGGTCATATACATTGCCATCTTCGGGATTTTCTTCAACGTCGATAACGCAGCTCACTTCGGCGGCCTAGTCACGGGATTGCTCCTGGGTTACCTGGTCCCGGAAGGCGAAGAGGAGACTCGCGCCAGCCAGAACCTCTGGAATACCCTCGCCGTGCTGGCTGTTGTCATTATCGCCGGCTCATTTGCCCTTATGGCCTTACAATTGAACCAAGCCCTTCGGTAGAATCATGTCGGACAAGCCCCCCGCCAAGACAAAACCCGACCACTGGTGGACGCTTCTGCCAGATGTGTGGTTTCTTCTCAGGCCGCGCCGGGGCCTGCTGGCCGTCGGCTTCGTAATAATGGCCGTGAATCGGGTGGCGGGGCTTGTTTTGCCGGCGTCCTCGAAGTTTCTTATTGATGACATCATCGGAAAGCGTCACCTGCAGCTCCTGGTTCCCCTTTTGCTAGCCGTCGTGGGCGCCACGGCCGTGCAAGGGGTTTCTTCCTACGCCCTGACCCAACTCCTCTCCAAGGCCGCCCAGAGGCTTATAGCTGAGCTGCGCTGCCAGGTGCAAACCCACATTGAGCGGCTGCCGGTATCTTTCTATGACTCCAACAAGACCGGCGTCCTGGTGTCGCGCATCATGAGCGATGTGGAAGGGGTGCGGAACCTGCTTGGCACCGGGCTGGTGGAGTTCGCAGGCGGACTGTTGACGGCGACCTTTGCTTCCATCATCCTGCTGCGCATCAGCGTTCTGATGACCGGCTTGGCTTGTCTGATTCTGCTCGGCTTCGGGCTCTTTCTCCACAGGGCTTTCGCAGTGATCCGTCCGATCTATCGAGCCCGCCCCAAGATTACCGCCGAGGTTACGGGACGCCTCACTGAATCGCTGGCCGGCGTGCGGGTGGTGAAGGGATACCACGCCGAGGCGCGGGAAGCCTCGGTCTTTGCCGGGGGAGTTCACCGGCTCCTCGACAATGTGCTGAAAACCCTCACCGCCACTTCTCTCATGAGTCTTTCGGCGACCACCCTGCTGGGCGTGGTCAGCGCCCTAATTATGTTTCTGGGCGCCCGGCAAATCGTTGCCGGACATATGACGCTCGGCACCTTCGTAACCTACACCATCTTTCTGGGACTTCTAGTGGCCCCGGTTTTCCAAATCGTCATGATCGGCACACAAATCACCGAGGCCCTGGCCGGACTGGAGCGCACGCGCGAGGTTCTCCGCGAGCGCCCTGAGGACGAGGACCCCGCGCGGACGCTACGCCTGGATCACATTCAAGGCGAAGTGGTCTTTGAGAACGTCAGCTTCGCGTATGAAGCAGGCAAGACCGTCCTGAACGATATGGGCTTCGAATCTGCTCCGGGTACCGTCACCGCCCTCGTCGGACCGTCGGGATCGGGCAAGTCGACTATGATCGGGCTCATCGCGGCTTTCTACACACCCAGCGCCGGTCGTGTGCTGGTGGATGGAGTTGACCTGGCCAAAGTGCGCCTGGATTCTTACCGCAGCCACCTGGGAGTGGTATTGCAAGAAACATTCCTGTTCGATGGGACTATCCGCGAAAACGTCGCATTCTCACGCCCCGACGCCACAGAGGAACAAATCCTCGCAGCTTGCCGCATCGCCCGTGTGGATGAGTTCGCGGAAACTTTTGAAAACAAGTACGAAACGATAGTAGGCGAGCGAGGCGTGAAGCTCTCTGGCGGCCAACGTCAACGTGTTTCCATTGCGCGCGCTATCCTGGCCGACCCCAGAATCCTGATCCTCGACGAGGCCACCTCGAGCCTGGACTCCGAATCTGAAGCCATGATCCAAGAAGGACTTTCCTACTTGATGCGCGGCCGGACGACATTCGTTATTGCCCACCGCCTCTCTACCATTCGACGCGCCGACCAAATCCTCGTGGTCGAGAATGGGTGCATTATCGAGCGCGGCACTCACGAGCAACTCTACGCCGCGGGCGGGCGCTATTTCGACTTGTACACCAAGCAGCACGGGGTGGCGTCCAACCTCTTCCTGGCGCCTGGTGAGGGAGACAAGGCCAGGGAAGTTGGAGCGGAGGCAGGAACCCCAGTCCTTGCGGAACGCGAGGAGACCATCCCCGACGCGGTGCGCCTGCTGCGGGGACGGGGTGCATAACGAGGGCTCGTCCACGAGCCCGCTGTCAATCTCAGGCCCCGGTTCTTTGGGGGCCGAAGAATCTCGCCAGTTTCTTTGTTTGATCGCAGGTGGCGGCGACAAGGCTTTTTGTGCCCCCGGCACTCGTGACCTCCAATTGCGCTGACTTGCTAGGTGGAGTAAGCTGGGTGGCATGAGCACCATTGAAGAAATCGAGGATGCCGTTCGCAGGCTTTCCCCTGAGGACCTCGCCACGTTTCGCGAGTGGTTCGCCCATTTGGACGCTGATGCCTGGGACCGGCAGATCGAGAAAGACGTCGCTGCGGGTCGTCTGGATGCGCTGGCCGAGGAGGCCCTAAACGATCTGCGCGAGGGCCGCTGCACCGACCGGTGAGACACCGCGCCAACCCGAGGTTCTGGAGTTGCTACCGCGATCTTCCGGAAGACGTTCAGCGACTGGCAGACGAGTCTTACCAACTGTTGCTGGAAAACCCGCGACATCCAGCTTTGCACTTCAAGAAAATTGGAAGTTTCTGGTCGGTTCGGGTTGGCCTGCACTACAGGGCACTTGCCGTGGAGCACGGAGCAGATATCGTATGGTTCTGGGTCGGGCCACACGCCGAATACGACCGGATGGTCAGCTAGAGATAGCGGCCAGCTTCAGGGGCTGCGAGGATAGCACAGCCACTCTTGCCTGTGCCCAAGGCCAGCTTCTGGTGCCACGGGCGCAGTCAAGAGTGCTTGTGCGACGCACTTCTCACCGTGTACCCAAGGGCCAGCAGTGGAGCAGGAGTTTTCTTAGGCCCGCGGACTTACTGGTGCTGGGTGAAGGAGATAAGGCCAGGGAAGTTGGAGCGGAGGCAGGAACCCCAGTCCTTGCGAAACGAGAGGAGACCATCCCCGACGCGGTGCGCCTGCTGCGCGGACGAGACGAATAGCCAAGGCTATACGCGTGTGGGGAGTCATTCTGGCTAATCCATGCACACTCAAATCAAGGCCTGGGTTTTCGACGCTTACGGAACTCTGTTCGACCCTTTCTCCGTTCAGGAGAAAGCGGAGAGGATCTTCCCCGGCCGGGGTGAGGCTCTGAGCCGGCTCTGGCGCTCGCGCCAGCTCGAGTATACATGGCTGCGAGCGCTGATGAATCGGTACGCGGATTTCTGGCAGGTCACACGGGAAGCTCTGGTTTATAGCTGCCGCAGTTTGGGCTTGCGCTGCGAGACAACACAGCAAGAGGAATTGATGCATGAATACCTGCGCCTGAAGGTTTATCCCGATGTGAGCGTGGGGCTCGAAGCCCTGTGCAGCCAACGCCTGGCAATCCTCTCCAATGGTTCACCACAGATGCTTGAGGCTGTTGTCGAGCACGCCGGGCTGAAACAGGCGTTTGCCACCCTACTCAGCGTCGATAAAGTGAAGACCTACAAGCCCAACCCCACCGTTTATCAACTGACCGTGGAGTCGTTGAACTTGAAGAAGAGCCAGATTGGCTTCGTGTCTTCGAACTACTGGGACGCAGCGGGCGCCGCTGCTTTCGGCTTCCCGGCCTTTTGGCTCAATCGCGGTGAAGCGGCCCCAGATGAATTGGGAATCGAGCCCAAAGCTACCATCACGGGCCTTGGTGAGCTCGCCGGGTTGTCCTGAACACGTAGCCTAGAGCGGGTAGCAGGCGGGGGACGCTCCCGCGACAGCGGGCGAGACGCCCGCGCTCCGACCTACCGTGGGAGTTTGAACCCCCCTGTTATCTCCAGTTTGGCGCGAGCGCTTGCAGAAATCTCGCTAGGTTGGGCGCCGCCTAAGAAGACGTTGTATTCACCGGGCGCCACCACGTGTTCTCCTTTGTCGTTCACCATGCTCAGGTATCGAGCCTTGAGCGCATAGGTCACGTGCTGTGTCTCTCCAGGCGCGAGGTGCAGCCACTGAAATCCCCGCAGGGCACGCAGCGGGGCGCCAGGCACTGAGGGAAATTCCAGGCACAGTTCCACCGCTTCTTCGCCGGCAGGGCCGGCAGCGTCTCGGACATCCGCCTCGACGGTGAGGTCATCTCCAGCGTTAAGCTGCGGCGATGAGAGCTTCAAATTGCTGTATTCCGAAGTCGAATAGCTTAATCCATAACCAAAGCCGTAGAGAGGCTTGCCCCCAAAGTAACGGTAGGTGCGGTTCTGCATGGAACATTCAATGAAGGGTGGTAGCTGATCGCGAATCTCGGCTGCGAATTCAGTCCGACGAGCTATAGACTCCTTCCGTATGCGCCGTTTCGACGAGAGCATGAACGTTCTCGGCAGGAGTCGTAGGTGGGATTGCGCACCCGGCGTTCAAGACGAAGTGGCCGCCTGGCTTCCAGGCTGAAATCAGTTGCCGGGTTACATCTCGAACCTCCGGCGGGCTGCCGCGCGCGATTACGCCGCTCGGATCGATGTTCCCAAAAAGAACATGGCGGACTCCGACGATGCTTTTGGCCATCCTCGTATCGGTCTTGTAGTCCAGTTCGAAGCCGCAGAAATCATATTGCGCCAGCAAAGGGAGGATTTTCGTCGTGTCTCCGCAGATGTGGATGACTGTAAAAATCCCTTCCGCACCGAGCTCTTTGACCAGTCGTCCTTCATACGGCCGGGCAAACCGGTTGAACATCTTAGGCGAAATGACGTCCGGCCCGGCAAGACTATCTCCCAAAGAGGTCAGATGGGCGCCGGCTTTTGCCAAGGCGCGATGGACAGCTAGATGGCTCTGGTAGCAAACCTCCAGGAGTTGGTGGATCGCCGGGTTATCCGGCTCTGAGGCCAAGTCCATCAAGAACTCCTCGGTGCCCCGGACCATGCAAGCCAAGTCGAAAGCCATTTGATCCGCGTTGCCGCGGATGGCGACGTCGCTGCCCACTTGCTTGGCCAACAGGCGGACGGCTTCGAGAATAGCGGGGATGCGCCCATCAGTTTCAGGGTTGATGACCCTTAGCCGGTCCACCTCCGCCAGACTGCGAATGGCCGGCCGTACAATCCGACCAGGCTCGTCGGGGGCACATTCCGACTCGGCGCCCATGGCCTCCGCCAGCATTGTAGTATCGGTATCAATCAAGAAGCAGTCATGGCCGTATTTCTCCCACGCCTGCAAGTGCGCCTGAGCGATAGCTTTGGGGTCAACGCGATACTTTTCCATCGGGATCCCTGCTTCTCGAGCGGCCATCATGAAGTTGTGAAGGCACACCGGAATCCGGTCCGGAATCTGGCCGCTTATCACGGCTCTCACCCGTTCCAGAGAATTCATTGTAACGTTCCCCTGCACATCAGCCCACAGAGGTCATTCCCGCGAAAGCGGGAATCCAAGGCCCAGGTGGACCTCCAGCTTTCCGAGAGATGACCTGTGGATCGTAAGGACTACGCCTCATTCAACCTGTCAGACCCCGGCGAAGTTGATGCTCGAGGAATCCCAGGGCGGGGCGGAGTGGATGGCGGGCAGCACCTCTCGCGGCTCGTTCACGACCGACCACATGGATCTATGCCGGGGGTCCATGAAGCGCTCCGAAATGCACCGCTCGAGCGCCAGGAGCAGATGATCGAAGTACGACCGGGTGTTCAGAACAACGATAGGGCCGAGGAAGAGGGCCAGCCGCTTGAGAGAAACGGCTTCCAGGAGCTCATCGAGAGTTCCTGAGCCGCCCGGCAAGGCGACCACCGCATTCGCATCCTCGATCATGGAGCGCTTGCGCTCCTGCAGATCGCGCACCACGCGCAATTCACTAAGGCCCCTGTGCCCCCACTCGAGCTCTTTCATGAAGCCGGGGATGATGCCGATGATTTTGCCGCCCTGACTCAGCGCGCCTTGGGCGAGAGCGCCCATTAATCCCACCGCCCCACCCCCGTAAATGATGGTGGCGCCGTTTCTCGCCAGCTCACTCCCCAAGCGCTCCGCCGCTTCCACATAGACGGAATCACATTGGCGGCTTGAACCGCAGTATACGCAGATTCGCAGGTTCGACATCAGCTTCTCTTCTGTTTAAAGCCTTCGATGGCTTGGCCGGACCCGGCGGTAGGAGCGACCCTGTGGTTACTCCTGCTGTAGCGGGACGGCCACAAGGGCCGCCCTTACAATCCCTAGTCCGCGCTACCCCGATGTCAGACCTTCAAGAAAATCTTCTGCCGATAGAGAAAATAGAGAAACAGCCAGCCGACTGCCAAAACGCTGAGGTCAAAGACCACGGGCTTATAAGGCCCGAGGTAGTTGATGAATCCCCGGACAAAGATATTTGCGATAGTACCAAAATCAAACTGGCTGCGAAGCACGTAAATGGTAATGGGGTTCAGGCCAATGACGGTGAAAAAGAAAGCCCAGCGCCGGTAGCCGCGAACATCGATGATCCAGTAGAAGAGCGCTAGAAGGAGAAGACTCCACCCGCCCGCGAACAGGACGTACGAGCTCGTCCAGATGTTCTTTATGATGGGAAACCAATGACCCCAGAGGAGCCCCAAAAGCAGACTGGCAACGCCCGCCAGCGCCAGCCCGAATGCCTTTCGCCACGGAGGCCGGTTGGTGCGCAGCCAATGCCCGGCCAAGGCGCCGATTAAGCAAGTTGACACAGCCGGAATCGTGGAGAGGAGTCCTTCGTTGTCACCAAAGATGTAGCAACAGAAAGGTCGTGGCAGAACGTGCTGGTCGACAAACGCGGAGAGGTTACCGGCGGGAGTAAGGACCCCGGCGCCGACGCCCGGGACCGGCACCAGCTTCATCACTAGCCAGTAAACTACCAGCAGCCCGCCGGCCACTGCCGCCTGGCCACGCACGCTGGTGTTCATCATCACCAGCGCCGCAATGAAATAGCACACCGCGATACGTTGTAGAACCCCGGGGATGCGAAGCTCGTGCAGCCTAAAGTTCAACAGACCATTTACAACCAGGCCCAGAAAGAACAGTAGAACCAGCCGGCGGACCAGATGCCAATAGAGCTGGGCGCGGTTTGCTCCGGCTTCAAGACGCCGCGTAAGAGAAAAGGGGAGCACCACGCCGACGATAAAGAGGAAGAGGGGGAAGATCAAATCATAGAAACGGAAGCCCGCCCATGCCACGTGTTCAAATTGTGTATTGAGACTGTTCATCAGGGGAGTGTGAATCACTCTATAGAGACTATGGATCACTTCCTCTCCGCCAGTGATCCAAAGCATGTCGAAGCCGCGCAGTGCGTCGATGGACGCGATGCGGCCGGAAACGGGCGAGCGCGTAGTCGTTGCGTCTGCCATGGTCCTCCGTGTGCCCTAGAATGGGGATCCGCAGATCCTCGCGGGCATTCACGAGATTATGCCTGATTGCTGGGGAATAGGAAAGAGGTGTCACGGGTCACTGCTTTACGGCTTTCGGAAAACGAGGCAGTAGTCCGGGGCAGGCCAGTCTGTGGGTGAAGTCAGTGCCTCGAATCCCGCCGCAGTGAGCTCCTCGATCAGCAATTGCTTCGGCATGCCGTGCCCGCCGCGGTTTTTCGGCACGCCCTTCGGGGGCTTGGTTCCCTCCTCGGGCAACTGATCGATGATCGCAAGGAGCCCGCCAGGTTTCAGCGATTGGAAAAGGCTGGCATCCTCTTTCTCCGGCTGGGTGAAGTGATGGTAAACACGACGCATGAAGATGGAATCGCAGCAGGCGAGGGGAAGGTTTGTCTCGGCTTCTCCCGCTTTGACCGCGATGATGTTGTGCGCCGTTTGCGCGGCGGCCATGGACTCCAATTTGGCCAGTTTTTTCTTGTCCAATTCGGTGGTGTAAACGCGGCCCGTTGGCCCCACGCGCTCGGCGGCAGCCAGCGTCAGGTCGCCATCCCCCGCTCCGATTTCAGCCACCACGCTCCCCGGCTTCCAATTCAACAGTGTTGCTAACTTGTCTGCGTCTTTCTTGTCCTGCGCCAGCCCGTGACAAGCCGCGAGGACGAGGGCGCCGACCAGGAGCGTCAAAACAAGATGGCGACTCCTCGAACGAAACCAGCCTTTGCTAATCATCATGCCCCCCTGAGTTCCATATTAACACCAGCATCATCTCGAGATATAATCTCGACGCGCGCAGGCATCCCGAAATGACCTGTAGACCGCATCGAAGGCTGGAGCCAGCTCGGCCGAGGGATGGTAGCTTTCCAAGCTGCTGGTCATGGATTCTATAGCGTGGAAGATGTTTCCCGAGAACACGGTCCCGGTGGCCGCCAGAATCGCCGCCCCAAAGGCCGCTGTGGGATAGCGAGGCTGGACGACCGTTTTTCCCAGAACGTTCGCGCGCAACTGCGAAAGGACCGCGCTCTTGGCAGCCGCCCCCGTTGAAAAAACCCTGTCCCCAACTTGAACGGAGCAGCTCTCGAGAATTTCGTAGCCCCAGCGCTCCACGAAAGCGATGGACTGCAATTGCGCCGCGTGAAGCTCGCCCGCATCGCGCGGATTCCCTTCTATGAACGATTCGGCTTTCGGGTGGGCAAAGGGAAACCTCTCGCCTTGACCAGAAAGCATGTAGCAGACCACCGAGGTTGGAAAGTAGGCGGCAGCCAGCCGATCCATATCCACCGGTGACACCACCTGAGTCTCGCCTTCATTCTGAGCGAAGATTCCATGATCCTTCGGTTCGCCACCTGTCTTGGAAACGAAAAACAAACCCTCTCCCCCTTGGGGGAGAGGGTGGCCCGCGTCGGCGCTTTCACCAGCCGGCGCGGGTCGGGTGAGGGGGTCATGGCCGCTATGCTCATGGCGGCGAAGAATCCTGCTCTGCCTGCCAGGTAGCACGATGCTTCCCAACCCCGTGTTGCTGGCCGCTCCGGGGACCCACAAACCTCCGGGATGCAGGTGAAAGTAAACGCCACTGCGCGCCACGGGCTTCCCGTCGTGAAGCACTTTCCAGACGAGTGTGGTTCCCAGGGTTGTGTTGGCATCGCCGCGCCGGCTGGCTCCTGAAGCGATCACACTCGCCATCCCGTCGGTGGCGCCTGCCAGGACGGGCATGCGAGCCGGCAGGCCTGTCTCACCAGCAGCCACGCTCGACACCTGCCCGATAGGCTCGGCGGGACGCCGGACTACAGGCAGGCGGTAGTCGAGCCAGCCCGCGGCGTGAACGCTGCCAATCCACGAACTGCTTTCCGGGTCGTACCCGAGCTTCAAGGCGTTGGTGAAATCGGAGACCCCAAATTCGCCGCTGAGCCTTCCGGAAAGCCAATCCGCCGGATGCAGGACGTAACGAGCGCGCTCCCAGACTGCGGGCTCCTGCCGCTCAACCCAGGCAGCTTTCACCAGCGAGAAGGAAGGCCCCAAACGAATACTCTGCGCCCCGCCTTGTTTGTTAAGTTCTTCCGCAATTTCCACTCCCCGGCCATCGTCGTAAAGTATGGCGGGACGCAACGGACGGCCTTCCGCATCCGCCACGACAAGCGACCCCGATGTGGAAGTGACCGCCACTCCGCGCAGTTCCACTTCGCCTGATTTCTCCTTCAGGGTTTTCACAATCCTCTGCACAACTGAGCACAGAGCGTGCCACCATTCGCCAGGGTCCTGCTCATGGATTCCTCCGGCCGCGCGGTAGTCTTGCCGGATTCTCTCCTCGGCTTCGGCTAGAAGCTCGCCGGCGGGACTAGCAGCAACAGCTCGCACACCACTGGTCCCCACATCGATTCCAATCAGGGCGCACTTAGCTTCGTTGGTCATGGACGCATTCCTAAATGTTGTTTCCGATTCCGCAGCCCTGTCAATCTGAGCGAACCAGCTCTGTCATTCTGAGCGAAGATTCCATGATCCCTTCGCTCAGCACTGTGCATGAAAATGACGCCGTGATTCCCCTCCTTGCTAAGGAGGGGCCAGGGGTGGTTGATTGTTGGGCCACCACCCCCTACCCCCTCCTCCTTCGGAGGAGGGGAGCCATTTTCATCGCAGCGAAGCGATGTTCACGTGAATGGAGACGATCAGCGCGCACTTCAGGGCCGGTGACTAACATCAAGAGCGCTGGCGCCGCGAACCGAAGAATGCTCCAGCCCACGCCGTTGGGCCAGATACCAGGGGCGTGTCGACCCATTAGTCATCCTCTAAAACCGCTGGGTTAGACTATACACTAAAACTTGGAGGCACAATCCTCTTTTAGGCGGCGCTAGAGGCTGAGCCTGAGGGAGTTTGAGATTGCAGATTGCATATTTCAAACGCTCGGCTTAACAGTCGCCGGAAAAAGTCTTCCAGTCTTTCATCAGGCTCTGGGTGATACGTCTTGCCCTCTCACCCCTCGGCCCCTCTAGTGGAGTCTTATCTCCCACCATGGTAGTCTAGTGGGGAGCATATCGAACAGGACGCGAACGA
>Ga0187784_10001886_pt1 | contig 16753 bp, 13 predicted proteins | sample 1015_SJ02_MP15_2_FD_132964 | JGI IMG/M metagenome (GOLD analysis project Ga0187784, IMG submission 132964) | Tropical peat soil microbial communities from peatlands in Department of Meta, Colombia - 1015_SJ02_MP15_20_MG | ecosystem: Environmental > Terrestrial > Soil > Wetlands > Peat | place...
CGGGCGCCTCGCCGAAAAGGCTGCCGACGCCCCTGGTCTTGCTGCGAAAATTTCCGTTTCTGCAGCGCCTCGCGGCGCGCTTCATCGGCTTGGGCTTGCGCCCGGAGCACGTTCGCGTGGCGTGACCTTTGTGCGCGGCAAGCGAAGAGGCGGCCGCGCTCATTTCGCGGCCCCGGCAGACCCAAGGGGTGGACGCGAATGGCGCGGCCTGAAACGGCGCCATTGATCGACGACGCTTGCGGAATAGCTCATCTGAAACGCAGCGGCGAAGGCCTCGCCGTCCTCCAGCCGGTTCAGCAGGCCGGCAAAAGCCTCGGGCGCGCCGTCGCGCAGCCAGGCCACGAACAATGCCGCTTGCCTGAAGGCCAGCCGCTGGCGCGTCGTGACGATGTCTGCATCCGACTCTCGCTTCGTGGGCTCGCGCTCAAAGCGGATGTCCGCGAAGCTCCGCCAGAGGCCGTCGTCGTCGACAACGATTGCATAGCCCTCGCGCAAGGCGATTCTGGCCTCCTCGTCGGTGAGGCCCTCGGCGGCGCCCCCGTCCGAGACCATGACGGCGAGGCCCTCCGAGAACCAGCTCGGCAAAGGGCCGCCCCGCGCGCCGCGCCAGCCGAAGAGGTGGTTATGCGACAGCTCATGCGCGAGCACGCCCGCGAGGCGGTCACGCTCCTCCCCACAGAGCGTCGGCGAGAGCATGATGCGGCCGTCGCGCGCGGTCGCCGCGACGCCGGCGTCGCCAAGGCCGTTGGCGCGCGCGTAATCGCCGAACGAGGCGTAAACGCCGACAATGGGTTGTCGGACGAAGGGTCGGCCCTGCCGACTCTGCACGCGTTCCATCGCGCCGGGCAAAACCGCGGCGACCTCGCGGGCGCAGCCTATCACCGCCGGCTGGTAATGGATTCGCGAGTCGCGCGCGAGCGTCGGCAGGCCAGCAGGATCGTTGAGCCGCGCGTCGACGGCGCGCCGCGCCGCGGGATTGGCGACGAGAGCGGCGCAAACGGCGGCGAGGGCGAACGGGGCCCAGACGCCGAAAGAGAAGCTGCGAGGCGCGCGCATGAAGAGGACCAGCAGGGAAATCGATCTTATCTTACCTGGCGCGACGTCGCTCCTCCTTTCGCGCGCGATAACTTTGCCCAATCGTTGCGCTTGACGAAGCGGGGATCGAGGCGCATCTTTTTTTACAGAATCACTCTCCGCGCGGGAGAGACCGGCTCCGCCGGCGCCGAAGGCGCAACCGCCCCGGAAACGCTCAGGCAAAAGAACCGCGCGAGGGAACGAAACTCTGGAAAGCGGCGCCCGACGGCGCCCGCCGACGGGCGAAACCCGCTTCGAGAGCGGGGAATCTCTCAGGCATCCCGGACAGAGGGGGCGCGCTTATGGAGGACTCCATAGGCGTGTCCTGCTCAATTTCGGGAGAGGCCCGAGTGGATCAGTCCGTTCCTCTGCTCAAGACCCCGCTCCATGACTTGCACCGGCGTCTCGGCGCGCGCATGACGGCGTTTGCCGGCTACGAGCTGCCGCTGCATTACGAACGCGGGCTCGTCGCCGAGCATCTTTTCACGCGCGAGAAGGCGGGGCTGTTCGACGTTTCCCATATGGGACAAATGATCCTCTCGGGCGCGGGGGCGGCGCGCGGTCTCGAGACGCTTTGCGCCGCCGATCTTATCGAGCTTCCCGCCCAGCGCACGCGCTACACGCAATTCCTCGACGGGAGCGGCGGCATTCTCGACGATCTCATGGCGACGCGGCTGCCAGGACGCGAAGAAGCGTTCTTCCTCGTCGTCAACGCCGCGACGAAGGGGCAGGACTTCGCGCTTCTATCGCAAAAGTTCCCGCAGCTGAGGCTGCTCATGCAGGAGCATCGCGCGCTGCTCGCGCTGCAAGGTCCGCTCGCCGCGCGCGCGCTTGCGCCGCTCCTTCCCGGGGTCGAGAGCTTGAGCTTCATGGACTGGCGCGCTTTCGATTTCGAGGGCGCCGGCGTCTACGTCACGCGCTCGGGCTACACCGGCGAGGACGGCTTCGAGATTTCGCTGCCGGCTGCGCTCGCGGAAGCCTTCGCCGAGCGCCTTCTCGCTGATCCCGACGTTGCGCCGATCGGTCTCGGCGCTAGAGATTCTTTGCGGTTGGAGGCGGGCGTCTGCTTATGCGGCCACGACATCGATCGTTCGACCGATCCCGTGGAGGCGGGGCTCGCCTTCTCGATCGGCCGGCGCCGGCGCGCCGAAGGCGGCTTTCCAGGCTTTGCGCGCATCGCGGAGGCCCTGTCGCAAGGGCCGAGGCGTCGCCGCCTCGGTCTCCTGCCGCAGGGCAAGGCGCCCGTGCGCGAGGGCGCGCCGCTCATGACGGTGGAAGGCGCAGCCGTCGGGCGCGTGACCTCCGGCGGCTTCTCGCCGAGCCTTCGCATGCCGATCGCCATGGGCTATGTCGCCTCGCCGTTCGCCGCGGCCGATACGGCTCTCGTCACAGAGCTGCGCGGCAGGAGCGTCGAGCTTCTCGTCACGAAGCTCCCCTTCGTCCCCCATCGTTACGTTCATCTCAAGCAGGAGGCCGCATGAGCACGACATACTTCACCGCAGACCACGAGTTTCTGAAGGTGGAGGGCGACATCGCCGTCGTCGGCATCACCGATTACGCGCAGGAGCAGCTTGGCGACATCGTCTTCGTCGAGCTGCCGTCGACGGGAAAAGCGATCGAAAAGGGCGCGACGCTTGCGACCGTCGAGAGCGTGAAGGCCGCGAGCGAGGTCTACGCCCCGGTTTCGGGCGAGGTCGTCGAGGTAAACGCGGCGCTCGAGGAGGCGCCCGGAACCGTCAACGCGGACCCGCAAGGCGCAGGCTGGTTCGTGAAGCTGCGGCTCACGAACAAGGAAGAGCTCGCGTCGCTGCTCGACGCGTGCGCCTACGACGCGCATCTGAAAACGCTGTGAGACCCTGCGACGGAGACGCGGCCCATGCGTTATCACCCTCTCACAAGCGCCGACCGCGAGGCGATGCTCGCGGCGATCGGCTTCGCCTCCTTCGAGGATCTTTTCACGGAGGCGACGGGAACGCCGCCTCTGACGGGCGACCTTGGGCTGCCGCCGGGCAAGTCCGAGGTGGAGGTGGAGCGCCATCTCCTGCGGCTTGCGGAAAATAATCTGTCCGCCAGCCGCGCGCCCTTCTTCCTCGGCGCCGGCGCCTATCGTCATCACATTCCCGCGAGCGTCGACCATCTGATCCAGCGCTCGGAGTTCCTGACGAGCTACACGCCCTACCAGCCGGAAATCTCGCAGGGCACGCTGCAGCATCTTTTCGAGTTCCAAACGCAGGTCGCGCTCTTGACCGGCATGGAGATCGCCAACGCCTCGATGTATGACGGCTCGACCGCCTGCGCCGAGGCGATGCTGATGGCGCATCGGTTGACCAAAAGGCGCAAGGCGCTGCTTTCCGGCGGGCTGCATCCGCATTACGCCAAGGTCGCCGGAACCGTCGCGCGGATGGCCGGCGACGAGATCATGCTCGCGCCGCCCGACGTGACGGCGAGCGAGGACCTCATAGGGAAGATCGACGACAGCCTTTCCTGCGTCATCGTGCAGACGCCGGACTTTTTCGGCAATCTCCGCGACCTCTCAGGAATAGCCGAGGCATGCCGTCGACATGGCGCCTTGCTCGTCGCCGTCTTCACCGAGGCCGTGTCGCTCGGGCTCGTCACGCCGCCGGGCGAGATGGGCGCCGATATCGTCGTCGGCGAGGGCCAGTCCATCGGCAATGCGCTGAACTTCGGCGGACCCTATGTCGGCCTGTTCGCGACGCGCGAGAAATATATGAGGCAAATGCCGGGCCGCCTTTGCGGCGAGACCCAAGACCTCGACGGCCGGCGCGGCTTCGTGCTGACGCTCGCGACCAGGGAGCAGCACATCCGCCGAGACAAGGCGACCTCGAACATCTGCACCAATTCCGGGCTGTGCGCGCTCGCCTTCAGCATCCATCTGACCCTGCTCGGCGAAGTTGGCCTCCGCAAGCTCGCGCGCGTCAATCACGCCAACGCCGTGCTGCTGAAGGAGCGCCTTGCCGAGCTCGATGGCGTCGAGATCTTGAACAAGGCTTTCTTCAACGAATTCACGCTGCGCCTGAAAGGCGACGCGGCGAGGATCGTCGAGGCGCTCGCGCGCCGCGGCGTGCTGGCGGGCGTTCCCGTCTCGCGGCTTTTGCCCGGCGCGGGATTAGACGACCTGCTGCTCGTTGCGATTACGGAGCTTAACACCGATGACGATCGCACCGCGCTGGTCACGGGACTGAAGGAGATCATCTGATGCTCGATCACGTTCACGAAGCGCAGCGGCCCCTTGCCGGCGGCCGCGCCCTCGATCTCGAGGAGCCTCTGCTGTTCGAGATCGGCCGCACGGAAGTCTCGGGCGTCGATCTCGACGAGCCGGCGCCGCATGCGTCGCAGCTCGGCGGGCTCGAGCGCAAAATGCCGATCGGCCTGCCGGGCCTTTCCGAGCCCGAGACGATGCGTCATTTCGTGCGCCTGTCGCGGTTGAACTATTCCATCGACGCCGGACTCTATCCGCTCGGCTCCTGCACGATGAAGCACAATCCGCGCCTCAACGAGAAGATGGCGCGCCTATCGGGCTTCGCCGACATCCACCCCTTGCAGCCGCAGTCCACCGTGCAGGGCGCGCTGGAGCTGATGCGGCAGCTCGCCGACTGGCTGTTGAAGCTCACCAATATGGAGGCGATAGCGCTTTCGCCCAAGGCCGGCGCGCATGGCGAAAGCTGCGGCCTCATGGCGATCAAGGCCGCGATCGCCGCCAAGGGTGAGGGAGAGACGCGCCGAACCGTGCTCGTGCCGCAATCGGCGCACGGCACAAATCCGGCGAGCGCCGCGCTGCTCGGCTTCACGGCGCAGCCGGTTCCGGCGGGCCCCGACGGCATCCTGCATTTCGAAGATGTGGAGAAGCTCATTGGCCCGCATGTGGCGGCGATCATGCTGACCAATCCCAACACTTGCGGGCTGTTCGAGCGCGACGCAGGCAGGATCGCCGAGGCCGTGCATGCGGCCGGCGGCTATTTCTATTGCGACGGCGCCAATTTCAACGCCCTCGCTGGCCTCACGCGGCCCGGCGACTTCGGCGTCGACGCCATGCACCTCAATTTGCACAAGACGTTTTCGACGCCGCACGGCGGCGGCGGGCCGGGCGCGGGACCCGTCGTCTTGTCGCGCAGGCTCGCGCCTTTCGCGCCGGCGCCGGCGCTCGTGCAGGACGGCGCGAACTTACGGCTCGTCGAGGACGGCCAGGGTTTTGGCCGCATGACGGCGTTCCACGGACAGATGGGCATGTTCGTGCGAGCGCTCGCCTACATGCTCGCGCATGGCGGCGACGGCCTGAGGCAGGCTTCGAGCGACGCGGTGCTTTCCGCAAATTATCTGCGCGCGGCGCTCTCGGACCTCATGACCCAGCCTTTCGGCGATCGCGCATGCATGCACGAGGCGCTGTTCGACGAGGAGTGGCTTTCGGGAACCGGCGTTTCGACGCTCGATTTCGCCAAGGCGCTGATCGACGAGGGTTACCATCCAATGACGATCTACTTCCCGCTCGTTGCGCATGGCGCGATGCTGATCGAGCCGACGGAGTCGCAGCCCAAGGCCGCACTCGACGCCTTCGTCGCGACGCTGCGCCGGCTTGGCGCGCGGGCGCTGGCGAAGGAGGCAGCGGCGTTTCGCGAGGCGCCGCTCCACGCGCCGCGCCGGCGGCTCGACGAGACGCAGGCGGCCCGCAAGCCCGTGCTGCGGTGGACTCACAAAGCGGGCTAGCGCTTGAGGGAGCAACCGTCTACACTCGCTCTAGCTGGAAAAGGACAGGCGCCGAAGGGGCGGCGCCGACAGCAAGCGCGAGGCGGGTTCGGGGAATGAGAGTCACCCTGGTTCAGATGAATTCGATCAACGACAAGGCCGCCAATCTCGCCGCCGCCAGGACGCTCATGGAAAAGGCCGTCGAACAGGAGCGCCCCGACTGGATCTGCTTGCCGGAATGTTTCGACTTCCTCGGCGGCTCCCGCGCCGAGAAGATGGAGGCCGCGGAAGACATGCCGGGCGGCCCTGCTTATACGCTGTGCCAGGAGATCGCCCGCAAGCATCGCGTCTTCGTGCACGCGGGGTCGATGCTCGAAAAGATCCCGGGCGAGGACCGCATCCACAACACCACGGCAGCGTTCAACCGCGACGGCGCCGAGGTTGCACGTTATCGCAAGATCCACATGTTTGACATCACCGCGCCCGACGGGGCGAAATACCATGAGAGCGCCGCGTTCAAGCCAGGCGCGCAGGTGGTGACTTATGATTGCGAGGGCGTCACGGTCGGCTGCGCCATCTGCTACGATCTGCGCTTCCCCTATCTGTTCCAGGCGCTCGCCGAGAAGGGCGCCGAACTCATCGCGCTGCCCTCGGCCTTCACGCTCGTCACCGGCAAGGACCATTGGGAGGTGCTCTGTCGCGCGCGGGCGATCGAGAACGAGGTCTATTTCTGCGCTCCCGCGCAGACCGGCGCGCATAAGGCCGGACATGAGACGAGGTTCACCTTCGGCAACTCGCTGATCGCCGATCCCTGGGGCCACGTTGTCGCCAAAGCGTCGGAGGGGGCGGGGCTCGTCTCAAGCTATGTGGATCTCGAGCGGGTTCGCAAGGTGCGGGCAATGATTCCCGTCGCCAAGCACAGGGTTGAACTATAGACGCTTTTTGCGCGACTCGTTGAACGTACTCGCGCTCAAGTTTTGAGCCAGGGCGCAAAAACGTCGCGATTCGCGTTGCCTGCAGCGCACTTGCAATTTCTGGATTTATTATTAGTGTGTGGGTTGAAAGCTCCTGGCGGCAGGCTTTCGATCTCAGCGGCACAGGCCAAGCGACGGGAGCGCAAGGGCCCAGGCGCGAACGAAGTTTCAAGCGTGCATCGCCATCGAGCGCTGGTAGTGGGCCGATGAACAAAAACAATGGAATGCGGGGGGGTGTTTTGACGCGAGCGGCTTTGCGGGAGGCGGTCTACGCCTGTTGCCCGAGTCTGTCGCGCTCTGAGGCGCGCAAGATCCTCGACACGACTTTCGAAGAGATATGCCTGGCCCTGATGCGCGGCGAGCAGGTCAAGCTACGCTCATTTGGGACGTTCAACGTCCGCCAGAAGCGCGGGCGAATCGGCCGCAACCCCAAGACCGGGGTCGAAGCCGAGATTTGCGCGCGCAAGGTGTTGACTTTCAAGGCGTCGCCGGTGCTGATCGCGCAGCTGAACGGCGAGACCGGCGTCGAGGAAGCCGAAGACTAAAGGCGTAGCGCACGACATGATTGGCGGCGGTCGCGGTCGCCGCGCTTTCCTTGGCCCCCAATTCGCGCTATCGCGCTGCAAAAGAGCTTCGCGGCCGCTCGCGAGCGCGAATTGCAGGGACAACGCATGCACAAGTTGAGCCTCGCGGTCGCGGCCTTCGCCGCGCTCGCGCTAGCCGTCGGCGCTTACGCCGGCGATCTGGAGACGCTGCTGCTCGGAGGGGCCGCGGCGGGGTGCGCCTACGCCGCACGGAAATCGGCGACCGGATCGAGCTATCTGAAGATATTCATCGCGACCTATTCCGTCGAAGCCATCGTCTTCGGCGGGTTGTGGCTGCTGCGCGTCGCGGACCTCTGGCCAGAAAGCCTCCAGGACTACGTGGCGCCGGCGACCATGGGCATCACCGTCTCCGGCTTTTCGATGCTCGCTTATGCGCTCGGCCACTTCCCGGTCGTCAAGCGCATGATGGCGATCGCCGACCTCTATTTCAGCGCGGCCGATCCAGCGCCGGCGCGTCTGTGGCCCTTTCCCGCCTTCGTCACGAAGGAACGGGCGATCGGCGCGGCTCTGCTCGTCGCCTTGATCCTCATGCATCAGATCGCCGTCGGCATCGGCGTGCGCATCACGTTCTATTACCGTGACATGATGAACGCGCTGCAGGAGATGAACGCGGGCGAGTTCTGGCGCCAGGTCCTGCTCGTGTTCGCGCCATGGGCCTTCTTCAGCGTCGCCCTAGGCCTGGTGGACGTCTTCGTCTACGCGATCATGATCATCCGCTGGCGCCGCTGGCTGACCGACCATTACGCGAACAAGTGGCTAGATGGCCACCGGCACTACGTGGTCCAGCTTCAGGAAGGCCAGGCCGACAACCCCGACCAGCGCATCGCCGAGGACGTGGCCCGATTCATCGACGGCAGGATTTCCGGGGTCAAGGTCGGCCAAGGCGTCTACGGCTTCTCCCTCCTGCTCGCGGACACGCTCAGCTCGCTCGCGTCCTATTCGATCGTGCTATGGGGTCTCTCCGGCAACTATCCCATTCCCGGCACCTCGATCGTCGTGCCGGGGCTCTTGTGCTGGGTGGCCTTGGCTTATGCGATCCTCGGCTCGCTCGTCACGCACAAGCTCGGCTGGCCGCTCATCGGATTGAAAAATGAGCAGCAGCACCGCGAGGCGGATTTCCGGTTCGGACTGGCGCGCTTGCGCGAATACGGCGAGCAGGTCGCGCTGCTCGAGGGCGAGCGCTTCGAGCTGGCGCTGCTGTCGCGCCGGTTCGCGGCCATCGTGGGCAACTATCTCAGCCTCGTTTTCAAGCAAATCAGGCTGAAGCTGTTCACCGACACCTTCAACCAGGCGGCCGAGCTTCTGCCCTATCTGATCGCGGCTCCTTTTTACTTTGCCGGCCGTTTCAAGATGGGCGTGCTGACGCAGACCGCCGAGTCGTTCCGCAGCGTCAAGGAGTCGCTGAACTTCTTCGTCGACTATTATGTCGAGCTCGCCGATTTTCACTCCGTTCTCGATCGACTTTCCTCCTTGGACGCGGCGCTCGACCGCGCGGAGCTGCTGATCGGAGAAGCGCCGCCGCGCCCCTGCGAAGGAAAAGAGTTTTCTGTCGACGCCGCGTTGGGGCTGCCGGACGGACGGCGCATCGTCGAGGCGAGAGGGCTCGTGCTCGCGGCTGGCCAGTCCGTGCTGCTCGCGGGGCCGTCGGGCTCCGGCAAATCGACGCTGTTCCGCGCCATCGCCGGCGTCTGGCCCTATGTCGATGGCGTCGTGACGCCGCCGAAAGGCGCGCGCGTGCTGGTGCTGCCGCAGCAGCCTTACATCCCGATGGGCACGCTCGCCGCGGCGCTCGTCTACCCCGGCGCGCCCGGAGATTTCCCGCGCGAGCGCGTTGAGGAGGCGCTTCAGCAGGCCCGTCTCGGCCAGTTCAAAACCATGATCGATGTGGAAAGCGACTGGGGTCAGCGGCTCTCGGGCGGCGAGCAGCAACGCGTCGCCATCGCGCGGGCGCTGCTCGCCAAGCCAGATTGGCTGTTCCTCGACGAAGCGACCTCGGCGCTCGACGAGAAGCTCGAAGCGGACATCTATCAGACGCTGAAGGAGCGCCTGCCGCAGACGACCGTCGTCTCCATCGGCCACCGCAGCGCGCTGCGCGCGTTCCACGAGCGCCATCTCGTGATGGCGCCCGTCGGATACGACAGTTTCTCGCCGCGCGAGCAGGCGCTGACGTCATGAGCAAGGCCGCTGGCGACGATCGCGCGGGCGGGCGCTCGCTCAAGACGCGCGTGAGGACCGCCCGCAAGCGGTCGCTTTCTTCGACGCTGTGGCTCGAGCGCCAGCTCAACGACCCCTATGTCGCGCGCGCCAAGCGCGAGGGCTATCGCTCGCGCGCCGCTTACAAGCTCATCGAGATGGACGAGCGATTCCATCTTTTGAAGCCCGGCCAGCGCATCGTCGATCTCGGGGCCGCCCCGGGCGGCTGGTCGCAGATCGCGGCGCAGCGCGTGAAGTCCGCCGAGGGCAAGGGCAAGGTCGTGGGCGTCGATCTGCTCAATATGGAGCCGATCCCGGGCGTCGAATTCGCGGTCAAGGATTTCAACGACGCCGACGCGCCGGACTTCATCAAGGCGATGCTTGAGGGCGAGGCGGATGGCGTGATGTCGGACATGGCCGCGAACGCCACCGGCCACAAGGCCACGGACCATTTGAAGATCGTGGCGCTCGCCGAGCTTGCGGCGGAATTCGCCTGCGAAGCGCTCGCGCCGGGCGGCTTCTTCGTCGCCAAGGTGCTCCAAGGCGGGACGGAAGGGCGGCTGCTCGCGCGGCTCAAACGTGATTTCGCCGTCGTGCGCCACGTGAAGCCCGCGGCGAGCCGCGCGGGGTCCGCGGAGCTTTATGTGCTGGCGACGGGGTTTCGAGGGCGGGGCGAAAATTAAGCGAAGCGGCCGGGCAAGCGATCTTGATGCGCGGCCGTCGCCGGCATCACGACGCTGCTGCCCTGGGAGCCTAAAAGCAGGCCCATTTGTCGTGGCGAATTCTATTCCGCGCCGAAAAATTCGAACCGAGACTCTCCCGGCAAGCAGGGCGGCTTCTCAACCCGCCAAAAGAAGCGTATATGCCCGCGCCTGAACGCGGGAGCCCTCTTTCGCGACCACGCCGCGCCGATCGCCGAGCCGCCGGCCGTCTTTCCCACGAGCCGAACGAAAGAGCGTTCATGGATCAAAATCCCAGCGCCGAGCCTCTGCGTCCCACCTCCGCGGACTTAGGCGCGCCTGCCGCCTCCGGCGCCGTCGCAGCGGAGGTCCCGGGGGCGCATGGGCGCGGCTCCTTGCCGGCGCTTGTCCTTGGAGCCGTCGGCGTCGTCTACGGCGACATCGGCACGAGCCCGCTCTACGCGTTGCGCGAATCGCTCTCCCACGCGGCGAAAGCCGACATATTGACGGAAGACTCGGTGCTCGGCGCGGTGTCGCTGCTTATATATGCGCTGATCTTCACCGTCACCGCCAAATATGTGCTGTTTCTCATGCGCGCCGACAACCGCGGCGAAGGCGGCATTCTTTCGCTGATGGCGCTGGCGCAGCATGCGCTCGGACGGCGCGCGCACACCGTGTTCCTGCTTGGCGTCGCGGGCGCGGCGCTGTTCTCGGGCGACGCCATCATCACGCCGGCCATTTCCGTGCTCTCCGCGGTCGAGGGGCTCGACCTCGTCACCCACCGCTTCAGCGACTATGTTCTGCCGATCACCATCGCGATCCTCGTCACGCTGTTCTGGGTGCAGAGCTACGGCACTGCGAAGGTCGCGGCCTTCTTCGGCCCGATCATGGTTCTCTTCTTCGTCTCGATCGGCGTGCTCGGCGCGATGCATATTCCCGACGCGCCGCATGTGCTGCGGGCCTTCGATCCGCGTGCAGGCCTCCACTTCCTGCTCAATCACGGCTGGATCGGCTTCGCCGTGCTCGGCTCGGTGTTTTTGGGCGTCACTGGCGCAGAGGCGCTCTATGCCGACATGGGCCATTTCGGGCGCCTGCCGATCCAGGTCGCCTGGACCTTCTTCGTGCTGCCGGCGCTGCTCCTGAACTATCTGGGCCAGGGCGCGCTGATCCTCGCCAAGCCCGCCGCCATCGACAATCCGTTCTTCTTGCTTGCGCCCGAATGGGGACTGCTGCCGATGGTCGTGCTCTCGACGGTAGCGACGGTGATCGCGAGCCAGGCCGTGGTGACGGGCGCCTTCTCGCTGGTCCGCTCGGCCATTCAGCTCGGCCTCCTCCCGCGCCTCGAGATCACCCACACCTCCGAGACCCAGGAGGGCCAGATCTACATCGGCCGCGTGAACCGGCTCCTTCTCGTCGGCGTGCTGATCCTCGTCGCACTTTTCAAAAGCTCGTCGGCCTTGGCTTCGGCCTATGGCATCGCGGTGACCGGCACCATGGTCATGACGACGGCGCTGGCCTTCGTCGTCGTCTGGAAGAAATGGGGCTGGCCGCTATGGGCGTCGGTGCTGTTCGTCGCTGCATTTCTGCTGGTCGACCTCGCCTTTCTCGCGGCCAATCTCATGAAGGTCGTGGACGGCGGCTGGGTGCCGCTGCTGCTTGGCGGCTGCTCAATGATCGTCATGTGGACCTGGGTGCGCGGCACGCATCTTCTGGCCGAGAAGACGCATCGCGATTCGATCCCGATCAAGGATCTGATCAAGATGCTCGCCAAATCGAAACCGACGCGCGTGCCCGGGACGGCGATCTTTCTGACGAGCGATCCCAAAGTCGCGCCGGCGGCGCTCATGCATAATCTCAAGCACAACAAGGTGCTGCACGAGCGCGTGCTGGTGATCTGCGTCAACACCGAGGACGTGCCGCGCGTTTCGCCCGAGAAGCGCTTCGAGCTCGAGAAGCTCTCGGACGATTTCACGCGCGTCACGCTGCGCTACGGCTTCATGGAGAGCCCGCGCGTGCCGGCGGCGCTTGCGGCGATGCGGCGGGTCGGATTGAAATACGACATCATGACGACGTCGTTCTTCTTAGGCAGGCGCTCGATCAAGGAGAGCGCAAGCTCAGAGATGCCGCGCTGGCAGGACAAGCTCTATGTGGCGCTGACGAAGCAGTCGGCCAACGCCACGGACTTCTTCTCGATTCCCTCGGACCGCGTGGTGGAGCTTGGGGCAAGGGTGACGATATGATCGGCGCCGCCCGCTAATTTTGGTCGCCGGCATCCCCCAGCGGGTGCAAGTCCCTTACCATCGCCCGCATGCGCTCGTCGAGCACGTGGGTGTAGATCTGCGTCGTCGAGATGTCTGCGTGGCCGAGCAGCTCTTGCACCACGCGAAGATCGGCCCCGTTCTGCAGCAGGTGGCTGGCGAAGGCGTGGCGGAGCGCATGTGGGTGCACGTCCGCCGCCCGCAGGCCGGCGGCGCCCGCAAGCATCTTCAAGTCTCGCGCGAAGGCCTGGCGCGTCAGATGGCCGCTGTCGGCGTCGGAGGGAAACAGGAAGGCCGTCGCGGCCATCGCCGGAAAATGCTTGTCGAGCAGCGCGCGATAGGCCGCGATCGCCTGCTTGGCGTGGGAGGAGAGCGGCGCGAGCCGCTCGCGTCCGCCCTTGCCCTTGATCGTGATGAACGGATCGCGCGCTCGCGCGGCGCTTTTCGGCAGCGAAACAAGCTCGCTGACGCGCAAGCCGCTGGCGTAGAGCGTCTCCAGCAGCGCATTGAGCCGCGCCGCGCGCAGGCGCTCGCCCAAGGGGCGGCTCTCATCGCCCTGCCCCTCGCGCGCGACGGCGAGCAGGCGCTCGACCTCGGCGACAGACAGCACATTCGGCGCGCCCTTCGTCCGGCGCGGGCCCTCCAGCGCCGTCGCCGGATCGTCGGCGCGATGGTGGTCGACATAGAGGAATTTGTGGAACTGCCGCAGGGCGGAGATGCGCCGAGCCAAGGTGGCGGCGGACATGCCGCGCGCGCGGAGCGCCCCGAGATAGCCGCGCAAGCTGTCGACCGAAGCATTCGCAGGCTCGGCTCCCCCCCGCGCGAGATGGTCGATATAGTCTAGGAGGTCGCGGCGATAGGCGTCTTGTGTGTTGCGGGCGGCGGCGCGCTCGGCGGCCAGCATCTCGACGAAGCTGTCGAGCTGGCGCAGGGCGCGAGCGGGCGCGGCCATGAAGGGCCTATTTGTTGAGACGCGCGGGCGGGATGGCGTGCGACATCTCGCGAGGCTGCGGCGTCACGAAAGTCACGAGCGCGAACATCGCCGCATAGCCGAGCCCGGCCAGGACGCCGACGATGACGAGAAATCGGATCAGACTGGGCAAATCTCAAAGCCTCTAGGGTGGGTGCGCCGGGCGTTCCTATGGCCCGAAGCGGCAGGGATTGCAACCGGCGGGCCGACTCTCGGCTGGCCTGCGTCTTATCGGCGCCGCGCCGCCACCTAAATATCGCCACGCTCGTACTTTTCTCTTAATATGACAAGAGGCGGGGCGAAAGACGCGACATGCGCAAAATGCTTCTCGCCGTGGTGGCGGCGTTGATGATCGCGCTCGGCGGCGCCGCCGGGGCGCTTTACTTCTACCAACGGTCGACGGCGCTGACCGTCGCCGTGCCGGCGCTCGCCGAGGACCAGAGGCTTATGGCGGCCGCCGAGCATCTCTTCTCGGAAGAGCACAAACAGCTTCAGCTGCACCTTGTGACCGTGGCGGATTCCGCTGCTGGCGCGGCGCTGCTCGACAGCGGCAAGGCCGACATTGCCGTCATGCGCGGCGACGTCGCACTCACGACCAGCGCGCAGATCCTCGCGATTCTGCACCGCAACGTCATGCTGCTCCTCGCGCCCGGCGGCTCCAAGTTGCACAAGGTCACGGATCTGCGCAGCAAGCGCATCGGCGTCGTGCATGAGGTCGCGGCGGTCGACCCAAACGCCCACCTGCTGCAAACGATACTCGGGCAGTATGACGTGCCGGCGGAGACAATCAAGGTGGTCTCGCTGGCGCCGTCCGAGGTGCGGGACGCGATCGAAAGCCATAAGGTCGACGCGGTCTTCGCAGTCGCCGCGCCGCAGTCGCCGACCGCAACCGAGATTGTGAACGCCGTCGCCGGGCCCAAGAAGCGGGCGATCTTCATCCCCATCGACGAAGCCAAGGCGATCTCCAAGCGCTTTCCGGCGCTGGAGACGATGGACATCGAGCAGGGCGCTTTCGGCGGCGATCCGCCTCGTCCCGCGGCGGAGACCGCGAGCCTGAGCGTCAGCGTGCTGCTGACGGCGAAGAGCACGCTGCGCGACGAGACCGCGGCGATGGTGACGCGGCAGTTTTTCTCGCATCGCGGCTCGATCGCGCTCGCCGCGCCGATCGCCGCGGCGATAGAGGCGCCCTCGACCGACCGAGGCGGGGCGATCCCCGTGCACCAAGGCGCGGTCGATTACCTCGACAACGACGAGCGCGACTTCATGGATCGCTACAGCGATTTCATATACATCGGCGCCATGTTCGCCTCGCTTGTCGGCTCGGGCGCAGCGGCGTTGGCGAGCCGATTCAGCGAAGGCGCGCATGAGCAGGTCGAACGCCTGACAGAGCGGCTGCTCGAGCTGTTGAAGGCTGCGCGCGCCGCGACGAGCCTCGAGGAGCTCGACGAGATCGAACGTGAAACGGATGAATCGATGCAGACCGTGCTGGCCAATCGCAACCTGCGCGGCTCAGGCGCGCACGCGCTTCATCTCGTGAGCCTCGCGCTCGACCAGACGCGGCGCGCGATCGAGGAGCGGCGCCAGGCGCTTTCCGCAAGCGGGGGACGCGTGATCGAATTCCCCGCTCCCCGCACCGCGCCGCCGCCCTCCGCCTGATCGAAGGCTCGCATGACCCTATCTGCCGCCTGCGCCGTAATCGGCGTCGTCACCGTCTCCGACCGCGCCAGCGCCGGCGTCTATGAGGACATCAGCGGGCCGGCGATCGAGGCCTATTTCCGCAAGGTCCTGACGACGCCCTTTCGCATCGAGCGGCGCGTGATCCCGGACGGGTTCGAGAGCGTGCGCGACACGCTGATCGATCTCGCCGACAATGTGGGCTGCGACCTGGTCGTGACGACGGGCGGCACCGGCCCCGCGCCGCGCGACCTCACGCCCGAGGCGACGCTCGCCGCCGCGCCGCGCGAGCTGCCCGGCTTCGGCGAGCTCATGCGCAAGGTCTCGCTGGAGCAGGCGCCGACGGCGATCCTCTCGCGCCAGCGCGCGGCGCATCGCGGCAAATGTCTCATCGTCAACCTGCCGGGCAAGCCCGCCTCGATCGAGCTCTGCCTCAACGCGGTCATGCCCGCCGTGCCCTATTGCCTGGACTTGATCGGCGCGGCGCGGATCGACACCGACCCGGCGGTCGTCAAGGCATTCAGGCCGAAGGCGTGATCCGCGGCCGATTGCCCCTTTCCGTCCGCGCCTTCCCCTGCTAAGGCAGAAAAATGACAACTCGCGCCCTGAGACGAATTACAGGCCCGGCCCGCGCTCGCAGCTAGAGAGCTCGCGCGGAGACCGGGTTTCGCGCCACAGCGGCGCTTTTTCGCCTCACGTCCTTCTCGACGCGCGCACCTCGCGCAGCAACTTTTCGGTATTCGCTATGACCGACTCCGCCCAAAAGGCGCAAGCCGACTACTCGCAAACGCTCTATCTGCCGCAGACGGATTTTCCGATGCGCGCCGGCCTGCCGCAGCAGGAGCCGAAAATTCTCGCGCGCTGGAATGAGATCGGCCTTGCGCAGAAAATCCGCGAGGCGGGCGTGGGGCGGCCAAAATTCGTGCTGCACGACGGCCCGCCCTACGCCAACGGCAACATCCACATTGGCCACGCGCTGAACAAGATTCTCAAAGACCTGGTGACGCGAAGCCACCGCATGCTCGGCAAGGATTCTCCCTATACGCCGGGCTGGGACTGTCACGGCCTGCCGATCGAGTGGAAGATCGAGGAGGAGAACTACCGCGCCAAGGGCTTGAAGAAGCCGGATTTTTCCGATCCGGCGGCGATGATCGCCTTCCGCAAGGAGTGCCGGGCTTATGCGGAGAAGTGGCTTTCGGTGCAGCGCGAGGAGTTCAAGCGCTTAGGGATCGCCGGCGACTGGGACAGGCCCTATTCGACCATGGCATTCGAGGCCGAGGCGCGCATCGCCGCGGAGATCATGAAATTCGCCGCGAGCGGACTGCTCTACCGCGGCTCGAAGCCGGTGATGTGGTCGGTCGTCGAGAAGACCGCGCTGGCCGAGGCGGAAGTGGAGTATGAGGATCACACCAGCGACACGGTGTTCGTGGCGTTTCCTGTCCAGAGCATTGTTCGAGAAGCTCAGCCCGAGTTCGACTTGCTCCATTCAAATGTTGTGGTCTGGACCACTACTCCTTGGACTCTGCCGGGCAATCGTGCGGTATCTTTCTCCTCGAACATCAGTTATGGACTCTACCGCGTGACGCACGCTCCGAGTGGAAACTGGGCGCAAGTCGACGCTAGA
>Ga0187784_10001887_pt1 | contig 16753 bp, 12 predicted proteins | sample 1015_SJ02_MP15_2_FD_132964 | JGI IMG/M metagenome (GOLD analysis project Ga0187784, IMG submission 132964) | Tropical peat soil microbial communities from peatlands in Department of Meta, Colombia - 1015_SJ02_MP15_20_MG | ecosystem: Environmental > Terrestrial > Soil > Wetlands > Peat | place...
ACAATCACTCCCCCCATGTTAACATTACGTCCGGCACCCCGACGCTGAGCATTCGTGCCGAACAATCACGCGCCCGAGGGCCGGGCAATTTCCGACTTCTCGCCTGCGCACCCACCCGACAACAAACGCTGGTACAATGCGACGTGTTGTCGAGTAACATCTTGCCACCGATACTGCTCTTGTGCCCGCAATGACGCTCGCTTCCGGTATTCCCTAACCAACTCCGGTTGGTCAATAAGCATTTGCAGCTGATCACGAAGATCCTCGGCGCCACCTCTGCCGCAATACTTGAACCCGCAATCTGCGATCACTTCGAGATTCGATGGTGTATCATTTACCAATACGCAATTGCCGAAACCCATGGCTTCTACCAGCGCCGGATGGGTACCGCCCACCTCATCGGGCAACACGAAGATGTAAGCGTTCTGCTGCAGCTGTGCATACCCATCTCCGTAAACTCCTCCAGTAAAGATTATGCGTTTGTCACGAGTATTCTTGAGTCCGCAGACGTACTCACGTTCCCAAGGATCGTCCCCTACTATTACCAGCTTTTTTTCGGTTCGAATCTGCTCGAAAGCCTCGACCAGATAGTGGACGTTGTTTTCAGGCACCAATCTACCTACAAACAAGACGTAATTTCTTTCTTCCAAACCAAAGCGCTTGAGCACATCTGTCCGATCAGAGCGGTAATCCCGCATCCCGTAGGGAATGCAGGAGGAAGGGGCACCATACACCTGCTGATAGTAGGCCATTACCTCTTTGGAATCCGATATCAGCCCATGACAGAATGACACGGCCAAGAGCTCTGATAGCCGGAGGTACAACCTAGCAAGGTATCCCCACTTTGCACGTTGCCAGTCTGTACCGTCGACCGAACATACCGTCTTTTTTCCGATTAGCCGTGGCAGCGGTGCAAACAAGGTTGCCCCGGTGGTGAAGTAGTGCACAACGTCGACTTTTCGAAACAGAACGTCAAGCGTTGACAGAAAAGCATGACAAATGGTGCTGAAGTTCTTTGAAGGGAGAGTCGGCAGCGTGACCAATTCTACACCACCGTAATAGCGGTCTGGATGGATGCACATGCCTCTTCGGTTGTATACGATAACCTCGTGACCAAGTCCGACGAGCCCACGAGATATCTCATCGACTGCTGTTTCAAATCCCCCAAAACGGGCTGGAATGGCTTTTATCCCGATCATTGCTATGCGCATGATGAGCCTGCCGTGCTTTACCTATTCGTGCAAACCTTTTGATATGCCGCGATCGTTTGCTGCGCCTTCCGAGAACCGCTAAACTCTGCAGCTCGTCGCAAGCCTCTTTCACGCAGAGAGCTTCTTAGATTAGGATCAAACAGCACTTTCTCCATCGCCTTCGCTATGGAGTCGACAGAGTAGGGATCTGCCAAAACAGCTGCGCCTCCGGCAACTTCTTCCAGAGATGAACCATAGGAAGTGACAACCGGCAAACCGCAAGCCATAGCTTCGACGATTGGCACCCCAAAACCTTCACAGATCGATGGAAACACAAATGCTTCCGCAGCATTGTAGAAAATGGGCAGATCATCCCAGTTGACGTATCCCGTGAACGTAACGTGGCTCTGGATGGAAAGTTCATGAACCTTCTGGATGACTTTTTGTCCTGACCAATCTTGCTTACCGACAATGACGAGCTTGTGTTGATTGTCGTCCCGACGCACGGCATAGAACGCTTCCAGAAGCCGCAAAAGATTCTTTCGAGCTTGAACCCGACCTACGTAAAGCACGAATGGTGAATCGATTCGGTACCTGCGCGAGATTTGTTCTCTGCACTCTTCCTTGTCTAGCACGCGAAACTCATCCCGCGGTGCTTCATTGGTAACCGTGATCTTCTCGGGCGATATGTGATATCTGTTGACGATCTCACTCTTGGAAAAGTGCGACACTGTGATTATGTGGTCAGCACGGCGGGCAGACCAGGGAATCAGAGCCCTCAACCAGAGATTTTCTACGGGAGCAAAGAACTCTGGATATGCCTCAAAGAGAATATCGGGAATGGTAGTAACTGTGCCACAGTTGCAAAACGGTGGAACAATGAACTGGGCGTGGAAGACATCTAACTTTTCAAGGCGACACTCCATCGGAAACGCGAACGGAATACGGAAATACGGAGTTCGAGGCCAAATCCGTTTCAGATCGAAGTGTTCCGCCTTCGGAATCCTCTGCAGAGCGCTCATGCGGGTAAAGTAGACGACATATCGGTTGCTGCCGAATTCGCCTTTAGCAAATTCCGTAATCAGCTGCAGATAGTAATGCTCGTTCCCCGAGGATTGACTACCAAGTGTGTGAGCGTCAATTCCAATCTTCATTCGTAACTATGAACCGCAGCCAATCTCTGTCACAAACGGAACCCAGAGACCTTGGGCGGGAGAATGATTTTCTGAGTCTGATGCGAGTGCCGCTAATCCCTTGGACTCCATCAGGAGGCTCTGGTGTGCGCGCCCCCAATGTACTACCTCTCCCTTTTGCAACGCCACAACGCCTCGGGGGTTCGATCTGCCTGCACCACTTGTACGGTCGCTGTTGATTGCAATGTCTGCAGAAGGATGCGCCCGGGACGGATTTCTACCGAGTTTGCCTCCACTCTCGTCTCTCTCAGTTTTCGGATTCTTGGGTAGCTGGGTTTGTCTATTTTCTTGATGCGCGGAGGTATCTATCAAAAGTCACGCACGCGCAGACAAGGTTGCGTCTCCTTGTCGAGAATCAAGCCGGAATGGCGTCCGTGTGAGAATGACAGAGTCAAGGAACCACCAGAAAAGCGGAATCCACAAGGTTATAAGATAAGGGAAAAACGAACCGAATAACGACAAAAGCGTATTGTGCATGACCCACGAGTAGATGAGCACCCGAAAGACCGTGCGTCGCGAAGACATCCATGCGTAGAGGCTTCCCATGAGTAGCCCGACTATAAACATACCGGCCAAGATGCCGGGAATTCCGAAATCTCCATAGAACGGACCAAGCAGGGTCGCGGGTTGTCCACCACCCACGAAGTATTCACCCAACATGCGTTTAAAAATCATGTCTGACATTTCGTGGTGGCCCGGCAATACCGTGGAAAGAGGTGCAAAAGTAAGCGTACCGTACTGGTAAGAAAAGTGCGTCGGAATGAGCCTGGTCAGATCATATAATGCCGTTACCGACATAGTAATGTAACCGACAACGTAGAAGAGCGAAAAGGTCATCCGGTCGATGCCTTGCGTAGCCACGAAGTCTTCTGTGCCTTGCAAGGATATCTGGTCACGCACATATCCGTAGACGCTCAGACCGACAAACACAGGGATTCCTATTTTCAACAACCTAAAGCCATGAACCTTCTCGCCTAGGTAGTGGTAAGCAATAACTGAGGTCAGCACTGGACCGAACAAGAATCCACGGCTGCCAAGAGAGAGCATAAACAAGGCGGCCGAGCCAAGCGCCACCCACGACAAAGCGCGTAGCCAAACCTTCTCTCTTGTCTTCGACAAATGAGCACAAAGAAAAATGATAAGAGTATCGGCAGCGGTGAACAGAACTCCCTGCGTGGGACCATACTTCGTTATCTCCAGCCGGCGTTCCGCAGCCATAGAGCTGAGGGCTGGAATACCCATCTGCGAAATCAGGTACAAATACGCAGCCACTGTTAAGCAGCCCAGCAGTGATACTACCAACCAGAATGAATCCCGGTTCCAAGTGTTCTCGGATGATCGTTCGTGAACGGGTTGCCCTCGCCAGCGCCTGGAGAAAACGCGGATACCCAAAAAGTAACAAAACAAGCCCGCTGCAGTCCAAATACAGATTTGGTAGTCGAAGTCATCTCTAATGATGGCCGTAGCAAGGAAACCCAGCGCAAACCAAAATACATAAAGAAGCGGAAAAGCTATAGCAGGGGAAAAAATGTCCCATCTGCTCAGCCAATTTCCAGCATTCCTAAGCAATAGGAACCCAATTAACAGGAACGCGCCTAACACCGCTGCGCGGGCAACCCCGTATCCGTCGCCCCCCTCTATCAGGTCGAGAAGTAACCATAAGGCAGCCAGGCCCGCTACCACCACAGAAAGAAGAATCTTTCTCATCCTTGGTACTCGCTTGAGGTGGGTGTTCGTAGCCCGGGCAGCGGCAACAGGCTCCTCGACAAAGATGAACGGACGACGTTCAGGGTTCGCCTGCCAGCGATCCTAATAAGGCAGACCATCCACAAGACGTAGGCAATAGAACCCACCCACTGATCTCCAGCAGCGCAAACCAAAAAGACCGCGCCGCAGAGCGCAATCAAACCAAAACTACGAAAGATCTGCCCTATGGAATGCGAAAGTTCGTCGCGGAGCAAGAACTCATCTACCAGCCACCACACTGCGGCTGAAGCCACCATCGCCACAGCAATAAGATTGATTGCATGGCTACGCCATCCCCAGCACAAGAACAATCCCGCGCTTACTAGGCCGGTCAACGAACCTACCAGGAAGCGCTGTTGCTTCCTGGCTATCCAAAAGTACGTGCCGTGCAGCACGAATATGTTTGCCGAAAAGCCGATGGCAAGCATTAGGGTCCTGATAAGAATCAGACTATCGACGTACCTTGGCAACCAGTGTCTCACCAGAGGAGCAACTGCAAAGAAGCTTGCCAGTCCCCCCGCCCACAAAATGATGATTGCCTCTTGTCCCAGCCAATAGAGACGAGCGCGGGATTGGTTCCAGGAGCCTTGAGAAAAATACGGAAGCACCACTCGCGTAATCGACACAATCATGGTGTAGTTTAGGCTCAAAGCGTTGGCCGCAAAGCTGTACACTGCGAAGTCACGAATGGAAAACCATGCACCTAAGAGAATGCGATCAAGCGAGAGAGCCACGGCGACCACTAGGTTCGCCAACAAAATGCTCCATCCCAATTTCAAATGTGCAGTACCGCAAACCCAGGCTCTCCACATCCCACGCCGATCAATCATAGATTCAAAACGGTCGACACACTGACGTTGAACTAGGGCCCACTGACCGATCGCGAGGAGCAAGAACGACAGTGTGTAAGCACCCGTTAGCATTCTGGCGTTGAGCGAACTCCGTGCTCGCAAACCGCAAGTACACAGCAGCATACACACTGGAGTCGCTAGAGTGAATACGGAAAGCACTTCAAATCGTTTCGTCGCCTGTAAAGCGCTCTGCCCGAGCGAAGTCCAGTTCCATGCCACGGCAAAAGCAGCGACAGCAACGACCATCCGGGGCCAGGGGCCGTTGTCCCACGAGGTGAAAGCAACTAGCACGACCGGCAGCAGGATGATGGCGTGTTGGGCAAACATGAACCGCAGCGAACTCTTAAGTTCCAGCCTCATCCGCTGAACGGGTCTTGCAGCCCAGCGTAGCAACAGACCGTCCACGAACCCCGCATGCACAACTCCCACAAATGCGCTACAGAGAATGAACAGCCTGTAATGGCCATACTCCTCGACCGACAGCCAGCGCGGTAACAGAAATGCCAAGACTGCATTACAGGACAGGGACAGGATGTTCGCACTTGTGAAGACAATCAGATGACGAGCAAAGGCATCGCGTGTTCGGTTGGACGAGCCAGTTCTTTGTTCTGTTTCCTCTGCGAGCGACGAGGCCGATACTCTCGTCTCAAGTTCCACCGGGGTTGAATGCAAAGATTCTGAACTCATCGTTTTGGGATCAATGACACGAGCATTCCAAGGTCTTCAAGTAGTTCCTGAACTGCCTCAGGTTAGCTTGGCCCGGTGGGCTGAAAAACTGCGCCTCTATACCTTTGCATTGAGCCACGTAACGCATCCCGTACGCCAGCGTATAGAGCGACCAGGGCAGGGTAGTCACTCCGCATAAGACGAAGGGCAAAAAAGAAAGCCAGGTGGAATATCAAGAAGCCGAGCAAAAAAGTCGGGACTTGCCACCAGCGGCAATACTTCATTCCGATGTGTAGCAAGTTGCGTGTGCTGTAATATAACCGGATGGCTTGGCTTCCAGCGACTACATTAGTGGACCCGTCGTAATGCCAGACGCGCGCCGTTGGAGCAAAGCGCAGCTTGTAGCCTGCCTGCTGAAATCGGAGACCCCACTCAAGGTCCTCGGCATATGCCCACAAGTCCTCGTTAAGCATTCCAACCTCGGCGATGGCCGAACAACGAACTAGCATGGCACAGCCCGTAGCCAGCGTGATTACAGTTCGACTATCAAATTGCCCGTGATCTTCTTGGTTATAACCACGATGCCTTGCACGGCCCAGCCACAGATTCAAATCAGCGCCTGCATACCAAAAGACGTTCGGCCGGCGCGCCCAGAAGATCTTGGGGCAGACGACTGCAACTTCAGGATCGTCTTCGGCGGCCTTTATGATCTCACGCACAAACCTGGGAGCAACAAACGTATCGTTATTCAGAAGTAGCACATATTTGATCCCGCGCGACAAACTCTCCTGTATGGCTTTGTTGTTAGCTCCGCAGAACCCAAGATTCTCAGGCAGGCTGAAGATTCGCACACGCGGAAAGGCGTCACGCACGTAGTCCGCTGACCCGTCGGTCGAACCGTTGTCTACGAGCACTGTCTCAAAACCTTCATAATCCTGCTCCTTAAGCGAACTGAGGCACTCTTGCAAGAAAGGTCGGCCGTTCCAGTTAAGAACAAGCACACTACAATCGGGTTTTCCAGTGCTCAATCTGAAGCTCCAAACGAACCAGAATCGCGCTTACGTAACCATAACCGACGCGCAATCTCACGCCCTCCGGCTACACACTTCGACGAGAACTCCGCCGCCCTTGATCCGATCTCTTCCATCAGTTGTTTTCTTGGATCTCCCGGCTCCATTTCATTCCACACCCCGACGCCAAGAATCCAGACGACACCGCCGGAGAATGCGAGCGCCGTCCCCACGATGATGATTACAATCCTGGGCGGACCCGCATTTTTCTCTGGCACATTCGCAGCATCCAGAACGCTCACCGTAGGGATTTCTTTGGCTTCTTCAACTCTAGCCATTTCATACTGTTGGGTAAGCAGCGCGTAGACAATCTCTCGCATCTTCGTCTCTCGATACAAGTCCAACCACCGCACTCCCAACAAAGGGAGCTTCCTAATGGAAGGATATAGTTCAGGCGACTCCAAGTGGCTCGGGCCGCTTGATCCGTTGATGGGGTCGTCACTGGCCGAATAGATACTCGTGTCATCTCCACCGCCCAACTTCTCGAGTTGCCGGTTCAGTTCATCAACGCGCGCACGCAAGGATCGCACACGGACATTGTTGCCGGTGTAAATCTGCTCTAACCCTTCCAGTTCCGACTTAGCCGCTATGAGCTGACCCTGCAACACCGCCGCCGCTGCAACCATCGCCTTGCCCTGCTCAGGAACATCGATAGCCGTGTTCTGACTTGCGTACTCGCTGAACTGTTTCGAGGCGTCCTCCAACTCCTGCTTTGCAGTTTTCAGTCGCTGCTCCAGAAAAATCCGCTGTCGTCGAGCTGAGGACGTACTTACCTGCGCTACCAAATGATCGAGTTCCTCAACGTAGGCTTGCGCCATTTGTGCTGCCCTAACCGGTTTACGGTCCGTCACCTGGATAGTAATAACGCCGGTCTTACGGTCCTCGCTAATTTGAGTGTTACTGGCCAATTTCTTGCGAGCTCTTTCCCAATAACGAGTCCAATACACTTTTCGCAGATCAAACCGCGCAATTAAGCGGTCGGCCACAGTTCTGCTGCGCAGCATCTCCGCAAACAGCGCCGCCTGAGTCTTGCTGCCAACGAGATCACTAGCTATGTCCATCAAAGCATCACTTCCCCCAGTGACCGTGCTGCCTCCGGACTCACCCCCTCCTCCCGTGACCGCTGCCAGCAACCCCATAGCTGGGTTCATTCCCTTCTCAGGTGGCATCAACCTGACGGTAGATTCATACCGGTTCGGAATCGCAAATGCGATAAGAGTCACCACAATCAGCCCCCTCAAGGTGCACAGCCACAGAAAACGACGATTCTCCCAAAGGGAGATTACCCATAGAACGTCGTGCCGATCAGACGCTTCGATCAGGCCTTCGCGAATGCCACTTCTGGAAGCAGGCACTTCCACTTCTTGAAGCTGTTGCATCGGATCAACCGTTTGGACAGACTGTTTCAAGCTGATCACCTCTTTGATGAATGAGAAATAGCAGCTGTGTACACTGCGCCACACCCGGCCTCTTTGCGAGCAACTCCAGAAGTCATTGGCAGGCAGAAAGCGACCCCATGTCCCTGAGTGGAAGGTAGCCCGCGACGCTTGTCCTCCAATCGCCCAGACTCAAAACAGATCATTCCTTCACAGGATTCATCAAGAAGCAAGAAAAAGACTTGAACCTCCGCAACTCGGAGTCTCGGCGAATTACTCCGTCTGAGGAACAAGCATCTCGAGTGATTCATCGAGAGTCCTTCCTTTGAGCATCCCATCAGGAAAGCGTCCCCACTTGGGGCTCTATCCTAAAACCCCTTATCGCCGGGTTCTTGATGGTGAATCCAAGGTCGCTGTAGAAGCCCCCGGCAGCCGGATGGAGTCCTAATCCGCTGCCCGCCCCAATCAGGCCGGGGGCATGAGATCCGACATGGGGCGACCACCATTCCTCATCGAAAAACACATAGGAAATCTCCAAGTGCCGCGCTTCGTGGGTAAAGAAGCAACACGACTCCGGCAGGAGCGGCCAAAGGTACTCCAAGCAAGTTTTTAAGGAATCCACCAAATCCACGTCGGCGAAAACGAGCACACATTTTCGTCGGAAATGTGGGAGGGTCTCCGCAAAGTAGCCCACGTTGAACTTGCAAACCGACAGGTCTCCACATCGAGAAATATTGTCCTTCACCTCCGCCAGTGTGCCGCCAAAGCTTCCCTCCGCGTAGGTATGCAAGGCAGATCCGCTCATGAGCACATGCTGCTGATCATGATCCGACGGTCGTGGCAAACCCCTAAAAGAATCGAAGATCTCCAGTTCACGGCCGCACGCGGCGCAAATCAGAGACAAATTGGCCGCGCTCCCACCCTTGTATGACCCACACTCGACAACGCAGCCCTCGACATCTCGAGGAACTTTCAGAATCTGCGTCGCCATAGTTAGGTGCTCAATGAAGCTGGAATGGGTCTCAATGGTCTTGGTATTCCTCCACATTCTCCAGATAAGTACCATCCTCGCAATGCAGCTTATCCGGTACTCTTCACCGGCAGAAAAAAAATCAGCCAGGATGATCGGTGCGCTCGTTGCGATAACGAGTTTCCGCCAAAACCTACGAATAAGATCCATAGGTCACACGCGAAGTGCTCAAGATCGGCACCCTATTTCTTGTTTCTTCTGGAATTGCCGGGAGTTGCCACTACCCATCACCACCTGCCTCTGCTCGCCCCCACTCCCCGGACCTCGCTGAATACTCTGGTATGGGCCTGCGCGTTCCCCATCAAGCTCTCTCGCCAACTCGTCGCTATCGAAATCGCATGACATGAAAGCCAAGCTCGATCCATGGGCGACATAGACTGGAGCGCTTCTGCTCAATTCCTTCAGCCATCTCGTTACATCTCGGCTAAGACCGGACCGTCCGTAGTCGTGCCACGCTATTGCACTCCCCGGGTGACAGCAGCGAAGAGCATTTAGGGTGTCGGTCCGGACATACTCGTAACTGTGAGCGCCATCAACAAAGAAAAGGTCGACCGACTGCCGGTACGGCAAAAAGTTGAACCTCCCGCTATCACCATACAGGCGCGTAATTTTCCTGCCCAAAGGATGACCGACGAAACAAGGTTCTTTCCTGTGGCATTCTTCGACTATTTGTCGATCATACAATGTCAACGATCCATCGGTGGTATCCAAACTCGCCGTTGGCAAGTCCAAAGTCCATATCTTCGTGTCTGGAGAGGTGTTCGCAGCCAGAAACAAGCTGGAATATCCAGTTGACGTTCCAATCTCGAAGACAGTACGCGGCTGGATCGCCTGGCACAGGAACCCCAGATGCACAAGATCAGAGAGATATGATGGATCGCAACAAATCCAACTGTTTGGCAATGCCGGGAAATGAAGTTCGGTTTCTTTTGAGGCATGCTGGAATACCTCCCAAACATGTTTCTTCTCGAGGCCCCCGCTTCCCATTTGGTCCCGCAGAAACAAGCATGTGTTCCAGTACCGATAAGCATCTCTTGGTTGTGACCAAAAGCGTAAGGACGCAGCATTTGCTCCCAGGAAAAAACTTCGGATCCCCACTTGAAGGCAGCGAGCAATCTCACGCACCGGTAACATCGGTACCTCTGGTTGACATGTTCAGCAGATCTTCAGTTCCTCGTGCTGTCGTCATTACAAACCCAATCAAGTCTTGGCCTCATCGTGCAACGGTCGTCCCTGGTGAGCTTCCCACGCCTTGTCATTTTCGAACTTGCCAGTTAGGATAGAAAATGAGCTGCACTGAAGCCGCCAGAGCGGACTGCCTCGTCGAGCTCAACACTGGAAACTTCCACTGCTCATATTGAACCGTGCCAGAAACCGATAAATCGCGCCTTATCATAAATTCGCCCTGTGCGGAGTAGTCCGCCAACCGGCCACCGCCTGGCGGTGTCACACTGCCCGCTGGGGCTGTGCAATCGACGCCCGCAGGCTGGACACAGACAAAATGTGTTCCCACCATCTGCAGCCGATATCCTAGCTGAAAGCGGTTGCGCGGGGAAAGCGAATAAGTAAGCCACTCCTGCGTGCCTCGGCCGGCTCTGCCGAACGGGCTTCCCAAGAGGTTGCCATTGTTGGTGTAACCGTCGCGAAAACGGCGCCCATCGTAATAAACAAATCCAGGGCCAAACTCCTTGGTGACAGACTCGTTGACCCCCTCTGCACGAAACTCCAGCTTCGCGACTTTGGGGATGCGGGGCATATAGATGCCGGGGTTTATGTTCGCCCGCGTGGAGCCGATCGGCGAGACTTCGTCGACAACCAAGGAGTCCAAGTAGAACGTCAGCCAGTTTCTCAAACGCGGTATTCGATAGGTGAAGTCCGCGGCTGAAATTCGCTTGCCAGGATTGTTGGCAGCCGTGTTTGAGTGAACGTAATAAGTTCGGAAAAAATTTCCGAAAGTGACGGGAAGACCCGGCCCGCCGAACATGGCCGTGATCCCCATACCAAATTCCAGGTTGGCCGTGGGTTGAAAGCTGATCTTCTCTCCGTGGATGAATGGTTGGGGGACAATCGTGGGCCCGACAACCCCCGGATAGCCAGGATAAGATTGACACGAAGGAACAATGCAGTATTCCCAATGGTGCCCAGAAAGTTGTCCCAGGAAGGATTCAGCCCGGAACGGCCCGAGTATCCAGGAAAGGCCTGGAATCCTGTGGGGCGCAAGGTCGTCGATCCGCACCATTGGAAACGGCTCGGCATTATTGCTCATTAAGAACGATCCGGACTCGCCGGGACCAAGCCACGCGCTTTGGTTCCCAAAGGAAATCTGGACATTATCGATATTGACGGAAGCCATGCTGTCCAGCAGCCGCAAACGGTCGAGTTCAGCCGTTCCGTTGGCAAGCGGCGGGACTCCATTGGCTGCCGCCACTGCCGCCTGAACTTGCGGAGAATATGATGGCATCGCCGGCGCGTGCTGATATTCTCCGCGAACGTAGAAGGAGACCGGTCCCGCTTCGGCGTCGGTGGTCACGCCGGTTACGTTGTTGAAACCGCTCCAATAAGGCCGCCCGTAGTCGTTGACGATTGTCTGCCCAAAGTTGTACCCATCGCGCAGCGGCGTACCGGAAATCCCCATGGCTCGCGTATATACTGACTCCACTCTAGCGCCGACATTCGCAGCTCCATCCAGCCGCGCTAGCTCGGTGGTGAACTCGGAGGCGAGCGCTTCATAGATTTTCCCTGCCTCGCCTTGCTCGCCGCCTTCTGGGAACTTGTCCGCGGCGTCCTCAAGCATTCGCGCGCACGACATGCGCGTCCACGGTCGCATGCCGAGCACGTTAGACTGAATGTAGCCCAAGGCGATCAAGCGCTCCAACGCGGGATAAACCCAACTATCGAGCGGCACATAAGGCGACGCCATGTAGTCGGGGTTTCGAGTCTTCTCGCCGCTGTGTTCCTCGAACAAGCTGCCCCAGCCGGATCCGCCTACTTCCGGATCATGGTGCGCCCGGTAAACTTGGCGGCCAAAATACCAGCCCAAGGCGCTACCCACGACTACATCCGACGGGAAATGCTGCCTGGCAGTTACGCGAGTCAGCGTGACGGCCGTCGCTGCTCCGTATGCTGCCATCTGGGTCAACCAGCCGGGATATTCATGTGCCATCACGCTGGCGATGGACCAAGCTATGGCCGAGTGCTCGGAAGGGAACGAGCCTCCCCCAGTGAAGAAGTCCCCGTTCCCATTGCCTTGGATCGGTCGTGGCCTCTGCGTGATCTCTTGGAACAGATAAGTCACCCCGGTGGCATTGATGGCCGCCTCACCCGCCAGCAGTCCGCTTTCCGACATATGGTCGTTGTGCGTCAACTGGCCGAGCACAAAAGCCCCGCCACTGCCCGCCAACAAACCGTACGTAGTGTAGTCGGAGATGGTCTTGCTGGTTTGCATGTGCGCTGGGTTCACCTGCTTCGCCCACCAACTGTCACTGGCAATGAAAGCCGTGGTGACGCCGACAAATGGGGCAGCCCACTTGAGGTCTTGCACCCGAAAACGCGTTGGCGCTGTCCAGAACTGTTCTTGGTCCCCCGCCAGATGTTTGAGGAAAGGCATCAGCAAGCGGTTATTAGGATCCTCGCCGGGCTGAAGATCGAAGCTGCGCCCGGCGTCCTTGTCGGAATCCGTGGCCGACTGCTCGTCGCCCTTCGCGGGACCCTGAGCTGCCGGTGTAGGCCCTTGCCCGTCAGCAGAGCTTTGAGCGTTCAGTGTCGTAGCCACCGCGATTAGCAAAGCTAAAGTCAACAGCTGCAGCCGCGCAACACAAAGTTGCTGTCGACTGAAGCCTGTTCTCAGAATCCCTTCCCATAGTACGCAGCAATCGCAACGGCCTGCCCGATTTGCGCTGCCAAAGCGAGATTCTGGAACGCGTGGCTGACCGAATAGACCTTCCGAGGCACGACGACCATATCCCCGGGCTGCAGAGCTGCTGTCGTCACCCCGCCGCCGAAAATCCCGCCCGAGCCGCCCGCCACCGAGCCGTCTGCGCGGATGACAAAGATCGCTCTCCTCTCAGCCGCGGTCGTTGGACCACCTGCCTGCTTCAAATACCATTCCGCGTTCTTTCCAGGTCTGTAGGAAATTCCCGTCGGGTTGTAAACCGCTCCGTCCACCAGCACGGTGCTCGGTCTCTTGGGAATGTGGACGCGATCGCCAGCACGCACCTGAATATCGGCCGAGGTATTTGCCCAGTGTTGCAGCTTGCTGGAAATGTGAACCACCAAACGGCCTTCCGGCGGAGTGTTCTGCAGGCTCTCCAACGTGGCTTCGTACTGCTCGATCACCGCCTGCTTGGCCAGTTTGTCTTCCCCGGTTTGCTCAGGCGTCAGCTTGACGTTGGCTTCCTGCCCCTGCACGCTTTGAATCAGGGCAAGCCGGTTCTTGTCTTGCAAGTCCCTGATTTCGACACGCTCAAAAACCGTGCCGTAGGGATAAGCGTCGGAGCGGAAACCACCCGCACGTTGAATGATCGAGCTGAGCCGCTCTCCTTCCTGAATTCCGTAGGTGCCGGGATGCACCACTTCGCCAGTCAACTCGACCGTGGCGCCGACGTCCTTCCAGCCAGTCAACTGCCGGATAGTCAGCACGTCACCATCTCGCAGCCGAACGTCCGCATCAGGCGCGCCTTCCATCGCCTTGGCGATCGGAACCGAGACGTGGTCGCTGACGATCTTGGTGCCTTGCTGAACTTCATAGCGCGTCAAGTCTGCTTCGTCGGTGTAGGCGCCCCGTTTGAAGCCACCGGCCACGCGAACCAGTTCCGCGGCGCTCATACCAGCTCCCAAGGGGTACTTCCCTGGCCGGCCAACCTCTCCTTCGATGTCCACGGTTGGCGGGTCGAGTTTGTTGAGATTGCGGTGAATGAACACTCGGTCCTTCGGTTCCAGGGCAATATTGTCTTTGGCGTCGCCGTCGAGCGCTTTGGCTAGGTCGACGTTAAAGACTGTCATCTTCCCGTCGCTGGTCTTGCGGAAGACCTGCGCATCGTCAAGCAGCGCATCGGGGGTGGTTCCGCCGGCCAAGTAAACCGCGTCGCGCAGATGCGGAGTGCCGTTGGTCAAGTGGTCGCCCGGGTCCCGCACTTCCCCGGTGATGGTAATGACTGGCGGGTCCTCGAAGTCGAACTTGCTGAATACCCGCACCGTATCGAAAGGCTTGAGTTCAATATCCGCGTCTTTCCCGGCCAGCGCGTCGTCCAGATTGAACGCCATCACCACCGGCGTGAAATCGGGCTGATTCAAGCGAATAATTTCGGCGTGTGTGGTCGAGGGCTCGGGCAGCAAGTCTTTGTAGGACCTGATCAGATCCGTGACTTTCATGCCCTCGCGATAGGCGAACTTGCCGGGCCGGGAAACATACCCATCCAGGTAAACCGTCTTGTCGGCATAAGGAAGGATGGGAGTAATCTTGATCTTGTCTCCATCTTGGATGGCGAACTCATCCAGCGCTTTTCTGACGCTCGCATCGTTGTCGGTTTCGGGGATGTCGAGCCGCAGCATGGTGCGGGTTTCGTGATCCACCACGCGTTCCACATCCACGTGACGCAGCGTGCCAGTGGGGAGAACTCCTCCCGCCAGTTCCAACACTTGGGCAAGGCCTTGTTCGCCATGCAACTCGTAAATCGCGGGGCGCCGCACCATACCCTCAATGGTGACCTCGCCCTTCAAGGGAGGCACGCGGATCGTGTCACCCGCCTGCAGCCCCTGCAGGTCGGAGCGAATGCCGTGCAGCAGCAGATCGTAAACATCGACTTCCTGTACTAGCTGCTTGCCCCGGAAGTGCTGCACAATTCTCAAAGAGCCGCCCGCTGTCGGGCCGCCGGCCGTGTAGACAGCGTTCAGCGGTGTTGAGAGCGAACTCACATCGTATGCGCCCGGACGCTCGACGTCTCCCACAACGTAGACGCGAACCGTGCGAATGCGGGATAACGAAACGTCAGCGTCGGTATCGCGGAACTGGCCGCGTAGCACCGTCTGCAGCGTGCGCTGCACGTCGCCGAGACTGTGCCCGGAAACCTCCACAGCTCCCACCTCAGGCAAAACGACCCGCCCTTCGCGATCGACCACCCGCTGCAACCGCTGGGAAACGCCACCCGTCAGGTTGATGGTCAATCCGTCGCCCGGCCCAACTACGTACTCCGGTCCAGCCGGCATATCCATCGGCAGTTCTTCCAGGTTTCCGGTGCCATTGCGGAAAACCTCCTCGCCGAAGCGCTCCAAGACCGGAGGTCGGCGCGAGTACTGCGCATAGAGGTCGTACAAGGAGGGAACATCAGCATATGGATTCGGCCGATGCCGAAGCTTGGGTTGCTGGGGAACGCTTGGAAAATATGGCGGGGGCGGTTGCATGGGCAATTGATTCCCCGTATTCGACGCGCCCATTGATCCCGCCGCGCCGCCCGGCTGCCCGAGCAAGGAACTAATTGACGTTCCCAATGAAGATCCAAGGGAAGATCCCATAGAGGGCGGCAACGTCATTCCGGAAATGCCTGCACCGCCCGAACTCATTCCTTTCCCCGCAAGCGCCGAAGAGATGCTTGTCTGACTCGCGCTGAGGAGGCCCGAGACTTCGTCCGGCTGCATGCTCGCCATTTCACTTTCGTCCGTGTCCATGCCGAAGTAGCCGCCTGTCGGCTGGGCTTGAGTCATTTCCAGCTGCCGACGGTAGTCCGGTGACAGGGCGGGGGCGGTTGGCGACGGTGGGTACTGTTGCTGCGGAATCTGTTGCTGCGGATTCTGCTGTTGCGGATATTGCTGCTGCGGGTATTGCTGCTGCGGGTATTGCTGCAACGGATACTGTGTGGCCGGGTACGGCGGGATCGGCACTTGCGTGTACTGAGGCTGCCCATACAAATAGGGCACCGTACCATACGGGAAATACTTGAGCATATTGCAATCCACATCTTCTTGGTGCTTTGCCCAGTACTTCTCTTCTTCGCTCGGGAGCCGTTTGATGATGTCTTGCGAATTCTCATCCTGCGCTTTCGTCAGCGCCTCCGTCCCGGTCGGCGTGGGCTGACGGCAGGGCAGGTTGCGCGCCAATTCTTCCCGGCTGGGTTTGGCGCGGACGTATTGCCGATCTTCAATCTCGCGAGTCGCGATGACGCGGGCGTTGTCATCTTCGCGAATCAAGCGGAACAAGGCATCATCCGTCAGATCTGTAGGATTGAGCACTCTTCCCTGCTCGAACGCTTTCCGCACCAGCGCCTTCTTCACTTGCAGCAGCAACCCCGGTTCCTCGCGCAGGATCAAAACGATCTTGTCTGCCGAAAGCGACACCATCTGCTCCGCTTCCTGTTCCGCGCGTGACTTGGATTCGTCAATCGCCGTGCTCCGGCCGTACAAGCCATATCCGGCTGCCTGCTGCGCCCACGCTGCAGAGAACGCAGAAACGGCCATCAACACCACTAGCCCTTCGAAAACTGAAACCGCAAATATCTTTTTCATAACACCTCTATCGGGAACGTTCGCCGTGTCCTTCCCACTCTTTGGCCGCTTGGCGTCCCATGACAGCTCCGCCCTCTCACTTACAGGGATTATGTGAGCAAAACCCAATTATTTCCATCCAGTTCCTGCTTCCT
>Ga0187784_10001888_pt1 | contig 16749 bp, 14 predicted proteins | sample 1015_SJ02_MP15_2_FD_132964 | JGI IMG/M metagenome (GOLD analysis project Ga0187784, IMG submission 132964) | Tropical peat soil microbial communities from peatlands in Department of Meta, Colombia - 1015_SJ02_MP15_20_MG | ecosystem: Environmental > Terrestrial > Soil > Wetlands > Peat | place...
CGCGACCTGTTCGTGCGCACGCTCGAAGGAGCACGCGTGTCGATGACGGTCGGCCTGATCGCGGGCTCGGTGAGCTTCTCCGTGGGGCTTTGCTACGGGGCCGTGGCGGGCTACATCGGCGGGCGCACCGACGAGGTGATGATGCGCCTCGTCGAGATCCTGGGGGGGCTGCCGCTGATCTTCTTCGTGATCTTCCTCACCGTCGTGTTCGGCCGAAACGAGCTCGTGCTGTTCGTGTCGATCGGCGCGGTCGGCTGGCTCACTATGGCGCGCATCGTGCGCGGCCAGACCTTGAGCATACGCCGCCAGGAGTTCATCGAGGCGGCGGTGGCATCCGGCGCCGGCACGGCACGCATCATCTTCAGGCACGTGGTACCCAACGTGCTCGGTCTCGTCATCGTATACGCGACCCTCACCGTGCCGCAGATCATGTTGTTCGAGAGTTTCCTGAGCTTTCTCGGCCTCGGAATCCAGGAACCGCGCGCGAGCCTCGGCACGCTCATCGCGGAAGGCGTGGGGGAGATGGAGGCGGCACCGTGGATGCTGCTCGCGCCCGGCGTGTTCTTGACGCTCCTGCTCATGAGCCTGAACGTGTTCGGAGACGGACTGCGCGACGCACTCGATCCGAAGGAGCATCGATGAGCCGGGCAAGCGAATCGGCTGCGGTGCTGGCGACCGAGGCTCTCCACGTCGCCTTCCTGCGCTCCGGTCGCACGATCGCGGCGGTCCGCGAGGTGTCGCTCGCCGTGGGCTCGGGCGAATGCGTCGGCATCGTCGGCGAGTCGGGTGCGGGCAAGACGCAGTTGTTCATGGCGACGATGGGGCTTCTCCCGAAGAATGCGCGCGTCAGCGGCAGCGTACGCTTCGAAGACCGGGAGATCCTCGGGCTTTCGCGTGATGCGCTCAATCGCGTGCGCGGCGCGAAGCTCGCCATGATCTTTCAAGATCCGATGGTCTCGCTTGCTCCGCACCTCTCGATCGGCGTACAGCTCGCCGAGGTGCTCGTCTGTCATCGCGATGCGTCATGGCGCGATGCCGAGCGCGCCGCGCTCGGGATCCTGGAGCGCGTCGGATTGAGCGAGCCCAAACGGCGTTTGCGGCAATATCCTCACGAGCTGTCGGGCGGAATGCGTCAGCGAGTGATGATCGGGATGAGCCTCCTGTGTGAGCCTCTCCTGCTCATCGCCGATGAGCCGACCAGCGCGCTCGACGTCACGGTACAGGCTCAGATCATCGATCTGTTGCGCAGCCTTCGCGGCGAGTCGGGGATGGCCATTGCGCTCATCAGTCACGACCTCGGCGTCGTGGCCGGTCTCGCCGACCGAATTGTGGTGATGTATGCCGGGAGAATCGTGGAAAGTGCCCCCGCCGGGGGGCTTTTGCGCCACGCGCGCCATCCGTATAGCGCGCTGCTGGTGAGATGCATCCCCGATGTGCACCGAGCGCGTCTGGGTCCGATGCCCTACATCCCCGGACAGACGCCCGGTCCGGATGAGGTCGAGATCGGCTGCGCCTTCGCTCCGCGCTGCCCGCATGCGACCGATCGCTGCCGAGCCGAGCGCCCGAGGCTCGAGGATCTCGGCGGTGAAGTCCACGTGGCGTGTCACTACCCGCTGTGAGCAGCTCGCTTCTCGAAGTACGCAATCTCGCCGTGCACTTCGGCACGGTCGCGGCACTCGAGGATGTGAGCTTCGAGCTCGGCAGCGGCGAGACGCTCGGACTGGTGGGGGAATCGGGATCGGGGAAATCGACCCTGGCGCGCGCGATCCTGCGGCTGATCCCGGCCACGCGCGGCAGCATCACCTGGCGGGGCGTGGAGCTACTCACCTGCGATGCCGCGAGCTTGCGCCGCCAACGCCGCGACTTACAAATCGTCTTCCAGGACCCGCTTGCCAGCCTCGATCCGCGCATGCCCGTGGGCGAGACGTTGGCCGAGCCGCTCGAGATCTTCGAGCCCGAGCTCGGCGCGCCCGAGCGCCTCGGGCGGATCAAGCACATGCTCGAGCGTGTCGGTCTCGGCGCCGCCGCGATCGATCGTTACCCGCACGAGCTCTCGGGAGGCCAGTGCCAGCGGATCGCGATCGCACGCGCCATGATGCTGCGCCCGAGACTCTTGATTTGCGACGAGCCCGTGAGCTCTTTGGATGTATCGATCCAGGGCCAGATCGTAAACCTATTGCTCGACCTGCAGCACGAATTCGGCACGGCGATGCTGTTCATCAGCCACAACTTGGCGATCGTGCGGCACCTCGCACACCGTGTGATGGTTATTTACTTGGGTAGGCTCGTCGAGGTGGCATCGTGTGAGAGACTGTTCAGCGCCCCCAGGCACCCTTACACGCGCGCACTCCTCGCAGCGCTGCCGGACCCGACCGGGAGGGCGCGCGGCGCGGGGCTGACGCGGGGCGAGCTGCCGCGCGGCGCAGCGGTTCCATCGGGCTGCGCGTTCCGCGACCGTTGCCCCTACGCGCAGGAGCTCTGCGCTCGGACGATACCGAGGCTCGAGCCGGTGGGGGCTGCGCAGGCGATCGCCTGCCACCGTCGCGGCGAGCTCGTGTATTCTTGATGCCGAGGCGATTCCACATGGCACTTATCTCATGACACAACGAAAAGCGGTGCGCTCGAGCGACGGCTTGGCGAGCGTTCGCTACGAGATCCGCGGCAAGTTGGCGCGCCGGGCGCTCGAGATGGAGCGTCTGGGCTACGACATCGTGTCGCTCAACATCGGCAACCCCTATGCATTCGGGTTTCGGACGCCCGAAACCATGCGGCTGGCGATGATCGAGAACCTGCGCTTCAGCGAGGGCTATGTGCACCAGAAGGGCATTTTCCCCGCTCGCGAGGCGGTGGTGATGCAGCAGCAGGAGCGCGGCGTGCACGGCGTGACCGCCGAGGAGGTGTTCATCGGCAACGGCGTGAGCGAGCTCATCGATCTCGCCCTGCGCGCGCTCCTCAATCCGGGGGATGAGGTGCTGGTGCCGAGTCCGGACTATCCGTTGTGGACCGCGGCCGTGAATTTGAATACTGGTCATGCGGTGCATTACCCCTGCCGACCGGGGCGCGGCTTCGTGCCCGACCCCGAGGAAATCGAGTCGCTCGTCACGCGCCGTACCCGCGCGATCGTCATCGTGAACCCGAACAACCCCACCGGCGCGGTCTATCCCCGCGCGGTGCTGCAGGCGATTGCTGAGCTCGCCGAGCGCCACCGACTGGTGGTGCTATCAGACGAAATTTACGACCAGATCGTTTACGACGATGCCGAGTTCATTCCGATGGCGACTTTGGCGCAGGGAACTTTGTGCTGCACGATGAGCGGGTTGTCGAAGGTGTATCGGGCCTGCGGCTATCGCGTGGGTTGGGCGGTCTTTTCGGGCGATACCGAGAATGCCACGGAGTATTTGAGCGGACTCGAGCTCCTATGCTCGCTCAGGCTTTGCGGGAACGTTCCCGGTCAATGGGCCGTCCAGACCGCCCTAGGAGGCCACCAGAGCATTCGAGAGTTGACGCGCCCGGGCGGGCGCTTGTTCGAGTCCCGGCAGATGATCCTGGAGAGCGTCGCGCGCAGCAAGTATCTGACGCTCGCACGGCCGATGGGCGCGCTCTACGCCTTCGTCGAGGTGCGTGCTGAGGCACTGCCGAGCTTCGATGATCAGGCCTTCGCGCTCGATCTGCTCGAGCACAAACACGTCCTGGTAGCTCCGGGCGTGAGCTTCAACGTCCCCTACCGCAATTGCTTTCGCATCACAAACCTTCCCGAGCGAGAGGTGTTGCGCACGGTGTTCACGCGCATCGAGGAGCTGCTCGAGACGCAGGCCTCGACGGTGCCCTCCCTGCAGGTCGTCGGGCCCACCGGAAAGGCTCAAGGTTCCTAAGGCGCAGGCGTGATATCCGACTTGATCGCGGCCACCGACGCAGGCCGCACCGTGCTCGTTCCGAACGCGGAACTGGCGGCCGCCCTATTCGATGCCCTCGAGCGGGCGCAGCGCGACGCCGGCCTCGGCGTCTGGCCGACCCCGCGCGTGCGCGACTTCGGCGGCTGGCTCCGGGAGCGACACGGCGCGCGCCATCTCGCCGACTCCTCGGTTCCGCGCTGCCTCACCGAAGTGGAAGAGCGCGAGCTCTGGCGCCGCGTGGTCCTCGAGAGCGGTTGCGAGCTCCTCGAGCCGGCGGGCGCCGCACGCGCGGCGCGCCGGGCGCGGCGTGCGATCTACGAGTACGGCATCCCGCCGCGCGCCATCGCGGCGCACGCGACGGAGGAGGCGGCGACTTTCCTCGAGTGGAATGCGCGCTTCGACGCCGCCTGTCGAGCGCACCACTGCGTGAGCGCCGATGAGCTGCTCACATTGGCCGAGCAGCCGGATCTGTTCTGCGCGCGCGGGAGCGAGCCGATTGCCTGGATCGAGAGCCCGCACTGGCGTCCGGTCGCGCGCCGCTGGCTCGAGCACCATGCGGGGGCCGCACTGCGCGCCGAGGTCGCGTGCGGGGTGAGCGCTGCGGGGGTCGCGCTCGAGGATGGCACGCCCGTGGGTGCTGCCCGAGTACAGGCGGCGAGCTCACCGGCGGCCGAGCTCGCGGCGATCGCCGACTGGGCGCGCGAGCAGCTGCGCGCGCACCCGGGCTTTCGCGCTTGGATCTGCGTGCCGGATTTGAGCTCGCGCCGCGCCGAGATCGTCGATGCGCTCGATGCCGCGCTCGCGCCGCAGCGCTTCGCGCTTCGCGACACGGAGATAGCGGCGCCCTATGCGATCGCGGGCGGCACAGCGCTTGCCGACTATCCGCCGGTGCGCGCCGCGCTCGATCTGTTGTCCGCAGCCGCGGGGAGCGTGCTGTTCGAAGAATGGAGTGCGCTGTTGCGCGCGCCCGAGCTCGCTCAATCGATGGCGGAGGCTGCCTCTGCTGCGCGCCTGGATGTGATGTTGCGCAGTCGAGCTCCGAGCGAGGCAGCTCTCGGGCATTGGCTGGCGTTGGCCGAGAGTGTGGCACGTGGCGCAGGCCTGGAGCCGCCCGCTCCCCTGTTGCGCCTCGAGGCGGCCTCGCGTGCGCTCGAGCGATTGTCCGGTAGTCAACCGGTGAGTCACTGGGTGCCCGTTTGGGTCGCCGCCTTCGAGGCGGGCCCCTGGACCGGGCGCGATCGCTGGTCGAGCACCGAGTACCAAGCCGCGGAGCGCTTTCGAGAGCTCATGGCAGCGCTTGCGAGCGCGGACCCGATCTTCGGCAGTCGTCCGCGCCGCTCGGCCGAGGACATCCTGCGGCGCGCCGCGCGCGATACCGCGTTCCAACCCCAGACGGGAGTACCGCCCATCTGGGTGAGCGGACAACTGCTCGATCCATGGCTCTCTTACGAGGGGCTCTGGGTGAGCGGGTGCGATGTCGAGCGCTGGCCAGCGCCTGTCGATCCGGTTCCGTTGCTGCCGGTGCGGCTGCAACGAGCGTACGGTGTGAGCGCCTCGGGGGCGGATTTACAGCTCAAGTTCGCCGAGGACCTGCAATCGCGCTGGCTATCGCGCGCGCCGCGCTGCATCTTTAGCTATGCCGATCGGGGCGACGGACACGCCGCCGCGCCGAGCGCCCTGCTCGCAAGGGTCGCCTCGACGGCACCGCCGCAGGCGCGTCGATCGAGCCGCGCGGGTTCGCAGCCCTGGAGCGGCGCTGCCGCCTCGACCGAGGAAAGCGAGCCTGAGCCGCATTGGCGCGCGCAAAGAAGGGCCGCCCCTGCGCTCGAGCGACTCATCGACGCCCACGGGCCAGCGTTTGGCCCGGACGAGGAGACTCGCGGTGTGTCGACCTTGAGAGCGCAGGCGCGCTGCCCTTTTCGCGCTTTTGCGGAGACTCGGCTGCGGACGGATTCGTTGGAGCGGCCACACCCCGGCTTCAACGACCGCGAGCGCGGCGAGCTGGTGCACGATGCGCTGCGGCGAATCTGGTCGGAGGCTCGAGATTCGGCCGGCCTGGCGGCGATCGCCGCGCGCGAGGGCGCGCTCGAGCGGCTGCTAGAGGAGTCGATCGGCCAATCGCTCGGCAGACTCTGCCGGCAGCGAGACCCGGGAAAGCGCTGGCGTCGGCGCGAGCAACGCCGCCTCGTGGGACTCCTCGGCAAGTGGCTGCAGCTCGAGCGCGCGCGTCCGCCGTTCGAAGTCGAGCACTGCGAGGAGGGCGCGGAGAGCGCCGTGCACGCGGGGCTCGAATTCACCATGCGCATCGATCGCATCGATCGGTTGCCCGATGGTGCGCGGGTGCTGATCGACTACAAGACCGGCGCGGCAGGTCCCGATTGGCGCGGCGAGCGTCCCGACAACCCTCAGCTGCCGCTCTACGCGCTCGGTCGCCGTCAAGGCCTGATTGCCGTCGCCTACGGGCGAATCAACGCGGCCCGGTGCGAGTTCGTGGTCGAGTCCGAGCGCGCGGGGATCTTCCCCGGCAGGAGAGCGAGCAAGCTGGAGGGCCAAGCAAGCTTCGCCGCGCTGATCGAGGTCTGGTCGTCGCGCATTGAGAGGCTGGCTCAGGACTTCGCGCAAGGACGCGCCCAAGTGGACCCCACCGTGTCCGCTTGCCGAACCTGCTCCCTGGAGGGCCTGTGCCGCATCCCCTCGACGCTTCCCCTCGGCGAGCGGAGCGAGGCGTGAGCTGGGGCGAGGCGTGAGCGGCGAGCGCGCCATCGCAGACGCCGCCGCGCGGCTCACCGCCGTCGCCGCGAGCGGCTCGGTGCTGGTGCAGTCGCCCGCCGGCAGCGGCAAGACCACCTTGCTGGTGCAGCGCTACCTGAGGCTGCTCGCGGCCGTTGAGGCGCCCGAGCATATTCTGGCGCTCACGTTCACCCGGCGAGCCGCCGCGGAGATGCGCGAGCGCGTGATGGGCGCGCTCGAGGCGGCCTCGCTCGGCGAGTGCCCGCAGCATCTCAACCCCCACACCTTCGAGCTCGCGGTCGCGGCGAGGCGCCGGCTCGAGGCGCGCCGCATCGATGTCGAGCGCCAACCCTCACGGCTGCGCATCGAGACCATCGACTCGTTCAATGCGTGGGTCGCGGCGCAGCTTCCCATCACGTCGGGAATCGGAGGAAGGCTCAACCTGCTCGAAGACGCCCGGCCGCTCTACCGAGCCGCGGCGCGCCGCGCGTTGACCTACGATGCGCGGGACACCTTCGGCGTGGCCGTCGATCGTGTCCTCGAGGTCGGTGATCAGCGCTGGCGGGAGCTCGTGGAGTTGGTCGCGGACATGCTCGCGTCCCGGGACCGTTGGCTGCCGCTGCTCGCCGGACGGTTGCAAGCGGCGGCCGCGCTCGACGAGCAGCAGCTCGAGCGCGTGCGGCAGCACTTCGACGAGGATCTCGAGCTGCTGGTGACCCGCGCATTGCAGAGCATCCACGAAGCGTTGGGCGCGGAGCTCATCGCACGGGTCTCGCCGCATCTCGCCGCGGCGGCGAGGCGCGTGGGCGAGGAGCGCCCGAGCTTCGCCGAGTGGCGGGTGAACGCGAGCGCGCTCGAGCCCAATCCTCGGGACCTCGGACGCTGGCGCGCGCTGGCGGATGTGTTTCTCAAACGAGACGACAAGCTTCGCAAGCGCCTGGTCAAGAACGATGGCTTTCCGGCAGAGTGCGCGGAGAAGGCGCCGATGGCGGAGCTCCTCGCGCAGCTCGAACGGCGGCCCCTCGCGGTGCAGGCGCTAGGCAAGATTCGATGGCTGCCCGAGCCACGTTATCGCGATGATGACTGGGCACGGGTGCGCGAGGTCGCGCAGCTTCTCGTGCTCGCCGCCGCCGAGCTCGACCGCGTGTTTCGCGAGGAGGGCGCGCTCGATTTTCCGGCCGTGTCGATCGCGGCCCTTCGTGCGCTCGGTGATCCCGAGTCGCCCACCGACCTCGCGCTGCGGCTCGACTATCGCCTGCAGCACATCCTCCTCGATGAGTTCCAGGACACCTCGAGCGCACAGCTCGAGCTCGTCCGCCTGCTCACCGCCGGCTGGCAACGCGGAGACGGTAGAACGGTGTTTTGCGTCGGCGACCCCATGCAATCCATCTACGGCTTTCGCCGAGCGGAGGTCAGAGCGTTCCTCGAGCTCGCGGAGGATGGGATCGGGGAGGTCGAGTTCGAAGTCGAGCGCCTGAGCAGCAATTTTCGCGCCGCTCGCCCACTGGTCGATTGGGTGAACGAGCGCTTCGCGCTCATCATGCCGAGAAAGGACGATCGCGAGCGCGGCGCCATTGCCTTCCGGCCGAGCACCCCGGCATCGGCGATATCGGAGGCGAGCTCCGCGGTGCGCCTCCACGGCTTCACCACGCGCAGCGCCGAGGCGCTGGCCGCCGCCGCGCTGATCGAGGAACGGTTGCGGCAGCACTCCGAATGGCGCATCGCCGTCTTAGTGCGCGCGCGCTCACACGCACTCGAGATCGCCGATGCGCTGCGCGCGCGGGGCATCGCGTTTCGCGCGCTCGACATCGAGCCGCTGCAGGATCGTGCGGCCGTGCGCGATGTGGTCATGCTCGCCTCTGCGCTGACGCATCTCGGGGACCGCACCGCGTGGTTGGCGGTGCTGCGCGCGCCGTGGGGAGGACTCACGCTGGCAGACCTGCTCGTCGTGGCACGGTCCGAATCGATCCTATGGGAGGCGATCTGCGATGAGGCGGTGCTCGCCCAGTTGAGCCCCGATGGGCGCAGCCGTTGCCGGCGGATTCGAGAGGTTCTCGAGGCGGCCTTCCGCGTGCGGACACACACCCCGCTCGCGCGCTGGGTCGAGCGGACGTGGCTCGGCCTCGGCGGAGCGGCCTGCGCGGCCGATGAGCGCGAGCTCGCGGAGGTGCGGCGGGTGTTTGCGCGCCTCAAGGAGCTCGGGCGCGCGCTTCCCGATGCGGCCGACTTTGCGGGGAGTTTTGCGGATTTGTATGCCGACAGCGGTTCTTCGAGCGCCGTGGAGATCATGACCATCCACAAGGCGAAGGGTCTGGAATTCGACATGGTTCTGCTGCCTGCGCTCGATCGATACCCGGGGCCCGAGCGCAGCCAGCTGCTGCTCATGCACCCCTTCGCTCGCAGTGACCGCGATGGGATGGTGATGGCGGCCCGGCCCGCGATCGGCGCGGATGCGGATCGACTGTTCCAGTTCTTAGTCCGCCAGGCGCGCGAGGCATCCGCGCTCGAAGCCGAACGGTTGCTGTATGTCGCCTGCACCCGCGCCAAACGGGAGCTGCACTTGAGCGCAACGCTGCGCGATGACCCGGAGGAGGGGGCGGCGATCGATGATGGCGACGACGAGGCGGGCGGTGAGGCGACAGTAGCTGAGGCGACCGCAGTCGACCGAGTGAGCGCCGCGGCGGCGGGCGAGTCTCGATCGGACGCTGCGCCGTGGAAGCCGCGCGTTGGAAGTCTTCTCGCCGTGCTCTGGCCCGTGGCGGGGCGCGAATTCGTCGCAGCCGCCGGGCGGGAAGCGCCGGCGATGCCCGCTCGGACAACGCCGCAGGCATCGCGGGCGCCGTCGGGGACGGTGGCGACGCCTCGGCCGATCAGCCGCTTACCGCTCGATTGGTCCCCGCCGCTCGAGGGCGACGCCGAGCTGGGCACGATTTCGATCGGCAGCCTCGCACGGCGCGAGGAAACCCCGGCCTTCGATTGGGCGAGCGAGACGGCTCGTTGCGTCGGCAGCTTGGTGCACGCGGAGCTCTCCGTCATGGACGTGAGCCGCGTCGAGGAGGCGGCAATCCGTGCGCGCGGGGCGCATTTCAGGCGCTGGTTGGCGATTCACGGCGTGCCTGCGGAGCGGCTCGAGGAGGCAGGCGAGCGCGTGATCGCCGCGCTGCTCGCGGTGCATCGCGATCCGCGCGGGTGGTGGATTCTGCGCAGGGGCTACCGCGATGATTACCGCGAGCATGCTCTGTCCGGATCCTGCCATGGCGAGGTGGTGCGCGTGGTCTTCGACCGTAGCTTCATCGATGAGCGCGGGATTCGATGGGTCATCGATTACAAGACGAGCCAGCACACGGGTAGCGGCCTCGAGGAGTTTCTCGACCGCGAGGTCGAGCGATACCGGCCGCAGCTCGAGCGCTACGCGATGGTGGCGCGCAAGCTCGGGCCCGAACCCGTGCGCGTGGGACTGTATTTTCCTCTCATCGGTGCCTGGCGTGAATGGACGCCTTGACGCAAGGCGGGTGAAGGGGCTAGCGTCGGGCGGATGGGCCCGAAGGACACACGTGATGCGCCGGGCGACGACCCGAAGTCGCACCGGCGGCAAGATGCCAATTCACAGCGTGCGGCGCTCCTGGGTATCCTCATCTGTCTGTTGCTCGTACTCGGCGGACTCGTGCTCGTCTACAAGCTGAAGAGCATGTCGGACCTCCAGGATTGCGTCATGCAGGGGCGCAGCAACTGTGCGCCGGTCGAGGCCGCGTCGGACAAATAAGGCCGCGATCGCGCCGCCCCTGCCGCTGGTCGCTCCCTGGTGTCCTGAATCAGAAAATTCGCCGGCATTCGAACGGCGCGGCGCCCCGACCGCTGCGTTGCTCCTCCCTTGAATACGCTAAAGTATTCGCGGTCGTCGCGCCTTGCGGTCGGGCCGCGGCGGCGCTCTCGGTGCACGGCGAATTTCTGATTCAGGACACTAGGGCACCGAAACGCCTCTGGCGGCCGGCGTAGTCCTCGAGCGCGCGGCGGAATCGCTGCTCGTCGAAGTCGGGCCAGAGGCAGTCGGCGAAATGAAGCTCCGCATAGGCGCATTCCCAGAGCATGAAGTCGGACAGCCGCTGTTCGTTGCCGGTGCGGATCAGCAGGTCCACGTCGCCCGCGGGATGGGTGGAGTGATCGACTTCGTGCAGCAGGCGATGGAATACATCCGCCGTGAGGTCGGTGGAGCGAGCCGCGCGGCGTGCCGCTTCGAGGATGCTGTGCTGGGAGGAATAATCGACGGCGATGCGCAGGTGCATTCCGGAGCCTCCCGCGCTCAGGCGCTCGCTCTGCTCGATCGAGCGCAACAGGCTCTCATTCAGCCGATCGCGGCGCCCGATGACGTTGATTCGAATCGACTGCTCGATGCAGCGACGCGTTTCGGTGAACAGGTACTGGCCGAACAAGCGCATCAGCGCGCTCACCTCGCTCGGCGGGCGTGCCCAGTTGGCCGAGGAGAAGGCGTACATGGTGAGGGTATCGACGCCGGCGCGGGCGGCGGTTTCCACGGCGACGCGCACCGCCTTGGCACCCTCCGCGTGGCCCGCAGTGCGCGGCAGCCCGCGTTGCGTAGCCCAGCGGCCGTTGCCGTCCATGATGATCGCGACGTGCATGCCGTGCGGGCCCGCGCTAATCGCGCCGTGTCGCCTTGATGACGGCCTCGATATGCTCGAGGTAGCGCAGCAACGCCTTGCGTCCGAGCGCCGTGATTCGATAGATGGTCTTCGGCCGCCGAGCCTCGAACGACTTGGTGCATGCGACGTAGCCCGCTTCCTCGAGCTTGCGAGCGTGAGCCCCTAGGTTGCCGTCGCTCGCGTTGAACAGCGACTTGAGCTCGTTGAAGGTCAGGTGATCGTTGGTCGCGAGGGCGCTCATGATACCGAGACGCACTCTCTCGTAGATCAGCCGATCGAAGCCCAAATGGCCGCTCATCCCGCTCGAGCTGGGTACTGCTACCGGCCTCGAGGCGGGCTTTCCCGCCTGCGGCTCGGAACGCTTGGCCGCGCTCGATCTATTCGACATGGCTCAAGCGTCCGAGCAACAGGCCGAAAGCGATGTGCAGGGCTCCGAATCCCGCCCCGAGAATGACAGTATGCCCCGCTCGAGGCGCGAGGAAGGCGAGCAATCCCAGCGCGACGAACAGCGCTCCCATGATGCAGAGGAGCCGCATGCAGCGCGCGATCGTCACCGTACTGGCCGAAAGCACCGCACAGCCGTAGAGGAGCAGCCAGGTGCCGGGCAGCAGCCCCTCGAGTCCGACATGCCGCAGCACCATCGTGAGCACGACGCCGGCAAATAGCGCCGGGCACAGACAGAGCAAGAACTTCCTCACCGGACCCAGGTAGCGCGCATGTCCGGATTGGGCGGCCTCACGCGCCATGAGCGCAGCGCCGACGAGGAATGCAATGCCCGCTGCCGTCATCCAGATGAGGGGCCAGTGTGCGGCCCAGCGCGGCATCGAGGCGATGATGGCGGCGAGCACGCCGATGCTGCCCATCACCACACCGGCCGTTCCGGGCACCACCAGAAAGCTGGAGGATTCGATGGCCGTACGGATGTAGGCGAGCGTGCCGAGAGCCCGGGTCTCGATCGATACGGGTAAGTCTGATGGCATGGCGACGGCGTAATATCCCGCTAGGGCACGAATTTAAGGGTTGATGTGCTGTATCGTCAAGTACTCTGCGATATAGAGCGCGCTAGGCTCGACGCGCGCGCGATGCCGGTGATTCTCTATCATGCGATCGATTTGCCCGCTCTACACCTGCCACATGATGATCAGCACGTACACGAGCGCGATGATCGTCAGCCCCAAATGGCCGAGGGCCGGGTTTGACTGCCAGGAGCCCAGATGCTGCGCGCGGTCGGGTGCGAGGCGGGTGATGGCGGCGAGCAGCAGCATTGCGTGAGTCCCTCGTTTCTTGGGCGCGTCGCCGTAAAGATAAACGCACTCCGAGGCAATGGCGTGACAGCCGTCACATAAGTTAAAAGGTGAATTCGAAATCCAGGGGAAAGCGACCCTGTGCATCGCGCGCGTGCAGCCGCCCGAGATCGTCCACGAGATCCTTGAGCGAGAGCGGCGCCTCATCGCGCACCCCGACCGTGCCCGAGAGTGTCCCGCGACGTGCGGCGGCGGAGAGATGGACGAGCGCGTCGAGAGCGAGCGGACCGCCGGTATCGGTGAGCCGGGCGCTCGCATCGCTCTCGGCTCCGATCGAGGGTTCGTCGAACGTGAGCGAGTAGCTGCCCAAATCCGCGCCCCGCGCGATCTGGCTCGAGGTGAGGTTTGCCACGCGGATCTCACCGGTCGCGGACGTGAGCCTTACGCCCCCCTCGGAGGAGATCGCCGCGAGTTTGCGCACCCGGACGCTTGCGCTACCGCGCCATCCGGCGGCCAGTCCGAAATCACGCAGGTCCTCGATTGGGCCGCCGCCCTCGAGGTTCGATAGGAGGATGCGGTGTCGATCGACGTCGGCAGCGCCGTCGAGCACGAACCCGCCTTTCACCCAATGCAAGTCGGCGTCGAGGCGCAGGTGAGCAAGCGCGAGGGGGTGCAGATGCCACTCGAGCGCACCGGCATCGCGGCCGTTGGCGGTGATTTGGCCGGCCGATCCGTGCCAGAGGCTCCCGGAGAAGTCTTGCGCGCGTATCCAGGCCGGAGCAAAGCGCGTGACGATGGACGCGGGCAGCGCACTCACGGCGACGGCGAGCGCCGCAAGGAGCCCGACCAGCACGAGCAGCGGCCACAGCGAGAGTGCGGGTGCCTCGGGTTTCGCACCCGCCGGAGTGCGCCGGCTGCCGGGCGCTGCGCTGTCAGCGGCGCGGTGGCGCGAAGGTGATGCTGGCATTGACCAAGCCCGGCTTGGCGCCGCGATCCACCGTGATCGAATCGATCGCGAGACCGTAACGTTGATCGAGCGCGCCGAGCCACGTGATCAAGGCGTCGAAAGGGGCCGCCTCGAGCTGCACGCGCACGCCGGCGCCGCTCGGCGCCGTTCCGCGCAGTGCTTGCCCAAGTCCGTGCTCGCGCCCGACCCGATCGACGACCACGACCGGCGCCTCGCCGGTATCGTTGAGGAGCCCCATGCCGCCGGATTGGATCTCTGCGGCGTTCGTTCGCATCCATGAGAGGTCCTCGCGCCGCGTTTGCGTGCGCTTCGCCGCGGCCGACACAGCCGATTGCAGCGGCAGCAGTATCACTCCCACCAGCAGTATGATGCCGAGCACCACGCTGCCGATGCCGACCATGCGTCGTTCTCGCTCCTGCAGTCCCCCGTACCAGGTTTTGAGCTTCTCGAGGAGCGATCTCATCGGTGGGTCTTCGCGCCCTGGGCGCGTATCGCGAGATGCGCATCGACGCCGGAGTCGAGCGGGGTGGAGGATTGAATGTCCGCGATGTATCCCTGCTTGGCGAGAGCTTGGGACAGTTGCGACAGGGCGGCGAGACTCGGGGCGGTCACCTTGAGGTCGAGCGACTCGCCGTGATAGCTCAGGGCATTGATCGTGGTCTTGGGGCCTGCGGTGAGCGCGCTGCTCAAGGCCTCGAGGCCGTGCAGGAAGTACTCCGGCCCCGGGCCGGAGTGCCGGATGCGCTCCAAGCGCGACTGCATCTGGCGCCGCGGATCACTCATTTTCTCCGCCGGCATCACCTGAGAGAACAGCTGCGCAATCTCGGTGTCGAGCGCGGCGCTCTCGTGATTGGCTTGATGAATCTTGAGCGCAGCCGCGGCGACGTGAGCGACGAGAAGCCCGCCAGCGAGTAGCGCCGCGGTTCGCCATTGCTGCCAGCGAGCGCTGTAATCGGTGGTGCGCGCGAACTCGCCTTGCAGCAGGTTCACGGCATCACTCGTCGCCAGCGCTCGGGCGAGCCAGGGGAGGGGACCGTCGGTCAGCAGCTGGACCTTGAGCGAGGCGAAGCGCTCGACGAGCGATTCGATCTCATCCTGGACCTTGAGCCAGTCCTCGCGGGTCGCGTACAAGATCGCGCTCTCCGGAGGCTTGGGCTCGTCCGATTGCTCGAGCGGGTCTGCAATCACCCCGGCGACCATCAAGGCCTCCGTGAGCGGGGTGAGCTCGACGGCGAAGGGGAGCATGTCCGGACGGCGCACCGCGAGTCGGGTATTCTCCAGCCACAGGACGGTCTGTCCGGGATTGTCCGGGATGAGCGAGATGTCGGCGTAGAGGGCCGTCGGCTCGATGCCTGCGGCCGCGAGCCGTGAAAGCCAGCCTTGAAGCATGCTGCGTGCCACCACTGCCACCGGGGTGCGGCCGTTTGGCTGGCGTCGGCCCAGCGCGAAGCACAACTGATCGACATCCTCGGTCAGCTGTTCCTCGAGCGCAAAGGGCACGGCCCGCGCGAGTTTCGCACCGCTCCCGGGAGGCAATTCCGGCTCAACGAGGAGAATCTGCGTGGCCGGCGCGAGCACGACGACCTTGGCCGAGCGCGCCACGGCCGCCGCCAGACTCAAGGGACCCCGCTGCTTCAACGTCGTGGGCGCGCCGCCCTCATCGACGCTCAGCCACTCCGTATCCTCTTGGTCCGGTGCAGGCAGGCGCAGCAGCAATGTGTGGGGCATCAGCCTAACAAACCTCAGAGCGTCCCGAATGTGCGCAGAAGCGGGGTGACTCGACCGCCTTGTCGATACAAAAGACTGTACAAGGTGAACTGAGTAGTGCCAAGCATCACGCGCGTGGTGAGACGGAAGTAGGAGCTCGTGTCGGTGAACCGACCCGTCAATCTTTGCGCCGCGGTCGGGCCGAGCACATTCGTCAACGTCGGAATGTCGGGAAAACATCCGGTCCTGCGGCCGTTGATCAGCACTTCGGGACTGCCCGTATACTCGCCGCTCAAGTTGTCGGCGAGACTCTCGAGCACGACGGCAGGCGCGGTGCAGATATTGATCGGCGCATTGGCCGTCGGGAGCGCCGTGACGTAGGGGGCGATCTTGCGGTATCGGTCAGCGCCGAAACCCGGCATATTCATGAGCTCGCTCGGGCTCAGCATCGGCCAATTGCCGGTTCGGTAAGGCGGATTTTGCGACGTGTACACCGAATCCTCCGCCCCGTCCGGCTCGCCCGGCTGATCGTCGGCATCGATCCAGTCACGCGCGATGCCCGCCCACTTGGTCTCGAGGCCGACGGCTGCGAGGATGCGCTGAAACTGCGCGAGCATCTCCGGGTCTTGCTGGAGTTGACCGGTTTGCGTGCGGATCGTACGGGCGAGATTGTTCAGATTGAACCGCCCTTGCATATCCTCCAGGGCGCCTTGCACGGTGCCGATCGGCGGCCCTTCCGGATCCTCCTCGCTGGTGATGGGCAAGGGCTGCGAGGGTTGCGCCCAGGGTTGTGCCAGAGTGATTTGATTGGTGTTGGCCTGAGGCTGTCCCTGCGTCGGCTGTCCCGATGCTGGCCCCGATTGCCCCGCAGGCGTGCCCTGGCTCCTGATCGCATACTGTGGCTGCGCCAGGACCTCGGCTGCAATCGCTTCGGCTCCCAAGCCGAAGTGAAACGCCTGCTCGGTGGCGAGGATTCCGACGGCTCGACGGCGCTCGAGCCAACCGTCGTAGCCCAATTTGGTCGCGAGGATGGCGGCGAGCGCCACCAGGATGAGCGCAATGATCAACGCGACTCCGCGTTGACGCGAGCGAGGCATCCGAGGCTCGAGGCCTCGGGCGCGACCCGCTCGGCTGAGGTGGGTGCTCATCCGGCCACCTCGATCAGCCGGCGGATTCGTCCCCAGTCCTTGAGCTCGATGGTGATCTCAACCGCGAGGGGGCGCGTCCACAGGCTCTGAGGCTGCGGCAGGTAAGGGGGTGGCCATTGGTTTTGCCAGGTCTGGTTGCCGTCCAAGTAGCGCAATTGCACGGTCTTCACCTGATCGAACAGATCCTGAACCATGGGCTTGGTGCCCTGCACGATGTCGAGCGCCGTGGTGTAGCTGCGCTTCAGCGTATCGTCGACCAGTGCGTAGGACACACGCTGCAGAGTGCTGCGCTGCTGGCCCGCGGTGTTCGACCAACCGGCGCGCGTGAGCTCGGCGAGCGCGACCGTGGTCGAGGAGCTCGAGTCGCCGAAGCTCGACTGAAAGCCCGGGTCCGAGTTGAAA
>Ga0187784_10001889_pt1 | contig 16748 bp, 13 predicted proteins | sample 1015_SJ02_MP15_2_FD_132964 | JGI IMG/M metagenome (GOLD analysis project Ga0187784, IMG submission 132964) | Tropical peat soil microbial communities from peatlands in Department of Meta, Colombia - 1015_SJ02_MP15_20_MG | ecosystem: Environmental > Terrestrial > Soil > Wetlands > Peat | place...
AAAGGGACTTGGATTGGGAAGAATGACGGAAAGGTAACCAAAATCCTTAAAGATGCAGTGGTCATTCAAGAAGTCTATCAGGATATCTTTGGCCAGACAAAAACGAATGAGATTTCGCTATCTCTTCACCAAACTGAAGAAGGAGGAGAATCATGAAGCACTCTCGGATATTACCAATAACTCTCGGGGCTTTTCTTTTGTTCTTTGTCGTGGGTTGTACCACGGAGAATGCCTTGGTCCAGACAGCTAAGCCGGACGTGTCAGCACCTGGTACCAAGGTCTCAACGATCCAGAAAATATCTTTTACCGAAGAAGAAAATGATACAAGAATTCAAATCGAAGGGTCTGAGCCCATCGCTTCCCCATTTTATAAATTGTTGTCCGATCCGCTCAGGATTGCCATTGATGTTCCCAATATCGACTTAAGAGAGATTAAGGGTCCCCTCAAGATCGATAATGGAACGATTGGAGAAGTGCAGACCACGCAATATGATGATAAAGGAAGAATTGAAATCAGTCTCCTTCAAATGACCAACTATAATATTTCGAAAGAAGAGAAGAATCTCATCATCGATGTCGAAAAAGTGAAAAAAGTCGCGGAGGGTAAGGAGGTTAAGAAAGAAGAAGAGACGTTGAAAGAGACGAAGGTGGAAGTTCCCGCCGTGCAAACAAAGAAAGAAGAACCCGTTCCTGCCCCGCTCCCCATGAATAGGGCCAAGAAAGTGGTCAACGTTTTATTGGATGAGAAAAAAGATTTTATTGTTTTCAATATCTTGGCCGACGGTAAGATCGGAAACTTTGATACCTTCAAACTCGATTCGCCTCCAAGGCTGGTCTTGGACATTTGGGGGGTGGACACACGTAAGGCCTCTTTCAAGGTTAAGAATCCTTTGATCAAAGCGGTTCGCTTTGGACGTTACCCGGATAAGCTGAGGCTGGTATTCGATTCCCAAAAACCTCAACTTCCCCCCTTTCAGGTCAACCGGATCGATGATAAGTTGATTGTCTCTCTTGGAAATATTCCACAACCCTCTGAACCCCAGATCTACCTTCAGGAGAAATCGACCAAAGAATCTCCTCCCGCTCCTCAGAAAGCTCAAGCCGAAAGTCCTCCAAAACCGGGGAAGCCAGGCACGCTGACAGGGATCGATTTTAAGCAGATGGATGATAAATCGAGAGTCGTCCTTTCCTTCTCTGAAGAAAATCCTCAGTTTGAATCCTCCACTCCTTCAAAGAATGTGATTGCCATTGAGGTAAAGAATGCCTCTGTCCCCAAAAATCTCCTGAGAGGATTGGACACCAGTGGTTTTAAGAGCGTTGTCAATTACGTCGAACTCAAGAATGTTCAGGTGGGGAAAACGAACGATATTCGAGTCCTGGTTAAATTAGGAGAAGAAGCCCCTTATGAGACAACCAAAGAAGGTAAGGAAATCTTTATCGATATCAAAGAAAGACCCAAAAAGGTCGAGGCAAAAGCAGAAGCCCTGCCACAAGAGGTGAAGAAAGAAGAGGCGGTTGAGTCTAAGAAGGAAGAGGGGAAGAACGAGGAAGTCAAAAAAGAGGAGGAAGTAAGCAAAGAAGGGAAGCCTGCCCCGGAATTGAAAAAGCAGGAGATGAAGGCGGAGGAAAAACCCGTTCCTCGAGCCCGGGCGCCGAAGAAAATCGAAGAGGCGAAGAAGATCTCTGAAGAAGCCCCGCAAAAAGTTTATACAGGGAGAAAATTATCTCTGGATTTCAAAGACGCGGATATTAAAAATATCCTTCGGTTGATTGCTGAAGTTAGCAACTTGAATATCATCGTGGCGGATGAGGTGACCGGAAAGATTACCATGAGGCTGGTGGATGTTCCCTGGGATCAAGCTCTTGATATCATTCTACAATCCAAGAACCTCGATAAGAGGCAGGTTGGAAATGTGGTCCGAATCGCCCCGGTGGATATATTAAGGAAAGAAGAGCAGGCGAGGTTGCAGGAGCAAAAGTCGAGGGATGGGTTGGAACCACTGGTGCATGATCTCATCCCGGTCAACTATGGTACGGCGAAAGAAATGATACTAGAAGTGAAGAGTATCCTGAGCGAGCGGGGGGATGTCAAGGTCGATGACAGAACCAATACATTAATTGTCAAAGATATCTCAAGAAACATTCTAGCCGTTAAAAATATGGTGAAAGCTCTGGATACAAAGACACCCATGGTCCTGATTGAAGCAAGGATCATCGAGGCCAACCTCACGTTTCAAAATGAATTGGGCGTGCAATGGGGGTTTTTGCTCGGAGGAGCAAAGGCCAAGGCAGGAGGAGGAGGAGTTACTACGAGTACGACCTCCACAACAAATGTTCTTGGAAGCCCTGTCAATGAGATTGTCAATCTCGCGGCAAATCCCAGAACAGGCTTAGGGGCTGGAGGGGCTGGGACGGCCGGTCTTCTTTCCGCTATTTTCAGCCGGGGAACGATACAAGAATTGGATGTCACTCTCTCGGCTCATGAATTCAAAGGAGACGTTAAGATTATTTCGAGTCCTAAGATCGCAACTATCAATAACAAAGAGGCATCGATTGAACAGGGGATCAGGTTTCCTTATCTGGTATTAACAACAGAAGGAACCGTTTCAACCAACTTTATTGACGCCGATATCAAACTTACCGTAACCCCGCACGTGACAAACGATGGGCAGATCAAATTGAGTATCAAGGTGAAGAAGGATGCTCCGAGTAATGCCGTCGTAGTCCAGGGAACCCCCAGTATTGATAAGAAAGAGGCAATCTCAGAGGTTCTGATCAGAGACGGTGGGGTTGTTGCCATTGCAGGGCTCTATACGAAGGACAAAGAGGTTCAGAATGAAGGAGTTCCTCTTTTCAATAGGATTCCGTTACTCGGCTGGTTATTTAAAAGCCAAAACAACCAGGATAACAGGACAGATTTATTGATCTTTATCTCGCCTAAGATCATGAAAGATGAGGCTTGAGAAGCGCCCCCCCTGGTGTTTTCTCCAAAGACGAGCCAAGGGGGTTTGTTACCTAAAACCACCAATTAATTTTTCAATGCGGTTTATCTTATTTTGGACGAGATATTTCTCTATCCCCTGAATGACTTCGATTCCTGTTCTCGGATTAGTCAAATTGGCCGTTCCGATTTGAATCGCGGAAGCCCCTACGAGGATGAATTCGATCGCATCCTCCGCATTCATTATGCCCCCCATTCCAATAATGGGAATGTTGACCGCCTGAGCGACCTCCCAAACCATTCTCACTGCAATGGGCTTAATAGCTGGGCCTGAGAGGCCTCCAATAATGTTCCCTAATTCCGGTTTCCTCGTATGAACATTAACGGCCATCGCCCGGAACGTATTCACCAGAGAGACAGCATCTGCTCCTCCTTCCTCCAAATTCTTGGCCATTAGAGCGATATCCGTAACATTGGGTGATAATTTTGCGATCAAAGCCGACTTTGTCGCTTTTCTTACTGCTCGGACAAGGCGATAGGCCATTCGTGGATCGGTGCCAAAAACAATTCCGCACTTTTTGATATTGGGGCAGGAAATATTCATCTCAAGCCCTGAAATACCTGGAAGGCCATCGAGACGCCTTGCCAATTCGACATATTCATTTTCAGTATTTCCGAAAAAGTTGACAATGAGATGGGTGTTTAAGTTCTTGTAATAGGGTAATTTATTCTTGATAAACCCTTTGTAACCTGGGTTCTGGAGTCCGATGGAATTGAGGATTCCACCTTCCGTCTCAAAAATACGAGGCGGACGATTCCCCTTCATAGGTTTTAATGAGATACCCTTGGTGATGATTGCGCCCAAACGGTTCAGGTCGAAAAAATCTTCAAATTCCTCACCAAATCCGAATGTCCCCGAGGAAACGATGACGGGGTTCTTGAGTGTCATCTTCCCGATTCTTACGGTGAGATCAATATCTCCCACGGAAAGCCTCTTATTCCCAGACAATATCCTCTAGCCGGAAAACAGGACCGTCTTTGCAAACCCGTTGATAAGGCGTCTTGGGATGTTTCGTTTTGACAACGCATCCCCAACAGGCTCCGAAACCACAGCCCATTCTTGCCTCGAGAGAAGCCTGGGCTACGAAATTCTTACCTCTTATGGCTTCTGCCAACGCCCGCAACATCGCCGCCGGCCCGCAGGCATAGAGGTAATATTTTTCATTTGTCCTAAATCCTTTTCTCCGGGACAAAAAGAGATCAATGACCGTCCCTTCATAACCCATGCTTCCGTCTTCCGTAGCAATAAAGATGTTTGGATTGAATTTTTCAAAATCGTCGACACAGAGGATGTCATGTTGTGTCTTTCCACCGATAAAAACAGAACATCGTCCCTCACCGAATGCTTCGGTCAGGGGGTAGAGTGAGACGATGCCCATCCCCCCTCCTATCAAAATTGTGTTTTCAGAAGAGGGGAGGGGAGGGAGGGTAAAGCCGTTTCCTAAAGGGCCGATGAGGGACACCCCCTGTCCCTTTTTCAAGGCTGTCATTTTTCGAGTCCCTTTTCCCACTTGTTTATACTGGATGAATAAATAACCTCTTTTCCTCTTTTCTGGATGGCCGACCGGGTAGCTTCTATAAACACTAAAGGGACGTCTCAAAAGAGGAGAGTTATCATCAGAAACTTTAACCATCACGAATTGGCCGGGCTTGATCCGTTCAGCAATCGGAGGACAGTCTATCCCCAATAGGTAATATATCGATTTGATTCTCTTATTGGAGACAACGATTCCGTCAGTTTGAAGGGGCATAACTTTTGGATTTTCACGCCAACGCTTGCAATCCGCCAAGGGCGCTCCCGTGCCGGGAGGGGATAGAAAAGATTACCTAAGCTTTCTTGTCATGAGGAGAGCGTCAAATTTCCCCTGATAGAATTCCTTCCTCATCCCCGACGGCTGGTAAGAGAACGATTGGTAAAGATGGATCGCTGAGTAATTTGATGAATGGACCTCGAGATAAAAAGTCTTAATTCCCCTCTCGCGGCTAAAATCAATATAGAATTTCATCAATTTTTTGCCGACGCCCAATCCCCTATAATCAGGATGCACACAAATCTTGAGAAGCTCTGATTCTCCTGTCATATTTCGAAAACAGATGAAACCGATCACGGGTCGATCGGGTCCGTCCTCTTTCCTGATCACAAAACAAAAGGCAGAAGCGTTTCGCATCTCCTCAATGAACATATTTTTCGACCAGGGTGCAAGGGTGCCGGAAGCCTCTACCGAGAGAACCTCGTCCAAGTCCTTTACATCCATTTCATGAATGGAGGCCTTTTCTGAATATTCAAGGCTCAACGGGATTCCATCCGATTCAATAAATCGTTGGCGGCTTTCTTCATCTCTTCGTCTTTCGATTGGTCAAGGATGATCAGGTAGGACTTCTTCGCATCCTCATATTTTCCCCCTATCCTCTTTAAATTTCCAATCTCTAAATGGGTGAGAAAGAACCATGAGGAGGTTTCCTTCAAATACTGCATCGCCGTCTCAAAAGTCTTAAGAGCTTTTTCATATTTTCCTTGCTGAAAAAATATTTCACCCAGGCCGAAGTAAGCCTCGCCGAATAACTCTACGATATTCCCCTTCAGCACGATTGAATAATAACGGACTGCCTCCACAATATTGTTTTTGGCAAAAGTTAAGTTTCCCAATTGTAATGCCGCCCGGTAAAACAGAGGATGATTGGGAAAACCCTCCATCACTTTCTTGAAGGCACTTTCAGCTTTGTCGTATTCATTTCGAAATGCATAGATGTACCCCATCTGGGTGAGAGCAAAGAGTTGCCAAGGATTGTTCTTATTCTGCTGCACGATAAGGCTATAGGTGTCTAAGGCCTGATCGATATTTCCCAATTTGGCGAGGCATTCCCCCTTAATAAATAAACCCTCTTCAAGATATTTAGAATTTGGAAACTCAAGAAGCAAAATATCCAGGTTCGTAATAGATTCTCTCAGTTTTCCCTCGAAAAAATACCCTTTCCCTATCTGGAAGAGAGCTTTTTCCCTGAAGCGAGTATTGAGAATGTTGAAATAATAGGCGAGGGATTCCGATATTTCCCCTCCGGCATAAAAGATTTCGGCGTTCAACCATTGAATAAACGTTTTCTCCTCCTCGAAATGGTTTAGTTTCTGCAGGCGCTGGAAAATTCGATTGGCACCGTCTAAGTCGCCCAATTGAATATAATTCCAATAGAGGGTGAGAAGGGAGATTCCTCCCCAGCTACTGTCTTGGGAGGCATTAAGGGTTGAATTCAATTCTTTTATCGAAGAGAGATAATCGCCGTTCGCCAGGAGCATTCTTCCAATTAAATACTGACTATACGGGATGAGGGGGGAATCCTTGAATTGATTCTTGAATAATTGGAAGGTTTCCATAGAATTCTTGAAATTCCCCGACTGGTATTCACAAACCCCCGTCCTCCAGGAGGCCTCCGGAAGGAGATGATCCTTTTTAAATCGGGCACAAAATGTTTGATAGTGATTTTTAGCTTCATCCATTCTGCCTGATCTCAGTTGTGACTCGCCCAGCCAGAATAAGGCGTATTTCAAATACTCTGGGGGAACAGATCGGGGGTTTTCCCATAGTGCCTGAAAATAACCGGATGCCGTATCATACTGCCTTTGCTTAAAGGATACGATGCCTAACCAGAAATAAGAGGAGCGAATTAATTCATCGTTCTTGGAGTACTGAGGGACCTTTTTAAGAGTTAACACTGCGGCAGTTAATTGATCCGATGCGAATTCAAGCAGTCCTAAGAGATAATAAGAATAATCGATCTGGTCACATTTTGGAAATTTCTCAATAATCGAGATGAGAAGTTTCTTCGCCTCCTCCCAATTGCCCGACCTCGTCTCCAGCTCTCCCATTCCCAAAAGGGCATAGTCCATGTTCTCGAAACGGTGGCCTTCGTTAATAATTTTTGAAAAAGCCTTCTTGGCTTCTTTTAACTTTCCATTGATCAATAGCGTCCTGCCTAAGAGATAGTAAATGTCAAAAACCTTATCGTGTTTAGGGTAAATGCTTACAAAATTCGTAAATTGTTTCTCGGCGATATCATAAAAACCGTCTTTAAAGGCGCCGATCCCCACCTGTATCAATTGTCGGTCTTCGCCCAGGTTCTTGGCGTGGGCCGCTGAAATAAAAAAGAAACCCCAGACGAAAAATCCCAGGATGAATCCAGAAACGATCTTCTTCTTCATTTTAGACGAGATTCCTTATCTCTTCTAAGGGAAAGTAACTCTTCCGGCGTATTAATATTAATGAACGAGTCTCTAAAAGGGTCTAAACAAAGGAACTCATGCTCCTCAACGACCCTGACCCTGACCATTTTATACATATCGATTATCTTATATTTTCCTTCCTCAATAATTTTTTCTATTGGATGTAAACAATTCTTAGAATAGATAGCGTGCAACGGCTGAAGCCCGTCCTGCGTTCGGGGTACAACCACATCGTTATTTTGTATATTCTTAACCAAATACTCCACTAACGATTTCTTTATGAAGGGCATGTCACAGGCGACACAAAAAGAATACTGGAAAGAGGAGAAGAATATTCCCGTATATAAGCCTCCTAATGCGCCTTTATCTGGCATCAGGTCGTTGTAGATCCTTGAATCGAAATTCTTGAAGAACTCCATTTGGTTGGTTACGATAATCACTTCCTGAAACAATTCTTTAAATAGGTGGTAAATTCGGGTAATGATAGGGGTCCCCTCAATTTCAAGGAAGGCCTTGTTTTCTCCCATGCGGAGGCTCTTACCGCCAGAGAGAATAATCCCGGACAATGAATTCTTAGATTCCAAGACTGTGTCCGATAAGATATATTATGTTAACTTTCAATTTTCGGCCTTGAATAACCCCTTCCACTTATCCCCCTCTTTATCTTTCCTTCTGCTTATTTCCTCAAACTCCTTCAATATCTCTTCCTGCCTTCCGGTCAAATTCTTAGGCGTTCGGACAATTACCTGAACGACTTGATCCCCCCGACCATAACCTCTCACCTTAGGAAATCCTTCCCCTTTTATTCTCAGGATTTCACCGCTTTCAATCCCTTTGGGAATAGCCAACTTTGTTGCACCATTCAGAGTGGAAACCTCGATTTCGGTTCCCAAGGCAGCCTGAGAGAGGTTGATCGGTATCTGACAAACGACATCATCTCCCTGTCTTGTGAAAAAATCGTGAGGTTCTACATAAATAAAGACAAAAAGGTCGCCGGGAGGACCTCCTCTTTGTCCCTCTTCTCCTTCGCCGCGGATTCTCAATTTAGATCCGGTATCGACACCTGGTGGGATTTTTATCTGGATCTTTCTTGTCTTTCTGAGCTTTCGGTGTCCGCGGCACTCTTTGCAGGGATGAGCTATGACATTCCCTTCGCCGCGGCAGTGACCGCACGTGGTGCTGATTGTGAAGAATCCTTGTGACCGCGTCACCTGTCCTGTCCCCTTACAGTTTGGGCATTGGGTGGGATAAGTACCGGGTTTGGCCCCAGTTCCATTGCAGACGTCGCAAACAACATTTTTGGGTATTTCAATTTCGGTTTCTTTACCGAAGGCCGAATCGTGGAACGAGATTTTCACATCATATCTCAAATCCGCCCCCGGCCGTGCCGCTGTCCTACGTCTCCCGGTGGCCCCGAGGCCGAAAAAGTCCTCGAAGATGTCTCCAAAGGCAGAGAAGATGTCCTCGAATCCCCTGAAGCCCGTGAAGCCTGTGCCCTTCAAGCCTTCTATTCCGTAGCGATCATAAATCTCCCTTTTCTCCGGGTCTCTAAGGACTTCGTAAGCTTCCGACGCTACCTTAAACTTTTCCTCTGCCTCCTTATCACCCGGATTCCTGTCGGGGTGGTGCTGCATCGCAATTTTTCGATAACTCTTTTTTATCTGATCCTCGTTGGCATCCCTTTGGACTCCGAGAATTTTATAGTAGTCTTTGTCTTCCATGGCTTGCGCAGAAAGTAGACACGAATATTATGAACGAAAGCGAACTATTCGAATTCTCAATTAAATTTTACATCATCCGTAAAATTCGGTATGATTCGATTTATTCTTTATTCGTATAATCCTCGAGAATCTTCCCCGTTCTGCCTCTCTCAACGATTTCATCCATCTTTGATCCCAAATCCACGCCCAACTCCCTCATCCTTTTCTTAGCCCAAAGTCCGACATTTCTCGAATCTTTGTAATACGCATCCCCTTGGGGTTTTGAGGTGTCAAAGTTTGCCAATCTCGATCCTTCGGTTTGATGTACAGAGAACGATGAAACTAATCTATTTAGGCTTCGACCATTGCAGTACTTACACCTAACCTTACCAGCCCCTTTTAAGTTGAGCAATAACTCGCTGAATTCCCTATTGCACTCATTACAGTGATACTCGTAAATCGGCATGATTACTTTCCTTTGAGTTTCTTTTTCACCCTTTTCTTTTTGAGCGAAGCCTCGGCCTCTTTCTTGGATTTGATTTCATCCAAAGCAGCCGTGCTTTCCTCAGGATTGAATAATTTGTCACTTACGTCCGGTAATTTCGACAGGAATATTTCGTAATCTTTATGGGCAATTATCCCGCTCTTGATGTTCTTCGCAATATTTCTTTTATCAAACTTCTTACCTTCGTCGATGTGCATACCGGTCTCCTCGGGTTTAATCATTCAAAATTAGCACACTTTCATTATCTTTTCAACCTTCTTCGTAATCTGTTGTAATCTATCGAAAATTCTGTTTTTCATTTAATTCGAAGATAAGGAAGAACAAAAAGAATGGGACTCAATCAAAACAATGTACAAAATTGTTGACAAATTCCAAAATTGTCTATAATAATAGCTTACACTGGTCTTGGGGTAACAATAGGCCAAAGGGGTGAAAAAGAGGAGGGTCGTTCTGGTGGTTTTTTTCAGGCTGGTTCACCCAACTCATTTCGTCCGAAAAATATCTCAGACTGCCGCAATCAGCGGATTCATGAAGTTGTGTTTCCTTTGGATATCAATTTCCTGTCTCGATCCTAGGAGGATTGGCACTTAATGGAAAACAATAATAGAAGAGTCGTTATAACCGGAATGGGAGTAGTTGCCCCAAATGGCATTGAGATTTAATTGGGCTGGTCCCCCTCGAGTGTAATTATGGTTGGCTTTACAACTTATTCTATAGTGAAACATCGTTTAATGGATATCAACATTGTCTTTAAGAAAGGAACAACTTATATTTTTCTTTTGATACTTCTGTTTGTTCCTTCGTTTCTTCTCATTCTTATTAGTCAAAAAGTCTTTTTTGATAAAATTAGTTATCTGTTTTCAGTTGTAATTGTTGTGCTCCCCTTGTTGATCACCATTCTCTTTTACAGGATTAAGCCTCAAACAGAGAAAGCCGTCGAACAGATCCTTTTCAAGAGACGCTATGATTACCGCGAAACCTTGGTGAATTTCAGCAAGGCCATGGTTTCTATCCTCGATTTACAATCTCTTTCGAGTAAGATTATTGAAACGATTACTCAAACCATGGGAGTTAAGAAATCATCCCTATTTCTATGGAATGAGGAAAAACGTGGTTATTCTCTATTTGAATCAAAAAATATAAAGATGACCGGTTCAACACCTCAGCTTCCTAAAGACGATCCCCTACCCCGCTATCTACAAAAAGTAAGAGAGATTATTATTCGGGAAGAATTGGCTAAATGGGCCAATGTTCCGGAATTAAATGATGTCGTCAAGGAGATGTCTCTATTGGAAGCAGAGGTGAGCATTCCTTTGATTTCAAAGGGGCAGCTCATTGGCATGATTAATTTAAGCCATAAGTTTAACAAGGATATTTATTCCCAAGAGGATATTGAATTACTCAGCACCCTGGCAAACCAGACGGCGATCGCCATTGAGAATGCAAGGCTTTATGAGGACTTAAAAAGATCAAAGTCCTATATCCGAAGGGCTGACCGCCTGGCCTCCCTGGGAACTCTGACAGCGGGGCTGGCGCATGAAATTCGTAACCCCCTGGTTGCCATCAAAACATTAACACAATTGCTTCCGGATCGGCTTGACGACGAAGAATTTCGAGACCAATTTCTCAAGATTGCCTCCGGGGAAGTAGACCGCATTTCTTCGCTCGTCAATGAACTTCTGGATTTTGCCAGGCCTTCTGACCCAAAGTTGGAGTTTGAGGATATCAACACGATAGTAGATACCCACGGGCAAAGCCCGTGGAACTCTGCCCTTCGGGTTATTAGACGGGATGATTCTTTTGGTCTCAACGGAAACGAAGAAGAGACTAATCAACATACTCAAAAACTATGCTTCCGATTTACCCCTTGTCCAGATTGATCGGGAACAGATTAAACAAGTCTTCTTGAATGTATTATTGAATGCGATTCAGGCCACACCCGAGAACGGAAGGATTATGGTCAAGACCCGAGCTTTTATAAAACCAGGGGGAGAATCCTATGTCCAAATTGAGTTTGGCGATACCGGCTGCGGGATTCCGGGGGAACATTTGGAAGAAATCTTCAACCCCTTCTTTACTACGAAAAGTACCGGGAGCGGATTAGGACTCTCCATCTCGCATCAGATCGTTCAAGACCACCGGGGGTATATTGACGTGGAGAGCCAGTTGGAGAAGGGATCCTTCTTTTTTATCAATCTGCCGGTCAAGCAAGACCGCCTGAAGAGAAGGAAGAAAGAATCGGAAGGCCAGAAAGATATCCACAATATTGTCGAGGAACGATGAATTACCAAGAGTTGATTCATTCCCCCATCTTTCCGTCTCAGACCATTTCGCTCACCCAGAAAGCGGCCCGCAATAATGCTCCTGTTTTCATCCAGGGCGAGCGTGGGACTGAAAAAGAGCTCGTCGCCAAGATCATCCATTACACCGGCGATTGGAAATTTTATCGTTTTTATAAGATCGATTGTAAGACTCAAACAGAGGATTCATTCTCTGACCAGTTTATCCGTATCTTTAAGGAAAACAACTTCGGGACCATTCCGGCCACGGTTTACTTAAAGGAAATCGGGGAGCTGGGACAATCCAGCCAGTCAAGGTTGTTGGACCTGATCGAAGAAGGTTTTCTCCAGAACGGTGCCGAGAGCAAGGTCATCAAGAATCTCAGATTCATTTCATCCTCTTCAGAAAATTTGAGAGAGAAGGTTACCCAGGGCACATTTTCGGAGGATTTGTACCATCGAATAAATACGCTATCGGTGTGTCTCCCTCCCCTGAGAGACCGTGTCAAAGAGATTTCAAAGATTGCTCAATATATTTTGGAAGAATACTCTAAAAAAATGAAGACAGGAAAGGTGGAAATCGCCGACAACGTTTTAAAATTATTCCAAAACTATTGGTGGCCGGGGAACCTCAGAGAGATGGAGCAAGTTATCGTTCGAAGTGCAATGTTTTCCGAAAGCAAGGATCTGACGGAGAAGGACCTCCTCTTCGAAACTGAAAATGAAAGTGAATCGTTTATCACTTTTCTGAAAAAGGCCCATGCGATGTCAGCCGAATCGAAACCCCAAAGCTTTCCATCCGAGGAGAATACCAATATTTTATCGCTTTTTTTGATTGAGTTGGTTCATCGTATTAAGAATCCTCTAGTCTCCATCAAGACCTTTACTCAGCTCTTGCGGGAAAAGTTCAGCGACGGGGAATTCAGAGAGCATTTTTACAGGATTGTTACAGAAGATATCGGAAAGATCGATTCCGTTCTGAACCATCTTCTTACCTACATCAAAATAAATACTCCCATTGAGAAAAAGGATACGGTGCACTTCATCCTCGAGGAAATTCTAAAGAGGCATGAAGGACAGCTGCAGGAGAGAAACATAAAGATATTTAAGAATTTTGAAAAGGATCTTCCGGAAACGACCGTTCACGAGGAGCAGTTGAGATATATCTTAGACGCTCTTCTTCAATACGCCCTTCCTTCTATTCCTCCCAGCGGGAGCATTGGATTCTTGACCAAGTCCTTTGACGGGAGAACAGAAGCTAATGAGGGCAATCAATCCCAAAAGAAACATGGAAGATACATTGAAATATTGATCGTCTTCACGGGTTACAAGAAGCCTGTTGAACAATTTGGGTCCGTGTTGGGAATCCCTGCTCTTCAAAAAGAAGAAGCCGTTGAATTGGAACTGCGCCTGATCAAAGAAATTATTCAAAAGAATCAGGGGATGATGAAATTCGAAGTGAATGAGAAGAAACCGAGGACCATTGTTTCCTTGAAATTTCCAATTGAAAGAAGGAAATTAATATATTATCAACCAGAAGCTGTCTAGGGGGCTTTGAGGACCGCGGTTGGCCGCCCACAAACATGAACATGGTCCCTCACGCGAGATGAGGCAACCAGTCTGGTTGGATCGTCAAACGGTTACGGGTGAGAACCCTCGTATCCTAGCCCCAAGAAGCTTATTTTGTAAGTAATTAGAGAATTCTGGACTTTTTCAGGAACCTCATAAGGTGGAGATAATGTCGAAGAGCGAGAAAATGAAAAGTGTTTTAGTCGTCGATGACGAGGTCGGTGCCAGGGAATCTCTCAAGATGGTCTTGAAGAACGATTATGAGGTGTTTTTAGCCAAGGACGCCGAAGAAGCGTTTCTCCAGGTCAAATTGCACTCGCCCGACGTTATCCTCCTGGATATCATATTGCCCGACCTGGACGGGCTGAAAGTTTTAGAGAGGATCAAACAGAATGACCCGGATATTATTGTGATCATGATTACGGCCACGAAGACGGTGAAGACGGCCGTCGAGGCGATGAAGCTCGGTGCCTATGATTACGTGACCAAGCCATTTGATATCGACGAGTTGCGTCTCATCATCAGCCGGTCCTTATCCACCAAGGCCTTGGAGCAAGAGGTCAAATATCGTCGGGAAGAAATGGATAAAAGTTTTGACTTCGGGAATATCATTGGTAAAAGCAAATTGATGAAAGAAATTTTCAAGGTGATCAAACAAATCGCTGACTCGAGATCCACTGCTTTAATCATGGGAGAAAGTGGAACTGGGAAGGAACTGATTTCGCGGGCGATCCATTATAATAGCAATCGGAAGAGCTATCCCTTTGTAACCATTAACTGCGCGGCCATTCCTGAGACTCTGATTGAGAGTGAACTCTTTGGACACGAGAAAGGGGCCTTCACCAACGCCATAGAGAAGAAATTGGGCCGCTTCGAGGTCGCTCACCAAGGGACCCTCTTCCTCGACGAGATCGGTGAATTGAGTTTAGCAACCCAGGCCAAAATTCTGAGGTTTCTGGAAGAAAGAGAATTCAATCGGGTCGGAGGTTCAAAGACGATCAAAGTCGATGTCAGGCTGATCACGGCGACCAATAAAGATTTGAACCAGATGATCAAGAAGGGAAGCTTTCGCGAAGATCTCTATTATCGAATCAATGTTGTTCCCATCACGATCCCCCCTTTAAGGGAAAGGAAAGAGGATATCCCAGTACTCATCGATCATTTCATTAAGAAATTCAACCTTGAAAACAATAAGAATGTCAAAGGAATTAGTAAAGAGGCTTTGGAATTGATGATGCAATATGAATGGCCTGGGAATATTCGGGAATTGGAAAATTTGATCGAGCGCGTGATCGCCTTAACATCCAATGACTATATTCCATTGAACGAATTGCCTCTTTCTTTTAAAAATATCCCAAAAATTAACGGATTAAAAGAGTCTATTTTAGACGGAAAGGTCTCTTTTCTGGAGGCGGAAGAAGAGTTCGAAAGGGAAGTGATTTTAGACGCCCTGAGAAGGAGCAATTATGTCCAATCTCATGCCGCGGAAATCTTAGGAATTAGCCGTAGGATTTTAAAATACAAAATGGATAAATTAGGCATTAACCAGAGTAAGTTTAAAGACTATTGAAATCGTAACAAAATTGTCACCTTCCGTTCAATTTTGAGAAATATGGCGCCGGCCGCTTCCTTCTAAGTTCTAGCCCTTCAAATTACGTAATAATTCGTCTTAAATTCCCATGAGTTGCTAATCTAATGAACGAAATGTCTTGCCATTACATATGGCAAACTTTTTGCTTCATTGTAGTTCTCATTCGATTCTCATCTTGGACTTTGAAGGGGAGCCAATGGAAACCAAAGTGAACGCGCCAAACATTCTCATCGTCGATGACGAGATTGGGCCGAGAGAATCTTTGAGGATGGTGTTAAAGCCAAACTATAACGTCTATGCCGTTGAAAACGGATACGCCGCAATTCAGATGATTCAACAGGTTGAAATGGACGTTTTGACATTAGACCTTAAGATGCCCGGAATCACAGGGATCGATACCCTCAAAGAGATTCGAGCGATTGACCCTGATGTCATGGTCATCGTTATCACAGGATACGGAACGCTAAAAAGCGCGATCGAGGGCATTCGCTACGGTGTCTTTGATTACATCCCAAAGCCTTTTAACGTCCCCGAAATTTTGTCCATTATTGATAAATCAATTCAACGACGAAAATTGAATCGAAAGGTGAAAGAAATTCTTGACGACTGTTTCAATCAACAACTGCTCAAAGAACCTCCTGCCGATTCTGATCTCCCTCCCCATAGGGAGAGAAAGGAAATCACCAATAGTAAATGGGATGAGATCAACCTTTCAGATACCCAGAGCTGTTTGGAATTTGCGAAGGTTCTCGCCTATACCCTCGAGGAAAAGGACCCTTACACCTCGGGCCATTCAGAACGGGTCTGTTACTATTCAGATTTCATTTCCAAACACCTCTCCTTTTCACCCAAAGAACGGAGTGAGCTCCAGATCGCCTCTTATCTCCATGACATCGGAAAGATCGGTATCAGTAATCGGTTCATCAATAAAAAGGGAACCCTGACTCCAACAGATTGGGTTATCATTAAACAGCACACCAAGAAATCGATCGAACTCTTAATTCCATTAAACCTTTCGGCTAACATCCTTTCTTATATTCAGCACCATCATGAACGTTATGACGGAACAGGTTATCCTGACGGCTTGGCAGGGGAACAAATCCCGTTGGGGGCGAGAATCATCGCCATCGCCGATTCCTATGACAGCATGACCTCTGACCGCCCGTATCGAAAACCTCTCACCAATGGAGATGCGAAGAATGAAATACTGAAGAATTCCGGAAAACAATTTGACCCCAATTTAGTTTCTCTTTTCTTGGATGTCTTGAAGGAAATGGAGGAGGCCTTTCTGGTGAAAGATCACCTGAGGGTCCCTGCGAACGCATTTTAGAATAGCCCAGGAGATTTCTATGAACCAGCTCATCCGCTGTAAGAATTGCGATGAAATTTTCATGAGAACGCCGTTTGACCAATCTCCCGAATACACCTTCGACTCTCGTCGGTCCACTGAGACTTTTCGAAGTATTGAAACAGATGATTATCAGGACTTCTTGACCAATCATCGAGGACATCAATTAGAAAATTTAGAAGTCCTTGAAGATTCCTTTGTCAGCGAAAAGACCTACGCCGAACCTGTCAAGACTTCTTTCTTTAAAGCAACCAACGGGAAAGAAAAGTTTTTGATCAAAAAATTTAGAGAGAAGATTGACGAACCGCTAAAATACCTCTTGATTCACGGAGACTATTCTCTAAAGTGCGCTGGCATCAAAATTCAATCCGAAGAGATCTCCAAACAATTAAAGAGAGAACTGAGCCCTTTCCTCTCCCAGGACAAAATCGATGCGTTCCTTAAATTGTGTCATACAATCGCGGAAAACATCGAGATCGAGGGTTTGGAAAGGATTCCCGAGGAGTCTTCCCATCCTCTGGAAATCTATTACAAAATAG
>Ga0187784_10001890_pt1 | contig 16729 bp, 14 predicted proteins | sample 1015_SJ02_MP15_2_FD_132964 | JGI IMG/M metagenome (GOLD analysis project Ga0187784, IMG submission 132964) | Tropical peat soil microbial communities from peatlands in Department of Meta, Colombia - 1015_SJ02_MP15_20_MG | ecosystem: Environmental > Terrestrial > Soil > Wetlands > Peat | place...
TCGCGGCGGCGCTGCGCCGCGCCAGGCGCCGCCGGCTCGACGGGCTGTTCGAGCGGCTCTCCGCCGCCGAGGCCCAGGCGCTGCTCGCCGCGATGCGCCGCATCGAGCTCATTCTCGGTCCCAAGGCTCTCGGTCCCAAGGCTCTCGGTACCAAGGCTCTCGGCGCGGGGCTGTGATGCGCGACGCAAAGAACATTGCGCGCTACTGGCTCGACCCGCATGCGCGCGGGCTGAGCCTGCTGCGCGCGGATTTCACCACGCAGAGCTTCGCGCCGCACCGCCACGAGGCGCTGGTGATCGCGGCGACCGAGGCCGGCGGCGCGGTGGTCGAAAGCCGCGGCAGCACCGAGCACGCCGATGCCGCGACGCTGCTCGTGTTCAATCCGTGCGAGCCGCATGCCGGCCGGATGGGCGCGAGCCCGATGTGGCGCTACCGCGCGCTCTATCTCGAGGAGAGCGCGCTCGCCGACCTGGCGCGCGGCATCGGCGCGCGGTCGCTGCCGTTATTCACCCGCAACCCGGTCGTCGACCGCGCGCTCGTGCGCGACTTCATCGCGCTGCATCGCGCGCTCGAGCAGGGCGAGACGTCGCAGGCGCGCGAGCTGCTGGTGCAGAGCTTCGCGGCGCTGTTTGCCCGCCACGGCAGCGGACCGCTCGGCATCGAGGCGGCGCCGCGCGAGCGCGCCTGCGTCGAGCGTGCGATCGAGCTGATGCGGGCGCGCCTTGCGGCGACCCTGTCACTCGGAGAGCTGAGCGCCGCGCTCGGGCTGACCCAGTTCCAGATCATCCGCATGTTCAAGCGCGTCACCGGGCTGACGCCGCACGCCTATGTGACGCAGCTGCGGCTCGACCGCGCGCGCCGCTATCTCGCCAAGGGCGTTCCGATCGACGATGCGGCGCTCGCCTGCGGCTTCTACGACCAGAGCGCGCTGACGCGTCATTTCAAGCGCTGCTACGCGGTCACGCCACTGCAATTCGCCAAGGCGGCGCGGGGGTAAAGGCGGGCTGTCAATTTTCGCCAATACGGACGCGCGCCACGCCCGCATGCTCGGCCGGTCATACGGTGAAGCAAGGTCATGGCGCGATCCTTCTATCACGAGCATCCCGACGTGCTGACGCTGACGACCGAGGTGGCCGACGCGCAGCCCGGCCGCGTGCGACTGAAGGACTCGCCGTTCTATCCGGGCGGCGGCGGGCAGCTCGCCGACCGCGGCGTGTTGCGCTGGGCGCACGGCGCGGTGGCGGTTACCGGCTTTGAGTCCGTTGGCGGCCGGCTCTGGCATCTGCTGGCCGATCCGGCTGCACAACCGGCTGGAGCCGTCGAGGCGGCGGTCGATCCGGACTTCCGGCAGATGATGCGCGAGCTGCACACCGATTCGCACATCCTCAACGCGCTCGTGTTCCAGAGCCACAACGGCGCGCTCGTTACCGGCGTGCAGATGAACGAGGACGGAACCGCGCGCATGGATTTCGACGTGCCCGAGGCCGACAACGACCGGCTGCGCGCGCTCGAAGGCCCGATCAACGACATGATCCGCCAGAACGTCGCGGTGCGCGACGACTACGTGCCGATCGACGACGCCTACGACACGCCCGGGCTGATCCGCTCGAAATCGGTGACGCCGCCGCCGACGCCGGACGGCAAGATCCGCATCGTCGAAATCGTCGGGCTCGATCGCCAGGCCTGCGGCGGCACGCATCTTTCATCGACCGGGCTGTCGCGCCCGCTGCGCATCCTGAAGATCGACAACAAGGGCCGGCACAACCGCCGCATCCGCATCGCGCTCGGGGCGGCGCCGTGAGCGCGCCCGCGGATCTGTTCTGGCGTCGGCCTTACGCGCTGCTATTGCTGTCGCCGCTCGCCTGGGCCGGCAATCTGTTGATTGGGCGCGCCTATGGCGACACGCTGCCGCCGTTCTCGCTTGCGTTCTGGCGCTGGATCGTGGCGACCGCCTGCGTCGTGCCGTTCATCTGGCGCGACCTCGGCGCGCACGCCCGTACGATGCTGAGACACTGGCCGATCATTGCGGCCTGCGGCGCGACCGGCTTCGCCGGCTACCCGGTGCTCAACTACATCGCGCTGCAGACGACGCCGGCCGCGAGCGCCGCGATGCTGAACTCGGCCTTGCCGCTGATGGTGCCGTTGCTCGCCTGGGCGGTGGCGGGCGAGACGCCGAGCTTGCGCACCATCCTAGGGATCGCGCTGTCGTTCGTCGGCGTCGGCGTGATCGTGTCGCGTGGCGAATGGTCGGTGCTCGCGTCATTCGGGGTCGGGCGCGGCGAGCTGATCATGCTCGCGGCGGTCGCGCTGTTTGCGCTGTACTGCACGCTGCTGCGCTATCGCCCCAAGGAGCTGCCCGACCTCGTGTTCCTCACCGCCACGATGCTGGCCGCCGCGCTCCTCCTGCTGCCGCTGCTGGCCTGGGAGATGCACGCCGGCCGCGTCTATCCGCTGCAACCTTATGCGATCGTATCGCTGCTGTTCATCGGCATCTTCGCGTCGCTGATCGCCAACATCTTCTGGAGCCATTGCGTCGCCACGCTTGGCGCAACGCTGACCGGCGCCTCGTTCCACCTGATGGCGGTATACGCAGCGCTGCTCGCCGCGCTGCTGCTCGGCGAGCCGATCCGCGGATTCCACCTGATCGGCATTGCGCTGATCCTGGCCGGCTTCGCGCTCGCGACGTTCGCGCAGGCGGCCGTTGCAAGCCCCGTGCGTCGGCGCGAGAGCCCGGCCGCGGCCGTCGGCTCCGGACTGCCGCTTGCGCGGGAATGAGCCGAGCAGGGTGCAGACCGTCACACAGCCCGAGGAAGGAAAATTGGAAATGAGCGTGTTTCAGTCGGTCGATTTCGCCGATCACGAGCAAGTGGTGCATGTCGCGGACGCGGCGAGCGGCCTGCGCGGCATCATCGCGATCCACTCGACCGCGCTCGGACCGGCAATCGGCGGCTGCCGCGTCTATCCCTACGCCGACGAGGCTGCGGCGCTGCGCGACGTGCTGCGCCTCTCGCAGGGCATGAGCCTGAAGGCCGCGGTCGCTGGCATGCCGTTCGGCGGCGCCAAGATGGTCGTGATCGCCGATCCGCGGCGCAAGACGCCGGCGCTGATGCGCGCGGTCGGCGTCGCGGTCGGACGCCTTGCCGGCCGCTACGTCACCGGCGAGGACGTCGGCACTACGGTCGACGACATGGCCGAGATCGCGCGCGAGACCGATTGCGTCATGGGCCTGCCCGAGCGGCTCGGCGGCAGCGGCGACCCCTCGCCGAGTACGGCGCGCGGCTGCTTCGTCGGCATCGCGGCGGCGGTGCGCCATCGGCTCGAGCGCGACGAGCTCAAGGGCCTGCGCGTCGCGGTGCAGGGCCTCGGCAGTGTCGGCACGAACCTCTGCCGGCTGCTGCACGAGGCGGGCGCGCGGCTGATGGTCACGGACACGCGCGCCGAGGCGGTCGAGAAGGCGGTGCGGAGCTTCGGCGCGACCGCGGTCGCGCCGGAGGAGATTTACGCCGCCGAGGCCGAGGTGTTCGCGCCCTGCGCGCTCGGCGCGATCATCAACGACGCGACGTTGCCGCGGCTCAAGGCCGCAATCGTGGCGGGCGCCGCCAACAATCCGCTTGCCGACGAGGCGCGCCATGGCGCGGGACTGCGTGCGCGCAACATCCTCTACGCGCCGGATTACGTGATCAATGCCGGCGGCATGATCCAGCTTGGGCTGGAGCGCGCGAGCGGCCTCGACTGGGCCGAGATCGACCGCCGCATCGCGGCGATCGGCGACACGCTCGGCGCGATCTTCGCGCATGCGGATCAGGCCGGGATTGCGACCAGCGCGGCGGCGCGTGCGCGCGCGCAGGCGCGGCTCGGCGTGCGCCAACGCGCGGCGTGAACACGCGATGAATGCCGTCGCGCTGCTGGAGCGGCTGGTTGCGTTCGACACGACCTCGCGCAACTCCAACCTTGCGATGGTCGAGTGGGTGACGTCGCTGCTGATGCAAGCCGGCGCGCGCATTCGCCTCACCCATGACGACGCGGGCACGAAGGCGAATGTGCTCGCGAGCTTCGGGCCCGACGTCGCCGGCGGCATCGTGCTGTCGGCGCACACCGACACCGTCCCGGTCGACGGCCAGACCTGGTCGAGCGAGCCGTTCCGTCTGGTCGAGCGGGACGGCCGGCTGTACGGGCGCGGCGCGGTCGACATGAAGGGCTTCGTCGCCTGTTGCCTCGCGGCCGCGCCGCACTGGGGACGGGCGCTGCTGCAGCGGCCGATCCATCTTGCGCTCAGCTACGATGAGGAGGTCGGCTGCTTCGGCGTGCCGCGGCTGATCGCCGATCTCGCGCAACTCCCGCCGCCCGCACTGGCGATCGTGGGCGAGCCGACCGAGATGAGGATCGGTGCGCGCCATCGCGGCTATTTCGGCTTCCGCACGACGTTTCACGGCCGCGCGGCGCATTCGGGCGATCCGGAGAAAGGCGTCAGCGCGATCGCCGCCGCGGCACGGCTGGTGAGCCGTGTCCTCGCAGTTCCGGTGCAGAACGCGGAAGCGACGGCGCGCACCACCTTCAGCGTCGGGCAGATCGCGGGCGGGACCAACATCAACATCGTGCCCGGCCGCTGCGAGGTGCTGTGGGAGATCCGTCCGGCCGCGGCTGCGCGTGCGGCCGAGATACGGGCATGCGCGCAAGCGTTGATCGCGGAAGCGGCCGGCGCGTGCGCCGCCGACACCGAGGAGATCATCACGATCCCGCCGCTCGGCGGGGAGGGGGCCGCGACCGCGATCGCGGTTGCGCAAGCGCTCGGCGCGACCCGCGACATCACGGGTCTGCCGTTCGGCACCGAAGGCGGCTTCTTCGCGAATGCCGGAATCCCCACGGTGGTCTGCGGACCCGGCTCGATCGCACAGGCGCATCAGCCGGACGAGTGGGTTGCGATCAGCGAGCTCGAAGCCGCGTCGCGCTTTCTCGCGCGCGTGACCGCATGGGCGAGCGCATAGAGCATGATCCCGAAAAGTGTGCAGCGGTTTTCGGAAAAGATCATGCTCCACCAAAAGAACTCGCAAGGGGGAGCATCATGACGACAGCAAACCTCGTCGAGGTCGCCGCACCGGCCGCGGCCGGTGCCGGCGGCGCGCGGCGCGCAATCCTGGCGGCGACGGTCGGCAATCTGCTCGAGACCTATGATTTCGCCGTCTACGGCTTCTTCGCGATCGTGATCGCGCGGCTGTTCTTTCCGTCCGGCGATGCCACCGTGTCGCTGCTGCTGACGGTTGCGACCTTCGGGGTCGGCTTCGTGATGCGCCCGGTGGGCGCGGTGGTGCTCGGCGCGCTCGCCGATCGGCGCGGGCGCAAGGCTGCGCTCTCGCTCACCATCCTGATGATGGCGGTTGGCACCGCCATGATCGGCTTCGCGCCGACCTACGCGTCGATCGGCGTCTGGGCACCGGCGCTCGTCGTCGCGGCCCGGCTGATCCAGGGCTTCTCGGCGGGGGGCGAGATTGGCACCGCGACGGCGTTTCTGGTCGAGCATGCGCCGGCGGAGCGGCGTGGGTTGTTCGCGAGCTTCCAGCAGGCGACCCAGGCCGCGGCGCTGCTGTGCGGCTCGCTGATCGGCGCGGTGCTCACCGCGGCGCTGACGCCGGCGGCGCTCGAAGACTGGGGCTGGCGCGTGCCGTTCTGGCTCGGCCTGCTGATCGGGCCGGTCGGCTTCTACATCCGGCGCCATACCGAGGAGGGGCAAGAGTTCGCGCAAGAGTTCGCGCAGGCGCGCACAGGCTCGCTGCTCGCCGAGCCGCTGCGCCAACACGGCCGCGCCATCCTCGCCGGCTTCGGCATTACCATCACCTGGACGGTCGCGACCTATTTCTTCCTCCTCTATATGCCAACCTTTGCGGTGCGCGAGCTCAAGATCGCGCAGAGCGCCGCGCTGACCGCGAACGGCATCGGACTTGCGCTCGTCCTCGTGCTCGCGCCCTGCTTCGGGCTGTTGTCCGATCGGATCGGCCGGCGCGTGCTCCTGGTCGGTGCTGCGGCCGCGATCGTGCTGGTGACCTATCCGCTGCTGCGGTGGCTCGCCGCCGCGCCGAGCGCAGCCGCGCTCACCGCATTCCAGCTGGTGTTCGCGCTGTTGATCGCCGCCTTCACCGGCGCAGCGCCGGCCGCCATGGCGGAGGTGTGTCCACCGCAGGTGCGCGCGACCGGCGTCTCGATCGCGTACAACTTTGCGGTCACGATCTTCGGCGGCTTTGCGCCGTTCATCGCAACTTTCGCGATCGCAGCGACCGGGAATGTGCTGGCGCCGGCCTGGTACGTCACCGGCGCGACCGCGTTCTCGGCTGCGATGATCCTCGCGCTCTACCGGAGCGCGCCGCACCGCGCGTGAGCGGCGTCGCGCGCGCTATTTCGCGCAGACCTCGCGGACGCGCCCTCGCAGCCAGCGATGCGCCGGATCGGCATCGAGCCGTGGGTGCCAGAGCATCGAGACCGTGAGCTCCGGCGTCGCGACCGGCAGCGCAAAGCTGTGCATGCCGGCGCGCAGGCGCGCGGTGCCGTGCTCGGGAACGCCGGCAATCAGGTCGGAGCTGCGCGCGAGCGCGAGCGCGGTCGCAAAGCCGCCCACAATGACGGCGATCTCGCGCTGCAGCCCGAGCGCCGCGAGCGCGTCGTCGATCGGTCCGCGGTCGCGGCCGCGGCGCGAGGTGATGACGTGCCGGCCGGCCGCATAGCGCGCGGGCGTGATCCTGCCGCGGCTGAGCGGGTGGCGCTGGCGCACGACGCCGACGAAGCGGTCGCGGAACAGCGCCTGCGTGCGCACCTCCGGGCCGGTCGCCGCGCCGATCACGCCGATTTCGAGATCGACGCCGCCCTCGCGCAGCGGGCCTGAGTCCTTGTCCGGCTTCAGCATGAAACGCAGGCGCACGCCGGGCGCCTCCCTCGTGATGCGCGCAATCAGGGCGGGCCCGAAGGTTTCGGCAAAGCCTTCGCTCGCCCGCAGCGTGAAGGTGCGGCTGAGCTTGCGCAGGTCGATCGTCTCGGCCGGCCGCAGCACGGCCTCGGCGTCCTGCACCAGACCGCTGACCTGCGCGCGCAGCGAAAGCGCGCGCGGCGTCGGGACGAGACCGCGCCCGGCCCGGACCAGCAGTGGATCGCCGGTAGTCTGGCGCAGGCGCGCGAGCGCGCGGCTCATCGCCGATGCGCTCAGCCGCAGCCGCCGCGCGGCGCGCGCGACGCTGCCTTCCTGCAACAGCACGTCGAGGGTGAGGAGGAGGTTGAAATCGGGGCTCGCCATGCGGGCGATGCTAGCACGGGTTGGCGGATATGTGGCGTCGAACGCACGTATTTGCTGCAAATGATGCGCGTTCCGCCATACCACGTCCCGGACTACGTGTCCGGCGGCCCCATTTCGGGGCCACCAGACCATGGAGTCCCCCGATGCAGCCCATCTCCACAGCAGTCGACCAGCCGGTCGCGGCACGTGCCGAACCTGCATCAGCAGCGCGCGGGGCGCTCGCCGGCCTTGCGCTGTCGATGTTGCTGTCCTCGCTCGGCACCAGCATCGCCAATGTGGCGCTGCCGACCTTGGCGCATGCCTTCGCCGCCTCGTTCCAGGCGGTCCAGTGGATCGTGCTTGCCTATCTGCTCGCCGTCACCAGCCTGATAGTCGGCGCCGGGCGGCTCGGCGACGTCATCGGACGCCGGCGGCTGCTGCGCGCCGGGCTTAGCGTGTTCACGCTCGCCTCGGTGATGTGCGCCGCCGCGCCGACGCTTTCCTCGCTGATTGCGGCGCGCGCCGTGCAGGGCATCGGCGCGGCCAGCATGATGGCGCTCGCGATGGCGCTGGTCGGCGCGAGCATCCCCAAGGAGAAGACCGGCCGCGCCATGGGGCTGCTCGGCACGATGTCGGCGGTCGGCACCGCGCTCGGTCCCTCGCTCGGCGGCGTGCTGATCGCCGCGTTCGGCTGGCGCGCGATCTTCCTCGTCAACCTGCCGCTCGGTCTCCTGACGCTGCTGCTGGTGCACCGCTTTCTGCCCGCCGATCCGCGCGGCAGCGAGACGGCGCGCGCCGGCTTCGATCGTCCAGGCACGCTCGCGCTCGCCGCGACGCTTGCTGCCTATGCGCTCGCGATGACCACCGGCCGCGGCCAGTTCGGTGCTCTCAACGTCGCGTTGCTGCTCGCCGCGTTATGCGGCGCCGGCCTGTTCCTGCGCGTCGAGGCGCGCGCCGCATCGCCCTTGCTCCGGCTCGCGATGTTGCGCGATCGGACGCTGCGCGCCGGTCTCGCGATGAGCCTGCTGGTCGCGAGCGTGATCATGGCGACGTTCGTGGTCGGGCCGTTCTATCTCGCGCGCGCGCTCGCCCTCGCGCCGGCGCAGGTGGGATCGGTCATGTCGATCGGTCCGCTGGTCGCCGCACTGACCGGCGTGCCGGCCGGCCACGTCGTCGAGCGCCTCGGCGCCGCGCGCATGACCGTCGCCGGGCTCGCCGCGATGGCGGCCGGCGCCGCCTCTCTGGCGCTGCTGCCGGTGGCGTTCGGCGTCGCCGGCTATGTGGCGGCTATCGTCGTGATCACCCTCGGCTATGCGCTGTTCCAGGCCGCGAACAACACCGCCGTGATGGCCGATGTCGAGGCGGAGGAGCGCGGCGTCACGTCCGGCATGCTCAACCTGTCGCGCAATCTCGGGCTCATCACCGGCGCATCCGCGCTCGGCGCGGTGTTCGCGCATGCCTCCGGCGCAACCGACGTCGCGCTCGCGCCTCCCGCGGCCGTCGCCGCCGGGATGCGGGTCACCTTCGCGGCCGCCGCGCTGCTGATCGGCATCGCGCTCATGGCCGCGGCGGCGAGCCGCGCGCGCAGCGCACGCGCCGCGCAACCGAGTCCCGCCGCTGGTACAATATCCCCGAATACGTGACAGTCATCGTCCATATTCTACCAATACGGCTTGAACCATGTGACATTTGGGACATATGTCCGACCGCCTGCGTCGAGCATGCCGCCAAACATGGGAGCCATGTGATGCAAGCCACCCTGCACCGGTTATTCCTGTCGCACCCGCAGTCGGTCGACGAGTCCTATGGCGAGCACTTCCTGTTCGCGCTCGGCTTTGCGGCGCGATTGTTCGGCGCCTCCCTCGCGGCCCTCGTGCACGCGATCATCCCGTGCCTGTTCGAGACCACCGCGAGCCGCATGATCCGGGACATGCATCACCGCGTCGCGCGCCGCGTGCCGCTGCAGCCGGCCGAATAGCGAACGCCGCGGCGGTCGAGGAAACGCGATGTGTCGCTGGTTGGCCTATCTCGGGGACCCGGTCTTCCTCGAGGACTTCATCTCCAAGCCGTGCCAGAGCCTGATCGCGCAGAGCCGGCATTGCCGCGAGGCAAAGTCGGAGGTCAATGCGGACGGCTTCGGCGTCGGCTGGTATGGCGAGCGCGAGCGACCGGGCCTGTTCCGCGACGTGCGGCCGGCCTGGAGCGACGAGAACCTGCTCTCGATCGCCCACCAGATCCGCGCTTCGCTGTTTCTCGCGCATGTCAGGGCCGCGACCGGCACCGCGACGATCCGCACGAACTGTCACCCCTTTGCGGTCGATCGCTACCTGTTCATGCACAACGGCCAGATCGGCGGCTGGCAGCGCGTGCGGCGCGCCCTGGAAAGCCAGATCCCGGACGGCTACTACGCCAGCCGCAACGGCACGACCGACAGCGAAGCGATCTTCCTGCTGCTGCTTGCGCTCGGGTTTTCCTCCGATGCCGAAGGCGCGTTCGCGCGCGTGGTCGCGCTGATCGAGCAGCACATGGCGGCGCGCGCCGTCAATGAGCCGTTCCGCTTCACTGCCGCGATCTCCGACGGCAAAACGCTGTTTGCGATCCGTTACGCGAGCGATGCGCGGCCGCCGACGCTCTACGTCAATGCGCGCGGGCCGGACCGCGGCGCGCTCGTGGTCTCCGAGCCGATCGATGACGCAAGCATGCGGTGGGATGCGGTGCCGGCGCAGAGCTTCCTGCGCATCGATCGCGCCGGCGTCAGCGTGAGCCCGTTTCGGCGCGCGTAGAGCCGGACCCGACGCGCTCGCGCCGAGCAGATGTTCGCGCTAATAGCTCAGCCTCGCCAGCAGCGCGAAGTGCTCGGCCAGGGGTCCGAGCGCCAGCGCCGGGAAATAGGTGAGGCCGCCGACGATCACGATCGTGCCGACCAGCAGCCCGACGAACTGCGCGCCGTTGGTCGGCAGGGTTCCGGCCGAGGCCGGCACGATGCGCTTTGTCGCCAGCGTCCCGGCGACCGACAGCACCGGGATGATCACCATGAAGCGGCCGGCGAACATCGCGAGCGCAAGGGTCAGATTGTAGAACGGCGTATTGGCGCTCAACCCCGCGAAGGCGCTGCCGTTCGTCGCCGCCGCCGAGGTGTAGGCATAGAGGAGCTCGGAAAAGCCATGCGGGCCGGCGTTGCCCAAGCCCGCAACGCCGGACGGCAGCACGGCGGCCACCGCCGGCAGCCCGAGGATGAAGGCCGGCACGCACAGCAGCGCCAGCAGCGTCATCTTCACCTCATGCGCCTCGATCTTGTTGCCGAGATATTCGGGCGTGCGCCCGACCATCAGCCCGGCGATGAAGACTGCGACGATGGCAAACAGCAGGATGCCGAACAGTCCGGAACCGGGGCCGCCGAAGATCACCTCGTCCAGCATCATGTTGGCCATCAGCACAAAGCCGGAGAGCGGCATGAAGCTGTCGTGCATCGCATTCACGGCGCCGTCGGACGACGCCGTCGTCACGGTCGCGAACAGCGCGGATTGCGCGATGCCGAAGCGCAGCTCCTTTCCCTCCATGTTGCCGCCGCCTTGCAGCGCGCCCGGCACCTGGTCGACGCCGAGGGAGGCGAAGGCCGGGTTCGCCGCGGACTCGCCGGCATAGACCGCGACCAGCCCCGCGACGAACAGCACCGCCATCGCGGCGAACAGCACCCGGCCTTGCGCCTGGTCGCCGACCATGCGGCCGAACGTGTAGGTGAGCGCGGCGCCGAGCAGGAAGATCGTCAGCATCTCGACCATGCCGGCGAGCGCGGTCGGGTTTTCGAACGGGTGCGCCGAATTGGCGTTGAAGAAGCCGCCGCCATCGCCGCTCAACAGCTTGATCGCCATCTGCGATGCCACCGGGCCGCGCGCGATCAGCTGCGCGGCGCCTTCCAGGCCCGCGGCGGACACCGAGGGCGCAAGCGTCTGCGGCGCGCCCTGCCAGGTGAGAAACAGCGCGACGACGACGGCGATCGGCAATATCACGTAAAGCGTGATGCGCGTGACATCGACCCAGAAGTTGCCGATCGTCGTTGCGGCATGGCGGGCGAAGCCGCGCGCGAGCGCGATCGCGACCGCAACCCCGGTCGCGCCCGACAGGAACGATTGCACGGTGATTCCGGCCATCTGGGAGAGGTAGCTCAGCGTCGTCTCGCCGCCATAGGATTGCCAGCTCGTGTTGGTGGCGAAGCTGACCGCGGTATTCAACGCGAGATCGGGTGCGACCGCCTCGAATTGCTGCGGATTGAGCGGAAGCGCGGCCTGCGCCCGCTGCAGCGCATAAAGCGCAAGGATGCCGAACAGGTGGAACCAGAGGATTGCCACCGCATATTCGACCCAGCCTTGCTCGGTTGTAGGGTCGATCCCGGCGACGCGAAAAAAACCGCGCTCGAGCGGCCGCAGCACCTGCACCAGCCGGCTGGTGCCATCAAGACAGCGTGCGATGTGCAGGCCGAGCGGTTTGACGAGCGCGGTTGTCAGCGCACAGAAGATCGCGATCTGCAGCCAGCCTTGCCAGGTCATTGCCAAGTCATTGCCAAGTCATGGGGTCCTGTCGTCGCGGCCGCGGCTCGAAGCAGCGAGGCGATCGCACAGCCGCAGATAGCCGAGCGCCGCGGCGAACGCCACAACGAGCAAACACACCATCAAGAGATCGAGCAAAGCGTTCTCCTTGCGTGCGCCATCGCGGTGTCCGGTCTTGGCATTCTTACGCTAGAGTCTGCTTCGACGAAGTCGAATCAGACTCGTCGCTATCTTTCTAAGGTGCATGATCTTTTCCGAAAACCGGTTTCCACTTTTCGGGATCATGCACTAGCCGCTTGCGGCGCCGCCCTCGTGCTGCGCCAGAATCATGTCGATGCGCGGGCCGTCCATCTCGACCACCTCGAACCGCCAGCCGCCCCATGTCACGTGGTCTCCGGCTTTCGGAATCTGCTCGAATCGCGACAGCACAAAGCCGGCGAGCGTGAGAAAGTCGCCGGAGGGCGGCTCGCTGATCCCGATCAGGCGCATCACCTCGGGAAATTCGACCGCGCCTTCGATCAGGTAGCTGCCGTCGGTGCGGCGCGTGATCTTCGGCAGCGCCGGCGCGTCGATCCGCGGCAGGTCGCCCGCAACGGTCTCGAGCAGGTCGGTGCGGGTGACGAGACCCTGCAGGATCCCGAACTCGTCGACCACGATCGCGGTGTGCACCGGCGTCTTGCGGAAGAGGTCGAGCGTCCGCAACACCGTCGTGGCTTCGTGCACCATCAGCGGCGCCCGCGTGATCGGCTCGATATCGAGCGACTCCCCGGCGAGAAGTTGATCCAGCACGTCCTGCTTGCGCACGACGCCGACAACCTCGTCGATCGCGCCGCGGCCGACCAGCAGCTGGGCGTGGGGCGAGGCGCGGATCTGCCCGATCAGCTGCTCCTTGCTGTCATTGAGGTCGAGCCATTGCACGCGCGGGCGCGGCGTCATGATCTTGCGCACCGGGCTGTCGGCGAGGTCGAGCACGCCCTCGATCATGTCGCGCTCGGCCGCGTGGATCGCGCCGAGCCGCGCGCCCTCGGCGACGAGGTAGTGAATGTCGTCCTCGGTCACGCCGCGCTCGGACCGCGCGCGCAGGTTCAACGGCTTGAGCAGCAGGCGGGTCGACTGGTTGAGGAACCAGATCACCGGCGCAAACAGCCGGGCGACCAGCGCCAGCGGCCGCGCCACGCGGATCGCGATCGCCTCCGGATCGCTGAGCGCGATGTGCTTGGGCGCAAGCTCGCCGACCACGAGCGCCGCATAGGTGACGCCGAGCGTGACGGTCACGATCGAGATCGCCTTGCCGTACTGGGCAAACGGCACGACGTCCGGGAGCGCGAGCGCGAGCCGCTCCGCCAGCGTCGCGCCGCTGAAGATTCCGGCAAGCGTCGCCGTGGTGGTGAAGCCGACCTGCACGGCGGCAAGCATGCGCGCCGGATCGTCAAGCAGCGCGAGCGCCACCGCGGCGCCGGCCTGGCCCTCCTGGGCGCGCCGCTCGAGCTGGGCGCGGCGCGACGAGACGATCGAAAGCTCGGCCATGGCGAAGAAGCCGTTGAGCAGGAACAGCGCCACGACGACGAGGAGTTCGAGAGTCAGCATGCCCGGTCGCCGCGGCGTTGGTGCGTGATCCGCGCCTCATCGGCGCATCGCGAGGCGGCAATACACCACAGACAGCCCGGGAATGGGAGGGCGGTGCCGCAACCGGGAAACTATTGCGCGGAGTGCTTGGCACGCCACTTGGGGCCGGGGCCGCGCATATAGTGCTTCTCGGGGCGGTAGCTTCCGTCGCCGGTCACGAACAGCGCATGCAGCGACACGAGCAGACCGCTGCAGGCAGAGGCTGGAATGGACCAGAGCGCGCGCATGGGAATCACTCCTTCACGGCCGGCAACGTGCGCAGCCGCCGATAGGAATTCAAGGTGAAGCCACCGCGGCGCCTATAGCCGTGCCATAAACGGCCGAAGCCGCGACGGGCCGCGCCGCTATTGACCCAGCGCAAACAACCTGCGCGCTATGCGTGGCACCCTTGCGCGGTCACCATGGCGCAGACGGCGAGAAGCTAAGATGTCGGACCAGCCCTTGAGGATCGGCACGCGGCGCGGCGGCTTCTCGCGCCGGAGCATCGGCGCGCTCATCGTGCTGGGGTTCATCGTCGCGATCGGCCTCATCCTGCTCGGCCTGATTGGCGACTTCCTGGTCGATTGGCTCTGGTTCCGCGAGACCGGCTATTTCAGCGTGTTCTGGACCGTCATCCTCGCCAAGGGCGCGGTCTTCTCGGTCGTGCTCGTCGCGAGCGCGATCATCCTGCTGCTGAACGGACTGATCGCGCTGCGCCTCGCCTCGGTGCCGACGGGGCCGCCGCCGCCGTCCTTCGGCAACGCGACCGTGCCGGAGGTCGCGGAGTTTCTCGCCCATTGGCGACATTTTCCGCGCGTGGTCGCGATCGCGGCCCTCGTGCTGGCGCTCTTCATCGCCTGGCACGAGTCCGACGCTTGGGCCCTGCTCTTGCGGTTCGTCTATCAGATGCCGGCCGGCGCGAGCGATCCGCTGTTTAACCACGACATCGGCTTCTATCTGTTCTCGCTGCCGGCCTATGTGGCGATCAAGAACTGGCTGATGCTCGTGCTCTTCATCAGCGCCGCGCTCGCCGCGCTCATCTATTTCGTCCGCGGCGACATCGTTCACGCCGCGCCGCGCCGCACGATCGCGCAGCACGCGATCGCCCATCTTTCGGTCCTGCTCGCCGGCTTCCTTCTGGTCAAGGCCGGCTCCTATCTGCTCGATCGCTATCTGCTGCTCTACGGCGACAACGGCGTGGTGGTCGGCGCGGCCTATACCGACGTGCACGTGCAGTTGCCGGTGCTGTGGTTGCTCGCCGGGCTTGCGCTGGTCGCCGCGCTGCTATCGCTCGCCAATGTCCGCGCGCGCGCCCTGCGCCTGCCGATCGCCGCAGTGGTCCTGGTATTCGCGACCTCGATCATCGTCGGCGGCATCGCGCCGGCGCTGATCCAGCGCATCTACGTCAAGCCGAACGAGCTGCGGCTCGAGCGGCCGTATCTGGAAAGCAATATCAGGCTCACCCAGCTCGCCTACAATCTGGGTGCGGTCACGGTCGCGGCGTTCCCCGCCACGCAGGATCTCACCGCGCCGGCGCTCGCCGCCAATGAGGCGACCATCGGCAATATCCGGCTGTGGGACTGGCAGCCGCTGATGGACACCTACAGCCAGATGCAGGAGATCCGCACCTATTACAAATTCCACGACGTCGACGTCGATCGCTACTGGCTCGACGGCAAGTACCAGCAGGTGATGCTGTCGGCGCGCGAGCTCAAATCCGCGCTGTTGCCGCCGAACGCGCAGACCTGGGTCAACCGCCATCTGCTGTTCACCCACGGCAACGGCGTGGTGATGAGCCCGGTGACGCGCAAGAGCGACGAAGGCCTGCCGGTGTTCTACCTGCGCGACATCCCGCCGGTCCCGAGCGGCGGGCCGCAGGTGCGCGAGCCGCGCATCTATTACGGCGAGGAAACCGACGACTACGTGATCGTGAAGACCACCACGCCGGAGTTCGACTATCCGAAGGGCAAGGACAACGTCTACGCCGCCTATGACGGCGCCGGCGGCGTAGGCATCGGCGGCTTGCTGCGCAAGGCGCTGTTTGCCTGGTACCTCGGCGACCTGAACATCCTGATCACGAGCTACATCGGCGCCGACAGCCGCGTCATGATCCGCCGCAATATCCAGGAGCGCGCGCGCACCATCGCGCCGTTCCTGCGCCTCGACCGCGATCCCTATCTCGTCATCGACGACGGGCGGCTCTATTTCGTGCAGGACGCCTACACGACGAGCGACTATTTTCCCTATGCGCAGCCGAACCGGGCCGGGTTCAACTACATCCGCAACTCGATCAAGATCATCGTCGACGCCTATAACGGCACGATCGATTTCTATCTGATCGACCCCTCCGACCCGGTCGCCGCGACCTACGCGCGCATCTTCCCGGCGCTGTTCAAGCCGCTCGGCCGTATGGGCGAAGGGCTGCAGCGGCACCTGCGCTATCCAGAGGACCTGTTTCGCATCCAGGCCGACATCTACCGCGCCTATCACATGGACAGTCCGGAGGTGTTCTACAATCGCGAGGACCTCTGGCAGTTTCCGCGCCAGCCGGAAGGCGGACCGAGCGCCACGATGGCGCCGTACTACATCGTGATGCGGCTGCCCGGCGAGACCGAGGCGCAGTTCTTCCTGATGCTGCCGATGGCGCCGAGCCAGCGCCAGAACATGATCGCCTGGCTCGCGGCGCGCTGCGATCCGCCGAGCTACGGCAAGCTGATCGTGTACGAGTTTCCCAAGGACAAGCTGGTCTACGGCCCGTTCCAGATCGAGGCGCGCATCAACCAGAACACCGAGATCTCGCAGCAGCTCTCGCTGTGGAACCAGCTCGGCTCGCGCGTGATCCGCGGAAACATCCTGGTGATCCCGATCGAGAACTCGATCCTCTATGTCTCGCCGCTCTATCTGCGCGCCGAGCAAGGGCAACTGCCCGAGCTCAAGCGCGTGATCGCGGCCTATGGCGAGCGCGTCGTGATGAAGGAGACGCTCGGCGAGGCCCTGGCCGCGCTGTTCACCGAAATGGCGCCCGCGCCGGTGGCGATCGGCGGCGCGCCCGGCGCTGCGACCGACGCCCGGCTGCGCGAGGCGCTGAGCCATTACGATCAGGCGCTCGCGCGGCTCAAGACCGGCGACTGGACCGGCTTCGGCAGCGAGCTCGACGCGCTGCGTGCCGCGCTCGAGGGCGCGGGCAGGGCGCAGTAGCGCGGCGCGCGCGGCCTCGAGACCAGGCCCTTATGCGGCGCCTATAGGAGGCGGCCCGCGCTCTTCTTGAAACCCTATCCTGCGATCGGCCATCACCCGTGGCGCGCCGGTGCCGCGGGCGCCA